>Ga0068714_10003399_pt1 | contig 18947 bp, 9 predicted proteins | sample MTBNYHSulfiMetaG_FD_62988 | JGI IMG/M metagenome (GOLD analysis project Ga0068714, IMG submission 62988) | Enrichment culture microbial communities from rom New York Harbor, USA that are MTBE-degrading - MTBE-NYH (New York Harbor Sulfidogenic)... | ecosystem: Environmental > Aquatic > Marine >... | reverse complement strand
TTCGGTCGGTGTGCCCAACGCCACGACCCGGCAGATGCGCGGATTCAACTCGGCGGTGATGCGTTTGATCACTCCCCCCTTGCCCGCCGCGTCCCGCCCTTCGAACAGCACCACCACGCGCAGGCCTTTCTGCTTGATCCACTCCTGAAGCTTGACCAGCTCGATCTGGAGCCGGCGCAGCTCGCGCTCGTAAACCTTCTTGTCGATCCTGCGACGGTCCTTCCTCTGCGGTTCAATGAATCGTGCCGCCAGGTCTGGGCGGGCGGAACCGCCGTCGGTCGACTTCGATCGTTTGCGGGACTTCTTCGTTTTCACGATCTTCCCTTCACAGCGACGTGGGACCGCAACGAATGCCCTTGCCGGCCCTGTCTGTCCGAGCGCCGCCATGGTAACGGCGCATCGGTTCTCGTAACAACATTATCTGTCGGACAAATCCGAGTCCGGCTTGACCCGAATGACTCGTCCTTCTGCGTCCGGCTCAGCAAGATTGACAGGGAAGGGCATCGCCGGTACGCTCTGCGCCCTCAGACGACGTTGGAAAGCAGTTCCCTGGCACGCACTCGCATGGGAGGTTGGAGCATGGACAGACAGCGGATCGATCGTCGCGAATTCCTGAAGGCCGCAGGGGCCGGGGTAGTGCTGGCCGCGGCGGGGCGCCCGCTGCACGCGGCGGACAAACCCAAACCGGCGCAGACGGCCATCCCCCGCTGGAGGGGGTTCAACCTCCTGGACTACTTCAGTCCCCGGCCGATGCGGCCCGGGCGCCGCGACCGGACCACCGAGGACGATTTCCGCTGGATGCGCGACTGGGGCTTCGATTTCGTGCGCGTGCCGATGGCCTATCCGCAGTGGATCGACTTCGATCCGTCGCAGGGCATCACGCCCGACGACATGTACAAGATCAAGGAAAGCGCTCTGGAGTACATCGACGGCGTCGTGGAGATGGCCCACAAGTACGGCCTGCACGTCAGTCTGAACATGCATCGCGCGCCCGGCTACTGTGTCAACGCCGGCTTCCACGAGCCGTTCAACCTGTGGAAGGATCAGGAAGCGCTCGACGCCTTCTGCTTCCAGTGGGGCGTCTGGGCCAAACGCTACAAGGATATCCCGCCGTCGAAGATCAGCTTCGATCTGGTCAACGAGCCGAGCATGCGCGAGGACATGAACGACCAGCACTCCAAGCGCGGGCCGGTGCCGGGCGAGGTGTATCGGCGTGTCGCCCAGGCGGCGGCCAAGGCAATCCGCGCGGCCAATCCGAACCACTTGGTGATCGCCGACGGCAACAACGTGGGCAACGACGTGATTCCGGAGCTGGTCGATCTGAACATCGCCCAGAGCTGTCGAGGTTACAATCCCGGCTACATCTCGCACTACAAGGCGCCGTGGGCGTTTGCGAATGTCGAGAATCTGCCGGTGCCCGTGTGGCCGGGCACGATGGGCGGCCAGCATTGGGACCGCGCCCGTCTGGAGAAGTACTACCAGCCCTGGATCGACCTGGCCGGAAAGGGCGTGGGCGTGCATTGCGGCGAGTGCGGCTGCTGGATCAAGACGCCGCACGACATCTTCCTCGCTTGGTTCAGCGACGTGCTCGACATCCTGACGACCAACGGGATCGGCTACGCGCTATGGAACTTCCGGGGCCAGTTCGGCATCCTCGATTCGGGCCGCGAAGACGTCGCCTACGAGGACTGGCACAGCCACAAGCTCGACCGCAAGCTGCTCGACCTGCTCCAGAAATATTAGGGCACGCCGTTTCCGGGATTATTCAATCCGAAATTCCACGGACTGTCGGGCGGTTTGCTCTCCCCGCGCCAAAGTGACTTCGAACGTATAGTCGCCGGCCGTCTTGGAGGCTCGCATCTTCTTGACGATGGTCTTGGGCTCACCATTGACGACCGTGAGCGTCTCAGGCGCCGGCTCCAGGAGCGACTTGCCATCCTGGGCAATGGCACGAACAAGCGTCAGCTCCAGCTCCATCTCCAGGGTGGAGAAATCCTCGACCAGCACCTCGAAAGTCACCTCGAAGGCCTCTCCCGCTTTGACGGGCTGAGGCTCGATCTTCAAATCTTTGACGAGCAGCGAGGGTTTGTCTATCGGCGTCTGATCTGCACCAGTATTCTCGACCGCGACAGCGGATGCAGCCTTCACAGGCGCGACCTCGTCCGCCGTGCCGGCCGTTTCGGTCTTTTCCGTCTTTCCCTGGCCTTCCGCTGTGACAACGGCCGCTGTTTGCAGCTCGACCGGCGCCGGCGGAATCGGTCGCACCTTGAGTACTGGAGCCAGAATCGGCAGGCCGGCCAAGTATTCTTCCACCGAGCCAACGGTCACCGTGTGGCCGGAGCGCGTCCCGTTTCTGAGGATATCGACCTGGATCTTCTGCCCAGGCTCCAGAGGTGCGACTTGCCGAGACACGTCCTTGGAGTTTGTGACAGGCTGTTGATCGATGGCCAGGATGACGTCGCCCGCTTGCAGACCGGCCGTCGCCGCCGACCCGCCGGTGAAAGAGGCGATCCGCGCGCCGGTGACGCCGCCTTCGTTGTAGTCCTCAATCACGAGCCCCAGCCAACCCGCACCGCCTCGCACGGAAAAGGCCTTGGGTCTCTGTCCCATGACCAGATAGATCATCGCCAGATCCTGGTCCGAGGCCAGACCGTAGGGCACAGCTCGGGCCTTCTCGATCGCCTCCAGCGCCTCGTCGTCGCGTTCCAGCGCCAGATAGGCGAACGCCAGGATGCGATGGGGATCGTTTAGGTTCAGACGGTCATTATCGGTCTCTATCGGCAGCGCCAGGTTCGCGTCCTCAATGGCGCCATTGAAATCGCCCAAGTAATACTTGGACCAACCGCGCATCCACAGGATTTCCTTCTGCTTGGCGGGATTGCCGGCGCCAATCAAAGGCCAGACATGATTCAGGTCAGATAGCGCCCTCGCATAGTTGCGGCTCGAGTACCCACACCAGGCCCGGCCCTCCAGGGCGTCGACCAGCGCGCCGTGGTTGTTGCGATCGATGAGCGGAAGGGCCGCCGTGAAATCCGCCGCGCCCTGTGCATACTGGTCTGATCGCAGGCGAATCCACCCGCGCCCGCGCAGCGCATCCTGCCGGACATTCGCATCCTTCGCGATCGGCAGAGCACGATTGAAGTCTGCCAGGGCGGCCTGAAGATCTCCCCGATGGAAGTAGGCCCAACCCCGAAAGTCGTAGGCGGTTGCATACCACGCTTCCGCCAGTTTGGGCTGATCGCTGGAGAAGGCGCGATCCATGGCGTTGACGGCTTGTTCGTACTGGCCCTTCTTGAAGTAGGCAATGCTTAACCAGTACCAAGTGGGCGCTGCTCTGGGGAACTGCCGCGATCGTTCTTCCAGAAACGTGATGGCTTCGTCGTAGCGTCCCTCGACCTCGATCATCTGTTTGACCCGGCTGGTGTATTCAACAAAAGGACTTCGGGGATCGCCCCCGCATCCGCCCGCGCCCACCACCGCCAAAGCCATCGCCATGGAGATCGCTACAATCAGGTTTCGCGTCATAAGTCGCCTTCCATCAATTCGATCCTGTGATGACTGCCATAGAACGTCTCTACTTCACCTCCACCCGCTCGCTGCGAACGCCCAACAAGCCTTCCCCCTGATTCAATTCCACCGCCTTTCCGTGGACGAACTCATAGTGCGTCAGCTCCACGACGCGCGGCGCCAGCGCATCGAGAATCCCAAAGATGTACTTGTAATGCCCCGCCGGGCTGCTGAACAGCCGAACACCGGCGTATCTGTCGTTGGTCTGCAACAGGAGCAGCCAATTGCCGATTTCGAAAGTCAACTGCGTCTCGCATCCGTTGTTGGCGGGCTGCTGTTGGCTGGCCGTCTCGGCGCAGGAGTATACGCCTCTGCCCCCATGCCTTTCGAATCGCTCTACCTGCAAGACTCGCCTCCATTCGTATTGCTGGAGTGGTGATGTCAGGTATTCTCGACTCGATGCGGGCATCTGCTCGACGTAAAACAAAGTGAGAGATACAAACGAAGAAGTCCGGCCAACAACAGCAGGTTCCCTGAACCACACCCAGTATTTGATCTGCGCCTTGTCGAAATAGAGTCCATCCTCCTGGATATCGGTCAGACCCCTCAGGCCGAAGGAGCGGGCGTTGGCGAACACATACTTGCCTGCCCCGAAGATGTCGATCCTCTTCCCACGTTGCAGCAGGTCCTGCCCCTCCTGCCAGAGGGCCAGCATCGTCTGTCCCGCATCAGGAAGTTTGACCTGGACGGTTCGCACCCGCTCGGCGAGGTTTTTCATGTCGGGGCAGCCTTGCCGATTCGCCGAGGGTTGCATCATGCCCATGAGACGCACGGCCGTCGCTTTGCTGTTGTTGACCCTGGAGAGGATGCGATTGGCCCAGAGCTGGTCCTTGCCCGCACTCAGTCCGGCCTCGGCAATCAGCTTCAGTTGGGCGGCGTAGGCCAGATGATGACCGACCTGGAACAGCAGCGAATCACAGTTCTGGACGCTGCCGGCCTGGCCTTGCCGCAGCGTCTCCAATTGGGTCTTCATGGCGTTGGCCTGGCTGGTGAGATAGCCATGCAACTGCTTGCGGGCGATCTCCCGCTGGCGTTGCGACGTCTGCGTGATGCGTTTGGCCCAGACGTTGAACTGATACGCCCGCTGCTCCCAGTCGGGCCAGGCCTTGTGCGGCGCGAAGGAGTATTGATTGGCCGCCTGCATGTGGAGAATGGCCGCACGGATCTGCTCGGCGATGGCCGTATCGGAGGCCCCTTCGGTGTAATTGGCCAGGGCCGCCGCGGTCGCCAGGCAGGTGGCGGCGTCGTAGATATTGACCTGGGTCGATTGCGTGTCGCCCGTCTGCCACGTTCTCGGGATCCACTGCCGGTCGAAATACGTGACCGTCTCATCCGACGGCCGCGAGTCGGTATCTCCCAAATCGCCGAAACCCTGATCATCCAGAGTGGGCGAGACATCGCCATCCTCCTGCGGCACCAGGCCCGGAAGGAATTCCACTGGCTCGATAGGAGAAGTCTCGTTTGGATCGTCGTCCGGGAGCACGGAGGTCGGCAGGTCTCCAAACCCACCGCTGTTCTGCGTATCGATCGGCTGGTCCGGAAGGACGATCTCGGAGGTCCCCTGCGTCCCATCGTCCGGCGGCGTTCCCAGATCGGCGAAACCATCGTCAGACATGTCGGCCGCGTTGGGCCCTGTTGCATCCGTTGTTGTGGACGTGTCCGTCGCCCCCGGCGGCCAGGTGCCACTATTGAGAGCGACCAGTTGCGAATCGATCTCGCCTTGAATGTCGGAGCAGAGGCTCAGCAAGCGGGCCTCCTCTAATCTCGACTTAGCGCCGGTAACGTCTCCTGTCCGAGCCAGCCTTTCGGCCTCGCTGCGCAAGGTGCTGACGCGCTGCTCATTCTGTTGCGCCTGGGTCAGCTTCTGCAGGAGACGGTCGCGCTGCGGCCCCTGGAGCAGCCGGTCAAGCAGGGTCCGGGCCTCGTCGAAGCGGCAGGCGTCGATGGCCGCCTCGGCGGCGGCCGCAATCTCCGCCGGACCACCCTCTTTGCTGCCGATCAGCAGCTTCAGGCACGTTTGCGCGTCCCGACCCGCCTCCTTGGCCACTTCCAGAAACGCCTCCCCTACGTCTGCCGCAGAGGAAACATCAGCCACGGCCTGCTTGACGCGATTTTCAAGAGCTTGCAGATCGCCTTTGTCGGGCAGCTCTTCCACCTGCTTTGTCAGCGCCGTCTCCACCAGGTCGACCGTCTGGAGATCGCGTGCCAGTTCGTCGGCCTTGGTCCGCAGCGACACCGTGCACCTCTCGTACGATGCGGCCCAGGTGATGATCTCTTCGCCCATGCGAACGATATTCGCCAGCAGCCCCTGTGTCTCCGGTACCTGGGCCTGAGCGACTTTCTCGTTGGCCTTCTTCAGGACGGCCTCCGCGTCGGTCCGCGCTTTCTTGAGCCGCGCCCAGGCCAGGTCCGCCGCGGCGGCCATCTCGCCCACTTGCGTGCAAGTCGTCCGAATCTCCCCAATCCTCTTGAGCACCGCGTCGGCCGCGTCGTGGACAGCCAGGAGGTTCTCTACGGATTGACTGAGCTGCTCGGCCTCGCTCTTAACGGCATCCCGCAGGGCCACCGACTTGTCGAAAGCGGCGATGGCATCAGCAACCGCCTGCTCGGCACTCTTGACCGCCGTCTCACACTGCTGCTGTTGCGTCTTCCTGGCCGTCTCGTCTTGAGCGGAGCGGAAGCTCTCGGCGGAGGCACAGGCGATCTGGGCTTCCGCCTCGGCCTGGTTCTTGGCCTGCACCACGGCTTCTGCCGCCTGCGCCGCCTCCCGGGCCCGCGTCTCGAACGACTGGACCGACGATTCGAGCTGGTCGGAGACGTCGGTGCCTGACGGCCACTGCGATCTGGTGTGCTCCAATATAGTCTTGGCGTTCCTTCCGATCTGGACGAGACTCCCCCAGGCCTCCTGTAGCCGGCCGGGCCCATCGGCGCAGAGTGTCGTCAGTTGATCGGCGGCTGCCTTGGCCACGTTGTGGTGCCTCTGCATCTGGGGCAGCAATCGCTGCGCCCACAGGGCCTCCTGATTGGCCTCGATGTCATCGCAGCGGCTGAGGAATTCCCTGAGTTCCTTCTCCGGCATCCGATAAATCTCCAGAATGGCCCGCCCGCTCAGCGTCAGTTTCTGCTTGACCATGCAGTTCTCGATGCGATGGTACTCCTCGACCAGATCGGCGGCGACCGCGTCGAATTCATACCAGCGGTTGATATAGGTGCCGGACGAGACCGCCTGCTGAACGAGCATGGCGCCCCAGTCGAGGGCGTCGAGGAACTTCAGGTGAGCGTCGTTCTTGACTTTCTCCTTGCCCAGTTCCCTGGCCCGCTCGGCCGCTCTCTGCCGGACCCGCCGGACCTGATCGGGGTCGGGCCGAAGCGGATCCATCTTCCGTATCTCGTCGGCGACTTCCTTACGGACCTGGCCCATCACCTCGTCGTAGATGCGTTTCGACACTTGCCGCTCCAGCTCATCCTCCATGGACTTCTTCGCCTGCTCCAGGCCAAAATCCTTGGTCAGCGCCGACTCCAGCGCGCTTTCGAGCTTGGACATGAATGCATCATAGGCGCTGCGAACTCTTGGCGCGCGAGGATCGTCGGCGCTGGGCTTCTCTTCCTGGAGGATGTACTTCGACCACCAGAACTCGGCGACCAGCGGGTCCACGCCGGCGTCCACTACCTCATCGACGAAATTCTTGCGCAGCCCATTGATCGTGGCGGTCACCACCATCGCCCGCGTCACGTCCTCGATGCAATCGGCGATACCCAGGTCGTTGAACTCGCCCGGTTGCGCCAGAGGGGAAGGGCTTGGCTGCGTGGGACTCGGGGCGGACAACTCCCTCCACCGTTCCTTGAAGGTCCACTGCCTGGCCAACTGCTCGATCTGCCCTCGGTAGACCGCCCACTGCTTGATGTAGTGGACAACCTCCTTGACGCCGCACTTGAGAAGCTCGTCGAAGAACGCGTTCGCATGGGCCGCCAGGACATACCCGGCGTCGTCGAGGGTGTCTTCGATGAAGTCATCGAGACGGAGGCCGAGGTAACGGTCGATAGAAGAGGGCATATAGCTCTTGAGGAATTGCAGCTTGTCCTCCTGGTAACGCGCATCGAAGTCGTAGAACTGATTGCGGCTGCGCAGATACTTGACGTGCGCGCCCCACAGCAGGTCCCGGTAGGCCTGCTCGACCGGCTCGTCGCCGGTGGGATCGGGAGGGTTCGGCTGTTCCTGGGCTTGCCGGTAGATGTCGCGGCAGTGCTCCATGCGGTCCCGGGCCAGGGCCCTTCCTCCGCCAAGGGCATTGTTGCTCCACTCACGGGACTCGTAGGCCTTCTCGCCGGCCAGACGCTCTTCGACCGTCCAGTCGCTCCAGACCTCGTCAATCGCCTGCTCGCACCGCCGCCGGCGCGTATCCAGGTCCCGGCCTTCCGCCTCGAGCTGCTGGACCAGCGTGCGGTATCGAGGCAGTTCTTCCGCATATTTCCGTATTCCCCACTGCTCCCCTTCCGCAAGAACGGTACAAGGGGACAAGAAAAGGGAAAGAACAAGCCACGCCGGAAATGGGAGACTCGGAAAAACCTTGCGATCGTGTTCGCGCCGTTGCTGCATATCGCCTCCAGGACAAGATGACCGCGTGTCGCTTTGAGACCCATAGAAGGCTTAATCCTGGTGAATTATAGCACTGAGGCTACAGGGGATTCAAGAGCGGACATGGATATAATCGCTCGCGGCGACAAATAGGCGAAATCGGCTCTGCTTATTGGAGGTTCAGTCGGACGATCCTGTGAGGCGACTGCGACATCTTCTCGACGCGTATGGGCGGCAAAGTCACTCGCTCGATGTGTGTTGCGTAGCCCTGGCACTGGACGAAGAGCGTGTAATCCCCTGATGGAGGTATGAAACGGTAGTCGTCGCTCGAACCCTTCTCTGGATCGATCCGGCCGCGCGGGCCTTCCAGCCAGACATCGGCGTGGTTGAGGAGCAAACCATCCCGTCCGACAACACAGAAGGCTAAGAACCCGAGATCGGGAGACCAGCGATTCATGTCGATGTCCACGATCTTGGCTTCGCCCTCCTGCAAGTCGAATTCCAGCACAGGGGCTCGGTCGGTTAGAAAGTAGTTGCCTACCGTGTAGTGTCCCGCAGGCATATGCTCGATGGCAAAGGCACCGTCGCGCGGCCGCACGTGCACGGTCACTGTCCGGGTCGAGTTCCACATGATCAGGGGCTGATCCGTGTCGGTAACAAACGCCCCGGAGACCGACCCTATGGCCGGCGGGATATCCAGTTCGATCGTCAGAGGTTCATCCGTTGACTCCACGACGATCCGCTTCCTGATCGCCACATCGTCTCGCCGGGCCACGACGTGATAGGTTCCGGGTAAGACGTCATCGATCACCCGTGTCGAGGCCGTAGAGGCGGTCCTGTCCACGGCTCCTGCCTGCCGCGTCCAGAATTCGGTACCCTCCTGGAGGCATACCGCCCAGGAGGGCAGGTCGACAGCAGTGTCAGTACACTTGAGCGTCACCGTGACTTGAGTGGTGGACAGGTCGACGACGCCCAGGTCGACATCCCCGTCACTGACCTCCACGATGCACGCTCGGACCCAGTCGGTGCGCGCCCCCGGGTGCTCGTAATACAGCCCATATCGTCCCGGCGGGACACCATACAGTTGGAAACGACCATGGTCGTCTGTCATGCCATAGTACTGCAACGTCCTCGAAAGGACGATGTCGCGATTGGAAATCCGCAGTCGGGTCAGTGGCAAGGGGACACCGTTCTTGTGGAGGGTGCCGGCAAGAACGGCCGGACCGCCAAGATCGAGTGGCACGATCTGTCCCATGATGGGAACGCAAGCCCGCTGGACGACGCCCAGCGACCGACCCGCATCCTGACGCACAACGTAGCAGATGCGATCGGCAGGTACCCCGTCGATTCGGTAGAAACCATTGGCATCCGTGACGGCCGTACCCACGCGGGTTGCCGCTCCCGCAAGGCCTACAGTGAGACGCTCCCCCTGGACGTTGACCGTCACATTGGCCTGAGGTCTGCCCGCCACGTCGTACGCGAATCCCTCTATGCCGGCCCCATGGGTCAAGACGATGTCGGGGTTCTCTATCACCTCGCCCGCGACAATTTCCACAGCTTTCACAATCGCAGGGCAGTAGTCCGGATGGGTCACCTTAAGCGTCTCGGCACCCGATGGCAAATGATCGAACACGAACCGCCCGTCCACCGTTTTGACGGCGCCTTCCTCGCTCATGAACACATCGGATTCACTGGGCATGTTCCCCCGAGCGGTCGAAAGCGGAATCACGGTAGCGCCGTCCACCGGCTCTCCGGCCTCATTCACCACGGAACCGGCCAGCGATCCCCCTGCCGTCAATTCGAGGCGGACAGATGTCCCTTCGTCGGTGTTGATCGGCCCGCTCAGCGTCGGCGCGTAGCCTTCTGCGATCGCCTGGACCTGGTACACACCTGGCCCGACTGCCTCCAGGTCAAATCGTCCGCCTGCAAATGCGTCCCATCGGGCCTGCGGGGTGTACGGCGTACCGCGCAGTGTCTCGAGCTTGATCACTCGGGCTCTGATTTGGTCGACGGGTTCGCCGGATCGGGCGTCAACAACGCTGCCTTTGAGGTGCGGTACTCCCTGGCACGACAAGACAACTTCGAGATCATCCGTCGGCGCGGCAACATGATGCACGGTTGTCTCTTCGAGACCCGGCGCTTCGAAACGCAGTGTATACGTCCCCGGCTCCAGAAGACCGATCTCAAACGACTCGACATCTCCGTACAGCGGCACTGACTGATGGCACGTCACGTTCTCCCCGCTGGCATCAATGTGAAGCATATCCGGCTTCTCGCTTGATGCCCAAAGGATGCGGCCCCGGATCGATGCTAACGATTGCGGAGACTTCATCGGAAGTCGCACGATGAGAACCTCGCCTTCCGGACGAGGGAGTTGGACCTGCGTGACGAAGGACCACGAGGTGAAGTCGCTTCCTTCGGGATCCGTGCTGGCGCTGATGCCGTACGTTCCAGGGACAATATGTTTCAGGGCGACGATCCCCTCATCCCCGACTGGGTAATACCCGGCGCTGTAGCTGCCATGCCACCAACTGGGTCGAACGTGTATTCGCGCGCCTTTGGCCGGCGTGCCGTCGGCGTATTCGACATAGACCGGCGCCTCCGCGCCGCGCTGCAAGATGATCTGCACGTACTCGATGACGTTGGGATCGCTCAGCTTGACGTCGGCATGCCCGGGAGCGTATTCGTTGTGGCCGGCCGTGAGACGATACTCAATTCCCAATGGTTCGACGGCCCCGACTGTCACCCGGCCGTTGGGATCGGTCGTGTTTTCGCCCAGATCCATCCTGTTCGGCTTGTCACCTATTTCCGATCCAAGCCACGAAGCCGCGACTCGTACCCCGTGGACAGGATGACCCTGCTCATCGATCACCTCGACATCGACGGCACAGCCCCGCTGGAGGGCAAAGTGCCTGATTGTTGGCTGGTCGTTGGAGAGAACCACGACGGGCAGGTCCGCCCATTCGCCCAACCCGAGATACTCTTTCGAGTTGACTCGGACCTTATAGTTGCCGCTGTCTTTGACCTCCCCAATCGAGTAGAACCCATGCTCATCGGTTGTGTCTCGATAGGGATTGCCTACGAGGACCACCTCGGCCCCGACGACGGGCTTACCCGTTTGGGCGTCCGTGACCAGGCCGCTGAGAACGCCCCGGGCCTGGAACTGGTAAGGCTGCGATCCGGACAGCACGCGGGGTCGGCTCTCGACCGATGCATCCGTCGCTGCGATGCGATTCATATTGCGTGGATCAGGGATCTGCCCGACGACGTTATCGGAAGCCGCCAGAGTGCTCGGCGCAGCGCCGGACGTAACGGTCTCATCACCCGACGCCGGAAATGCAACACTATTGTCTGTCGTCTGTGTCACGCCCGACGGCGCCACGAAAGGAGGAATTGGCGAACCACCCGGCTGGGTTCGCTGCCAGTAGAGAACCGCGCCACCGACCACGACAGCAATTCCGGCAGCCAGCGTGATGGCCTTGGCCGCCAGACTCGATGTGAGCGTCGCAACGCCACAGACGCCACCGGCCCCCGCGGCCGCAACGCTCGTGCTCCTGGTGGCGGTCGCCGCAATGGCCCCTGCCACCGCGACGGTGAATGCCTTGCCGGGCCTCGTGCGTGCAATCGTCGTCTCGACCATGGCCGCGACCTGCTCTCGCATGGCGCTGCGGCCGCGTGCGATGCGTTGCCGGGCGGCGTTCTCCGAGAGCCCTAACTGCTTCGCCACCTGGCGGATGGATTTCTGCTCTCGATAGAACAGGACCAGAGGCTCGCGCAGGCTCTCTGGAATCTGGGAAAGCGCATGGGCGACGACCGCCTTCTGCTCCTCCATTATGGCCGCCTCCGCCGGTTCGGCCTCGTGAGACGGTTCATCGATGGCGCCGTCTAGAGGAGCCGCCTTGCCGACCACGTCACGCTGCCGGCGGCGGAACCAGTTCTGCGCCGTGCTCCGCGCGATGCTGCACAGCCACGCTTTGAACTTCGTGAGATCCTGAAGCTGATGAAGGCTCTTCCAGGCCTTCAGAAAGGTCTCCTGGGCCAGTTCCTCGCTGGTCTCCACGCTGCCGGTAGAGCTGTACGTGATAGCGCAGACCAACGACTGGTACCTCGCGACGATCGTCTCGAACGCGTCGGTCCTGCCCTGAAGGCTTGCTCGGAGCAATGCGATTTCGTTTCCCGGCCTGCCAAACATCCCGGAGTCCCTGGCGTTCCACTCTGGCTGTACTGCCCCCTCCACTATAGAAACCAGTGGCAGGAAAATGTAACAGAGATTCCGGCAGTTCTGACGGAATGGCGTGTTTTCGGAGTGTACGACAGGAAAGCCCGCAGGCGAAAAACCGATGGCAGACCGGGATTTCGGCCTCAGCAGCGAAGGGGAAACTGGGGAACAAGGATTCGAACCTTGACTAACTGATCCAGAGTCAGTTGTGCTGCCGTTACACTATTCCCCAAAGAGCCTGCCATACCAAAGCGTGACAAACCTATCACATCTTCGGCAATCTATCAAACCCAAAATAGCGAATCAACCTCCATCCGGCGGGCAAAAGTGCCGTCGCCAGGGCGATTTTGACCACCTCACCCGGCAGGAACGGATAGAGCCCGATCGCCAGGACGCTGCCCAGGGGCTGGCCGAACAGGTGGACCAGGCAGGTCAGCCAGGCCAGCCCGCAGCCATAGAGAACCGCATTGCCCAGCACCATCGCCAGAACGGTGGTGGCCGGCCGGCGGTCCCATCCGCGTTCGGCCAGACGCCCAACGAGGTACGCCGCCAGCACGAACCCGATCAAATAGCCGCCTGTAGGCCCGAAAAAAACCGCCAGACCCGCCCTGCCGTGCGAGAAAATGGGGAAACCCGCCAGTCCTTCCAGCACGTACGCCAGCACGGAAAGTGCTCCGCGCCGCGAGCCGAGCAGGGCGCCGACCATCAGCACGGCAAACGTCTGTCCCGTCCAGGGCACCGGATAACCGACGGCAATCTGGGTGCACATAGCGATCAGGACCGACCCGCCCAGCACCAGTGCAAAGTCATACAGCCAGGCAACCTTTCTCTCACACGGCCGGACCAGACCGGCCATGGTCAGTTGTGCGATCATGATTCCTTCCTGAAAAACGCGTCTTCCGTTCGCAAGGGCAACCCGCTGTGGCTGCCCGGCATGGCGGCGAATTATACTCGCGACAGGTCCGCGCGTCAAATGGCCAAGACGCCGGGCCAGCAACCGACCTGCGGCCAGCAAAGGAAAACCGCACGCGGATGAAATTTCGCCTGCCCTCGGGCGACTACATCTCAGAGAAAGGACAGAAGATCGGCGTGCCATATCCAATGCGCTGCGAACGTGTATAATGACCGACTATGCGGCGTGACGCGGGATGCTGGTTCTGCCTCTATTGGGTGGTGGCAGGATCTCTGGGGCAGAACGAACCGCGACCGTCGAAGCGGATGTAGTCGGACCATTTGTGCGGAATGAAAGGGAATACCATGAAGAAAGGAATCAGCACGCGTGTTTCATTGGCCTTCCTGTTGGGACTGATCCTGTTTCTGGCTACCTCCTGCGTCTACGTGCATGGTTGTGACGGCTCCTGGGAGAGGCTGGTCAAGTACGAGAGGCAGATCGAACTGACGGCCCCGCTGGCGCCGGGCTCTTCGCTATCGGCGCGGACCAACGACGGATCGATCCGGATCGAGGGGGTCCCGACGGAGGAATGCCGACTGACGGCGACCATCGTAGCCCGGGCGACGACGGAGGAACGCGCCCAGGAACTGGCCGAGCAGATCGAGGTGCGTCTGGAACCCTCGGTGGAAGGGCTGACCGTGGTCATCGAGAAGCCCGAGACCATCCGGAACGCCCGGTACGGCGTATCGCTGGAAGGGACCGTCCCGACGCGGACCAGCCTGACGCTGGTCACAAGCGACGGATCGGTCCATCTGGCAAACATCGAGGGGACCGTGGACGCCAGGACGTCGGACGGGAGCATTCGGGCCGAGGGAATCAAGGGCGATACGAAACTCAAGACGTCCGACGGGAGTATCGACTGCTCCCGCATCGAGGCCGGGACGCTGGACCTGCACACCAGCGACGGCCAAGTCAAGCTCGTCGACGCCGCGATGCAGTCCTGCACCGCCCAGACCTCCGACGGAAGCATCACCGTCGCGACGGCGCGAGGCGAAAGCCTGGACCTGCGCACCAGTGACGGAGGGATTCGCTGCAGCGACATCTGCGTCGCCCGCCTGAACTGCCGCACCTCCGATGGCTCGATCCACATCGAGTGCGCCGCCGACACGCCCAAGGCGATGGAAGCGTCGGTCACCACCTCGGACGGCAGTATCACGTTCGCCACGCCGCCGGGCCTGTCGGCGGTGGTCGATGCCTCCGTCAGTGATGGATCGATTCACACCTCGCTGCCGCTCACCGTGCAGGGCAAGGTGGGCAGGTCGCTCGTCGGGACTATCGGCGCCGGCGAAGGCAGGATCACGCTGAGAACGCACGATGGATCGATCACGATCCGATAGTCCGGCAGAACGGGAGAATTCAAGAGTGAAGGCACTTTGCATGAAACAGCAGGTGGCACTGGCGCTTTCCATGGCGGCGGTTCTGGCTGCGGCGGGCTGCGACTTCCAGATGGGCAACTGGTCGCAGGCGAGATACGAACGAACGATCACGACCCAGCGGCCGCTGGCCGCCGGTTCGACGCTGGACGTCGAGACTTCATCAGGATCGATCACGATCGGCGGCGACGACGTGACGGACTGCGACATTGTTGCGACCGTCACCGCGCAGGCGCCTACGGAAGAAGAGGCGCAGGAACTGGCCGAGCAGGTTACGATCGAGGCTGAATCCATCGGCCGCACGCTGAAGGTGCGGGCCGACAAGCCGCGAACCGGAAACAACCGGTCCATCAGCGTCAGCTACCGAATCGTCGTGCCCCGACAGACGAGCATCGAGTGCGTCAGCTCCTACGGCAATCTCGAACTGACGGACATCGAGGGGACTATCTCCGGGCGGACCAGCAGCGGCTCGGTCAGCGCCGAGAACATTCGAGGCTCCGCCGATTTGAGCAGTTCATACGGGTCGGTCACGTGCGTGCGGTTCTCCGATGGCGATCTGATTCTCAAAACCAGCAGCGGCAAGATCGCGATCGCCGACGCCACGTTCGGCCGGTGCGACGCCGTCACCTCGTATGGCCCGGTCACCGGCCAGTCACTGCGAGGCGAGACGATCCAACTTCATTCGAGCAGCGGCAGCATCGAACTGGCCGATGCGGAGGCCGGCGTGATAGACCTGACGACCTCCTACGGCCGCGTCGACGCCAGACAGATCACCGTCAGCGATCTGCGAGCCAGCTCCAGCAGCGGCAGTCTGGAGATCACCTGTGAAGAGGACTGTCCCTCGGACCTGACCGCCAACGTAAAGAGTTCCTACGGCAGCGTGACGTTCACTGCACCGCCGGCGTTTGCCGGCCGGGTCCGTATGGCCACCGACTACGGCTCCGTGCACACCGACCGGCCTATCACCGTCAGCGGCGAGATCGGCAAGAAGAAGATCGAAGGCACCATCAGCGAAGGCGAGGGCAATCTCCACCTCGAAACCAGCAGCGGCTCCGTCACACTGCGCTAGCCGCCAATCCGTGGCGGCGCTGGCCTTTGACGACGCCGCGATTTCAAGGATTCTGCCGGACGGGCGGGGGTGCGTGCGTCTTTCACCGCCCCTGCCCGACCACTTTCTGGTTGTCCTTCCTGGCTGTCTCTTGCATGGCGTCGGGTTTCGCGCCATGATGGTCGGAGGCATTCGCACGGACCAGCCAGCGACATCGAACCTGGAGAGCCACAGGATGACGCATAGATCGACACTTACACTCCTATTGGTTCTCGCTATTGCATGCAGCCTCAGAGCGTCGCCCCAAGGCGTAGCCGTGCCCACGATCGAAGGACCATGGTGGCAGGTGGCTGGCAACCCAACCGATCACAAGTACGCCACCGAGAAACAGGAGCCGGTCGACTTCGCCCTATGGCAGGCGGCCGACGGCGCTTGGCAGCTCTGGTCGTGCATTCGCAACACGACTGCCGGAGGCCAGGGTGGCCTGACGCGGCTCTTCTATCGCTGGGAAGGCGAGCACCTGACCGACACCGACTGGAAGCCGATGGGCCTCGCGATGGACGCGGCCCCGGCGCTGGGCGAGACGCCCGGCGGACTCCAGGCCCCGCACGTCGTCCGGATCGGCCAGACCTATCACATGTTCTACGGCGACTGGGTCCACATCTGCCACGCCACCAGCGCCGACGGCAAGACGTTCACCCGCGTGATTGGGCCCGACGGCAAGACCGGCCTGTTCGGCGAAGGGCGTGACGTCAACACACGTGACATCATGATGCTGCACCACGACGGCCTGTGGTACGGCTATTACACCTGCCATCCGAACCGCCAGGGCATGGTCTGCGCCCGCACCACGAGGGACTTCACGAACTGGAGCGACTCGACCGTGGTCGCCTTCGGAGGTCAGGCGGGCACCGAGTTCTACTCGGCGGAGTGCCCGCACGTCGTCGAACCAAGCCCGGGGCAGTTCTACCTCTTCCGGACCCAGTCGTACGCCAAGCCGAGGACCAGCGTCTACTTCTCCGGGGATCCAATGATGTTCGGCATCAACCAGGATGCGCGATACCTGCTGTGCACGCTGCCGGTGGCGGCCCCGGAAATCATCCTCCACGAAGGCAGGTATTACATCGCGGCCTTGAACGAAGGCCGGCTCGATGGCATCCGCATCGCCCGGCTGAAGTGGACCTCGAACTGAGCGCTACGTGACAGCGTCACGAGGTCTCGCGGACTGCCGGTTCGAGCCGGTCGTCACCCACGAAGTCGAGCCATTCGATCCACGCGTCCTTGTACAGGTCGCCTGAAGTCAGGTAGCCGTCGTTGTGGTCGCCCTTGATCTCCACGAATCGCTTCGGCTCAGGGGCCGCCTCGAAAAGACGCCGGCCGAACTTGAACGGCACGAGCCGGTCCTCCCGGCTGTGCATCACGAGAACGGGACACCGCGCCTTGGCCAGGTGCGCTCGCGTGTTGTACCGGAACCGGGCAAACAGACGGACGGGCATGTAAGGATAGATCCGAGCCCCCATGTCGGCGTACGATGTGAAGGCGCTCTCGACGACCACGGCGCGGGCGTCGACCTGCGAAGCCAGGTACGCCGCGACGCTGCCTCCCAGCGAGCGACCGAACAGGACGATCTGCTCGGCAGGAACGCCCTTGGTTCGTGTCAGCCACTCGTACGCGGCGAGGGCGTCGCGGTACGTCCCGACCTCCGTCGGCCGGCCTTCGCTGCGGCCGTAGCCCCGATAGTCGAAGACGAAGCAGCTCAGGCCCAGGCGGTGGAACAGCGCAAGTGTATCGAGGCGATGCATGATGTTGCCCGCGTTGCCGTGGCAAAACAGAATCGTGAACGGCGCATCGTCGGCAGCGACGTACCAGCCGTTCAGGGCCAAGCCGTCCTGCGTCCGAAACGTGACGTCCTCGAAATCGAGGCCCATATCCTCCGGCGTGAACGCGATGTCCCGCACCGGACGGTATAACAGCCTCGACTGCGTGAACAGCAGCACCAGCCCGAAGCCCGCGTAAACCGCCACGACCGCCGCGCCCAGATACAACCACATTGACCCCATAATGTCCCTACAACCGTTCTTGGAGCGTCGCACGACAAACACAACGCAGCCCGCACAACGCATGACGATTCTACTTGCCGATGGGCCTTCGGACAAGCTACAATCGGCCCGTGATTACGAGAAGGCATACATCCTCCGTCCGGGTCGGATCGGCGCAGCTCGGCTCGTCGGCTCCCGTCGTCATCCAGTCGATGACCAAGGTCCCGACCACCGACGTCGACCGCTGCGTCCGGCAGGTCAAGCAGCTCGTCCGCGCCGGCTGCGGTCTGGTCCGTATCGCGGTGCCCCGCCGGGCCGACACGATCGCATTCGCTCAGATCGTGCAGAAGGTCCGCGTCCCGCTGATCGCCGACGTGCACTTCAGCGCCGACCGCGCCGTCGAGGCCATCGAAGCCGGCGCCGCCAAGGTCCGCCTGAACCCCGGCAACATCAAGAAGCAGGAGAACATCTTCCGCATCATCGACGCCGCCAAAATGCACCACGTCGCCATGCGGATCGGTGTCAACGAAGCGAGCATCCGCGATCTGAAGAAGGAGCCGGTCCCGCCCGAGAAAAGGACCGCGCTGATGCTCGACGAGATGCGCAGCTACATCCGGCTGTTCGAGGGTCGCGGCTTCGACCAGGTTGTCCTGAGCGCCAAGAGCAGCGATGCCCTGCGCACCATCGAGGTCAACCGAGCCATCGCCGAAGCCTTCGGCTATCCGATGCACCTGGGCCTGACCCACGCGGGTCTGCCGGCCGACGCGAGCATTCCGTCGGCCGTCGCGCTCGGGACACTGCTGGCCGAGGGCATTGGCGACACGATTCGCGTCAGCGCCGCTGGCGATCCGATCATCGAGACCGAGATCGCCAAGAGCATTCTCATCTCGTTGGGACTTTTCGAGCGGACCCGGCCGGAGTTGATCGTCTGCCCGACCTGCGGACGCACCGAGATCGACGTCGTCAAGCTGGCCAAACGGGTGGACAAGGCGCTGCACAAAGTCAAGAAGCCCTGCCGCGTCGCGGTGATGGGCTGCATCGTCAACGGTCCCGGCGAGGCCGCCGACGCCGACGTCGCCGTCTGCGCCGCCAAGGACAAGGCCGCCCTCTACCTCCACGGCCAGAAGATCGCCACCATCCCCGAGCCCGAAATCATCCCCCGTCTCCTCGCCG
>Ga0068714_10003398_pt1 | contig 18949 bp, 16 predicted proteins | sample MTBNYHSulfiMetaG_FD_62988 | JGI IMG/M metagenome (GOLD analysis project Ga0068714, IMG submission 62988) | Enrichment culture microbial communities from rom New York Harbor, USA that are MTBE-degrading - MTBE-NYH (New York Harbor Sulfidogenic)... | ecosystem: Environmental > Aquatic > Marine >... | reverse complement strand
GGCGAAGTACACGAAGTAGTGATTCTCCGGGACCGGCCGATGCACCATGAAGTCCAGCCTGTGCCCCCGAAGCAGCCGGAAGGCCCGCTCGAGCTCCCCGGAACGCATGGTCACGGCCCGAATCAGGCGCTGGGCGGGCCAGTCCACGATCCCGGCGCCCGTGGAGAAGATCACGAAATCGACGGGGAACTCTCGCGGCAGCACCTTGCGTGCCGAGTAGAGGTTTCTCCCGGTTGCGATGACTCTCAGGACCCGCTCCTGCCCGAGGCGGTGCAGGGCATCGAGGTTGGCGGCGCTCACCCGCTGTTGTTTCTGAAAGAGGGTACCGTCTAGGTCGGTCACCACCATGGCGCGGTAGCTGATCACTGGCTCCACCTGGCTGCGCGAGCCCCCCGGAACTGGGGGCGGGCCGGTCGTCGCGGAGCCCTCAGTATAGTGAGAAACTTCTTTGAATTGAACCCACGTATGTCTGTATATTAGTAAGGTCGAACATGAACAGGAAGAAGATCCACTTCGCCATGATCGAGGCCGGCGGCGGCCATCGCAGCCCCGCCCTGGCGGTGCGGGAAGCCCTGGAGGAGATGTATCCGGGCAAGTACGAGGTCCGGGTCCTGGACTTCATGAAGGACCTGGGCTGTACCGAGCTGGACGAGATGCACAAACGGGCGTGGAAGTACCTGCTGTCCCACCCGGACCTGACCAAGGGCATCCAGGCATTCGACTTCATCACCGGACCGGTCAACGTCAACTTCTACAGGCTGTTCCTGGACCGCTTCTCGAAGTACATCATGCGCTACCTCTACAACGAGAAACCGGACCTGGTGTTCTCGACCCACTACTTCAACACCATGGGCGTGGCGCACATCCGCAAGCGCTACGACATCGGCCCCGTGCTGGTCAACTACCTCACGGAGGTCTTCGACTTCGACTCGTACTGGCACCTCAAGACCGTGGATTACTACCTGGTGGCTTCGGAGCGGGCCCGGCAGAAGCTGCTCAAGACCCGCTTCCCGAGCAGCAAGCTGTTCCTGTTTCCCTATCCTGTGCGGCCGAGCTTTCTCAGGGTCGATCGGGAGCCCGTGGAAATCCTTGGGGACCTGGGCCTCGACGCCACGCGCAAGACCATGCTGATCACCCTGGGCAGCGAGGGCATCGGAGCGGTGTTTCGCATGCTCGAGGCCCTGATCAGGGAGGACCTGCCCCTGAACGTGGTCTTCGTCGCCGGCAAGAACCAGGAGCTGGAAGAGCAGATCGAACGTGAGCTGGGATCCGGGACCGCACAGACCCGCCTGGTTACCCTGGGGTTCGTGGAAAACCTGAACGAGCTGATTCACGCGTCGGACTTCTGCTTCATCAAGCCCGGCCCGGCCACCACCTGGGAGGTGCTTTCGTTCCGCAAACCGATTCTCTTCTTCGAGAGCGCCCAGCTGAGCGAGAACCCCAACATCCGCTACGTGGTGGACAACATGCTGGGATACTTCGTGGGCAGCAGCGTGCGCAAGCTCAACCGGAAGGTCAGGGCCCTCCTGGAAGGCCCGGCTCTGGAGACCTGCCGCGAGGCGTACTCCCGCCTGGAGCTCGGCAACGGGGCCTACTCGATCGCCCGTTTCCTGAACGACGTCCTGGAGGGTGCCCAGCCAGTTCCCGCGGCAGTGGAGAAGGCCCCCCCCCGCAGGCTCAGCCCCCGGCCACCACGGGCCGCACGTCAACGTGGGCCCCGTCGGGTACGGCAAACGTCTTCCACTGGCTCTTCTTGACCAGCTCGCCGTTGACCTTGACCATGACCAGCGGAAAGGTATATCCCAGGGCGTCCAGGACGTCCTGAACGCTCATCCCCTCCTGCCAGTCCAGCTGTTTCCCCTTGGCGGTGATCACCCGAGTGCCTCCCGTGTTCCTGCCTGCGGTCTCTGTGCTTGTGCTACCCGAAATCGGGGCGCCCCGTCAAGGCACTCGTGAGTCGGCCCTGGCTCAGTACAATCGAGTCTCGACGAGCTCGTCGATCGTGATCCCCAGCCCGGCGAGCCCCTCGAGGTAGGCGTCCCGGCTTTCCCGTTCGAGGAGCTCCGGCGGAAACACCCCGGTCTGTCGGATCTTTCCGGTCGCCAGCAGGCGGGTGAACATGAAGGCAGCCTGACCGGTCAGGAAGGTCTCGTGGGTCACGCCGTACCTCTCGAAGCTCTCCGTGAGCCCCGGTGCGTTGATGTAGCTGTCGATCCGGGTCCGTTTGCCGCTCAGCCGGCCGTCGACCCGCACCAGGGCCGCCCCTTCCTCCAGGATCATGCCCTCGGCAAGGGCTTCCCGAATCGACTCGGGGTCCGCCGGGGCCGGCGGCGTCAGCCGGCAGACCAGCTCCAGAGGGACCACGCTGGTCCCGCCGACCTCCACCGGCTCCCTGCCGAGAAGGCCCATCTTGTACAGGCTCTCGGCCAGCTCCAGTGCGGGGCCGCCGTACTTGAAGCCCACGTTCCGGCAGCCCTTGAATGCCTTGTCGGCCAGCAGCCCAAAGGTCACGGGCTCTTCGTGCTCGTGGTCGACCATGCGGCGCGGACCGAGCCCCCTGAAATCGATCATGACCGGGTCGTTGTACGGCTCGACGATCTCGAACCTGCCGTCCACGTAGTTGATGGGCTCGGAGGCCATGTCCCCGAAGGCGGTCTCGGGAGACCACCAGAAGGGGATGAACCTCCTGGTCCATATGCCGTCGTAGATGTAGATCATGATCCGCTCGACGCTGTCCAGCTTGTCGGCGGCGTTGCGAGCCAGCACGCTGACCAGCCCCGGAGCCGAACCGGTGTTGATCAGGGCCCCGACGCCGGCGGCCCGGAACTCCCCATCCAGGTCCAGCTGCCGCTTGACCGCAGAGACGAAGTCCGTGTCCTCGACCGGCCCGGAGGCCAGATCCTGATAGTGCGCCCGGTTGTGGAGGGCGGCCTGCATCAGGGTTGGATTGTAGTCCGGCGGCAGGGCGTTGACGACCAGGTACGCCCCCCTGGCGGTCTCCCGGACCTGCTCGGGGTTTCGGGCGTCCACCTTGACCGCCCGGGCCTTCTTCAGCCCCCCGGCCACCCGCCTGGCCGCTTCCTCGTTGTAGTCGGCGCAGAGGATCTCTCCGACCCGGGGCTCCGCGTCCAGGCGCGCGGCGATGATGCTGCCCTGGGCGCCGACACCGAAAACGGCCACTTTGATCGATTCCATACGCTGCACTCTCCTTCCGCGCGGGTCTGATTCGATTCGGCTCCGATTCGCCCCGCTACCTGCGTCGCTGCCTGCCCTACGGGGCCTCTCAATCCGCTGCGGTTTCCACCTGTCGGGTCACCGTGATTCCCCATTCCCGGATCCCGGCGTAGAACGCGGAAATCTCCTTCCGGTCGAATACCTCCGGCGGAAACACCCCTCGGTGACCCACCTGGCCTCTGAGCATCATGAGACTGAAGACCGAAGCCGGTACCGAGGTCAGCCACGAGACGTCGTTGGCTCCCCGGATCCACTCGCAGGCCTCCTTGCCGGTGGGGCTCGAAGACCACAGCCGGATCCGGGTCTTCCGCCCTCCCTTGCGTCCCTCGGCGTCGCAGACCAGCATCAGGCGGCTTCGCAGGGCACCGCTCTCGTAGAGCTCGATCTGGCGCTTGGGCGGAAGGGTCTTGGGCACTTTGTGCAGGAAAACCTCCCGCGGGCTGACGCTGCACCCCCCGACCTGGACGGGCGCGTCGTCCATCAGGCCCAGACCCTGAATCACGAATTTCCACGCGTCGATGCCTGGCTCTCCGAGCTTGAAGTCGCAGTACTTGATGGGTTTGCCGCAGAACAGGGGAATCGTGACGCTCTCCTCGTGGTCGTGGTAGTAGCAGCGGCCCCTGACCGACAGGGGTGGCGGAAAATCGTAGTCCTCCTGCCCGCTGAAGGGGGGCACCTGCCGGGGCTTGCCGTTCTCCCAGATCGTCGCGGGCAGGGAGAGGTCCTCCAGGTACGTCTCCATGGACCACAGGGCCACCGGTTCGTCGCACTCGGCGATCCCGTAGTCCTTGATGCGTATGGAATCGACCTCGTCGAGCTCCAGCACGGCGTCCTTGGCCATGATGTTGCTCAGCCCCGGGTCGCCTCCCGCACCGGTCAGGCACCGGAGCCCAGCCTCCTCCCACTGCCGGGCGTAGCCCAGCTGCTCGATGGGAACGCCGGCCTTGGGGTAGATCTCGTTGGAGGCCATGTCCAGGTAGTCGATCCCGGCCTGCTGTGCCGCCTGCATGACCTGATGCACGAAGCGGGGCACCGTGGCGTTGATCACCAGGTCGAAGCGTCCCTTCTTCATCCGGGCGGCCATCTCCTGCACCCCGGAGGCGTCGAGCTTCTCGGGGCGGATCTTGGAGCTCCCGTTGGTGTCGGCTATCTCCCGGGCCCTGGCGATATCGATGTCGGTGAGCAGGATCTCACCCACTTCCCCCGCCTGAGCCAGGACACCGCACAACACGTTGGCCTGGGCGCCCGCGCCGATGATGATGAGCCTCTTCATGAATCACGCCTTTCTGTGCAGACCCCCTCCCCGGGGGCTCCGGAGGCTGTGTGAGACAGATTGCCCGCGGGGGGGCGGAAAGCACAGGTTGTGCCTTCCGCCCCCCGCGGAGCTTCAATGTTCCGTGCCGTGGCAGCCGCCCCTAGACGGGGTGCTCCTCGTTGAACTTCTTGAGGCGTTTCCTCACGGTCCGCACGTAGAACCAGATGATCGCGATGGGACCGACGATGGAAACGGCACCGGCGATATAGCAGAGGGTGTCCCAGGCTGTACTGAGTTCCATCACGCGGCCTCCTTCAGCTCGACGGTCTTCTTGCCCGCCGCGCTGGCGATCAGGTAGATCACCAGGGCGATGGGAGTGATGATCAGGATTCCGTATTCCTGCCACAGCTCCAGGTTCCCGATCTTGATCACGAAGACCTCCCAGTCCTCGCTCCAGGTGCCGAAGAAGTTCGACCAGACGTACCAGATGATCGAAGCGACGAGCCCGAAGCCCGCGGCCAGGGCCCCGGCGATCTTCTTCTGGGGCTTCTTGGAGAAGGCACCGAAGTACACCGGGATCAGGGAGGTGGTCACGATCAGGGTGGCCTGGAAGACCCAGACCTGCATGATCCGTTCGAAGGTGAAAGCCAGGGTGATCGAGATGGCGGCGGATACCAGCATCCCGATCTTGGTGACCCGCTCCACCTTCCTGTCGTCGGCCTTGGGGTTGATCATGTTCTTGTACAGGTCCACCCCGATGACCCCGCCCGCCACCAGGAAGTACGAGTCTGCCGTGGACATGGCGCAGGCCAATACGCCGGCCACGAAGATCCCCATCACGCCGATGGGCAGGTACTGCCCGACCACCGCGAACAGGGCCTCGTTGGCCTCGACCTCCGGGATGATCCCCAGCCCGATGGCGGCGGCCCCGAGCAGCCCCAGGAAGCTCACGCACCAGTCGAAGGACAGCCACATGGGAATGCCGATGGCAAAGCCCCGCTTGATCTCCTTGGGCCCGGCGGCGGCGAACATCCTCTGGAAGAAGGCCGGCTCGCACAGCACCGCCAGGGCCGTGACGGAGTAGGCCACCAGGGTCCACGGCGTCAGGTACCCCGCCCCGGGCCGGAAGAAGTAGATGGCATCCTCGGCGCTGCCGGTCCAGGCCACCAGGCCTTCCCATACCCCGTTGACGCCGCCCACGGCGTTCCAGCCGATGATCATGGCCAGCCCCACGGTCACCATCATGGCCACGAACTGGATGAAGTCGGTCATGGTGACCGCCCACAAGCCGCCGGTCCAGGTGTAGATGATCACGATGGCTGCCCCGATCAGGGTGCCCAGCCAGAAGGGCATGCCCGTGAGCAGGCGCAGCATGAAGCCGATTCCCATCATCTCCATGGTGTTGGTGGAGTACAGGTAGGCGGCGATCGAGGTGATCACCCCCGTGGGCTTGCCGTACTTGTGCAGCGCGATCTCCTGCATGGTCGAGCCCTTGGGGAACTTCTCCTTGAATTTGGGCGCCAGGAAGGCCATGACGACGTACAGGGCCGTGTAGGGAAGGGAGTAGGCGAAGAAAGCCGAAATCCCCTCGAAGAACCCGACCTCCGACGTGCCGAACAGGGTGTCCAGCCCGTAGAAGGTGGACACCAGGGTCCCCACGAGCAGCGGGGCCGTGAGCCCGCGGCCGGCCATGAAGTAGTCGTCGAAGCCCTTCTTCCTCTTAGAGAAGTAGAACCCGATGTAGAGCATGAAGCCGACGTAGATCGCGATGACCACGAAATCCAGCCAGTGAAGTCTAACAACTGCTTCCAAAACCGTTTTCCTCCTTGCCTCTTAGAGTTGGAACTGCGCGTCCACCGATCGGCCGATGCCGACCGTACGAACAACCTCGGGCACTCGCTGCGACTGCCCCGCCCTCACCTCCTTCCGCTGCCAGATTTGGACGGACAACGTGATTGTGGAGCCGGAGCCCGGGGAACGCAAGTCCACAGACTCACGCCCGCGATCTCGAGCTCCCGGCCTGCCCCAGGACCTCCCGCAGGGCTTCGTCGAAGGCTTCCAGCACCCGCTCCGCATCGCCGTCACTGTGGGCGGCAGAGACGAACCAGGGCTCCCGGCTGTCCTTGTCCGGCATGACCCCTTTCTCGAAGAGCTTCAGGATCACCTCCTCGTAGGTGTCGTGATCCGAAGCAGCCCAGTCGCGGTAGTCCAGAACCTGCTCCTTGTCGGTGAAGACCACCCCGAACATGGATGGCGGACCCTGCACCACCGCGGGCAGCCCCCGGTCCTTCAGGATCCCCTCGATCCCGCTCATGAGCCTGCGGCCGTGGGCCTCCACCCGGGCCAGGGCCCCCGCCTCGATCTCCTCCAGGGTGGCGACGGCCGCGGCCGTGGCGATCGCGTTCCCGGTGTAGGTGCCCCCGTGGGGGATCATCTGCGGCCCGATCTCGCCCATGATCTCCTTCCTGCCGCCGATCGCCCCCAGGGGAAACCCGTTGGCCACGGCCTTGGCGTAGCACACCAGGTCCGCCCGGACCTTGAAGTGCTCCTGGGCGCCCCCTTTGCCAATGCGGAATCCAGTCTTGACCTCGTCGATGATGAGCAGGATCCCGTGCTCGTCGCACAGCCTGCGCAGGTGCTGGAGGTATCCCTTCTTCGGCATGATCGAAGCGGTGTTGCCCATGATGGGTTCGACGATGATGCAGGCGATGTCGCCCCAGTCCTCCCGGACCTTGCGCTCCACCAGCTCCTCGTCGTTGAAGGGGACCACGTGCACCAGCTCCCCGAGTTGGTGCGGGATCCCGGAGCCGTGGGCCACCCGGACGGGCGCGCGCCGGTAGCCCGAGCCGGGGACCGGAGGGTAGCAGTTCCACAGGGTGTAGTCGTGGAAGCCGTGATAGTGGCCCTCGAACTTGAGCACCTTGTTCCGGCCGGTGAAGGCCCGGGCGATGCGGATGGCGTGCATGGTGGCTTCCGTGCCCGAGCTGGCGTAGCGCACCAGGTCCACCCCGGTGAGCTTCTGGATCAGCTCCGCCGCCCGGATCTCGAACTCCGTGGTCATGGCGAAGGTGTTTCCGATCTCCAGGGCCTCCCTGACCCTGGCGGTGACCGCCGGATGCGCGTGGCCGAGCACCACGGGCCCGAAGCCCAGACGATAATCGATGTATCGCTGGTCGTCCTGATCCCAGATGTACGCGCCCTGGGCGCGCTTGAGCACCAGGGTCTTGTCGTCGCCCCAGTAGCGGAAATTCGAGGTGACCCCCCGGGGCATCACCTGTCGGGCCCGCTCGAACATGGCCCTGCTTTTCCGGCCGCTCTGCATGGAACACCTCGATACGAATATGAAGTACGAACATGAAGTATGGTCCAGCAAGAACCATGGGCCGCAGTCCAGCCTACTTGTACCGGGAGAGCCTCATACGGCTCTGACAGAGGGGTAACGCGGGGGTGATATTTGCGGAAGCTCGCCCTCTGACCTCCCTGCGACATCGCTTGACCCCCCGCGAAGGGATGTGGATATTCTGACACAGCAGGCAGAAAGAACATGAAGATCATCAGGAGTTTCGACGACTTGGAGACGATGGCGCGGGAACGGCCCTCCCGCCGCCTGGCCCTGGCCATGGCCCAGGAAAGCGATGCCTTGAAGGCCGTGGTCGACGCCGCCGGCAGCGGGATCGTGGAGCCCGTGCTGGTGGGCTGCGAGAGCGAAATCCGGCGAATCGCCGAGCAAGAGGAGCTGGACATCTCCTCTTTCACCCTGGTCCCCAGCGAGGGGGAGGAAGCCACGGCAGCCCGGGCGGTGGAGCTGGTCCGCGAAGGGCAGGCGGACCTGTTGATGAAGGGAAAGGTACCGACCTCCACGATCATGCGGGCGGTACTGAGCAACCAGAGCGGATTGAGAGGCTCCGGGGTCCTGTCTCACGTGACCATCGTCGAGATCGAATCCTACCCCAAGCTCCTGTTCATGTCCGATCCGGGCCTGAACATAGCCCCGGATCTCAAGACCAAGATCTCGATCATCGACAACGCGGTTTCCGTGGCGCATGCCCTGGGGATCGAGCGGCCGAAGGTGGCGGTCATCGCCGCCGTGGAAAAGGTGAACCCCGGATCCATGCCGGTCACGGTGGACGCCGCCCTGCTGGCCAAGATGTCGGACCGGGACCAGATCTCCGGATGCGTGGTCGACGGCCCTCTCGCCCTGGACAATGCGATTTCCCCCCACAGCTGCGAGGTCAAGGGAATTCGCAGCGAGGTCGGGGGCGACGCGGACATCCTGCTGATGCCGGACATCGAGGCGGCCAACGTGTTCTACAAGACCCTGGCCTACCTGACCAAAGCCCGGATGGCGGCCATCATCATGGGTGCGCGGGTACCCCTGGTCATGACCTCCCGAGCCGACAGCGACTCCAACAAGTACTACTCGATCCTCACGGCCGCGTCCCTGGTGTGAGCCTCCCGGCCGGCGCCCAGCAGGCCTCTCCGTGCCTCATCCCACGATCAGGTTCACCGCCGTGGCGGCAGCCAGGACCAGGACCACGACGTTGAAGAGCTTCTGGGGGATCACCTCGAGCAGGAGATACCCCCCGACGGCCCCGGCCACGACCCCCGGCAGGAGCAGCAGGTCGAAGCGCAGGCTCTCCAGGGTGATCAGCCCGAGGCCCACGGAGAAGGGAACCTTGAACAGGTTGACCACCGCAAAGAACCAGGCCGCCGTGCCGACGAACTCCTTCTTCTCCGCTCTCATCGACACCAGGTAGATGGTCATGAGCGGCCCCGCGGCGTTGGCCATCATGGACGTGAAGCCGGCCATGACTCCGATGAACGCGGCGAACGGCAGCCCCCGGGGGACCGTCTCGCTCCTGCGCAGCTGGAGGAACACGCTCAGGGCCAGCATCCCGAGGACCAGGATGCCGATGAGAGGCTCGAGCTGCCCGCTGTCGATCCGGCCCATGAAGAAGAACCCGGCCACCACCCCGGCGGCCGTGAAGGGCAGCAGGCGCGCGAGGATCTTCCAGTTGGCGTGGCGGCGGTAGAAGATCACGGCGAAGAGGTCCGCGACGATCAGCAGGGGCAGCACGATCCCTACGGATTGCCTGGCAGGGAACACCCAGGCCATCAGCGCCACGACCAGAAGCCCAACGCCGAGGATTCCGGTCTTGGCGAATCCGATGAGGGCCGCCGCCAGCGCCGCGAGCACCCAGGAGAGGGCCGTCAGGGAATACATGGAAGCCCCACCGTACACGATCCCGCCGATCGCGGCAACGAGAGGGGCTGCGGTGTGCCGCCTTGAGCCTTCGACGCCTGCATCCTATACTGGTCGGGTCTTCACCTGGAACATCTGCCAACAAGGAGCATGCCATGCCGAAGCTGACCTACCTGGGACATGCCGCCTTTCTCGTGGAGGGGAGCAAGGGCAGCGTAGTCATCGACCCCTTCCTGAGCGGAAACCCCCTGGCCAGGGCAAAGCCCGAGGAGATCCAGGTGGACTACGTGCTGCTGAGCCACGGGCACGGCGACCATCTGGGCGACGCGCTGCAGATCGCCGAGGCCTGCGACGCCGTCATCGTGGCGCCCAATGAGCTGGCCGTGTACTGCGCCGGCAAGGGGGCCCGGACCCACGGCATGCACCTGGGCGGGGCCTTCAACTTCCCCTTCGGACGGGTCAAGCTCACGATAGCCCACCACGGCTCCATGGCCCCCGACGGCACCTACACCGGGAACCCCTGCGGCTTCCTGGTCACCATGGACGGCAAGACCCTGTATCACCCCGGGGACACCGGGCTGTTCTACGACATGAAGCTGATCGGGGAGATGAACCGGATCGACGTCGCGCTCCTGCCCATCGGGGACAACTTCACCATGGGCATCGAGGACGCGGTCAAGGCCGCGGAGTTCCTCCAGGCCGGGGTGGTGATCCCCATGCACTACAAGACCTTCGAGCTCATCGACGTGGAGCCCACGGAGTTCGTCGCCAAGGTCGAGGCCGGGGGTATGAAGGCCCGCCTGCTCCCCATCGGGGAATCCCTGGACTACTGACCGGCACCCCAATCCTGGCACGAATCGCGGACGGGAACCGGACATCGCGTTCGCGATGCGGGGCAACGGCGGCGGGCGGTCAGTAGCGGATCTTGCCGCTCCTGACCGCCTCGATCTCCTGACGCTGCAGGGACCGCGCCATGGCCCAGAGCTCCCGGGCCAGTGCCGGCTCCAGGTGCTGCGGGTGATGCTCCTCCAGGATCCGCCGGGCCGCCTCCGCAGCCCGCTGGCGCATGTCCTTGCCGCCGGCGTCGCTCCAGGGATCCCACTTGTCCCGGCAGGTCAGAGACGGAAACCAGGTAACCTCCCGCAGGTGCCGGACCGTGTGCTCCTCCGCCAGGTAGTTGCCCCCGATGCCGATGCTTCGGATCAGCTCCACGGCCAGGGTCTCCCGGCTGACCTCCAGGCCGCGGAGGATGCGGAAGGTCGCCCCCAGGATCTCGTTGTCGATCAGGCACTGTTCGTGGCTGGCAGTGAGCATCTGCTCGAGCATCCCTACCGAAAGGTGCACGAAGTCCGCCCCCGCCAGGGCGCAGGTCAGGATCTGGAGCCCCCGCTCGTAGCCGGCCTGGGCATCCGGTACGGTCGCCTCGATGCCCGTGCCCGCCTGGCAGGGTAGGTTGTAGAAGTGGGCGACCTGGACGGTGGCCGCGTGGAGAACCTGCGTCTCCGGCGCGCCTCCGGAGTAGTTGCCGGTGGCCATGTCCATGATCCCGGAGGCAATGGCGTACACGCAGGGAAGCCCGGGGCGGATCATCTGGGCCAGGCAGATTCCCGTGAGCACATTCGCGGTTTGTTCGACCAGGGTCCCCGCCAGGGTCACCGGGGTCGTGGCCCCCGGCATGGCGTCGACTTCCACGTACAGCGGTACCCCCGCTTCGGCGCACTCCATGAGCTCCTCGACCCGAAGGCGAGGGTGAATCAGGGGGCTGAGCATACACAGCACGATGCTGAAGAAGGGCCGGCGGCGAAACTCCTCCCGGCCGCCGGCCACCAGGGAGGCCATCTCGACCTGGTCCCGCACTCCCTGGCGGCCCAGGGCCTGAGAGTAGTAGTTGCGGGCGGTGTTCTCCATGGCTGCCGCGAAGAGGATCCGGTCAAAGCCCTCCTGCGGGATGTCCTGGGGGTTCACGATGCCGTGCATCACGTGCAGGTTCTCCAGGGCATCCTGCAGACGGGTAAGCTCGGCCAGGTCCCGCAGGGTGGCCGGCCGGCGCACCCCGTCCAGGCCCAGCACGTGGAGGGCCGACGAGCCCCCGATGGTGTACACCCGCCGCCGGTCCAGGCGTACGTCCCAGGCCGGGTCGCGGGCGTACAGGGTGAGGCTCGAGGGGGCGGTGGCCAGGTGCCGGCGCAGCACGTGCTCGGGGGTGCGCACCACCTGGGCCTCGAAGTCCACCCGACAGCCGTGGGCCTCCATGACCTCCAGGGCGGGGCGGTGGGCCACCCTGACCCCCACCTCCTCCAGGATCTCGAGCACGGCGTCGTGGATCCTCTGCAGGTCCTCGTCGCTCAGGAAGCGCAGCTGCCCGCCGCGGATTTCGGGAATGCTCATGCGAATCTCCTCGACACGGGTCCGCCCGTCCGGGTCCGCCCGCCCGGGTCCGCCCGCCCGGGTCCGCCCGCCCGGGTCCTACTTGACCGCCCCCGCCACCAGGCCGCGGATGAAGTGCTTCTGCCCGGCGAAGTACAGGGCCAGCATCGGCACCGTGGCCAGGGCCAGCCCGGCCATGGTCACCGGGATGTCCAGGTTGTAGCGGCTCTTGAAGATGGTCAAGCCCACCATCAGGGTCTTCAGCTCGTCCCGCTGCAGAAAGATCACGGCGATCAACAGCTCGTTCCAGACCCAGAGGGCGTTGACCAGGACCACCGTGATCAGTGCCGGGGCCGAGAGAGGCACGGCGATGCTGCGGATGAGCCGCAGGTCCCGGCAGCCGTCGATGCGAGCCGAATCGATTATCGCCTCCGGGATGGTCCGGAAGAAGCTGCTCAGCATGTAGATCGAGAACGGCAGGGTCAGTCCCGCGTAGATCACGATCACGCTCGGGTAGGTGTTCAGGATCCGCAGGGCGACCATGATCTTGAACAGAGGGATGACCATCACCACCGGCGGCACGATCATGAGCACCAGGATGAATCCCAGGAGGCCATCCCGTCCCCGGAAGCGCATCCGGGCGAAGGCGTAGGCCGCCAGAATCGCGATCATGAGGGAAGCGAGCACCGAGCCGGACATCAGGATCACGCTATTGGCGAACCAGCGCAGGAAGCGCCGCCCCCGGAACACCGTGGCGAAGTTCTCCAGGACTGGATTCAGGGGCAGGCCGAAGAGGTTCCGCAGGTACTCCCCCTGGGACTTGAAGGCCGTGACGAACAGGTAGTACACGGGAAACAGGCATATGACAGCAAAAAGGGCAAGCACGAGCTGCTTCGCGATGGCCGAAGGCAGGCGGCGGCCGAGGGCTCCTGAGGACCTCATTCCAGCTCGATCCTCCGGCTGATGTTGGCCCGGAACAGGATCAGGATCACCGTCACCGCGAGCAGTACGATCGAGGCGGCCGCCGCCGGGCCCTGGAGGTTGTAGCGGAAGGCCATGAGGTAGATGTAGTACTCGGTGACCATGGTGCTGGTGCCCGGTCCTCCGGAGGTCATCACATAGACGTAGTTGAAGACCCAGGAGAGCATGGTGATGATCATGATGACCACGAAGAACTCGATCACCGTGGCCAGCTGAGGGATCGTGATGCGCACGAGTACCTGCAGCCAGCCGGCCCCCTCGATCCTGGCGGCCTCGTACAACTCCTCGTCCACCGACATCAGCCGGGCAAGGAACAGCACGACGCCGAAACCGAATTCCTTCCAGATCACGACCCCCATGATCGTCCACAAGGCGAAGCGCGAGCTCCCCAGCCAGTCCGCGGCCAGAGCACCCAGGCCCGCGGCCCGGAGCAGCTGGTTCAGGATGCCGTTGAGCTGGAAGATGTAGCCGAACACGATGCCCACCACGGGGATCGATATGATGTAGGGCAGGAACACCACGGTCCGGTAGAAGCGAAACCCCGCCCCACCCTCGAACAGCAGAATTCCCAATACCAGGCTGACCGCCAGAAGAGCCGGAACGGCGAGCAGGAGGCGGGCGTTGTGCCGGATGGCGGCCAGGAAGACCTGGTCCGCAAACAGCGAGCGGTAGTTGCCCAGGCCCACGAAGCTGCTGGTCCGGCCGCTCACCCGCAGCAGCGAGGTGCGAAAGACCTCGGCCACCGGGTAGAAGAAGATCAGGGCAATGACGAGCAGTGCCGGGGCTATGAACAGGTACGGTTTCAGGCGGCTCATGCCTTCAGACTCGCAGCCCTCCCGCGGGAAAGCCCGGGGCCCCCCTCGGGGCCCCGGGACGCTCACTTCGTGAACCTATGGCCTGGATTCGACTAACGTCGGAATCCTGGTGGATCAAGCTACCGCTTGATCCACTGGCGGAAGTTTTCGACCGCCTCGGGGCTCTCGCGCCGCCACTTCTCGATCACCGACTGCTGGAGCTCGGCGCACTGCCTCGGGGTGCTCTCTCCCGCAAACAACAGCTGAACTCCGGCAAAGTTCCCCTGCTCGTCGAGCATCGAGGGGATGACATTCTCCAGGTTGGGCCCCGGGTTGCCCTTGATCCAGTCGAAGACCTGCTTCATCTGCGGGGTTGTCACACCCGAAGTGTCAAAACGGTCGTCGGCAGGAAACACGCCGGTGTCCGCGTACCAGCCGGCCAGCCGCTCGGGGGTATGCATGAACATCAGCACGTTGGCCGCCTCCTGCTGGTGCTCCGACCAGGAGGTGATACCCAGGCCCTGGGCCGTGACCGTATAGGTCGCAGCCAGCTTGCCCGTGCCCCACACCGGGATCTGCATGACCCCGAAGTTGTCCTTGCCGACCTGTTCCATCCAGCCCGGATAGAACGTGTCGTTTCCGAAGATCAAAGCGGCTTCCCCGCGTACGAACAGATCCTGTCCCTGCTGGTAGTCCAGGGAGTTGATGTCGTCGTTCCAGTAGCCGGCCTGCTTGAGCTCGTACAGGCGGTCCCACCACTGGGCAAAGCGCGGGTCGGTGAACCGATACTCCCCAACCGCGGCCTTCTTGAAGTCATCCGCAGAGTCCAGCCCCTGCTTGCCGAGGAGCTGCCAGATCCAGCCGCCGAACCAGCCGTCCTTGAGCCCTCCGGCTATGGGCGTGATCCCGGCCCTCTTGAGCTGCCCGCAGGCCTTGAGAAAGTCCGCCCAGGGTACGTAGTTGCCCTCCGGATCCAGGCCGGCTTTGCGAAACAGGTCCTTGCGGTAGGCTATGGAGTTCCCCGACAAGTACCAGCCCATGCCCCAGAGCTTGCCCTCGAACTCCCGCTCCTCGTTGCTGATGTAGTGCCGGTACTCCGACTCCGGAATGAAGTCGCTGATCGGCGCCAGGCTGCCTTCCCAGGCATCCTCCAGGGTCCAGACTCCTCCCCAGAAGTACTGGATGTCCGGGCCCTGGCGCGCCGCGGCGGCGGTCTTGAAGGCCGGCACCAGGTCGTCTGTGGACTGCAGGACGGTCTCGAAGGCCACCGTCGGGTTCTGGGCCTGGTACAGGCGCACCGTGTCGGCCATCCATCTCTCCGCGCCCGGGGCTTCCTGCTCTCCCCACCACCAGACGGTCAGGGTGACCTTGTCGGCCTCCTTCTGCCCGCCAGCCAGGCCCACAGCGGCGGCGAACAGCACCGCGAGGCAGACCAGAACTGCCTGCTTGATGTTCTTGCTCATGGCACTTCCTCCTCATCATGCCCGGTAACCAGTTTCTTCAAGTATAGGACAGTCACCGGCACTGTCAAGCAAACCGCCGCGCTCCGGTGGTTGACAAAGCCTGCCTTGGGTTTACACTGAGGCCGCTCAGGGAGGTACCATGCAGCTGTCAGCGCTGGCTGTGCTGTCCGATCAGGAAATCAGGGCTATCCACGAGGCCACCGTGGACATCCTTGCCACCGTAGGAGTCAAAGTCCCGGGCAAGCGGATGCTCGAGGCTCTTCGGGAACGAGGGCTCGCGGTGGACGCAGGCTCGCAGCTCGTGCGCTTCAGCCGGGACGCCCTCGAGGGTGCCATGGCCCGGGTGCCCGAGCGCTTCGAGCTCTACGACCGGGAGGGCCGTCCCGCCTTCGAGCTCGGAGCGGGTGTGCCCAGGATCGCCGCCGGGCACAACGCCGTGAACTGGGTGGACTCCGAGAGCGGGGAGACCCGCTTCTCCCGGGTGGCCGACGTGGAGCTCTTCGCCCGCCTCTGCCAGCAGCTGGAGGCCATCGACATGATCGGCATCCCGGTCATGCCCCAGGACGTGCCGGAGCCCAGGGCGACCCTGCTGTACGGGGTGCGTGCGGTCATCGAGAACAGCACCAAGCCGATCTTCTTCTCCACCGACAACGCAGCGGTAAACAACGCGGTCATCGAGCTGCTGCGGGCGGGCTCGGCCGGCACCCTGTCCGAGCAGCCCTACGGAATCTCCCAACTCTCGCCCACGAGCCCGCTGTACTGGGAAGAAGGGGTCCTGGAGGCGATCCTGGACATGATCGGCACCGGGGTGCCGATTGCGATCCTGCCTGAGCCGATCGCCGGGGTCTCGGCCCCCTACACCCTGGCAGGCCTCCTGACCCTGAACAACGCCGAGTGCCTGTCCGGGCTGGCCATGATCCAGCTGCTGCACCCGGGCACGCCGGTGCTGTACGCGAATTCCTGGACGGCCTCGAACATGCAGACCGGAGCCGCCCTGGTCGGTTCGGTGGAAACCACGGTGTGCCGCATCGCCGGGGCCCAGCTGGCCCGCTTCTACCGGACTCCCTGCCACACCACGGCCCCGAACTCGGACAACCACGCCCACGACGAGCAGAACGCCTGGGAGAAGGCATTCAGCACCTTCTGTTCCGTGGGGGCGGGCAACGACCTGATCGTGAACTGCGGAATGTTCGCGACCGGCATGACCTGCAGCCACGAACAGCTGCTCATGGACGAGGCCATCTCGGCCTTCTCCCGGCGGATCGCCGCGGGCCTGCGGGTCGACGAGGAGACAATCGCGGCCCGGCTCATCAAGGAACGGGGCCCCCAGGGGGAAACCTACCTGACCGCGGACCACACCCTGCGCTGGCTGCGCTCCGACGAGTACGTGCGCCCCCGGCTGACCGTGAGCGGCTCTTACGCCGCCTGGGAAGCCGGCGGGAAGAAGGACACCTACGCTCTGGCACGGGACGAGGTGCAACGCCTGGTGGGCCGCCCGGCCCCGCCCTTCGACCCCTCCCGTCGGGCCCGGCTCGCCGAGATCCTGACCGGGTTCAGGCCCTAGAGGCACGGCGCGGGCATGGCCACCGGGGAGCCAGGAAGCGGCGCGTTCAGGATCCGGGACATCGACCGCAGCGAGATGGAGCGCAGGAAGGAGGTGTTCCGCCGGGTGTGGCGGAACCGCGAGGTCGAGCGGCTTCCGCTTGCCTTCTGGTGTGACGACTTCGGCCGCTATTCCCTGCGCGAGCAGTGCCAGAACGGGGGCCTGCAGCTGGAGGTCATGGCCGGTTGTCTGAACCGCTGCCTGGAGCTGTTCGACGACGACTACATCCCCCACGCGCGCATCTGGCCGGGCTACGCCACCATCGCCACCATGTTCGGCATGGAGCTGCACTGGAGCGACGATCCCGCCCAGCCGCCGGGACCCCGGGGCTGTCCGATCCGGGAGCTCGGGCAGCTGGACTCCCTGAAGCGTCCGGACCCCAGACGCGACGGGCTCATGCCCGCCAACCTGCGCTGGCTGGCCGAGGCGGCCCGGCGCCTGCCTCCGGAGGTGCATCTCACCGGGATCGACCTGGGGGGCCCCATGAACACGGCCAAGGATCTCATGGACACCAACCTGCTCTACACGGCCCTCATCGACGCCCCCGAGGCCATGCACCGACTGCTCGAGCTGGCCCTGGACGTGCAGATGGACTGCTACCGGGAGATCGAGCGAGCAGTCGGGGGAAGCGATCGGCTCACCTCCATCGACTTCGACCCGATCTGGGCGCCCGAGGGGCACAAGGGATTCGTCTCCGACGACGTGTGCGCCGCCGTGAGCCCGGACATGTACCGGGTCTTCAGCGCCCCATACAACCGAAGGATCTTCGCCGAGTTCGGCCCCGGCCGGCTGCACAACTGCGGCCCCCACCCTTCGGCGCACCTGTACATGGCGCCAGGCTCCGGGTGCCGGGGCCTGAACTGCTCGTTCCGCTACACCCGACCGGAGTTCCCGAAGCTCCGCGAGGCCTTCCGGGGCCGGGGCCTCGTGGAGGTCATGTTCGACAACGGCGAAAGCCCCGAGGAGATCCTGGCCGGTTACGAGGAGGTGGCCGCCGCCCTCGCCCCGGACGTGGCGACCGTCGCCCTGATCATCATCAGCGACGCCAACCCGGACGACGAGGTCCGGGACCTCCACCAGGACCTGAAAGTGGCGGCGGCGCGCTGGGCCCGGGAGATGCGCTGGACTGGGGATTGAGAGCTCAGAGGAGCGCGAGGACGCCCCCGCGACGGGCTTCGGGCGTTTGCACACGCAGACCCCGCAGCCTATAATGTAAGCTCGAAATCACGCCCCCGGGAGAAGCCAACCATGCCCAACAAGATCGACGACGCCAGGAACCGCTGGGAGGAGACTTCGCTCAACAAGGTCCTGAACCGCTTCCCGGAGTGGCGGGAGGAGTTCGTGACCGGAAGCGACAAGCCCGTCGACAGGCTCTACCTGCCCGAAGGTTCGACCGAGGAGGAGTACCTCGAGAAGATCGGTTTTCCCGGGGAGTACCCCTTCACTCGGGGCGTGCAGCCCACCATGTACCGCGGGCGCTTGTGGACCATGCGCCAGTACGCGGGCTTCGGCTCCGCAGCGGAGTCCAACCGGCGCTACAAGTTCCTGCTCGAGCAGGGCCAGACCGGGCTCTCGGTGGCCTTCGACCTGCCCACCCAGATCGGCTACGACTCGGACGCACCCCTGGCGGCCGGGGAGGTGGGCAAGGTGGGTGTGGCCATCGACACCCTGGCGGACATGGAAGTCCTGTTCGACGGGATCCCCCTGGGCAAGGTCTCCACCTCCATGACCATCAACGCCCCGGCGGCGATCCTGCTGTGCATGTACATCGCCGTGGCCGAGAAGCAGGGCCTGGAGCGGAGATCCTTGCGGGGCACGATCCAGAACGACATCCTCAAGGAGTACGTGGCCCGGGGCACCTACATCTTCCCCCCGGAGCCCTCGATGAGGCTGGTCACGGATACCTTCGCCTTCTGCACCGCCGAGGTCCCGGAGTGGAACTCGATCTCGATCTCCGGCTACCACATCCGGGAGGCGGGCAGCGACGCCTCCCAGGAGGTGGCCTTCACCCTGGCCAACGGCATCGAGTACGTCAAGGCGGCCGTGAAG
>Ga0068714_10003397_pt1 | contig 18950 bp, 19 predicted proteins | sample MTBNYHSulfiMetaG_FD_62988 | JGI IMG/M metagenome (GOLD analysis project Ga0068714, IMG submission 62988) | Enrichment culture microbial communities from rom New York Harbor, USA that are MTBE-degrading - MTBE-NYH (New York Harbor Sulfidogenic)... | ecosystem: Environmental > Aquatic > Marine >... | reverse complement strand
CATAATTTAAACTATTCGATTCTCTTTTCTACCCCCAGCCTCAACAGCGTACCTGGGCACAGAAGAATGCGGAAGCGTCGGAAAGTCAAAACATAAAAAGAAGGGAAACCTTCATTCGCAAAGGAGAAAAGACCATGGATTTAAATGAACCTAAGATAGAGAAAGGGCAGATCTTGGTCTTGGATGACGACAATTTCAACCCCTCCCACATATGTATCGTCACCGGCTGCGGAACGGGCATCGGCAGAGCCGTAGCCATTGCGCTGGCCGCGAACAACATCACGATAGCTGGTGTGGATGTTAACCGAAAAGAAGCTGAAAAAACGCAGAAAATGGTAGGTGCTCTCGGAGGGCGGATGATCTTTTTCGAGGCGGACCTGACAGACGACCAAACCCTTGAAAGGACTGTCTCTGAAGCATCAAAATTGGGTGAGATAAAATTTCTCGCCAATATCGCAGGAATCCAGCACATTGATCCGATCGAAAATTTCCCGATGGAAAAATACGACCTCATGCAAAGGTTAATGCTCAGGGCGCCTTTTTTTCTCTCCCGCCTGGCTATTCCGCACATGAAAAGGAGCTCGGACGGAACCGGCGTCATCGCTCACATGGCTTCAATTCATGCCCATATTTGCACACAAAACAAACCGGTGTACAATATAACAAAATTCGGGCTCAGGGCTCTTGCTCAATCCATTTCCGCCGAAGGCGGCGGGAGAATTCGCTCTTTCACCGTCAGCACCGGTTTTGTCAAGACAGCGCTTGCACTTGGGCAAATCCCCGCCCAGGCGCAGCAGCGAGGAATATCTGAACAGGAGGTTGTAACGGATGTAATGATGGGCCGATCCCGTGTAAAGGAGATGATGGCGCCCGTGGATGCTGCGAATCTCTTTATTTTCGGCTTTTCCCGATTCGCTAAATACCTTGTTGGTGGAGATCTTCTCTTCGACGGCGGCATGGTGTTGACCTATTAGAATCCAGAGTGAAGGATGAGTTATGTTTTCGGATTTCAAATCTGTTGGAATCATTGGGACAGGCGTCATAGGCTCCAGCTGGGCCGCCTTCTATTCCATCATCGGTCTGGACGTCAAGCTTTATGACCTTGATGGCCATTTGCGGCGAAAAGGAATAAACAGAGCTATAAATTTTATTAAGGGGACCAAAGCAGGAGGATTGATCACCGACGAGGAACAAGAAAAGGCGATATCAAGACTCAACGAATCTGTAACCCTTGAAGAAACGGTAAAAGATGTTGCAATCGTTCAAGAATCAGTTGCTGAAAACTATCCGGCCAAACACAGTGTTTTCAAAATTGCCGATGCTGGAAGTCGTCCTGAAACAATTATTATGAGCAGCTCGTCGGGCCTTTTGATGACGGAAATCCAGAAGGTGACCCAACTCCCAGGGCGCTGCCTGATTGCGCACCCCTTCAACCCACCGCATTTAATCCCGTTGGTTGAGCTTGTACCTGGAGAGCAGACAGACGAAAAAACGCTCCTCCATATAAAGGCATTTTTTGAAGCCGCCGGGAAAACACCGGTGGTTCTGAGAAAAGAAGTTCCCGGTCATATCGCCAATCGGCTCTCGGCTGCATTATGGAGGGAAGCCGTCGACATCGTTCTGAAAGGAGTCGCCGACGTGGCAGATGTTGACAAGGCGCTCCGTGCCGGCCCCGGGCTCAGGTGGGCGTTGATGGGTCCTCATTTGACTTATCATCTGGGAGGCGGCGAAGGAGGAATCAAGCACTTCATGGACCATCTCGGTCCTGCCTTCGAGACATGGCTGGGCGACATGGCCGTATGGACCAGATTTCCTCCTGAATCCCGTAACATCCTTTACGAAGGTGTTAAAAAAGAAGTCGAAGGAAAAAACGAGGCAGAACTTGCAAAGTGGAGGGATGAAAAATTAACAGAATTGCTCAAAATATTATATAGATAAAATTTATATTAAAAAAAATATATATAATATTAAAGAAAAATAAAAATAAATTCATTCAACAATCAGGTTGGGTAGCCACATAACCACCTGCGGAAAAAGCGCACAGATCAGAAGACCCAAAATCATAAGTGCCACGAATGGAACGATCCCTTTATAAACTTCCTGAATATTAATTCCTTCAGGATCGACTCCCTTGATATAGAAAAGCGCATAACCGAACGGAGGGGTCAGAAATGACGCTTGCAGATTAACGGCTATCATGATCACGAACCATATCGGGTCGAATCCGAATTCTTTAGAAATGGGCAGAAAGAGAGGAAAACAAATAAGAACGATCCCAATCCAGTCGATGAACATTCCAAGGATGAAAACCACGGCCATCATGACCCAGAAAGTTCCCCATTTCCCAAGGCCGAGGCCCATTACAAAATCGGTAACCACATCCCCGCCCCCGACTCCGAGAAAAACACCCGTAAAACAGGTGGCGCCGCACAGGATCATGAGAACCATCGTGTTGGTCTTGGCCGTCTGAACCACCGCCTGGTACAATCCCCGCCATGAAAACTTACGATAGGCTATCACCATGATGAATGCCAGAAAGGCGCCTACACCGGACGCCTCCGTTGGAGTCGCGACGCCGAAAAACAGCGAACCCAGGACCCCGAGAATTAAAATCATTGGGGGCACCAAAGATTTAAGAACCATAAAAAAAAGCTGGATGTTGGTTACTTGAGCTCTCTCCTCTTTACTCACCGATGGGCCCATTTCGGGTTTCAAAAAACATCTGATCGCCACATATACCATATATAGACCGGCCAGAATAATGCCGGGAATTACCGCTCCCGCAAAAAGCTTACCAACCGAAAGAGTCGCTTCGCTCGCCATCACGACAAGCATGATGCTGGGAGGAATCAAGATGCCCAGCGTCCCTCCCGCACAGATCGATCCGTAGGATAATTTATTGTCATAACCATAACTCCTCATCATCGGTATCGCCAGAAGTCCCATCGTAACCACGGAGGCACCGATAATGCCAGTGCATGCGCCGAAAACCGTAGACACGGCTATAACAGCAATTGCGATTCCACCTTTCGTCTGCCCTAAAAGATACCGAAGTGAATTGAACAGGCCCACAGTGACGCCGGATTGATCCAGAAGCTGAGCCATGAAAATGAATAAGGGAATAGCCAGAAGAACATAGTTGTCCATCGTTCCCCAGATTCTGTTCATAAACATATAATAAACAGAGGGACCCCATCCGATATATCCGAATATCACAGCTAAGCCGCCTAAAACAAATGCCAGGGGATGACCCATAAACAAACCGATCAATAGCCCGACAAACATTAAAAGCGTTAGAACCTCGGGACTCAGGTCTATCATAGTGTCTCCTCTTTAATTATATATATTTTTTTTATGACTTCTGATATTCCTTGAATTAAAAGAAGAGAAAAGCAAACAATTATAACAGTCTTAATCGGATATAAGGGCGGTGAAAATACACTCCAGCTTGTTTCTTTCATTGCCCAGGACCGGCTTGCAAAGAAATAGCCCTGCCAGATACAGACAAATACGAAAGGGAAAAATAATATACCATAGCTTATTAAATCTAAAATAGCTTGTTTCTTTTTAGAAAGCAACACCGTAAATATATCGATCGAAACATGCGATCCGTAGAGCAGACCGTAACCTGCCACAATCATGAAGTGAAAGCCATATAGTTGTTTAAGCACCTCAAAGCTCCATATGGTCGGTGCCCCGAGTACCCGGCGCAGAACCACTTCCATCACCGTCAGCAAAACCAGAAAAACGATCACCCAGCTGAAAATTCTCCCCGTCCATTCATTGATGGAGTCACAAAATTTAGCGAGCTTCGTGAAAAACATAGGCACCCCCCATGATTCAACGTCTGATTTGTGTCCATCCAGAAACAACGGATGGACACAAACCTTGGGTCATGCAAAAATCTAAAAAAATCGTTTATCACTCAAGATCAGGGTAATGTTCAGGATTGAAACCAAAATTGAACGGTCTTTCTAAGTCCCTCCATGTGGCAAAATCTTTTTTGAATTTCATTTGAGATTTCATCGATTTCTTAAATAAAGGATTATCATTTGCTGTTTCTTCAGTATGTTTATTCGTCATTTTTAAAATTCTGTCCATGACCTCATCTTCATATCTATTGATTTCCACACCTTTGTCGATAAACTTTTGAGTAAATTCGATCGTATCAAAATACTGTTTGCAGAAAAATTCTATGGTAGCCGCCTTAGCAGCGTAACGAAGGTCTTCCTGGAGGTCCTTATCCAGGCTGTCCCATATCTTTTTGTTTATCATCACACCCATAACCGATGCAGGCTGGTGCCATCCGGGCACCGCCCAATATTTCGTCACCTCGCCGAAACCCATGCCCCAATCCGCCGAAGGACTGCAGAATTCCGCTCCATCGATGACACCCTTTTCCAGTGCCTGGTAAATCTCCTGCCCCGCCATAGCCACCTGTGCCGCGCCCAGATCCTGAAGGAGTTTGCCCTGGGTTTTTCCGGACATCCGAATTTTCATACCTTTAAGGTCTTCCAGGGATTTAATCGGTTTGTTGCTGCGGACCCCACATTCCATCGGAGTCACACCGGTCATGAGATACATCATGCCGAATTTTCCGTAAGCCTCTTCATAAATTTCCCTACCGCCGCCGTTGTGATACCAGATTAAATAATCAACCGGGGTAAGCCCCATGGGGTAGGATCCCAACGTGTCAAAAACAGGGTCCTTTCCAGCCCAGTAATTGGGCCAGTCGCCTGCAGCTTCTATCGTGCCCCTGCTCACAGCATCAAACACCTCGAAAGAGGGCATGAGGGAGCCGCCAGTGAAGAACTTGATTTCCAGTCTGCCTTTGCAAAGTTGATTGGCAGCCTTCACGAAGGCATAATCGGCTTCAATCAAACTGATCGAGGGCGGCCATGTGGAAGTCATTCTCCACTTGAGGACCTTTCCGGCTGCAGACACCGAAGAGGCAGGCAGCGCCAGGGCAAAAGTCAGAATCAATACCCAAACCGCGAAGCATAGACTTTTTTTCATGAAATCTCCTCCCTGCTTTTAGGTTATGTAAACTGGAAATAAATAGGATTCCCCTTTTGTATTTAGCAAATTTCACGCCACCGGAGAGGAAGCCCGGCATTTCCTTACGAACCACCTTCTGCAAATGTTTTGGCTGGATTCAATGAAACGCGAGTTGACCCACCTTTGCTCAAAAACAATTTTTTGAAATACTACATGTAGACAATTTGATACAATTTTACAAAAGGCGACGTTTGAAAATAAAGAAGTATCTTCACTTGAGGTTGAAGCGGACCGGGACCTTAACGCGCATTGAAACAGGGATGCCGTTTTTCTTTCCGGGTTCGAAACGCCATTCGGCAACGGCGGAGAGAGCAGCCTTATCCAGGATGCGGTGACCACTCGAAGAAGACAATCGAACCTCTTCTGCCCGGCCGCTCCGACTCACGAGCACTTCCACCACCACGGTTCCGGAATACCCTCTCCGCCTTGCGATACGGGGGTAGTCCGGAGGATCGTTTTCCAGATATTTTGGCTTCGCTTCGATGATTGCCGGGGTCGGCGGATCCGAAATCGTAGAGGGTACCGACGCAGGGCGATTCTTCTTCAGCGTAGCAGCGTCCGATGCCGACTCGACTTTTTCAGGAGCAGGTGGATCAAAATTTGGACGTTTTGTCTTCTCAGGGTTGGTCATCCTTTTGGGGGGCGATTTCACCACTTTCTCAGGTAAGCGATCAGGAATTGCAGTATTTGCTGCTTTCTTCGGCTTGTCAACAGGATGAACCTCTTCAGGTTTTTTCATCGGATCCGGCTCAGGCTCGGGTTCTCGCTTGGGAACGAACTCCGGTTCTGGTTCCAGCCTGGGAACAGGATCCGGCTCAGGTTCTACCTTCGGAACAGACGCCTGCTCAGATATCGGCCTAGGTGCAGGTTCGCTTGCAGGTTCAATCTGTGGCGCAGGTTCCAATTGGGGTAGGGGTTCAGGCAAAGGCTCCGGCAGGCTTTCATCTACTGGAATGGAAACCTGGCTATCTTCCGCTGGGTGCCCGGGGGGCGTATCGATCGGTTTAAGGGCTTCCTCTTCAGGCTCGGGCGGCGGCAGCACCTGCAAGTCAAGCGAAATGGGCGTATCTTTCTGCATCCCCTCCAACGTTGGTCGCCAGGGTGGCTTTGCCATCAGCAACAACCCATGGATCGCGACAGCGGCGAGCGCAGCCATCAATAACCGTCTCACTGAAATCAGTCAGCCTCCGCCTGCAGGGAAATATTTGTAAACCCACCACGTTTGATTTCATCCAGCACATGGAAGAGTTCCTGGTAGGTAAGATTCCTGTCAGCGAAAAGCAACGCCCCCTTTTGGTCACTATCCTGTGCGATTCCATGGAGATATTCCGAAAGCGTCTCCAGTCCCACAGGTGTCCCGTCCACATAGACACCGCCGTCGGCTTTTACCGTAACCGAAACCAGCAGCCGTTTGTCTATTCCGGCCGTTTTTGAAGAAGGCAAAACAACCGGCAGCCCTCTGTGAACGGCCATCGAAAGCATTGCATAGATGAAAAATACCAGCAGAAGAAACACGATGTCGATAAGAGGCAACATTTCGATGCGCGCCCGTCTGACGAAGCAACGCGTAATTTTCATGACCGCCCCTCCGTTTGCATATCATCGGACTGCAACAGTTTTCCGTAAACGATTTCCAGGCTGGTCGCATATATTTCTATATTGTTTGCGGCATTTTCGACCCGGCTGTTGAAATAATTAAACGGCAGAACCGACAGGATGGCGATGGCAAGGCCTGCCGCGGTTGTTATCAACGCCTGGGCAATGCCCCCGGTGACGGCCTCCGGATGGTCGATTCCGGTGCTTCCAAGCATTTCGAAGGACGTTATGATCCCGATGACCGTGCCAAGAATTCCAAGGAGAGGCGCCACAGTGATCATCGTATCAAGCACACCCAGATAGCGTCTCATCCTCCCGATCTCTTCAGCTGCCGCGGATTCCATAGCCCTGGTCATGGAAAATTCCCGGTGCAGGATGCCGCTGACCAAAATTCGTATGATGTGGTCGAGAGAACCGGAAACCTTGACCCGGACACTTTCCCAGTCCCCATTCCTACAAAGCTCCAGGACATCCTCCACCAGGCGTCTGTCGGTGCGCATGTCTTCCCGGATCCAGAAAAACGTGCGTTCGATAATCACGGTGAGAGATATCAACGAACAGGCCAGAAGCGGATACATCAACGGTCCGCCTTTTACGAAAAACTCGATCATCAAACCACCCCTGGATTTTTCGTCACGGTGTTAGGTCTCATATCTTTTCAATATAAAGTCACCCAATACAAATGGCAACGGGCATTCGAAAAGTCTTGAGCGGAACGATGCCACGTGATATTGATTCTTTCGAGCGGCTCAACGTTTTGTTGCCGCCAATTTCCCGGAAGGATTACGATGAAAGCGCAATGAGCGTAGAAAAAGCCAGGGAAGTCTTAAAAATAGAGGCACAGGCGATTTTTGATCTAGCAGAAAGAGTAGGCGAAGAATTCGAACGTGCAGTTTCGATGATCTTCTCGTCCAAAGGCAGGGTCATCCTCACAGGCATGGGAAAATCCGGACTCATCGGCCGCAAAATCGCCGCCACCTTAAACAGCACCGGAACGCCATCCCTCTTTCTCCACCCCGCAGAAGCCATTCATGGAGATCTGGGAATGGTGACCAGGGATGATGTTGTTATAGCCGTATCCAACAGCGGCTACACAGCAGAAATCAATGCCATTCTCCCGATAATCAAAAACATGGGGACGAAAATCATCGCCCTCACCGGAGGCTTGGACTCACCCCTTGCCGGAACAGCCGATGTCGTCATCGACGTCGGTGTGGAAAGGGAAGCCTGTCCGATGGGATTGGCACCGACAGCCAGTACAACTGCGGCCCTCGCGATGGGTGATGCCCTGGCGGTTGCCCTGATCGGCCGACGTCATTTCAATCAGGATGATTTCCGTCGTTTTCATCCTGGTGGAAGCCTCGGGGACAGGCTCCGCCGTAAAGTCAGGGAAGTCATGAGAACAGGCGACAGGGTGCCCTCTGTCCAAATCGGGACACCTCTCAGGGATGCTTTGAGGACAATAAACGAAAGGACCCTGGGCGCCACCCTTGTGCTTGATGGTGATTCGAGGCTCACAGGGATCATCACCGACGGCGACTTGAGGCGCTGCCTGAGCAAATATGACCGCGTCCATGACCTCCCGGTGGAAGAAGTCATGACCCGGTCCCCCAGAACGATCACGGAAGGCCAGAGCACTGCCGAGGCTATAGGTATCATGGAACTTTATTCCATTACCCTTCTGGTGATCATCGATGCGCAGAAAAAGGTGAAAGGAGTCGTTCATCTCCACGATTTGCTGGGAGGAGAGGATTTCAGAATCAATGAACATTGCGGACAAAACGTTACCACCCAGGGGCCTGATAGCTGATCTCGTGACCCCGTTCACCGAAAACGGAGCACTCGACGCAGGAGGGCTCGAGCGGTTGATTCGCCGTGTATCGCCCTATGTTCACGGTATGCTCGCCGCAGGTCCATCGGCCGGGGAAGGGCCTAGGCTGGATTCTGAAACCAGAGTTGAAATCATGGTCCGCGCACTTCGGGCGATCGGAGGAAAGGTGCCGCTTTTCATCTGGATAACGGGCGGCAACACGGAACAAACGTTTCGGTTTCTCGAAACGCTCGACCAAGCCGCCGGCAGGACCTCCCGGGATCTTCTTTACTGGATCGACACCCCGCTTTATTACCACAGCAACCGAGGACTCACTGCACTTTACCATGAGATTTCGCGCCATACCGAAAGACGTCTGCTACTTCACAACGACCCGGTATTGGCCTCAAGGCCCAACAATCCCCTCAAAAGAGGCAATATCCGCACCGCTATTCTCAAAGAACTCGCCCAGGTGGATTTCATTGAAGGGCTTGTATTCTCGGGTTCCATGGATCGAGCCAGGAACTACCAGAAGGCCTGCCGGCAGCGGCAGGGATTCCGAATTTACGACCACAATGAAAGTAATTTCCTTGACTTCCCAAGTATGAGCGGTGTCGTCTCAATCGGGGCGAATCTTGCGCCAAGCCCCTGGCATGCCATAACCGAAACATCTCTTCAAAGAACGGGAGAACGTACCGATTATCCTGACTTCCTGCACCAGATCTGGGAGATGGGCCGCCATATACGAACACTCATGGAAGCCTATGGCAAAGCCCCCGTGGCCACAGTAAAAAACGTTCTCCACAGGATGGGCCTTATAGCTTCACCCCGAACTACGGAACCATTCAATGCCGACATATCGGCAGAGACGGAAAAGATTCTGCTTGAAATCGGCGAATCTGAAAACCATTAAAACAAAATCTACCACGCGGCAACAGGCAGCAGCTTCCGCCTCATTTCATGGAAACCTTTTTTGGTCAAAGGCTCGAGATTGACGATGTCCGCAATATTATATCGGACAAGCTTTTCGAGTGCCGATACGTCTCCGTCCAGATAGTCCCGCCAGAGCCATACAGCTTCTAAGCCTCCCATGCCCTCGATATCCCGATGCCGGACAATACCGCAGTCATGTTCGATTTTCTTGAGCCCTCCCCGATAACCCAGGCGCCCCAACAGAAAACGAAGATCCACATGCACCTTCGGGAGAGAAATCGATGGGAACGCGCGTCGTATGAAAGGCAGGTCAAAGCAGGTACCATTGAACGTAACCACCATTTCGTATCGGGCGATTTCGATTTCGAATGCATCCAAATCGATACCGTTTATAAAACTTTTCACCTCTTTGCCGTCATAAAGCCCGATCACGGTGATTTCATCGCAGCCTCCGAGGCCACCGCTTGTCTCGATGTCCAGGTAGACGCACCTGTCTTCGAATGCTCCGAAAAGCCGCCACATTTCACGCTGAGGAAAAATGTCCGCGAAAAAGGATGCATCTCTCCTATGCTCCAGAGATTTATGCAGCATTTCCCTGGCGATTGCGTCCTTTCCCGGAGAAAGCGGGGACCGTGTGCTCCGCAAAAAACCCTGCCAGTTGAAAATTCCCTTTTCCCAGAGCCTGCGCTCAGTCGTTTCCCCTATGCCGGGGATATGGATGAAGCTGTTTTCAAGCATATTTTCCGTCAAAGTCCGTCAACGAAGGAATTTTCCATTCTGGTAGATGATCTTCCGTGAACCGTCCTTTAAGATTGCCGTGATGGTTTTATCTTCGGTATTCACCAGATCCCAGTGGAGTGCGGAATCATTAAACCCAAGGGATGTTTTTTTCTCCGTAGTCAGTTCCGAGGCGTCTCCGTCATAGGTGTCTGAATAAGACGCCCCCAACGCGATATGACAATTGCCGTAGCGGCCTCCGTAATTCTCATCATAGAGCGTATTGGCCATGAATTTTTCGATCCGCGAAAAGCGGGTGTCCGTCAACGAAAATTCACCGACACGGCCGGCGCCTTTGTCCATCGAAAGCTGGCTTTTGGCGAATTTTTCTCCGGCGGCCGCTTCAAGCTTTGCCACACCCCCTTTCTTAAACTCCATTCTCACGCCTTCCACAAGATTGCCGCTTCGAAAAGAGGGTTGATCAGCATAATAGACTCCTCTCACACCGCGCCAGTCCGGAGAAAGAAAAAGCTCAAAACTTGGAATATTGTGGCCGGAAATGCCTATCCATTTCCTTTTTTCACCACGGGTCACGGTCAGGTCGCAGTTTTCGGACTCAACATGATAGGCCTTTACTTCCATTTTGTTCAACCACCGTTTGATTGTACCCGCCCGCCTGTAGACATCCTTCCACTCGGCCACCGGATCTGACGCGTCCAGATAACAGGCACGAACCACTTGATCTTCGTATTGATCCAACGTGAGCCCGGCATGCTTCGCCTGACATTCGGTCGGCACCGCACAAAGCGTCCAGCCGAACACCCCCTGATCCTCTCTTCGCATGATGATATCCCTGAGCGGTTTTCTGGCCACGGCAGCTTTCGCGATCCGAGCCGGGTCTACACCGGCCAGGTGGGTCAAGGATTCGGGGGCATGGAAAAACACGCTTCCATTGACGGCTTTATGAAAGACATCCTCTCCGGGTGGAATAAACGTCAGCTGTTTCGGGCCGGCCTCCTGATAAAACATCCGTTCCATGCCCGGCGTCCCACCGAGCCGGAAGACCGGGTTCATACCGAGATCCAGTACTCGACCGTACACGGTTTCTGCAAGCGCCATTGCGGCCGCATTACCTCGCAAAACCACGACATCACCTTTTTTGAACCGTCCGCTCCTCGCGGTTTTCAGGCCCCACATCAAAACGTCTGCATATCTTTCAAGGTATTTTTCCAAAAGCATAACATCTCCCTTTACGTTTCGTTACCAATCAAGACCGGAAAGCTCTCTGGCTCTAACCTGACTTCTTACCTGACCACCGACAAGGAGTCCCAGCCCTATAACACCGTAACCCGCGACGGCCAAAATGACGTAACCCTGCCCCCAATCATCATCAAGAAGGATCCTCTCTTCCCTCAAAAGTTTCATTAATTGAGGTTTATCGATCTCCATCACCGCCTTCGTGGCATGGGAGCCGAAAATTTGTATAAACCGCGTCGTTGGTTTTATAAAACTCCCGACACGCTCAAAAGCCTTGAGTCCGGCCTGCACAGCCTTGAGCCTTGCAGCCTGTTCCAAATGAACACTCTTGCTCAAAAAGTGCCAGCTGCGAGACGTTTTGAGCAGCATAAAATCGTCGAAAACCTTGCATGGAATTCCGAAACGCTCATCCAGGTAGCTCAGTAGAAACCGCCTCTCAGTTTCTCCGGCATATTCTGGCCATGAAGAATCCCACCGAATCGACGCGGTGTGGATAAAACCGGGCGGCGACGGTAAGTCTTGAATCATAACACTCCGTTTTCCAGGACAAAAGTCCGGATTCCTGTTTAAAACCCGTCTGAAAGGGCAAGAGTTCTGCATTCCGCTGCTCGAGAAGGTGCTGTACGACTGCCTCGTTTTCATCGGGATTGTACGTGCAGGTGGAATACACCATGACCCCCCGCTCCGCGAGCATATCAAAGCCCCGCATCAGAATCCGCTTCTGAAGCTCGGGAAGATTCACCCGTCCCCGCTTTGACACGGGTTTTTTGGGTTGTTTACCACCCCGGAATCCTCCCTCGCCGGAGCAGGGAACATCCGCGAGGATGAAATCGAATCGATTCCGCATGGGAAACTCCTGCGCCTGATAGCCGGTAACCACGGCATTCATAACCCCCAGCCTGGTTAGGGTATGACCCAGAGGGCTCTGCCTCGCCGGCACCAGTTCGTTCGCTACGACAAGCCCCGTGTTTTGCATCAATTCGCTGATAAAAGCGGTTTTTCCTCCGGGTGCAGCACACATGTCAAGAGCCCTCGAACCTGGGGAGGGGGCAAGAATCAGGGCCGCAAGACAGCTGCTCAGGGCTTGGGGATGGATATGGCCTAGGTGGTATTCCGGAAGGTTCCCTGGATGGGAAACGTTTTCAAGTATCAAAAAAGAGGGAAAACGTTCCGAAACCGGGACGACCTTGATGCCTCGGGAGCCCATTGACGCTATAACGACTTCCGGCCGGGCTTTGAGCCGGTTTACGCGCACGTGCACGGGCGGCGGTCTATTGACAGCCTCCCTGAAAAGACGATAGTCCGGGATGAAATCCATGTACTCGTCGAAAACAAAAGCCATAAGCACGTCCATCGGCCCAAAACCGCAGCCGTCTTGAAGCGTCCTACTCAGGCAAATCTTTGAAAAGAGAAGCCAATGTAGGTGATAGAGCCTGTCTGTTGTCCTTTATCACTTTTACTGCATCGTAATCACATACCTGTAGGCAGTTCTCGCACCCCTGGCATTCCTCAGGCCTCGCCACATACGCAATGCCTTCCTTCATCTCCAAAACTCCTGCGGTGCAATTATCCACGCATTCCTCACACCCTTTGCATTTCTCCTCGTCTACAACTGGAACAAACGCCATCTTGTATTTCCACTCCTCACAACTTACTGCGCCGGAAAATCCAGCGGTTTAAAATGTCACGACATGACCGGCGTTGTTAAAGAAAAACCGGTCGCCAAAAGCCCTGGCCACTTCCATTGAAGCCGTGAGGCCGGTGCAATGGGAAACACCGACTTTCTCCACACCAAGCTCTTTCAACGCTTCAATGGTCCGAGCCACCTGTTCTTTGCTTTTCGGATACAGGTGAGTCCCGCCGAGCACGGCGTGCACCCGCTTTTGACCCGTTATTTCACGTGCATGAAGTATTGTATTGATCATACCCCGGTGTGCACAACCGAGCACGACCACCAGGCCTTTTTCCGTTTCCGCTGCAAGGGCCAGGTCGTCGGGAAACGTATCGTGGCGCAGATGTCCCTCTTCCTGGACGTAAAACACGGGCTCAGGCGTCTCGAAATCCGTCACCATCGGAACTTCGCCGGTAGTGGTCAGCCTTTCAGCCAGGCGGACCGGCTCCTTGTGGAGAGAAAACCGGGCGCGTCCCTCGAGGTCCCACCGTGAATAAGGGATACCGTTATAGACTGGATCGTTCCGCTGTAGATCGGTCTTACATTTCCGTTCCCACACCGCAGGGTGTGCAAAAACATCCACCATGCCGGTTCGTCGCAGTACCTCAAAAAGACCACCGGTATGATCGCGGTGGGCATGACTCAAAATGATACAATCGACGGAGCCGAGTTCCACACCCAGGGTATCCGCGTTCCGTACCGCTGCGCACCTGGCACCGGTATCCAGCAGGACCCTTGTTTCTCCGATCGTGACAAGCACACTCCATCCCCATTCGGCCTCAAAATTGATTCCGCTGACAGTGTTTTCACAAAGCGTATGCACGGTTATCGTCATGTTATGGTCTCCCTGTTCGAATGATTACCGGGGCAGCCGGTCCAGTTCCCCGACCTGCCCCGATTTGGCCCTGAGCATACTCCACATCCCCCCGACGACGCAAGTCTTAGCGTCCCGCTCCGCCACGATAATGCCGTCTCACCGGCGACCCCGATCAAAACAAATTATTCAACGGATTACCACTTACCTCCAGCCGGAAGAAAAGCCTTTAGCATTTAGCATAAGCCATTAGCTGGTGGAAAAAAGCACTACATGAAGAACAAACGATACCGATACCGAGCCCGACGCCGACCCCCGATGTATTATCGATTACGACAACGACAACCGTTTCGCGTGCGCTTCACTGACAACGATTTAACCCAAGGAGGATAAAGGCTGCGGCGAGGGTTTGTAACGTTGAATTTATGAGGCGCTCTATTGAATTTATCGCCCTGCTCTGTTATTGGATAAAAATGAAACGATACAGGGATTACGCAGGATATCTCAGAGAAATATTCGGGGAACGTGTCCAGAAAATCTCCATCGATGCAGCGATGAGCTGCCCGAACAGGGACGGAACCATTTCATCGACGGGATGCATATTCTGTGACCACAGGGGTTCGGGAACCGGACTTATGCTCGACAAGGGAATGAGCCCGTCCGAACAAATCATCCATGCAAAAGCCCATCTGGCAAGACGTTACCGCGCCAGGAAATTCATAGCTTACCTCCAGTCCTTTACAAACACCTACGGCCCCCTGGAGAAACTCAAACGACTCTATGATGAAGTCCTTTCATTCCCGGAAATGGTCGGTCTGTCCGTCGGCACACGGCCTGACTGCGTTGATGGGCAGGTACTGGATCTACTCGCATCCTACAAAAAGAATCATATGGTCTGGGTCGAATACGGCCTCCAATCAGCCCATGACGTTACCCTTACCAGGATCAACCGCGGGCATGATGCAGCATGTTTTGCAAAAAGTGCCGAGGCCACTGCGCAAAAAGGAATCAGCGTATGTGCTCACGTGATATTGGGGCTTCCGGGTGAAACGCCTGACATGATGCTCGAAACCGCGCAGTTTCTTTCGCGCTGCGCGGTCGACGGCGTCAAAATACACCTTCTGTATGTAACCCGAGGCACGGCACTTGAAAAGATGTATAGAAACGGAGAATTCCGCTGCCTTGAACAGCAGGAGTATGTAGACCTCGTGGTCCGCTTCCTGGAAATTTTACCGGAACGAATGGTCATCCAGCGGTTGACCGGTGATCCCCCCCAGGGTGAACCGGTGATTCCCGCCTGGGCCGGCGACAAAAACACGACACTTTTGTTGATCCGCAGGGAACTCGAGGCAAGAAACACCAGACAGGGCAAAAAAAACATCAATCAGATGAATTCTTCAATAAAACGCTCAAGGCTCTCAATATCCTGAACATTGTGCAAGGTTGCACTCGAATCGGCAGGGAGAATTTTTTTCACCAGCCCTGTGAGAACATTTTTAGGCCCCACCTCCACATAGGCGGTGACGCCATCGGCCGCCATACGGCGAACCGAGCCATACCACAGAACAGGGTTGATGAGTTGCCCCGCCATCATGTCTTTGATCTTTGCGGGGTCGGATTCAGATGCGGCGGTTGCATTGAAAATCATCAGGCCCTGTGGAGGCTTGAAATTGATCTCATCCATGAATTCCCTGAATTCGGAGACCCCGTCGGCCATCAGCCTGCTGTGCCAGGCACCGCTGACTTTCAAGGGAACAGCCCGGCCTTTCATTTCCTTAACAAGGGAGCCGGCCTTCTTCAGTGCGGTCGCTTCGCCCGTAATCACAACCTGCTCGGCTGCGTTGTGATTCGCAACATCCAGCACTCCCATCTCTCCGGCTTCTTCGGCAATGCGGCGCACCGTGTCCAGGTCAAGCCCTATGACCGCCAACATGCCACCCGGGTGAGCCGTCGCTTCCCGATGCATCAACTCCCCCCGTTTTGCAGCCAACCGCAGGGCATCCGAAAAATCCACAACACCGGACGATGCAAGCGCTGCACACTCCCCAACGCTGTGACCTGCAGACACGTAAGGCTCAATACCCCGCTGCCGCAGGACGCTGAGGATCGCAAGATCCACCGCAATAACCGCCGGCTGCAGGGTATCGGTGATCGTCAACGCTTCGATCGGACCGTTGAAACAAAGGGACGATACCGATTTACCGCAAATCCTGTCCACGGTGGAAAAAACATCACGGGCACTGGAAAATTTTTCTGCAAAATCCCTGCCCATGCCTACATATTGCGACCCCTGACCAGGAAACAAAAAGGCGACTTTACCGGTCATGACGTCTCCTGCTTCTGCATCTCGCCGAGTTTCTTCCTGGTCAATTCCTCCGCAGCCAGATCATATTCCCTGGAACCGGGCACCAGCGACGTCTTGGCGGCAAGTTCAGCGTTGATCTCTTCTTCTGTCCGCTCAAAACGGGTGTTAATTTCGCTGAACACGGAGTTCACGATGCTGTAGACGTCTTCATCCGTACCGTAAATATCTATCACGCTGGGGTCTTCAATCATCACCTCCAGCAAATACTGAGTGATATACAGAGAATATGGATTAGGTCTCGGGACCAAACCCCTTAACGGGGCGATAAAATAATCGAAATCAAACTGCGATGACTTCAAAGCTTTTTTAAGGCCTTTGAGCAGAGCATCGGACACACCAGCCGGATTGTCTGTTTCGACAACCTTTTTCATCAACAGTGTCTGAAGAAGTTTATTGTGAATTTCCGGCAGCTTGTATCTGAAGAACCTGTCACGCTGGTATGCCTGCTGCCTCTCTTGTCTTTCCAGATGCTTCAGGAGACGCTCCTGAACTCTTCCACTATCCCTGGGTTGCATATTCAGCCCTTTATCATTAAGCGGCCACCAGACCCCGGCTTCGATTTATTCCTCGGACTTTTTGGTGCTGGTCGAGGAGGAGGACCCGCCTGTATTTTCGGCTTTGCCGGAACTGTCAGCCTGGTTGGAGGGTTTTGAGCTTCCGGCGGATTTACCGGCATAATCCGTAACGTACCAGCCAGAACCTTTTAAATGAAATGAATTCTGGGAAATCAATTTCTTCAGGTTACCGCCGCACGCTTCGCATTCCTCCAGCGGTGCATCGGAAAACTTTTGCCATGCTTCGGTAACTCGGCCGCATTTCGTACATGCATATTCATAAATAGGCATTCTTACATTCACCTCCTCAAGATGGTATCCCCTGGACGCTCTCTTGCGTGGAATCAGCGCATATCCGGTGATCCCGGTATGAATTCAACACATAGCCGAGAGCAGGCACAGTCAGTTTATCAAGGATCCGGTGGGTGGTGTCATGAACCACCCTCTCTTCCTTTTCCCGGCTTTCCGGCTTCACGATGAACCGTTGAAGAAAACTCGAAAATCGGACGATATGGACCAGTTCATGGGTGAAAACGTAAACCAGCAGCGGGAGCAGCTCCAGATATCTGTCACGGAAAACAGCTTCTAAAATTCGATGGTCCTGGAGGCATATAAAATAGTAATCCCTCCTCGAGGATGGAGCGAACGACTCGTCTCCCTCGCTGAATCCCTTGTGAAGCACTGCAAAAGCCCACTCCGGAGCATCTTCGCATCCACACGAAGAAACGGTTTTAACCTCATATCGGTAGCGGTTCCATTGGGCGGAGGAAAACTTGAAAAAATTGATCGTAGCATCCTCCGCGATATCGAGAGCCTCGCTCACCGTCTTGAGATTGTCCGGCTCAAATTCATACGTAACCATTAATAAATGCCCGGCCGCTGGTTTATTGACAACGCTAAGCCAACGAATGACCGGTTCGCCTCCCGGCTCTGGAGACAGTCTCTGGAGTAGGCTGACGACCCCGGTCCCGCACGGTGAAATACCGGATCTGACATGCAGAAAATTAAGAACGGCAGGAAAAATGTCAATAAAAAAATGGTGGCGGTGACTGGACTCGAACCAGTGACTCTGCGGATATGAGCCGCATGCTCTGACCGACTGAGCTACACCGCCGTGGCCGATCCCATGTTTTGGATGGGCCCAATTTATTGTTTTTTAAATTTTTGTCAACCAAATAATCGCTGCTACAGAATCTTTTTGATCTCCTCGGTCAAAGCCGGTACGACGTCAAACAGATCCGCAACAACACCGTAGTCTGCGCGCTGAAAAATGGGTGCATCCGGATCTTTGTTGATGGCTACGATGTATTTGGATGTTCCCATACCGGCCAGATGTTGAATTGCTCCGGATATTCCGCACGCGATATAAAGGTTGGGAGACACCACTTTCCCGGTTTGCCCGACCTGATCCGAATGAGGACGCCAGCCGGCATCGACTGCCGAACGCGACGCCCCGACTCCCGCACCGATCATTTCGGCCAGTTTTTCGAGTATCGCATAATTTTCCGGCCCCTTCATCCCTCTTCCGCCGGATACAATCTTGTCAGCCTCGGTAAGGTCGATTTTTCCGCTTTGGTCCTCCAGGACGTCAACGACGCGTGTTTTCAACGCTTCATCTTCAAGGTTGAATTCAGCGTCCACCACGTCACAGGACCGGCCGGCATCCGGTTCGGAGATACTCATGACATTAGGCCTGGCTGTGGCCATCCGGAACCCCCCACCAGGGAAACCGACCTTGGCATAAACCTTCCCGGCGTAAATCGGCCGGACGGCGACGAATTCCCCGTCCTCAACCGAAAAAGCCGTGCAGTCCTGGGCCATCCCTGCTTCCAGCCTCGCTGAAAGCCGCGCCGCAAGGTCCTTGCCCTGCACGGAGGCCCCAAGGAGGACAACCCCTGATTCCGCCGGAGACAATACCTGGCTGAGCACCGATGTGTAGGCATCCGTCGTATAGGTCTCAAGCCGCGGATCATCCGCGACGACGACCTTGTCCGCGCCGTATTGCGCGAGCACCGAAGCCTTGTCCTTGACACCCGATCCCAAAACGACAGCAGTAAGCTCTCCGCCCAGCGCATCGGCAAGCCTTCTGCCTTCGCTAACGACTTCAAACGTTATTTTACGAAATTCACCGTCTCTCTGTTCAGCAATCGTCCATACAGCTTGTGCCATTTTTT
>Ga0068714_10003394_pt1 | contig 18963 bp, 12 predicted proteins | sample MTBNYHSulfiMetaG_FD_62988 | JGI IMG/M metagenome (GOLD analysis project Ga0068714, IMG submission 62988) | Enrichment culture microbial communities from rom New York Harbor, USA that are MTBE-degrading - MTBE-NYH (New York Harbor Sulfidogenic)... | ecosystem: Environmental > Aquatic > Marine >... | reverse complement strand
GCGAGAAATCTTGTGCTTGCAAGTGACTGATTTTACAGATTTATCACTACGCTACGCTCCGTTCGAAATGACAAAAGAGGGATTCTCGGACAAGCTCCTTGCCTGTCGCAGGTCAGTTTTCTCGAGACTGAAGATTGAAATCCATTGACCATTGGATGGGGTAGCCTTATGCGGGTGTGTACCGGATAGAGCTGCGCTACTCCTGTTATGTCATACCACCTATATCCCCGGCCTTAGAAGCCAATTTTGCCTACTGGCACAGCACCAATCCGAATTTTTTACTTCCCCCTTGCCTGTGGATTGTCTAGGTGGCACTCTATAGCGTATAAATGTGTGCAGAAATGGTAATCGCTTGGGAAGGTTTCGTAACCATCCGCAAGCCTGGTTTGCCGGACTGATGAGAAAAATCTTTTCAGATCCCGCTGACTTGTCAATTCTGGCGCGATTATTGTTAACGAAAAGATCAAAGAGTGCGATTTAGGAATTGTGCTCAGAAGGTTTGCTTTAACAGCTGGCACCCGGTGATTAAACTATGATTTCAATGGAGCTTCTTGGATGGGAGGCAAATAATGAAAAAAAGATCTACACTATTGTGGTCGGTATTCATTCTTAGTTTTTTGACCCTATTGGCGGCGGCCCCGCAAATTGAGGCGCAGTCGGGGCAACCAGAAGATGAACGATCGGTGATGGTCGGTCGCGTTTCGCATGTCGAAGGGAAGCTTTTACGCTACGTGCCGGATGAGCAGGATTGGGTTGCAGTCGTTAAGGATGCACCTTTTGGCTTTTATGATGCCTTGTACTCCGAAGAAGCTGGACGCGCCGAATTGATTATGCCAAACGAAACCTGGGTGCGGGTTGGGGGTGATACACAGATTCAGTTGATCACTCTGGAGGAAGGCGTAACCGAAGTTGATGTCGCTTCTGGAACGGCTCGTTTTTATAACAAGGGTCAAGCTGGGATTATCAAGGCCACAACACCTTTCGGCTACGTTTCTGCTCCCCCGAATACCAGCTTTGATCTGTATGTGGGTAATGAATCCGTGGAGGTCCTGGCGCTGTCCGGGCGAGTTGATTTTGTGCAAGCGGATTCCAATACACGGTATGAGGTCTCTGCCGGATCATCTGCTCTTCTGGCCGATAGTCGGCAGGTCACTTTGAGCGATTCGTACGTCGACGCTGACTGGGATAACTGGAATAGGCAAAGAGATCAGCTTTGGTCCAATCGAACACGAGTGGCGGGCGACTCTGTTGAGTATTTGCCGTCGCAGCTGCAGCATGATGCCTATGCATTGGAGGAAAACGGAAGATGGGACAGAGTCCAGTATGAGGGCGAGTATCGATACTTTTGGCGCCCGACGCGGGTTGCGGCGGGATGGGCCCCATACACCATGGGCAGATGGACCATGTGGTACGGTGACAACTGTTGGATTCCGGCTGAGCCTTTTGGATACCTGACACATCACTATGGCAGCTGGGTTTCTGTCGGCGGATTGTGGTACTGGGCACCACCGGTGGCAAGGGCTGCTGTCCGCATCGGTCCACCAAGACCGCTGCTTCCAATACCATTTGCCTGGTATCCGGGACGCGTGGCCTGGGTATATTCCGGAGTGCGTATAGGTTGGATACCGCTTGCTCCTTTTGAGCCGTTTTACGCCAGAAGAATGTGGGGACCACGCGTCGTGGTTGTTCGAGATATCGCACGCATCAATATCCATCCGCGCAATTTCAGGTATGTGGATCACGCTGTTATCATCAATCAGAACAATTTCTATAGGGTAAACACCTATAGAAATGTCCTCCTCAGGAACATAAACAACGTCACCATCATCAATAACTTCCGGGCGGCTCCGATTGTCAACGACCTTGTCATCAGGGACATCAACAGGATTCCTCAGCGGTTCAATTTCACCAATGTCAGGGTGGAGCGCAAACCTCATCGCACCACCATCGATCGGATCCAGCGTAATCAGGCGATTGCGCAACGCAATGTGAATGTTACGGCTCAAAGCGTGCGCCGCAATGTGAATCAAGTCAAACTGAGCACCCCTGCCAAAGGAGTGAGAATAGCTGAACCGAAAGTCAGGGCGAAGCTTGTTCCCGCAAATCAGGTTAATAAGCCGGTCAATCAGGTGAACTTCCGGGAAAGGCAGCTCAAGAGCAAGCCGAAACAAGTGGGAGCGCCGGGGCCGCCCACACAGAGAAGAGAACCGGGCAAGCCTCCGGTCGGTAAACCGCCCGCGCCTTCATATCAGCCTGCACCTGGCCCGAGCAGCAGACCGCAGGGACCAGCGGGGAAGCAAGTACAGCCCGTTCCCAAAAGAGAGCAGGCTAAGCCACCCGCTGGCAAGCAGGCGGGCAAACCTGCGGCTCCTTCGGATCAGCCGGCAACATACCAAGGAGGCAAGCCCCAGAAGGCGATAAGGACTCAGGCCGAGCCGGCTGCCAGACCACAGGCGAAACAACCCGGCGCGGGCAAGCAGATTGGCAAACCGTCCGGACCTTCACAGCAAACTGCTTCACCCCCGAGTGGCAGACAGGCAGATCCATCGCAAAAGGCCCAAAAACCTGCGCGAGGACAACAGGTGCAGCCCGCTTCGCAAGGCCGAAAAGCACCAACTGCCGCAACTCAACCGGGACAGGCCAAGCAAACAGGCCCAAAAAAGACCAAGTCACAAAAGGAATTGGATGCAGAGATACGGGCCGGGAAAGGTCAGGGCGGACTGCAAGCACCACCCTGGCAATCTCCTCCTCGCTAGCCTGCGCCTGAAGGTTTGACGTACCACAAGGGTATCGAGGCTACCTGGTACGACTAATTCAAAATGAAGAGGGAGGGATGCCCCCAAACCCCTCCCTTTTTGCTCCGTCTCTCTGCGGAAGCTGAGGCCAGATTATTATGCGATTTTCCGGTGTACAAACAACATCAAACTGTCACGTTCGACTTTTTTCGATAGAAGCAGATTCAGTCTTGCATGCAGAAAAAGGGAGCATGATTGGAAGTGAATAGAGGAGGATCTTCTCTTAAGATGGACGCTATGACGGGATGCCTTTTGAATTCCCTGTCAAGGAACTGCCTTACCAGTACTCTGTGCCATCCCTTGGGATGAATGAATCCGGTATAGAGGGAAAGGTCACCTTCGTACATTAATCCAGTTTGAAGTCCAGCCGCATCGGGCCCATGAATGGGTAGATTGAAAACAGCCAGATTCAGGAAATCGATCTGATCACCATGCTTTACCGTAAAATCGAGCGTTTTGCGTGCCGCTTTCAACGTCTCCGCGGGTGTTCCAAAAAGCAAATAAACATAAGTGGCGATTCCAGCTCTCTTGAGAGCGTGCAGCGCTTTTGAGGCGGTTTCTACGCTCACCCCCTTCCGCTCCTGGTCCAGCACTTCCTGGTCGCCTGATTCCAAACCGAGCTTCATCATCACACATCCTGAGCGTTTGAGGGCCATGCAGAATTCCTGGTCCTCAAAGTGGCGAGTGATTCTAGCGAAGCCGTACCAGGGAATACCCGGCGGATTTTCACACAAGGCTTTCATCAGCGCGGGGCTGACGGCATTATCCAACAGGTGGATCAGCACCGGCTTCATGCTGGATGCCATGTGCCGGAGGTCGGCGACCACCCTGTCGGCGGGCAGAGGGATGTAGGGATTTTTCTCGGCTCTTTCCGGGCAGAACGAGCATTTGTTCCAGTAGCAGCCGTTCGATGCACTGTAGGGCAAAATAAGTCCAGGAGCAAAATAATCCGCAACAGGCAGTGAATCGTACTTGGGTTTAAAATGTGCATCACCATCTGCATTCAATCCGAGCAAAGAAAGCAGGAAGGTTTCCCCCGGTCCGGCCACCTGATGGTCGATCAATCCCGCGAACGGATTGGCCCAGCCTGGCCTGCGCATCCACGAAGTGATCAGTCCTCCGCCTGCGGCCAACGTCACATTCGGGAAATTTCTCCGCAGAAAACCGAGCATGGCGAAAGTGCATAACGCCTGGCTCAAAAAGTTGAGAGAAAACCCGATAATTCGTACCTTTCGCTCTCTCAGAATGGCTGTGAGGCGTTCGCTAAAATATGGATAGAATTGGTTCTCAGCAGGATTCTCGGCAGCCCGCAAAAGATTGCTGCTTTCTAGCGGTGACAGTTTAAGATGCTGATAATTGGCTAGGCTGAGGCGAGCTCCTGTTGATTGCGAAGACATCTCGAGAGCGCGGTTCAAATCGACCACCGCTCGCTTGTAGCGATCGAGATTACGATAGGTCAGCGGCTTTCTAACGGCGCTGAGGTTGCGGGAAATGTTGCGAAATGCCCGTTCAGTCCAGCGATCGGATGGCTTCCCGGGTTGCTTCAATAAATATAGCAGGCCTTCTAGGTTTGCATCCAGCAAATCGCACCTAACCAGGTGACGATTAAGGCTCCCATGAAGGCTGGCTATCCCCGGCGGAGGCTCGGATGGTTTCGCAACCGGAGGATGGATCAAGAGCACGGTCCCTTCGCCATTGGCGGTGCAGCAGCCGGTTTGGTTGAAATTTGAGGTGCGCGTCACAGGTCACTCAAGTATTTGTCGCCCCCGAGCTGGCGCATCTGCTGAAGTATCCATTGTTGTCGGGAACGCATAAAGCTGGAAGGATTGGCTACCGAATACTTGACTGGATTTGGCAATGCTGCAGCCAGAAGGGCGGCTTGCTTACGGGTTATTTGACTGGCAGGTTGCTTAAAGTAGACCTCGGACGCTGCCCTGACGCCATATATGGAACTTCCCATTTGTGCAATGTTCAAATAAACTTCCAGAATGCGCCTCTTACTCCAAATGGCTTCAATCAAGATGGTGAAATAAGCTTCCAGACCTTTTCTGAGATAGCTGCGCCCGGACCAAAGAAAAAGATTTTTCGCTACCTGCTGACTTATGGTACTTGCCCCGCGCAGCCTTCTTCCCTTCTCGTTTTGCTTCAAAGCCAGTTCTATCGAGGCGAAATCAAATCCGAAATGGCTCAGGAAAAGCTGATCTTCGGCAGCCACAACGGCAATTTTTATGTGCGGGGATATATCATCATAATCAACCCACTGATGCTTGAGCCCGTTGTTATTCGTTGCAGAGAATAGTCTTCCCAAACTATTTTGGACCATAAACGAAGAGGTCGGAGGGTCGATCCATCTCAGTAGAACAACTAGCCACAACGACGCAGAAACCGAAAGAACGACTAGCTTGCCCGCGGTCACTATGACTTTATGCAACCTGTTGGAATGCTGTTCACTCTGTCTTTGCATTGTCTAGAAGCAAAGGACCTGTCTGCAAACCAGTAGAGTTTTCCTGCGCCTGGCCGAACAAAAATGAGCCCTCTTTAGGTTAATATGCAGCCTTTCTCTTAATCTAATTTGATTTGTTTTTCAGTGCCGAAATCGAAGCTTCGGTAATCTTTGTACTCCTGATTTAATGCTACTATTATGGGCATCTGTCTGCTTGTCGGTCCCCAATGTTGAATCGGTCCGGGACTGCTGAACAAGTCCTGCATAGCCCATTTGTCGCGGTTTTCTGCAAAAACTTTGAAAGCTGGTGAAGATGTTTTCACCAAATCCTTTGAAATGACCAGTTCCTCTTTGCCCTTACGATTTTCGCAGGCGATCAGGCCAGAAATAGGCAGAGCCAGCACCCGGCCGCCTTTGTCGAACTCGGTTACAGCTGCCATGTAGCCGGTTTTTCCAGCCAATACAAGAGAACCGGCAGCCAGACCCAGGTTAAAAGTGAATGCAGCGTCAAAGGCTGTAGGCTTGGCGCTGCGGCCTTCGTAGCCGAGAAAATGCGACTGGGTCGAAAAACTTGCCGCCTTGAATCTTTCAATTTGGGCGGGAGTGGCCTTTATTTTCCCTTCTTCATCGCCGAAGTATTTCTCTGTATGGCGCTTTAATTGCGACATCTTGTAGCGGATTTTTTCGATCAGGAGTTTTTCCGTTTCAATTTGAGACACCTTCACATTTCCATGATCATCCCTGTCCAAAATGAGCATTTCTTCGATTTCATCCGGAAGTGATGCCATTAGCTGTGCCGATTGTGGTGTCAGCAGGGGATAAATATATTCTTGCTTGTTCTTGAGGGTAGGAAGGTCTTTGATGTCTCTTTCATACTCGGCCAGAACATGGTTGAGCTCTTGAATAAGGATTTTCATCTCCGGGATAAATTCAACCAGACCTTCAGGGACTAGCACGACTCCATGGTTGATTCCCTGCAATCTGCGTCTTGTGATGATGTTTGCCACGTAGTCGACCACATCTTCAAGGGACATGTTTTTTTCGGCGATCTCTTCAGATATTAGAGCGACGGCAGGCTTGGTCTGTAGCGCCACTTCCAAGGTAATTTTACTGGCTGTGCGTCCCATAAGCTTAACAAAGTGGTAGTATTTTACTGCGGAGGCGGCGTCTTGAGTCAGGTTTCCAACCAGCTCGGAATATACTTTGGTGGCCGTATCAAAACCAAAAGATATGGGCAGGTATTTGCTTACCGCCATATCACCGTCAATGGTCTTGGGAATGCCGATAACATTGCAGTCGACTCCGTGCTCCAGAAAGTATTCGGCTATGAAAGCCGCGTTAGTATTCGAGTCATCGCCACCGACAATGATCAGACCGTCCAGTTTGTTTCTTAACGCGGTCTCTTTGACTTTTTGGAATTGTTCCGAAGTTTTCACTTTGGTCCTGTCGGTACCCAAATAATCGAACCCACCCGTATTCATAATTGAATTGACGCTGCTGGAATCTATTTCAAATATATTTCCATTGATCAGTCCTTTGGGACCTTTCTTTATCCCCAGCAAAATGTTCTCGGGACCCAAAACGGCCTTCAATCCCACCAGCACGTTATGACCTCCGGCTGCCGGTCCGCCCGAAAAGAGCACAGCTACTCTCTTGCCTGTTATAGCTTCGGGCTGCTCCGCTGGAACGGCTTCCAATACCGTATCCTTACTCCTCTCGATAGAGCGCGGAAATTCCTTTGACGTCCGTTCATGATCTTCACATTTAAAAATCGTATCGGTCTCTTTAAAGAAAGCCGGCCTGATTTTGCCGTCTTTCCCCATAAAAACAGAGCACGCGGGAATGGGCAGCTTCCTGATCTCGTCTTCAAACAGGGAATGTCTTCCTTCAGTCCTGCAAAATTCAGCAACTGGATTGGAAGGTATATCTGGCATAGTAGAGGCCATCTTCAAACTCCTTAAAAAATAGTGGCTACCATTGAATTCGATCGGACCGGGAAAATCCAGCCATCCACATTTTAAACCATCTTATTTTGACAACAGGTTCGTTTTCTTTCAAGAATATTTTGGCATTTCAGACTCTTGGCTCTTCATGGCAAAGTGATTTCCCACCTCGAAAGCGGCAAGTGGACAACAGAGCTCAATCAGCTTCGGCGGAAATGGAGCACTCCTGCTGCAATTTTGAGCAGAAACGATGAGGCCCTGAAGTGATCGGCTTGCCGACGGCTTTAGCGATGCTGCGCAACAATCCCCTAAAAAGCCAAACGTGAAGGGGATATAGACTATACCAGTAAATTATTCCCAACAGACCTTTGGGCAAGAATTTGGAAAGTTGCCGTAATTCAGTTCGGCCATCGGGCAAGGGTTTCAGTGTGAATTCCAGCACGGCTTCTCCCGGCAGTTTCATCTCAGCAAGCAAGGCCAGTCGCCGACACGGCTCAACATCGAGCACGCGCCAAAAGTCCAGAGCATCGCCGACATACAATTGTGCGGGATGACGACGGCCACGACTGAGGCCCGCTCCACCCGCGAGCCGATCAACCCAGCCGCGCAAAGACCAAAGAAGCGAGCCAAAATACCATCCCGTTTGGCCGCCGATACCGATGATTGGCTTCCAGACTTCCTCCAGGGGTGCTTGAATATGGATGCGATATCCGCATTCCAGAATCGTTCCTCCTGCGTATTCAGCATCTCCGCAATGTACCCATTCGGGCGGTCGAAGAGCTCCTGCATCGCTCCAACAAGTTTCGATCAGCCTCTCTTGAGCCCGCTGCAGGGCGAGCCGGATAGCTTGCCGGCAGGTAAAAAGCTTCTGTGGAATGAGGGAAACGATTCTATTCTCTTTGCATGTCGCGTGTGCTGTCATGCCTGCCCTTAATGCTTTTACAGTCGATCCGGACACTGGAGTCACCAGATGAATCCAGTAAGAGCCAAGAGTCGAGCCAGGTAAGGGCAAGGGGAAGAACATCCTTTTTGGAAGGCCGGCTTCCTGGGTGTAAATATCAATCATATCCAGGCTGCTCAAAATGTCGGGACCACCTATGTCAAAGGTCTGCCCAAGAACCTCATCGGATTCGAGACATCTTTCCAGATACCAAAGCACATTTCGTATCGCGATGGGCTGCACAGCAGTTCTTAACCAGGCCGGAGCGAAAATGAGCGGCTGGCGATCTGCCAAATGACGGAGTATTTCGAACGCGGTGCTTCCCGAGCCAATGATCATTGACGCCCTTAGAACGGTCACTGGAACGGGTCCAGCTTGCAGAACATGTACGATCTCATCGGTTGTGTTCAGGCATCCAAGGTAGATTATTCGTTCCAGATCTGCGTCTGCCGCCGCTTTCGCCATGTTCTGAGCTGCTTTTTGGGCGAGAGCTTCCTCTTTAGCTTCCAGGCAGCGAATGAGGTAGAATGCAGCTGAGCATCCATATGTAGCTTTGGTTAGAGAGCTCAAGTCGGAAACGTCGCATTCGACGACATCCAACCCAGGATGCTGTGCCCAAGGTCGACTTTTCAGCTTGGCATGCGACCTGCCTAAGGCCCTGATGTGGAAGCCGGACTGCAAAAGCCGAGGAATAAGTCGACCGCCCACATATCCTGTTGCACCGGTTACTAATACGAGTTTTTGGCTCATCCCTGAAACCGATCAGTTGTAGAATCGTTCGCCGGTTTCCGCAATTTTGGTGAGAATGGCGGCCGGTTTGAAGCGTGTACCTTTCCGTTCAGCCCATTTCTCGAGTTTAGCGATCACCTGTCTCAACCCCATCTTGTCCATGTAGCGAAAGGGGCCCCCAAGAAAAGGGGGAAAACCCAAGCCCAGGACCGCACCAACATCACCATCGCTTGCCTTCTCAATAATTCCGTCCTGCAAGCAAAGCGCCGCTTCGTTCAACATAATGAGGGCTAAACGCTCGCGTATTATGGAAGGTTTGAAATCTTCCCGATTTTTCCCTCCAAAAAGTCTATATATATCCTTGTTTACCATGCTGGCTGACCTGAAGAAAGGCATTAGCTTTTGCCTGCGACTCGTCGGATATTGGTAGAAGCCACGACCGTTTTTGCGTCCGTGATATTTCGACCGGGTCATCAACCGCAGGCGGTTGTCGTGAGGAAAGCCACGGCTGCTGAAGTACTCGCTCAATTCATCCGAGACATGCGCGGCGACCTCGATTCCCACTTCGTCCAGCAGCTTGAATGGGCCGACCGGGAAGCCGAATTGACGCATAATTTCATCCACCTGATCGATTCTTGCTCCTTCGTGCAGTAACAAGAGAGCTTCCTGGATATACGGCGAGAGAATTCGACTGGTGTAAAACCCGGGGCCATCTTTCACAACAATCACGGTTTTCCCCTGCCGTTGCCCGACAGACACAGCAGTGGCCCTGACCCAATCGGGCGTGTTCGGGGTTACTACCACTTCCAGTAGAGGCATATGCGGAACAGGCGAAAAATAATGCATCCCGATGACCAGTTCGGGTCGCCGGGATGCGGAGGCTATTTTACTGATTGGGATAGCAGAAGTATTGGTTGCAAAGATGCATTCGGAACCCGTAAATTGCTCAACTTCCTGAAGAACCTGGTGCTTGAGGGCAAGGTCCTCAAAAACGGCTTCTATAACCATATCCACCTTTGCAAACGGCTCATAATCCACCACCGGAGAAACCTTGGCGTAAGCCTGATCGCGCTCCATCGGGAGCCATTTGTGCTTACGTAAGCTGTTGTCAAAATCCAGATATATGCTTTTGATGCCGCGGCCGAGATTGGTCCAGGAAACGTCTTTTAAAAGCACCGGCAGTCCATTGCGGGAGCTCACTGCAGCAATGCCTGCCCCCATCAAACCCGCACCCAATACCCCAACCCTCTTGACCGGTTTGACCGCATGGGCGAGAGGGTTCTTCTTCAGCGCCGAGGTGGCAAAAAAAAGCTGTCGCAGCGCCTGTGATTCCGGAGAAAGAACCAATCGATCGAAGGCAAGGGCTTCTGCTTCCAATCCTTTATCCATGCCCCCGGCGATCCCGGTTTCGACGCAATCCAGCAAAAGCTCTGGTGCCGGATAGTTTCCCTGGGTCTTACTCAAGACTTTCCGGCTCACCATGGCAAAGAACATAGTTCTGGCGGGTGTGAAGTGCCGCAGCAGCCATTCCAGGGAGAGCAGCTTGGGATAGAGCGGTCTTCTCGCCAATCCCTTTTCAAGACGGTTGACGGTTTTTACAGCAATTTCCAAGAGATTGTAGGGGTAGACCTCAAGATCGATCAATCCCAAAATTTTTGCCTGAGACGAATTTAGGATGCGCCCTTCCAGCATAAGGGGTAGCGCCTTTCTGGCGCCCAGCAGGCGGGTCAGACGCTGGCAACCTCCACCGGCAGGTATCAGGCCCAGCTTGACTTCCGGGAGTCCCAGCCGGGTTAGCGGATGTTGGGTGGCTATTCGGTAGTGGCAGGCGAGAGCCAGCTCCATGCCGCCCCCCAGGCAATGTCCGTGAATAGCTGCTATCACTGGGCAAGAGAGTTGTTCAAGACGATTGAAAATAGAGTGTGCCCGGTGGATCATCTGTCGAGCTAGACCGGGCTGCTCCACCTTCGCCAGTTCTTTCAGATCGGCTCCTACGACAAAGTTGTCAGACTTGTCGCTAATCAGTATCAAGCCACGGGCTGCAGGATTGCCTTCAACATCAAGCAAGGCTTCATCCAGCTCTGTAAGCATATCCTCGGAAAGCTTATTGATTCTATCGCTACTATCATCCAGATGGATAATGGCAATAGCAGCGTCTTGATATTCTAGGCGCAGATAGTTCATGGCTCCTCCCCTAACCTATCCGTTCCACGATGAGAGCGTGTCCCAGGCCACCGGCCGCACAACTGGCGATCATTCCAAACTTTCCGTCCTCCCTCTGCAGTCGTCTGCAACAGGATGAGAGCAAGCGAATACCGGTCGCCCCAAACGGGTGTCCTAACGAAAGTGAGCCGCCCAATGTGTTCAGGCGGTCCAGAGGAACTTCACCAACTTTGTGACTCCTGCCCAGATTGTTTCGGCCGAAGGATTCGCTATCAAGAGCTTTAAGGTTTGCCAGAATTTGGCCCGCGAATGCTTCATGAAACTCAAAAGCATCCATTTCGCGAAGCTGCAGGCCCGTGTCAGTGAGAACCTTTGGAACTGCGTAGGCAGGACCGAGCAGAAGCTCCTCCAAAGGGTCGCAGCCCACGTAAGCAGAGCAAACCAGTCTCGCCATAGGGGCATAGCCGAGCTCTCGCGCACGGCCTTTCGACATGAGCAAAACGGCGGCGGCTCCATCGCTCAGGAAGGAGGAATTGCCTGCGGTAATCGTGCCGTATTCCGGGTAAAAAACGGGTCGCAGTTTACTCAATTTTTCCAGAGAAGTATCCTCCCTTATACCGTTGTCTTCCTTAATTGGACGAAAGTCGGGAGGGACCGCGGTGATCAGAATCTCATCGTTTAAGACCCCCTGTCGAGTGGCACGGGCTGCGCTTTGGTGTGATCTCAAAGCGTATTGGTCCTGTTCTTCCCGGGTGATCGCCCAACGCGCTGCCAGACGGTCCGCACTCTGGCCCATTGATAGCCCTGTCGAAAATTCTTCAATCTTGGGCGTTTCTGGTAATAAATCTGAGGGGCGAAGACCGGCCAGCCAGCGCATATAATCCAGAGGCTTTTTGACGCTTCTGAATTCGGTCAGTTTTTGTCTCAGCGGACGGCCAAGCAAGATCGGGATATCGCTCAGACACTCCGTTCCTCCGGCAACCGCAATGTCTACCTGGCCGCCGGCAATCAGCTGGGCCGACTGAGTGATTGCCTGATTTCCAGAGATGCATGCCATAGTAACGGTATGGGCAGGAATATAGGACGGCAATGCCGCTCCGATCATAGCTTCCCGCCCGATATTGCTGGTATTGGGCTGGTTCAGTACGGTGCCAAAAATCACAGATTGGATTTGTCCTGGCTCGATCTGCGTCTTGTCCAACAATCCATGCAGTGCGATGCGAGCCAAATCGTATGCCCTAATATGTTTATAGCTTGTTCCGGACCGCAAAAAAGGGGTGCGATAGCCGGCAACGATTACCGGCGACCTGTGATTGTTCTCCAAGAATGTCATGTCAAACTCCTTCGGGGTCGACGGAGAGACGGTTGAACGAGGGGGGTAACTCCGTCGGCTTCAGATACCAGACTCTTTTCGCTCGTCCTCGCTCCGGAGCTGGTCATCCAAGAAATCCAGGGCACGTCGTTCGGACCAGTATTCTCCTAGCGGATTAAACTCCATAAAGCCCACATGTCCTCCGAACTTGGGCATTTCAAGAAACAGGTGCGGGTTATCGTTCGCCTCTTCGATCGGATAACATGGCCTGTCCAGAAAAGGATCATCTTGAGCATTGACCAGCAGAGTGGGGATTTCGATATCGCGGAGAAATTGCCTGCAGCTGGCTTTGCGATAATAATCTTCGGCGCTTTTAAAACCGTGCAGCGGCGCAGTGTAGCGGTCGTCAAATTGCTTGAAAGTCTTAATGCTGGAGTATCCGGAAGTGCTGATTCGACCGGGCATTATGCGCGTCTTGAGCTCAATCTTGCGGTGTAGGGATCGAAGAAAGCGTATCATGTAAATTGCATTCACCGGTGCAGCCATCTTTATCGCACCAGAAAGCAGATCACAAGGAACTGAGATGGCGACGGCTTTCTTAATCAATGATCTCGGACCCAGTGATCTTTCGCCAAGATATTTAAGAGTCATGTTGCCGCCCATGCTGAATCCTATGAGGGCTATTTGATGGTATTCGCCGCATGTCTCTGCGCATGAAATAACGGCGTGTAAATCTTCGGTTGCGCCGCTGTGATAGAAGCGAAAAGTGCGATTAGCTTCACCACTGCATCCCCGGAAGTTCCATGCCAGCACATCCCAGTTATTGCGGTTTAACACTCTGGCCATGCCGACAATATAGGGTCTTCTTGAATTGCCTTCCAGCCCATGGGATAAGATAGCCAAACGGTTAGATCCCACACAAGACCAGTCTAGATCCAGGAAGTCACCGTCCGGTGTAAATATCCGCTGTCTTCGGTATTCAATTTCGCCCACTCTTCTAAAAAGTGCTGGGAAAATAGTCTGGGCATGGCCGTTCGAAAACAACCGGTGCGGAGAATAATTAGTCTTATGAACAATCGGCATAGAATTATCTCGAATGGGTGATGCTCTCTTTTGTGGGCTGACCAGATAGGGAGATGACTATTAGGTTTGCATTAAGAAAGATTACAGCAGTTGAAGTATCTCGGATGGTTCTTTGACAAGCACCCTGGCACCGTTCATCAGCAGCTCGTCAGCATCGCGAAATCCCCATAGCACTCCTACCGCATGCATGCCGGCTGCTTTGGCAGTTTTCATATCGGTGTTGGTGTCGCCAACATAAAGAGAGGCTTCCGGCGCAACGCCCATCTTTTGAGCCATAGCCAGAGGCACCGAAGGATCTGGTTTCTTCGGAGCTGAAGCACGGGCACCAGCCACCATTTCAAAGGGCCACTTCGATAAGAACTTTTCTACTGCGATCTGAGTCAATTCATCTTGTTTGTTAGAGAATATTGCCATTTTTATGCTACGCCGGACCAGTTCATCAAGGAGTTGTGGAATGCCCGGGTAGGGCTGCGTCTTTTCCATCCATCTTCTGCCGTACTCTTCTTTCATTGCTTCAAGGCAATCGGTCAATGTCTTTGGGTCTCTGTTGCCTGCCGGCACTGCACGGAGGACCAGATTTTCAATACCGTCTCCAACAAAATATCTATAAGCTTCCAGCGCGTGCAATGGGAAGCGGTGTCGCTCCAGCACGCTGTTCATCGAATTGCCGAGATCCTCTAGAGTATTCAGCAAGGTCCCATCGAGGTCGAACAGAATTGCTTCGTATTTCATTAAGCTGCCTTGTGTAATCGGTCAGACCAAAGGGATGAGCTCCACTTTTCTAAAGATGTTTCGGTTGCCCTGTATTGTCAATACGGGCCAAATTAATTCCTTATAATACAAAATTAGATGCCAGCTTCCTTTTTAAGGCTCTTGAATCTTTCTTTTAGCATTTTCTTACTAGCTTCGGGCAGGTCGAAGAACTCTACACCAATTGAAAAAAGCCTTTCTTCATCCAACAAATTATACCATCTTATCATCACACTGGACCGGACGCTTCCTTCCGGCAAGTGAATATTCAGCTTCAACTGTTCCTCCTGGTTGTCCACTATAAGGTGGTATGGGCCGACCTGCATCCGGGGCAGCAGAATTCGAGCGCCTTGCAAGGAGATTTCAACCACCTCCGCCTGCAATTCTTCCTTAGCCTCAGGAAAAAGACAACAAATTGTCGCGTTCCAATGGACTGTATAGCGCTTTCGATGGCGTCGTTCGGTAAAAGGCCACATGGTGCTTATTTCTCCTGTTACGGGAACTGCAGTTGGCGCCAGAATTCTGGCTGAAGTCTCATTCATTCAGTTCTGGGGTATCGTCCTTTTTCAATCTTACGGTTAAGTCTGGTACTATGGTGCGGATATTGATGTCGCGCTGCGGGAAGGATATTTCGATTCCCCTCTCCTGAAACAGTCTGTCTATCTCAAACCGTATCTCGGTCTCAACTGCTAAAAAGTCGCTTAAGGTAGACCAAAAGCGCAACTTGAAAATCAGTGCACTGTCTCCGAAATCCGTAAACAAGACGTCGTATTTCGGATACTTCAACACTTGGGGATGACTGTCAGCGATTTCCAACAGGGTGTCTCGTACAAGTCTTATGTCCGATCCATAGGCCACTCCAACGGACACACTGCGGCGCAGCCTGGGATCCTTAAAACTCCAATTGATTACCTGGCTACTGATAAAATCCGAATTCGGAATGATGAGGGAGGCATTATCATATGTCTGCACCACCGTCGAGCGAAAGTTGATTTTTCGGACCGTACCCCATGTCTCCCCGATTTCGATAATTTCGCCAACCTGAATCGGTCGTTCAAAAAGTAGGATAATTCCGCTGATAAAATTGTTGAAAATATTCTGGAGGCCGAATCCCAGGCCGATGCCCAAGGCACCAAAAGCAACAGTTAAAGAGGTGGTGCCGACACCCAGGGCATGCAGTGCTGCCAAGATCCCGAATATCCAAAGGATGTAGACGGAAACGGTGGTGATGGACTCCTGCAAGCCCAATTCTATGCCGCTGTCGGCGAGAATTCTTTTCTTGAGTACCTGGCGCCAAAAGCGAGTGGCAGCAAGAGTAAAGGTCAGCAGTAGAAATCCATAGGCGATGCCGAGCAGATTGAACTGCATCTCTCCCAATTTTATCGATTGGTTCAGGATGCTGAAGAACCCCAGCACTACGGTCTTTCTAGCTCCCCATGCGATCAGCAGAAAAGCGGCAATAGCTCCCAGCCACGCTACCCAGAGCAGACGAATGAGCAACCACCTCAGGTGATGGGATCCCTTTCGATTAGATACCGGCACCGATGAAACCGCCCGGTCCCACTCACGGAGCATCAGAAAGAGCAAAGTCCCCCACAAAGTCACCCCGAAAGTCCGACCCCATGATGCATACCAATAGAGCGCCAGTTGACCGTAACCGGCAAGTTCGAGAACCAGTCCGCCGACTCCTGTGGCATATCCCCACCCGATGAGAGAGAGTCGAACCGAAGGCCACCAACGAGGCGAGGCGGTCAGGGAGGACTCCAGCGACATCTGACGAAACATTCGCCAGAAGCATACGATCCAGATAATCAGTCCAATCTCGAAGAACACCCTGGCCAGTAACAGGAGGCTGCTGGCACCGCCGAGTGTCCATTGTAAGGTGAGATAAGCCATAGCAAAAAAACGTATCGCCCTCAGCAGAGCACGTAATCGTGCGCTCATTTTTTCAGGAAGCCAATTATATCGGGTCCGGCTCAGGAGCTTCAAAAGATCAAGGAACCATGCAGTAATCAGCCAAGTAAGCAATATGTCTACAACAACTGCGGTGAAGGGTAGGCCGGAGTATAGATCTTGAAGGTTTGCATAGATATAGATGAATAACAACGTGCCCAGGAGCAGCAGCGAACGCTGGAACAAGTCCATGGTGAGAGCCAGCCAGACCTTCCGTTCTTTAACCTGTACCATGAGAATAGAACAAAAGCGTCGCAGTCGAAGCACCAGCAACTGGGTGATGCCAAAAAGCAGTATGGCCTTGATCAGTAAAAAGCCGGTCGCCTTCCACATAAAACGGACCTGCTTTGTCCAGAACTCAAGTGAGATGAGTTGATTGGCTTGGCTGAAAATTCGCTCAATCTCTTCCGGAATGCGCTGCCATTGCATTGAAGCTAAGAGATTTTCTGTCCTGTCGAATAAGACCTGCTTCTGTTTCTTCTCAATCTGCTGATCGAAGCTCATTGCCAGGTTCAGAACTGATTCTCGTATCTCCTCCAGTGCGTTAATCTGTTTTGAATACAGCTCTTCGATCTTGGAAATGATCTGAAGATTTTCCGAAAGAACCTTGCTCAGAGTCTTTAAGTGATCGACAATGAGTTTGCCTTGAAGGTGATCGTGTGGCTTGCTTTTTTCCAGCTGCTCCTTATTGAAGGCGAGCTGTTCCTGTGCCTCCAGCAGCAGCTTGCGCGCCTCCGTCTGCCCGGCATCCAGATTCTTTGCCTGTGCGGCGGTATCCTGAAGGGTGCTCTGAAGGTCAGCTCTGGCTTTAGTCAACTCTTCGGTAGACGTGGCATTCTGATGCAACAAATTACTGAAAGTTGAAATCTGAAATTTATAAACGTTGATTTGAGTCTCCAGAATCTTGGCAGACTGTTGCATCTGCTCAAGTCTTCCTTTGAGTTGGGCATTTTCATCTCTTTCGGAGACAATGGTGGATGTAAGCGAATCGAGGAGGATTTCCAGCTGATTATTTGGTGCCGTAACGTCGGAGTTTTCTCCGGCGCCGGCCGCTGCACCTGCGAATAACAAAGATAAGAACAAAAACAGGGGAAGAAAAAAGCCGTGCATAAACCTGAACAGAAGGTTTCCCAGTTTGCAGCAGTGAATCATCGATAAAGTGCTCGCCACTTTAATGGTTATCATTAGCTGTCGTTCGGAAGCTCACGTTGTTGTGACACCGCCGGCAATTTCGAGCTGCTGTAAGAGAGTGAGTGCCTCACGCTTCGGCATACTCACCATGACCTATGAATCCCATCTCCGGCTCCCGGATAGAGACCGGTCCTGCGCTCATGAAGCGCGTTGAGCGTAATCCACGACCTCTTATAGCGCATTCCTGGGTAGTTTTGAACTTTATTAGGCGAAGCGGGGCAGCTCGGTGGGATAAAGATTATTGTGCGGGCTGGAGTGTAAAGATATAGCGACTCAATCGCTGCGGATCTAATGAATCTACCTGCCCCTTCAAAGCAGGCATTTGGTCGCGGCGCTCTCGTCCCGCAGCCCTTACGATTGGCAAGATTGCGCATGATCGATATTTCAATGCAGAACATTCGGCCGGGCATCAATCAAGAGCGCGTGCAACCGTCTGTGACCTTAGTCTCTGGTTATATGGATCATGGAATGACGCTGGCATCTGCCAGCCTTTGATTAGTACCCCAGACCGAAATCCCCCGCCCGACCGAAAGCGTCAACTTTTCCTTCCTTAAGCCTGATATAGTAATCGTCCCTCATGAACAAGCCACCCGAAAGCTTATAGTTCAAATACTCGATGTCTCCTTTTGCGCTCGTGCTGTTCGGTTCGCCCATGATCACAACCGCTTCCTGTTTTGTCATGCCGATATTAACACTGTTTATTTTTCCCGCCGAAGCACATCCCAATGTAAACAAGCTCAACAGTACCACCACCAAAAGCTTCTTCATCCCCTTTCCTCCGTTTCCTAAAATTTGGCCCAGAGCGCCCCAGAACCGATATATGCATAAGCCCTTATATACGCCAAGTCGGATTGATAATACAGTACATTTTCGCCAGGTTTTGGAGCCAAAAAAAGCGGGCCCTTGGAGGAGCCCGCCGAAATTTTGTTTGCTAGTTGCCAGTAAAGAAAAAGGAAGAGTCAAGCCGACCTATAGAGTCTCTAATTTGTCGGATTGCTCCAGGATGGATCAAAAGCTCTCGCATGGGAGAAATTGGTGAATTCAAAATCCATCACCTGGCCTGTAACCGGAATAATCCGGTTGTTGCCGGCATTCTGAAGTCTGTCGAGCAGAGTATAATTTGATCTATCGTAACCGCCCGGAACCGCAAAGGTGTTCCATTCCGCCGTCCTCGGATCGCCGGTGGATATTCCGCCGCCCAGTCTGAAACCGCTCATCGTGAAGTGGCCTGCAGTGAATGTATTCCCTGCACCATCGGCGCTTGCGGTGACCAGATCGAAGGGGGAGCTGCCGCTATTGACCAGGAATCCCCAAGGGGCAAGTCGGGTGGCGGATTGGTTCCCAATAGCTATAAAATTCACCTCGGAAGGCAGCAGAGCACTCGCACCTCCTGTGATTAAGCTTGGCTCATCTTCTTCCATATTCCACGCTGAAAAGGTCACCTGCACGCTGCCCAACTGAGTTGCTATGTTCAACTGGCCCCTGGCGCTTGCAGCCGCTGCCAGGTTATTCACCTGCCATTCTCCCCGGTTGGCCGCATCTGTTCCGCCCAGGCAAGTTCCAGTGCCGCTAAGTAATCCGCCGTGCGCGCAATCGAAGAAGTAATGGAGATACTTGGTGGGAAACGTCAGCGCCACCAGGGTGTAGGTCTGTCCGCTGAA
>Ga0068714_10003393_pt1 | contig 18963 bp, 17 predicted proteins | sample MTBNYHSulfiMetaG_FD_62988 | JGI IMG/M metagenome (GOLD analysis project Ga0068714, IMG submission 62988) | Enrichment culture microbial communities from rom New York Harbor, USA that are MTBE-degrading - MTBE-NYH (New York Harbor Sulfidogenic)... | ecosystem: Environmental > Aquatic > Marine >... | reverse complement strand
CCCCCGAGAGGGTCGGGGATCACGGCGATGTCCCCGGCGGCGAACACCCCCGGCGCCGGGGTTTCGAAGCGTTCGTCGACCGGTACGGCCCCGTCCTTGACCAGCCCGCTGCCTTCCAGGTACTCCACCGCAGGCGTGATCCCGACGCCCAGCACCACCAGGTCCGCCTCCAGGGCGGTCCCGTCGTCGAGGACCACCCCCTCGACGCGTCCTGAACCCCTGATCTCCCGGGCGGTACGCCCCAGGTGGAGGTGGACCCCGTTCTGCTCGTGCAGCACCTTGACGCGCCGCCCGACCTGTTCCCCGAAGATCCGGGCCAGGGGCAGGTCTTCCGGCGCCGCCACGTGGACTTCCAGGCCCCGGGCGCGCAAGGCCACCGCCACCTCCAGGCCGATGAAGCTGGCGCCCACTATCACCGCCTTGCCGCCCCCGTCCCCCTTCTCCGCCGCGGCTGCGGCCGCGGTCACCAGGGCCTCCGCGTCGGCCAGGCTGCGCAGGAGGAAGACCCCATCGAGCGCCGCCCCGGGCACGGGCAGGCGCCGGGGGACCCCCCCGGTGGCCAGGAGGATCGCATCGGCCTGCAGGCTCTCCCCGTCGGCGAAGCGCACGCTCCGGGCCTTCGCGTCCAGGGCCACGACCCGGCGGCCGGTGAGCACCTCGATCTGCAGGCGGGAGTAGAACTTCTCGCCCCGCAGGGGCAGCCACTTGGCCGGGGCTTCGCCGCTCAGGTAGTCCTTGGAGAGCATGGTCCGGTCGTACGGTCCGGCGTCCTCGGCGGTGACCATCACGATCCGGCCGCAGAAGCCGCCCCGGCGCAGGCCTTCGGCCGCCGCGTTGCCGGCGGCGCCGGCCCCGACGATCAGGAAGGTTCTGTCGTCCTGGCCCTCGGGCATCGCGATGGTCCCCTTGGAGGCCTGGCGCACGTAGACCCCGCCGTCCTCGGTCTTGACCTCGTAGGTCGGGAGGTCGTTGAGGGCCGGGGCCGCCAGCATCCTGCCGTCTCGGACATCGAAGCGGGCGTTGTGCCAGGGGCAGGTCACCACGTGGCCGGCCAGCAGACCGTCGGAGAGCGGGGCGTGGTAGTGGCTGCACTCGTTGCCGCAGGCGTAGATCCTGCCCTGCGAGCGCACCAGCAGGATCTTGGCTCCGTCGACCTCCGCCCCAACCGGAACGCCTTCGGCGAGGCTGGCCTCGTCGAGAGCTCTCGTCCAATCACCTTGTTCCATACCGGCACCCCCTCAGGTGGATTTGTTTCTGGAGTATGTTTTTAAGGTAATGCGTGCCTCGGGGCGGAGGCAAGTGTCCGAACCTCGCGTGAGGGCCCCGGCCCCCGGTGCTGCGGGCGCAGCTACCGCCGGCGCCTGCGCCGGCTGGCGGTGCGCCCCCCGGTGACCAGTCCGAGCACCAGCCCCACCCCGGCGCCCACGGCGCCGGAAATCAGGATGTTCCTGCGCATGGTCTCGATGCCGGTCACCTTCTTGACCAGCTCGTCGAGAATGTGTCGCGTGGGCCTGAGCAGGGCCTTGAGGCTGATGTAGCCCCCTTCCGTGCGGGCAAAAATCAGGTAGCCGGCTGCCAGCCCGACTGCGGCCAGGACGATGATCAGCACGATGGTTCTCCGCATCTCTACCTCCTTGTCTCCCGGGCGCGCTCCCGGAGATACAGGTACAGTTTGGCGTCCAGAAGTCGGTCCTCCCGTCGGCACTCCTCGAGGAAGCCGCCGAACTCTCGGGGCTCCAGCAGCCTCACGGTGATGCGCTCGGAGCCTTCGGGGGTGGGCTCGACCGCAGGCCCTTCGCCGACCCTCATGAACACCATGTGTATGATCTCCGAGGAAAGCCCGGCCGTGGTCGAGACCCCGGGGCCGATCTCCACCACCTCCCCCTCGAAACCCGTCTCCTCCCGCAGCTCCCGGCGGGCCGCTTCGCCCAGATCCTCCCCCTCGTCCACCAGGCCGGCCGGGAACTCCACCACCGTCTTCTCCAGAGGGATCCGGAACTGCTGGATCACCACCAACGAGCCGCTCTCGGCCGTCAGGGCCGCCACCACCACCGCGGGCTGCCGGCCCCGCCGCTCGATGTACGTCCAGCTGCCTTCCCGGCCGTGGCGGTCACGGTAGGACTTCTCCTTGAGCACCGTCCACCGCTGCTCGTGAAGGGTTCGCTCCCCGGTGATCTCCATTGCCGTTCCCCTGTCCTCCCGGTTCCGGCCGCGGCGCGTCAGCCTTCGCGGCTCACGTGGTCGGTGAGATCCTTGAAGCAGTCGTACACCGCCCTGTAGATCTCCTGGAAGCTGTCCATGGCCTTCTGGGCGTGATCCAGGGTGAAGTACTCGTACGGCGCCCCCTCCGGGAGGGCGTACGGGTAGCGGGTCGGGATGTAGAACAGGTCCATGAACGAGCAGGCCTCCGCCAGTCCGAGGAATTGCTCGTCGTACTCGGAGCACCGGATCGCCAGGCGGGCGGTGGAGTGGCCGAAGAGGCTGCGAACCCCACGCAGGCAGAGATACGCCTTCAGGATCTTCTCCGCGGCCTGGTGGAACAGGAAGCAGGACACCTCGAAGTCCCCCGCGGCGGCGTTCTTCTCAGCCGTCTTGCTGTCCTTGGCTCCCTGGAGATACCAGCGCAGCGCCTCCCGCTCATTTTCGTTCATACACAACCTTTCCTTCGGACAGGGCCAGCTCGACCAGGGGATTCCCCGCCCGCCGCAGGGTTTCGAGCTCCTCCGGGGTCAGCACCATGGGCTCCAGGGCGACCTCGGTCACCCCCGCCGCTTTCCTGAGCTCATGGGCCCGGTACAGCCACTCCCCCGCTTCGGGCAGGATCACGCAGAGATTCAGGTCGCTTTCCTCGTGCGGATCGCCCTGCCCGTAGGGACCGAACAGGATGATCCGCTGAGGCGACACGGCCGCCACGATTCGATCCGTAATGCTGTCGAGCTGTTCCCCGCTGATGATACCCTGCACCTTCATACCCTCGCGGACTCCAGTGTACAGGCTCCCCGGCTTGCGTGTCAAAACGACGAAAGGCGGACAAACAAAGGGACCCCGAGGCCGCTACCTGCGCTGCTCCGGCCCCGCGGCCTTGAACTCCAGGGACGCGGAATTGATGCAGTATCGCAGGCCGGTAGGGGCCGGACCGTCCGGAAACACGTGCCCCAGATGCCCCCCGCAGCGGGAGCAGAGGACTTCGGTCCGGGTCATCCCGAGACCGCGGTCTTCCTCCGTGTCGACCGCCTCCTCGGCCACCGGGGCGTAGTAGCTCGGCCACCCCGTCCCGGAATCGAACTTGGTGTCGGAGCTGAACAGCGGGTTCCCGCAGCCCCCGCAGACGTACAGCCCCTTGGCGTGGTGGTCGTGGTATTTGCCGGTAAACGCCGGCTCGGTTCCCTTCTTCCGGAGAACCCGGTACTGCTCGGGGGTCAACACGGCGCGCCACTCGGCGTCGTTTCTGACTTCACCGTGCCTGGCTGACATGCGCTACTCCACTGTCAAGGCTCATTGAGACTCCAGTCATAATCGTACCCGATGCGCCCGCTGTACCCCTCCAGGATCCCCCGGAGCTCGCCTTCCGCGTAGGCCGACAGGTGACGGAGCACGCCCTGCTCGGTTGCCCCGAAATCCTCCTGGAACCAGTCGTAGATGCTCGAAAGGACCAGTCGGCCCCGCTCCAGACGGGCACCCCGGGGATGGTTGACGTACTCCCGGGCTCCGCGATCGAGCAGGGTTTCCGCGTTCGCCGCCGTGAATGCCTCCGCCTGCAGGTTCGGGCACCCGAGGCTGGCGCAGTTCACGGCGTAATGGATCCGCGGGTCTCGCCAGATCGGCCGCAGAATGCGATGCTCGACGTCGTTCAGGCTGAGGGCCTGGCCTTCCACCTCCAGGAGCTCCGCGTCCCAGGGCCCGCGGGCGAACAGGGCCCTGGCCGGATTGATCTTCGTGATGCTGCCCACCGGATAGTGGCCTAGAATCAGCTCCACGGTCAAGGCGTTGTACAGGTTGATCCAGAAGGCCCGCTGCTCGTCGCGGTTCAGCTGCGACACCCTGACCGCCTGCAGATCCTCCAGGTAGCCCTGCAGCAGGCGGCGGTCGCCCTCGGTGACCTCGGCGTAGCGCACCCGGCTGATCCCCGACGGGTGCTCCGCGAGCACGTACCGCTGCAGGAAGCGGCTCCAGGGCTCGTGGTCGACGGCCTGCGTGGCGGCAGGGTCGTGGGCGAGCCAGCGCTCCCAAAGCTGGGCCTTGGGGGCCCCCGCGGCCATCACCCCTCCAGCCGCCAGGAACAGGGCGATCACCGCCAGCCGCAGATAAGCCCCGGGTTGCATGCGTTTCATCCTCGTCTCTCCTTGTTTCGGTCTGAATCCTATCCTACTGAGGCAGCCGGAAAGAGGAATTCTTACGGCAAAAACAGGAACTACGCCGAAGGCCGGCAAGGTGGGGAGTTCGGGCTTCGCTAAGGGAGGGGATCGGCGATCGCTGCCCCGGGGGGCACGAAGAGTGTTCGCCGCACCTTTCGGGCCAGGATGTCCGACAGCGGGTAGCGGCCGTTGGACACGATCGTCGGGATCCCCTCGGCGGCTGCCGTCTTGGCCGCCTGGACCTTGGAAGCCATGCCCCCGAGCCCCAGGGGGTTGGCCTCCCGGGCTGCCATGGCCTCGATCTCCCGGTCGATGGTGTGCACCTCGTCGATGAACTCCACGCGGGCGTTCTGCTTGGGGTTGGCGCGGTACAACCCGTCCACGTCGGTCAGGATCAGCAGGAGGTCCACCCGGGCCCGGACGGCCACCAGGGCGGCCAGGATGTCGTTGTCGGAAAACACGGGCTTGAACTCCACCTCCTCCTTGTTGATCATGTCGTTCTCGTTGACCACCGGGATCACCCCGCGCCCGAGATAGGCGTCGATGATCGCGCGGATCGTGGCCTCTTCGTTCCGGCTGGAGAAGTTGTGGTGGGTGAGCAGGATCTGGGCCACCCGGATGCCCTCGGGCTTGAAGTAGTCCTTGTAGTACTTCATGAGCTTGATCTGGCCCACTCCGGAGAGCAGCTGGAGCTGAAGGGTGTCGGTCGGCCGCACGGCCAGGCCCTCGATCTCCATCCCCGCCGCCACCGCCCCGGAGCTGACCAGGATGATCTGGTGGCCCTGCCGATGCAGGGCCGCGATCTCCCGGATCTTGCCCTTGAGCCAGCGGTAGTGGATGCGGTTGTGGCTGCTGATCAGGGCGCTGCCGATCTTGATCAGGATCCTCATGGGCGCTCCAGCCCCAGGTCGCGGTGGGTGAAATGCCGGCGCCCCTCCGCGTAGTCCGCCACCACCTGTCCCGTGCCCTCCAGAACGTACTTGGTGCTGGCCAGTCCTTCCAGCCCCACGGGGCCCCGGGCGTGGATCTTGCCGGTCGAGATCCCGACCTCCGCACCGAGGCCGTAACGGAAGCCGTCGGCGAAACGGGTCGAGCAGTTCCACATGACCGAAGAGGAGTCCACCCCGGCCAGAAAGGCCTCCGCGGCCCCCCGGTCCCGGGTCACGACGCTGTCGGTGTGGTGGCTGCCGTAGGTGTTGATGTGCTCCACCGCTTCCTCGAGGGAGCCCACGATCCGGATCGACAGGATCAGGTCGTTGTACTCGGTGCGCCAGTCCTCCTCGGTGGCAGCCTTGCAGGGGATGATGCTGCGGGTCTTCGCGTCCCCCCGGAGCTCCACCCCCTCCAGGCGCTGCGCCAGCCGGGGCAGGTAGGCGCCGGCAACCGCCTCGTGCACCAGCAGGGTCTCCACGGCGTTGCACACGGCGGGGTACTGGCACTTGGCGTCCCAGGCCACCTCCACGGCCATCTCCAGGTCGGCGTCGGCGTCCACGTACACGTGGCAGATCCCCTCCGCGTGGCCGAGCACCGGGATGCGCGTGGACTCCTGGATCGAGCGGACCAGCTCGTTCGAGCCCCGGGGGATCATCAGGTCGATCAGGCCGTCGAGGGCCAGGAGCTCCCGCACGTCTTCCCGGGTCTCGACCAGCTGGAAGGCACCCTGAAACACCGGGTCGGTGGAATGCGCCGCGTCGCGGATCAGGCGGAACAGCACCCGGTTGGAGTGCACGGCCTCGGAGCCGCCCTTCAGGATCACCGCGTTCCCGGACTTGAGGGCCAGGGTCGAGATCTGGACCAGAGCGTCGGGCCGGGACTCGAAGATGACCCCGACCACCCCGATGGGCACCGTTACCTGGGTCAGAACCAGGCCGTCGTCGAGCTCCCGCGCCAGCGTGCGCTTGCCCACCGGGTCCTCCAGGCGGAGCAGGTCCCGGACGCTGGCCACGATCTCGTCGATCTTCTTGTCCGTGAGCACCAGGCGCTTGAACAGGGAGTCCTTGAGCCCCGCGGCTCGTGCCTGCTCCTGGTCCTTGCGGTTCTCCTCGAGGATTTCCGCCCGAGCCCGGTCAATGGCCGCCGCCACCGCTTCCAGGGCCTCGTCCTTGAGGGCCGTCGACGCCGAGGCCAGGCGAAAGCTCGCCCTGCGCGCCGCCTCGGCCTGCTCGCGTATCGTCATTGTCCCAGCTCCTTGCTCCGCCGCGCCGCCGCCGCGATGGTCTCGATGATCGCCTGCCTGCAGCCGGAAGCCTCCAGAACCTGGCGCCCGGCCACGGTGGTGCCCTTCGGGGAGCTCACCATCTCCACGAGCTCCTCCGGCCTCATGCCTGTTTCCCCCAGCAGCCGGGCGGTGCCCGCGAAGGTCTGCAGAGACAGCTCCCGGGCGACCTCCGGCGGCAGCCCCAGGCGCTCCCCGGCCTCCACGAAAGCCTCGATGAGCCGGGCCACGAAGGCCGGGCCGGAGCCGCTCAGACCCGTGACCGCGTCCAGGAGCTCCTCCCGGAGCTCCGCAGCGTACCCGGCGGCGCCCAGCAGGGCCTCCACCGTGCGCCGATCCTCCCCGGTGGCCCGCCCCCCGCAGGCGTACCCCGCCGCCATGGCTCCAACGAGGCAGGGGGTGTTGGGCATGACCCGCACCACCCGGGCGCCGGGCAGGGCCAGTTCGAGCCGGGCCAGGGGCACGCCCGCGGCGATCGACACCACCAGGCGGTCGGTAGCGCGAATCGCCTCCAGTACCGGGGCCACGTCCTGGGGCTTGACCGCCAGGAATACCACCTCGGCGCGGGCGGCCAGCGAGGCGGGTTCCGCCGTCACCCGGGCTGCCGGCAGGCTTTCCCGAAAACGGGCGACCCGCTCGGGCCGGAGGTCGCACACGAACAGCTCGATCCCGGGGAAGCGGCGTGCGAACGCCTGGCCGAGGGCCAGACCCATGTTGCCGCCGCCTATAAAGCCCACGCTCTTCATCCTCAAGGCTCCTCGTCCGCGCCCGCACCCTGACGCCTCCCGGCGGCTGGGCGCCCGGTGGGAGTGTAGTGCAAGGGCGGACAAAAGTAAATATATACGGTTTTCGCCGCGTCGCAGCCGCCGGGGCGTTTGAACCCCTCGAGGGTTTGACGCCTCCGGGGCAATCCCGTAAGATCTTCGGGGATTCCCGCCATGGCCGATCACGATCCGAAGGCGACTGCCGGCGCCGCCATCCTACTCCACCCCGCCGACACCGTGGCCACCGCCCTGGATGAGCTTCAGAGCGGGGAGCCGGTACGGGTGCGGCACGCCGCCGGCGGAGAAGCCCTGAGGATCGCGGCGATGAACCGGGTTCCGGCCTTCCACAAGCTGGCGATCCTGCCGCACGCCGCCGGGGAAGCCGTGGTCAAGTACGGGGAGACGATCGGCGTCGCTGCCGCCGCGATCCGCCCGGGCGAGCACGTCCACACCCACAATCTCCTCGGCCGCCGGGGGGAGAGCCCCCGCGGGGAAATCCCCGGCAGCAACCTCACGGGGGTAGACTCTCCATGACCGTGCAGGGGTTCGAGCGCAGGTCCGGGGCGCCGGGAGTCCGCAACCACGTGCTCATCCTGCCCACCGTGGTCTGCGCGGCCGAGACGGCGCGGGCGGTCGCCGCCGCGGTTCCGGGCACGGTGGCCATCGCCAACCAGCTGGGCTGCGGCCAGGTCGGCCGGGACGCGGACATGACCTTTCGCACCCTGGTCGGAATCGGGGCCAACCCGAACGTGTTCGGAGTGGTGGTCCTGGGCCTGGGCTGCGAGACAGCCCAGCCGGAGTCGGTGGCCGAGGCCCTGGAGGCCCGGGGCAAGCCCGTGAGCCTGGTGGTCATCCAGGAGGAGGGCGGGACGGCCCGGGCCGCAGACAGGGCGGCGGCGGCGCGGCGCCTGGTCGAGGCCGCGGCCCGGCAGGAGCGCAGGCCGTTTGCCCTCGCCGAGCTGACGGTGGCCCTGGAATGCGGCGGCTCGGACCCCACCTCGGGGCTGGCGGCCAATCCCGCGGTGGGAGCGGCCAGCGACCGCCTGGTGCGGGAGGGGGCAACCGTGATCCTGAGTGAGACCACCGAGCTGATCGGGGCCGAGCACATCCTGGCGCGCCGGGCCTCGGACCCTGCGGTGGCCGCCGGGATCCTGGAGATGGTGGGAAACCTCGAGACCGCGGTAGCCGCCATGGGCGGGTCCCTGCGGGGCGGCAACCCCAGTCCCGGGAACATCGCCGGGGGGATCACGACCCTGGAGGAGAAATCCCTGGGGTGCGTGCTCAAGGGAGGCTCCACTCCGCCGGTGGAGGTGCTGGCCTACGCGCAGGCCCCCAGCCGGCGGGGGCTGGTCATCATGGACTCCCCGGGAGCCGATGTCGAGTCCCTGACCGGGATGGCCGCCGCAGGGGCCCAGCTGTGCCTGTTCACCACGGGCCTGGGCACTCCCGTGGGCAACCCGGTCATGCCCGTAGTCAAGATCACGGCGAATCCCCGGACCTGGGGGCGCATGGGCGACAACATCGACCTCTATGCGGGCAGGGTCCTGAGCGGCGATGAGTCCGTCGAGGAGTGCGGGGGGCGGATTCTCGGCGAGCTCCTCCGGGCGGCCGGCGGCGGCGCCACCAGGGCCGAGAAGCTCGGCTTCGCCGAGTTCGCCATCTGGAGGGCCGGCATCAGCGTGTAGCCCCCGGATGCACCGGCGGGCTTGGACGACGCTGTGGACTTGGACGACTCGGCCGGAAGGTTAGTATCTTGTAGGTGCCGGCTGACTGCCGAGTAGCTACATCACGAGGAGCTCAGCTTTGATCGGCTTGTATTTTTCGTACTGGTGGATCCTGATCCCGGCCATCCTCCTGGGCCTGATCGCCCAGTCCGCGGTGCGCAGCACCTACGCCCGGTACCGGGAGGTCCGGACCGCAGGCGGCGTCACCGGGGCGGAAGCGGCCCGCAGGATCCTGGCGGGACACGGGGCCCAGGACGTCCCGGTGGAGCGGGTGTCCGGAGAGCTTCGGGACCACTACGACCCCCGCTCCCGGACGCTGCGCCTCTCCCAGGCGGTGTACTCGGGCTCCAGCGTGGCCGCCCTGGGCATCGCGGCCCACGAGGCCGGGCACGCGATCCAGCACGCCCGCGCCTATTTCCCCCTGACGATTCGAAACACGGTGTACCCCGTGGCGGCCTTCGGCTCGAATCTCGGGCCCATCATCGTCTTCGGGGGCCTGCTGTTCGGTATCGGGGAGCCCCTGATCACGATCGGGATCGTGCTGTTCTCGTTTGCCGTGGCCTTTTCGCTGCTGACCCTGCCGGTGGAGCTCAACGCCTCCTCCCGGGCCCTGGCCATCCTCGGCCGGGAGCGCTACCTGACCGAGGCAGAGCTGCGCGGAGCCCGGAAGGTGCTCAACGCCGCCGCCATGACCTACGTGGCCGCGGCCCTGGCCTCGGTGCTGACCCTGGTGCGGCTGCTCCTGCTGCGCCGCCGGTAGCCGGGGCTGCAAGATGCGAGGATGCCATGAAGCTCAACCACCGGGAGTTCGGCGGCGAGGGGCCGCCGATCGTCATTCTCCACGGCCTGTTCGCCTCTCTCAAGAACTGGATTACCGTGGGCAAGGCCGCCAGCGCCCGGGGCCGGAGCCTTGCCCTGGATCTGCGCAACCACGGGGACTCGCCCCACGCGGATTCCCACACCCTCGAAGACCTGGTCGCGGACCTGCACGAATGGCTCGGGGACCACGAGCTGGAGCGGCCGGTGCTCGTGGGCCACTCCATGGGCGGCCTCGCCGCCATGGGCTACGCCCTGAGGCACCCGGAGGTCCCCCGGGGCCTGGTCGTGGTCGACATCGCCCCTCGCTCGTATCGCCCGGATTTCACCCGGGAGTTCGCCGCCCTTTCGACGGACATCAGCGGCATGGGCTCCAGGGGCGAGATCGACGAAGCCCTGAAGCCCCTGGTCCCGGAAGACGAGGTGCGGCAGTTCCTGGCCATGAATGCCGAGCGGGCCGACGGAGGCTTCCGCTGGAAGATCAACGTGCCTGCGCTGCAGGCCTCGCCCTTCATGAACGGCCCGGACTTCGGCCGTTTCGAAGACGACCTGCCGGGGCCCCTGGCCGAGGGTTCCGAGGTCCCCGCCCTGCTGATCGCCGGCGGGGAGTCGGACTTCGTGCGCGAGGCAGACATCCCCCTGTTCCGCCGCTACTTTCCCAACGGCTCGGTCGAGGTGATTCCCGGCTGCGGCCACTGGGTGCACTACATCTGCTCCGACAGCTTCCTGAGGCTCCTGGACCGCTTCCTGGACGGGCTGCCTTGGGCCCGGGCGGACACGGGGGCGGCGCGCCCGGGTCGGGCGGCCGGGGCGATGTTGAAGTTCGAGCGGAACAGGTTTTCCGGGTCGTGGCGTGCCTTGACCTGGCGAAGCCGCTCGTAGTTCCGGCCGAAGCTGCCCCGCACCAGCCCTTCCCCCTCCTCGCCGAAACCGGCGAAGTTGAGGTAGGTCCTGCCCCCGCCGGCGAGAGCCTGCGTTGCGGCCAGGCACTCGCGGGTCCAGCGGATGTTGGCCGGGTCCTCGCCGGGGTCTTCCCAGTTGGACTCGTAGTTCACCATGAAGGGTGCCTCCCGCTCCCCGAAGGCGGTGTCATCGGCCCCGACGCGGCCGAAGGCGCCGCCGAGCGCCCAGATGTCGATGGACGAAAGCAGCGAGGGTCGCTGCCGGGCCTGCTCGACCATGGCGCCGATCAGGGGATCGGTGAGCCCGGAGACCATGGTGGACTTCCAGTAGTAACGCCGTCCGTCGGGGTAGTCCGCGTCGAAGAACCGCTGGGCGTCCAGCCAGCTCGAGCGCCCGGTGAGATCAGCCACCACGGGACGGCAGGAGCGCAGGGGCTCGATCGCTTCCCGCGCCCTGTGCTCCTCCCCGGTGTAGCAGCCTAAGACGAACAGCACGGGCTGCCCCTGCCACTGCGCCGGGACCCGCGGCTCCTCGGGGGCGGTCCAGAGGACGGCGATCACCATCAGCTCCTCCGGGGCCGCCGGCATGTGGTCCCTGAGGAAGCCGAGGACCGCAGGGGCCTCTTCCAGGGAAAACAGGGGGACGGCGAGGGTGACTTCCCGCGGGATTGGGTGAAGCCGGGAGGTGAAGGAGGTGACAACCCCAAAGTTGCCCCCTCCCCCCCTGAGAGCCCAGAACAGGTCCGGGTTCTCCTCCGGGTCGGCCCTGCGGAGCTCACCGTCGGCTCCCACGAGCTCGAAGCTCGAGACGTTGTCCGCGGCCAGGCCGCGCCGCCGCAGCTGCCAGCCGGCGCCGCCGTGGAGCGTGAGCCCGGCGTACCCGGTGGCGGTCACCACCCCCATGGGGGTGGCCAGGCCGAAGGGATAGGCCGCCCGGTCGACCTGTCCCAGGGTGGCGCCGGCGCCGATTCGCACCGCCGAGCGATCCGGGTCGACCTCCACGCCGTCCATCTCCCGCAGGTCCAGAACCAGGCCGCCGTCGGACAGGGCGTTTCCGGCCACGTTGTGCCCCCCGGCCCGGACCGCCAGGGCGAGGCCGTGCTCCCGGGCCAGATCCACCCCGGCGGCGACGTCGGCCGCGCTCCGGCAGCGCAGGATGAGCCCCGGCCGCTTGTCGATCATGCCGTTCCAGATCCTCCGGGCCCCTTCGTAGCCGTCGGTGCCCGGCAGCAGGAGCTCGCCGGAGAGCCGCCGGGCGAACCGGCGAATCTCCGCCTCGCCCAGGGTTGCCGTCCCGCCGTCCAGCGTGCGAACCGGTGCCGCGCTCATGGCTCTGTGACCGCCCCGACATGGTGCAGGAGCAGCTCCTCGATCTCCCCCAGCGTGAACCTGTTCAGCTCGGTGATCCTGGCGTGGGAGCGGAAGCCCTGGGGCAGCACGGAGCGCGCCTGCTCCTTGCTGTCCAGCTCGGCCATCAGCCAGGCCTTGTGCTCTCCGTCGCGGCAGCCCCACTCGGCGCCGGCCAGGAAATGCGAGCCCGTGTTGAGGAAGACTTTCACCGCCCGGGCGCACGCAGTCACCTCGGATTCGTGTGGTACCTCGATCAAATATCTTGCCATCGTCCCTGCTCTCCCTTCTCGCTGCATTCAGGTCAAGTGAGACCGGATCATGGCGACCCAGTACTCGATGGATCGGTTCTCGCCGACGGCCGTGGGGATCCGCGGATGCACCCTGCCTTCGCCGCGAGGCCGAGCCGCCCGGTCGCTCCGTCGTTCTTTCCTGTTCCGTCGCACCGGTTACCTCCCCCCCGGGTTCTCCCCCGGGATTGTCACGAGGAGAAGTGCATTTCCCGTGCCAACCACTCTTGCTTTCCGAGCAGGAAGCAAGTTCCTATGGAGCAAGAGCTTACTGCGAACGAACCCGTCCGGCGGCAGGCTCCCGCCGGTTCCGGTGCCGAAATCTCGGAAACCCTGCCGGAATGACGGCACTCCCGCCTCACCGCAGGTGCCTCCGACACGGCCTAGTGAGTCCGCTGGCCGTTGATGCCGAGCTTGCGCATTCTCGACCAGAGGGTCGTTCGCTTGAGACCCAGGATACCGGCAGCCCCGCGAGGCCCGCTGAGCACCCCGCCTGTCCGCTCCAGGACCGAGAGGATGTGCGCCCGCTCGAGCTCCTGGAGCGTCGGCGTCCCTTGCCGCGACCCCGCAGCCAGCGGCGGCTCCGCCGGCCTCCCGGGCACCGCCGGGCCGTCCAGATCGGCGACGTGCTCGAGCTCGATCGTGGCGCCCTGGCAGAGGATCACCCCCCGCTCCAGTACGTTGGCCAGCTCGCGGGCGTTCCCGGGCCAGGAGTAACCCCGCAGCCGTTCCATGGCGGCCCTGCTCAGCGAGGTGACCGGCTTGCCCATGCGCCGGGCGAACTTGGCCACGAAATGCCGGGCCAGTGTCTCGATGTCCTCCGGCCGCTCCCGCAGCGGTGGGATCTCGATCGGGAACACGTTCAGCCGGTAGTACAGGTCGGAGCGAAAGGCCCCCTCGGAGACCAGCTCCCGGAGGTCCCCGTTGGTGGCGGCGATCACCCGGACGTCGACCCGCACCGGCTCGGTGCCCCCCACCCGCTCGATCTCCTGCTCCTGGAGTACCCGCAGCAGCTTGACCTGGGCTTCCAGCGGGAGCTCGCCGACCTCGTCCAGCAGAAGCGTCCCGCCGCAGGCAACCTCGAACTTGCCCTTGCGCCGGGCAGCGGCGCCGGTGAAGGCCCCCTTTTCGTACCCGAACAGCTCGCTCTCCACGAGGCCTTCCGGCAGTGCTCCGCAGTTCACCGTGACCAGGACGTTGTCCCGGCGCATGCTGAGGTCGTGGATCGCCCGGGCGGCGAGCTCCTTGCCCGTGCCCGTCTCTCCGAGAAGCAGGACCGTGGAATCGGTCCGGGCAACCATCTCGAGGCTTCGGAAGACCTGCTGCATGACCGGCGACTCTCCGACCAGCTCGCCGCGGTTCTCCCGCTCGCTCATCGCCTCCTGGAGGTACAGGTTCTGCTCGCGAAGCTGCTCGGCCCGCCTCCGGTCGGTGATGTCCCGAACCACGAACACGACGCACCGCCTGCCGTCGACGACCAGGTCCGTGGCCGCCGTGCGGCCCTCGAACCAGCGGCGCCCGGCGCGAACCTCCAGCTCGTACTCGAGAACCTCGGCGCGGCCGGTCATGATGGTACGGCGTACGGCGGCGAGGAAGTTCCGGGTCTCGGTTCCGGGTATCACATCGCCCATGAGCCGCCCCTGGAGCCGCTCCCTGTCCAGAACCAGCAGGTCCTGGTTGTTCGCCAGGATGTCCCGATAGCGCCCGTCCTCGTCCACCAGCAGCACCAGGTCCGACATGGCGCCTACGATCGCCCTCAGCCTCTCTTCGCTCCCCCGCAACTCCGCCGTGCGTTCGGCCACGCGCTGCCGCAGGAGATCCTCCTGCGCCTTGCGCTCCGTGACCTCCCGCTGGATGCCGAAGTGTCCGATGATGCGCTGCTGCCGGTCGTACAGGCAGATGTAGTCCCCCTCGACCCACATGGGGGTGCCGTCGAGCTTTCGCTCGTCGCTGTCGACATGCAGCCGCCCGTCGTCGAAGAGCCGCCGCCACAACCCTTTCCCGTATTCTACGTCGTGGGCGAACAGCTCCCGGGGCGTGCGGCCGAGCAGCTGATCCCGGGAGGCGCCGTACTGCGCCAGCAGCGCGTCGTTCAGCCTGGTAAGCCGCTGATGCTCGAACACGAGCTCCAGGCAGGCCTCCTTGTCCGTGCTCTCGTCCCAGCGCACGCCTCGGTCCAGCATCATGAAGAAGAAGCCATCCAGGGATTGGGTGAAGAAGAGCTCGAGAAGGTCTTCGTGGGAAACGGCGGGGCTCAGATCCATCCGCGTGTTCCTCCTGGGTACAGCAAGGGCCAGGACACCGGTGATCTGGACTCGTGGCGCATCGACGGCGGCGCCGCCGGACGGGACGGAAGGCGGAACAACCGCGCGCGTCGTCCGGCCAGCCCTCTCTTGTTCCCAATAAAGATAATCAAATCAGTAATGTATGTCCAGCCTGCAGGGCCTGGCGCAGGCGGGGGTGGAGTCGGCACCCCATCCGCGGGAAGATATTCCTGACTAATTTGGTTGACTTTATTTCCCGGCGGCGGTAGGATTTTTCTTTGGGAGGTTGCCCGAAACCGACCCGGTCTCCTCAGCAGCGCAGGCTCTCGTGCCTCTCGCATGGCAGCGCCGGTGTTCGGGCATCAAACCTGGCGAAAGGGGCCGTAGGCATGCGACGATGTACCAGCTGCGCGTACCTGAACCCGCCTGAGGCGCGTTTCTGCATGCGCTGCGGAACGCCTCTCCCGGAAGACGCCACCAACCCTGCACACCTCGGCGGAGAGCGCAGAGTGGTCACGATCCTCTTCGCGGACGTGGTCGGGTCCACTACCATCGCCGAGCAGATGGACCCCGAAGAGTGGACCCGGATCATGAACGGCGCGTACGAAGCGCTGCTTCCGGCAGTGCGGCGCAACGGAGGGACCGTAGGCAGGCTCACTGGGGACGGGCTTCTCGCCTTCTTCGGTGCTCCCACCGCTCACGAGGACGACCCGCTGCGGGCGGTGCAGACCGCCCAGGAGCTGCTGGACGCCGCAAGGTTCTATCAAAAGCAAATCAAGGCCCACGGAAATGTGGATTTCGCCGTGCGCGTCGGGGTCAACACGGGACCCGTCATCGTCGGAACCGTTGGCGGCGACCCGATGCACGAGTACACGGCCATGGGAGACGCGGTCAACGTCGCCGCCCGGCTGCAGGGCCTGGCCGAGCCGGACAGCGTGCTCGTGGCCGAGAACACGCGCCGCCTGGTGGCTTCCCACGTGGAGGTCCGGGACCTGGGCTGGGTAGCGGTCAAGGGCAAGAGCCGCAAGGTCCGGGCCTATCGTCTCCTGGCCCTCCGGCAGTCTCGCCCGCGAGGGGAGGCCCCGCGGAGTCTCCGCTCCGTGCTGGTAGGCAGGGAGCCTGAGATGGCCGCTTTGCGAGTGTGCCTCGACGAGGCGGCGGGCGGGCAGGGGCTCGTGGCGGCGATCACCGGGGAAGCAGGCATCGGCAAGTCCCGGCTGCTGGAAGAGCTCCGGGAGGAAGCGAGGCAGAGGCAGGTCCTGTGGCTCGAGGGACGGACCCTCTTTTTCGGGAAGGGCATGAGCTACTGGCCCTTTCGGGAGCTTCTCCGTCAGGCCGCCGGGATCGGCCCGCAGGACCACGAGGACCGTGCCTGGCAGCGGCTCACCGAGGCCGTGCACGAGGTCTTCGGAGACCCGGAGGATCCCTCCCGACAGGGCTCCCCGGCCCCGGGGTCTGCGACCGCAGCCGAGATCCTGCCCTACCTGGCCACCCTTCTGGCCCTGCCGGTCCCGGCAGAGCACCTGGACAGAATTCGCTTCCTGGACGCAGAGGCGCTGCGCCGCCAGGTCTTCCTGGCCACGCGGCGTTTCTTCGGGCAGCTGGCCATGCGGCAAACCACGGTGCTGGCCATCGAGGATCTCCACCGGGGCGACGAATCGTCCCTGCGCCTTCTGGAATACCTTCTGGGACTGGCGGAATCCACACCTCTCTTGTTCTGCGTGACCAGCCGCACGGAAGCCGGCACGACCATCTCGAGGCTCCTCCAGGGGACCGCGGAACGGTACCCGGAGCGCTATCGGGAGATCCAGCTGCGGCCCCTTTCCCCCTCCCAGAGCGCGGCCCTCCTCCGCAACCTGCTGGGGGCTCCTGGGCTGCCCGCAGCAATGCAGCAACTCATCGTGGCCAAGGCCGGCGGCAATCCCCACTTCATGGAAGAGGTGCTCAGGACCCTGATCGATTCCGGGGCCCTGGCCCGGGCCCACGGCAGCGGCCCGTGGCGTGCAACCGGGTCGATCGATTCGCTGGTCATCCCGAACACCATCCAGGCTCTGGTGGCAGCCAGGCTGGACCGTCTGGACGAAGGAGCCCGGCGGGTGCTGCGCTATGCGTCGGTGATCGGGCGCAGCTTCCACCGGCGGGTCCTGGAAATGGTGGCCGGAAGCGACGAATCCCTGTGCGCCCGGCTCGAGGTGCTCGAGGAAACCCAGCTCATTCAGGCCAAGAGCCCCTCGACGGAGGAGGAGTTCACCTTCCGGAACGCTCTCGTTCAGGAGATCGCCTACGACGGGATCCTGCTCGCCCAGCGCCAGGGGCTCCACGCCGCGGTGGCCCAGGCCATCGAGACCCTGTTCCCCGAGCGTCGGGAGGAGCTCGCCGGGGTGCTGGCCTATCACTACGCCCGGGCTCAGCGCTGGGACAGGGCGCTGGACTACCTGGTCAGGGCCGGAGATCAGGCCGGAGGCATGGCCGCGGACGCCGAGGCCCTGCTCCTGTATGAGCAGGCCCTCGAAGCCTATGCGCATGCCTTCAGAGACCGGTGGGAGCCCCTGCAGAGGGCACGCCTCGAGCGTAAGATCGGGGAAGCCCTGTTCCGTCGGGGCAGCAACGAGCAGGCCCTGGGCAATCTGCGCCGAGCGCTGGCCGTGCTGGGACAGTCGTTTCCGGAAAACTCCCGCCAGGTTCGGAGGGAGATCGCCAGAGAGCTGACGGTCCAGGGGCTGCACCGCCTCCTGCCGCAGTTCCTGGTTCGCCCCCGAGTTGGCCCCGACGACCCGGTGGTCGCGGAGGTGATCAGGATTTACCGGGTGGTCGCCTGGATCGACACGTACACGAACATAGGGCGCCTGTTCTGGCTTACCCTGCGAGGCCTGAACCTGTCCCAGGCCAGGGGCTACGCCCTAGGGGCTGCCCAGGGAGGCTCCGCCCTGGGCTACGCCCTGGACGTGCTGGGAGCGTACCGAAGCGCCCGGCGCTACCACGAGCGGGCGGCCGCCCTGGCCGAACGGACGGGCCACGCCGGTGCGATCGGCCTGGCCTATCTGACCCTGGGACACCACTACTACTGCGCGGGCCAGCTCCCGGCGGCCATCGCCCACTGCAGCACCGCCGGCCGGGCCTACCGCCAGGCCGGGGACCTGCACGGCTGGGGATCCGCGACCCAGATCGTGGCCTACGCCCTGGCGTACCAGGGGCGACTGGAGGACTCGGCAGGCAGCGCCCAGGAGCTGGTCCGCCTGGGAGAGGAAGGGGACGAACGCCAGGTATGGGGCTGGGGCCTCGCCGCCCTCGGAGCCGCGGAGTGGCGCCTTGGGCGTCTGGAGCCTGCAGCAGCCCATCTAGAGCAGGGAGTCGAGCTCCTGGATGCAGTTCCGGACCGCCTGCGCATGGTCCGGGCCCGGATCGAGCTTGGCCGCTGCCGCCTGCGCCAGGGGCGCTTGAAGGAGGGCATCACCGAGATCGAGGAAGCCGCCCGGATTTGCGCGACGCACGGCCTCAAGGGGATCACCGTGGCTCCGCTGCCGGGTGCCCTCGCCGAGGGCTCTCTGGCCGCCGCGCTTGCGGAGCCCCAGGCGCGGGAGCAGTGGCTGCGAAGGGCCGCCGAGGCCTGCAAGGCAGCGCTCCGCCGCGGCAGGTCGCTGGGGCTTGTGCTGCCGGAAGCCATGAGAATCAAGGGGGAGCTGGAGTGGCGGCGCGGGAGACCGGTAGCGGCGGCCGGGTGGTGGCGGCGCAGCCTGCAGAGAGCCGAAGCCCTGGGCGAGCGGCTGTGCGCCGGGGTCGTCCTGCTGGAAATGGGCCGGGCGCTGGGCAGCGGGTCGAGCCTCAGGAGGGCGGCCGAGCTGCTGGCCGAAACGGGAGCGCAGCGCGAGCTGGCAGACGCCCACCGGGCCCTCGAGGCGCTCGCCGCACCCTCCGGCCCTCCGGTCGCGGCCACGGGGCGCGGCGGCGGCCGAGCCGGGAAAGCGGCGCCGCAGGCGGCGCGTCACGGCCGCAGACCACGCCGCGGGGACCTGCCATGAGCCGTGATCGCGGCCCGTTCAGCATCCGCCCCGAAGAGCGGAAGATGGTCACCCTCCTCGCCGCCCTGATGTTCACGATCAACGCAGGCATGTACGTGGGCGCCCCGGGGATCGAAAGTCTGTTCCTGACCCGCTTCGGGTTCGAGTCCCTGCCGCTGATGTACGTGATCCTGGGCGTGCTGACCGCGGGGGTTACCTTGCTGATCAGCATCGTGGTGGTCAGGGTGTCGCAGATCATCATATACCGGCTCCTCCCGCTGGCCCTGG
>Ga0068714_10003391_pt1 | contig 18969 bp, 14 predicted proteins | sample MTBNYHSulfiMetaG_FD_62988 | JGI IMG/M metagenome (GOLD analysis project Ga0068714, IMG submission 62988) | Enrichment culture microbial communities from rom New York Harbor, USA that are MTBE-degrading - MTBE-NYH (New York Harbor Sulfidogenic)... | ecosystem: Environmental > Aquatic > Marine >... | reverse complement strand
AGACGTTGTTGAAATGACTGGATTCCCCGACACACATTCGTGTCGGGAAATGACGATATGGGGCGGATTCTGACTTTTTACGATGCCATCATTCTTCTTTTAGACGATAAAACCCACCTCAGTTGGGTGGTTCAGGAATATCTATAAGCGCAGTATCAATAGAATCGGCCCCAAAATCAAGGGCTGATCCGTTCGAAAATAGTTACGATTCCATCAAATTTCATTTTCCAACGCCGCTTGCTTTGGGTTTGTATGATGCGCTATAAGGAAATGATAGGTCTTAAAATCAAACAGAAAGGTTCCTTGAAATGACGAACGGCGAAGCGATCATGGCGTTTTCCCAGAGTGAAAAGATCAAGGCGGGGCTCATATGGCTTTCGAGCGTCCTCCAGATGTCGGAGAATTTCCAGGGGATGGAAAAGCGGGGAGCTGAAAAGGCCGTGGGGGCCTTCCTCAACCTGGTGGTTCATGATGTCGGCCTTTCGGAAAGGGTGGCGCCGGACCCGGGCTGGAAGGAGGTGCGGGAAGCGGTGGAAAAGGCGGCGACGATGCTCAATTCCGGCATAGGGGTGGAAGTTCTGCATGATCTCACAAAAGCGTTGAGCCAGGTGACGACGATCGGGCAGCGTTCCATGACGCTGCTCAAGGACCAGCACTTGTTATAGGCTTCCCGGATAGTCTGATTCAAAAAGGCGGAATTTCCCTTTTTTGAACGGGTCTTGAGCGGTAGGCGTCTGAGGAAGATCGGAGCTTTCACTCAACCGAATTGGATGATGAAGACGGCCTGTGTGACAAGGACAACGGCACAGGCCGGGATCAGGTAGGGATACATTTGGGGCGTGTCCGTTCTGAGGCATTCGCTGCTGAACGCGTTGCATAGATGCAAAGGGCTGATCAGGTATCCGGCCGCTGCTGCGGCATAGACCAGGCTGGTGCCGCCGGCGGTGCCGAAACCGGATGCTCCGAAAAAGGATTCCACCAGCGGATAGGAAAGGGCCATGGCTCCCAGATTATAGCCCGTCAGGAAGGCCAGAAGAAAGGGGATCAGGATGACCACCGAAACTGGTGGCAATTGAACAGCCTGGATTGTGTCCGCGATGAACCTCTCTGTTCCCGTTATTTCGATAAATTGTCTGAATATCATGATGCCAAAAATAGCGGAAAAGACCCGTATCGACACGGAGCGATACACGATGCCGGCGTATTTCGAAGCATTGACACCGCTGAAAATCCATACAAGGACGATGCTGAACGTAATGCCGAGCATGAAGGTCCTTTTCTGATCCAGGCCCAGAGGCAAAAGGAGAACATAGACGAGGAGAGGCGCAAGAATCGGGATCAAATAAATGAATCCTGAGCCGCCGAATGCCGGGGATGTTGATTTCGGGGCGGCTTTCAGGAATTTTTTTATGGAGAAAACACCAATCACCAGAAAAGATAGAAACATCGGTATGTTCATGTATACAAGCCGGTAAATCGGGATGTCCGCGAAGGCATCGCTGCATACAAGGATCATGGCCGAGGAAACCGGATAGACCGGCATCCACATGTGCCGGAACCAGATGTTCAGGAAGTTTTTCTGATGCTGTTTGAGCCCGTAACGGTCTCCCTCGGAATCGATCATGGGTGCCGAGAGCATGGCACCCCCCACCATCGGCATCAGGCCGTAAATGGAAGGTATCAATGCCAGGGTTTCACCGTGGGGCAGAAAGGTCCTAAGGCTTTTGACGAGTTTTTCGATTCCCCCTGTTTCCTGAAGCACCCTCGCAAGCGTGAGGATAAGGCTCATCAAAAAGGCCAGCTCGATGGTGCCGGTTTGGATTCGATTCTGAGAAAAGGAGTAGAACAAGGCTTCGACAAAAGCCTTTGGGATGTCGCCTGGTTCTATCCGCCCGAGTGAGAATACGCCCATTGCGAGCGAACCAACCATCATGGCAAGGCCGAAATCCGGTATTCGCAGATGCTTTCTGGCGATGATCAACGCAAGTGCCAGTATCGTTCCAGTAAGACTAAGCAGGGTTCGTTACCATCCAAATAAAATACAGCCGGCGCCTTCCGGTTCCGCCTGTTCCCAAACATGAGAATTCAATAGATCTACAGCGCATAGCCCCATTGCTGGAGGCGTTGAGCGGCATGCTGGGCATAATCGCCCTGGCGGACGTGTTGCAGATAGCGTTGATATTCGCGGGCGGCGTCGGTTCTGCGGCCCATATTATCCAGAGAGTAGCCCATGAAAAAGATCGGGGTGGGGTTCTGCGGCAGCAGGCGATGCTCGGTTTGAAAATCCCGATAGGCGGATTCAAATTCTTTCAGCTTCAGGGCGGCGAAGCCGCTTAGATGATGCCCCTGGGCTTCCCCGGGGTAGACCGATTTCGCCCTGCCGGCATACCGTGCCCCCTCGGTGTATTTTTTCTGCATCAGCTCACACTTGGCCATGGACAGCAAACCCGCGTAGTCGTTTGGAGCCCGTCTCAATGCGGTTCCATAGTGGCTTTCGGCTTGCCGGTAATTTTTGGCCCCCATGGCCTCATCTCCGTCCTGCATCGCCTCGATGGCCCCTTTGATGGCGCGCAGCGAAGCGGTGTTATCCATGTAACGCTCACGGTTGAGTGGTAGATTCCTCGATGAGGCGTAGGTCGTGGCGGCCGACTGGACCGCGTTTCGGTACCGCTCATCGCTCATCGGATGCGTAGCGAACATCAACTCGATTGCGCTCGGCCTGGATTTGTTTTTTTCATTGAGCATGTCCATGAGCCCTACCATGCCACCAGGGCTGTAGCCGGATTTGACCATGTATTCCATTCCTAGAGCGTCAGCCTGGCGTTCATTATCGCGGCTGTATCGCGCAAGGAAGGCTCCAGCGCTTAAGCCTCCAAGCGTTGAGGCGACCTGGCCCATGCCGGCGGCCCTGTCCGCAAGGATGGATAAGCCGCTTACCACCATGCTTGAAAGCTGACTTTTGGACATCTGTTCGGCTGTGTGCCGGGCATTCACATGGCCGATTTCATGGCCGAGCAGTGCGGCCAGTTCGGCTTCATTTTCAAGGGTCAGCAGGATTCCGCGGGTGCAGGCGATGCTGCCGCCGGGAAACGCATAGGCGTTTACGTAGTTGGCGTTCACCACCCTGAAGGAATAAGGCATGTGAGGCCTGTGGCTGCTGGATGCCAGGTTCTTCCCGATACCGTTCACGTAAGCATTCAGCGTTCTGTCCTGTGTGGGGCCGTAATCGGTGGAAAACTGAAGCGGCGCATACTGGCGATCGATTTGAATTTCATCCTGTTCGGAGACAAGCATGAGCTGGCTCCGGCCGGTGACCGGGTTTGTAGCGCAACCGGCTGCCACCGCTACTGCAGACATGGTTGTCAGCTGGAGAAACCTGCGGCGGGTGAGGCCGTATCGATAATCGTTGAATATTTCTTGGCGTGCCATGTCGTTCTCCTTTATCAAGGTTACCGTTCGTTTCTCCTACTCGTCTTTTAATTATAGACGATCCATCTACGTTGCCGCAAGGAACAACCCGTGAAAATACCAAGACACCAGCATACGTAGCCGTTTTGAAAATTCCTATCGCTTCATCATCGTCACTTTGCGTATGCCTTTGATCTGCCTGTAATTGGCCCCCTGGCTCACGCACCGAAGCACGGTTTCGGTGTCCACGACCCTGGTGCCGGACAAGGCATCCACACCCAGGTCGAACAGGAGAGGGGAAACCGGGACCGTGTCTCCAAGCAAGACGACGAAGGCATCGGGTCTGCAAAGTCCGAGAAGGCCTCTGAGCGTGTGATTGGTCAGAGCCGTTCCGGTCACGGCCACCACGTCGGCCTCCGGTATGACCTCCGGCGCGGCGCGTTCATCCAGGTCATCGGCCGCTGGATTTTTTTCGATGACCCATAATTGAGCGGCTGTTTCCTTGACCCTTGGCACGAAAGGAAAATGACCGACAATGGCGACGCGTTTCCCGGCTCCTTTTTCAAGGATCAGATCAGCCGCATTTCGTTCAATACACCTTTTTTCGTCTACATCAAGCAGGGAATTAATGGCCGCCATTCCAACCGCGGCTTCCGGGATGCTGTCGGACAGGGAAAGCCTTGCAAGCTCAAGCGCGCTCAGTTCAAGGAGCTCCCCTGCCCGAGGCATCAAGGGTGGCTTCTGGCGCAGCGAATCCTTTGGCAAGGTTGCGGCAAGCCCGCAGTGGCGGGTAACCACCGCGGTATGAAAAAGACCCTGCCGGATATCGTAAACCGGTGATTGAGTATTTAAAGAGTCTAGCAAATTTTCAAGGATGTTCATGGTTCCCTCCGTAAAAAGAATGCCTCCGAAAGGGTTGGATGTCAACAAAGCAAAGCAACCCTGTGTGGCGACGTTCATTCCCGGTGGAATTCATCGCTTGTTGCTGGTATATTCATTATTTGTGTGGCTTTTGAGTATAAATTTTTGATGAAATAAACATATTTTTAATGGTAACGATGCCATTTTCCAAGAAAAAAACGTCCACCCTGTTTCTCTGCGTGGTGATGGGTCTAATCCTGTTGAAAGGGATGGTCTCATGGATCACAAGCAGCCTGAGCATTTTGGCCCAGGCTGCGGACAGCCTCCTTGATCTGCTCTCAGGCTTCATCATTTTCCTGGCCGTCCGGGCCGCCGATAAAAAGGAAGACCAGGAGCATCCTTACGGACACCACAAGCTGGAGGATTTCGCGGGGCTGATCCAGGGAATTTTGATCGGTGCAACCGGGATCGGCATCATTTATTCTTCTGTACGACGCATCATGTCAGGAGCCGGTATGCAGGAGCCCGAGGCCGGTATCGCTGTTATGATCGTGTCGATTGTAACCAGCCTCTGGCTGTCCCGTTATTTGAAAAAGGCTTCGGTTGATACGCGTTCCGCGGCACTGGAGGCAGCGGCCAACAACGTACGCGCGGATGTTTATTCGGCTTTCGGCGTGCTTGCAGGGCTCTTGATTCTTCGCTTGACGGGGCTGATCATCATCGACCCGATCCTCGCGATTCTCGTCGCTTTCTATATTTTAAAAATCGGCTTTGATACCGTCTACAAGCCTTTTTCAAAATTGATCGATTCGAGGTTGTCCGAGGAAGAAGAACAGATCATCACGGAGGTGATCCTGAATTATAAAGATGAGGTGGCCGGATATCATCGACTGAGAACCAGGCAGGCCGGAGACAAGCGTCATGTCGATCTCCACGTGCTTATGCCCAGGACCATGTCGCTTGAGACCTGCCACGGGATATGCGACCAGATTGAAACAGACATTGAAAAAAGACTTCCCGGTTCCAGCACCGTGATTCATGCAGAACCATGCGATGGGAAATGTAAAGGGTGTCCTTTGTCCTGCGACGATTCCTGACGATTCCTGAGGGAGCGTCCCAGACTGGAATGAAAATGGACCTCGTGCCCATTCTGTCCCAAAAAACCTTGCAGGTCGGATTCCATTCCCGACATCGTGGTTGAAGGTTAAAAATCAGGTTGTCGTTATCAGGACCACACCTGCGGCCACAAGAATGGCCGCGCCGACACGGGCGCGCCATGGTCGCTCCCCCAGAACGATCGTGCCGATCAGCGCCGCCATCACGACGCCCGATTCTCGGAGGGCCGAAACCGGGGCCATCGGTGCAAAAGCCACCGCATAGATGACGAGACCGTAAGCGAAAATCGAGCAGACACCGGTTCCGACCAGCGCCGGCCATTCCCTTGACGCCACCGTCCTGAGCATGCCCCACCGTTTGTAGATCACGGTGACGATTACGGGGAATTCGCAGATGAACAACCAGGAGATATACCCGAACGGGCTGGCTGAGGCTCGCACGCCTAGGCCGTCTGCAACGGAATATCCGGCTATCATGGCTCCGGTGGCAAGCGCAAAGGAAACAGCTGCGCGGTCTTTTGTCGTAGGGCAACTGCGTATCAAGGCTATGGCGGCTATCCCTGCCGAGGCGAGCACCACGCCGACAGCGGCCATGAAGGACAGCGATTCCCCTGCAAAGAAGACCGCTCCCAGGGCTACCAGTACGGGGGCTGACCCCCTTGCAAGAGGGTAGACCCGGCTGAGGTCCCCGAAACGATAAGCGTTGAGCAGGCATACGTAATAGGCATAGTGGAATAGAGTTGCCACGGCAATGGCCGACCAGGAGACGGGATCTGGTGCAGGAACGAAAGGAGCGGTCAGCAAGCCGGCCAGGAATTGTGCCAGAGCCACCGCAGAAATCACAACCAACCGGTCTGAAGCCGTTTTTACCAGGGCGTTCCAGGAAGCGTGAAGCAAGGCGGCGAACAATACTAAAAAGACGATTTTAGGATCCATGATGTTATCTTTGAAACGATTAAAATTATTCTAATACCTGGTTTCACGAGAAAGGTCAAAGGTGGATCAGGGATTCTGTACATGGAACACTGGGGTAATGGATGTGCGGGGTTTTGGCGGAGAAGATTGTGCCAAATCGAAAATTTCATTCCGGCACAGGGGAAAAGCTGAGCCCGTTGATGTATTCACGGACGTTCGTAAACTTTAGGGTGCTTTTGACTTAAGTCAATGCGGCGAAGCGTTTCCGTCTATATCCTGCCGGCACGATTGAGATGAAAGCCAAGGATTTTCGGATAAACCATTCATGCAAAGACAGGAGGAAAAACCATGTTTTGTTTTCAATGTCAGGAAACGGCGAAGAACCAGGGATGCACCATAAAAGGGGTGTGCGGAAAACCCGAAGGAACCGCGGATCTGCAGGATTTGCTCATTTACGTCTGCAAGGGGATCTCCGTTTACGGAGAGATGCTGAAAGAGCAGGGGATGTTGGACAGGGATGCAGCTCGATTCATCTGCAAAGCCCTTTTTACCACGATCACAAACGTTGCCTGGGACGATGATGTGATCATCGAGCGGATCAAAGAAGCCTTGAAAGTAAGAGATGGGCTGAAGGAAAAATCAGGTTCCGCGGTTCCCGATGTTCTCCCGGACTGTGCGGTGTGGTCTGCGGTGGATAGAGACGAGATCCTGGCCAAGGCGATGCGCGACGAGGTTCGCATCACGGCCGCACAAAACGAGGATGTCAGGTCACTGCGGGAATTGCTCATTATCGGCTCCAAGGGAATTGCCGCCTATGCCGATCACGCCGCAATCCTCGGTCATGAAAAGGATGATATCTACGGCTTCCTGATGGAAGCATTGGCTTCCACAACCAAAGAACTGACCGTGGATGAAATGATCGCTATGGTTATGAAAGCCGGCGAAACGGCGGTGAACACGATGGCGCTCCTCGACAAGGCCAATACGTCGGCCTACGGCAACCCTGAGATCAGTGAGGTCAACATAGGCGTCCGCGGAAATCCCGGAATTCTCATTTCGGGTCATGACCTCAAGGACATGGAAGAGCTGCTCAAACAAACCGAAGGGACCGGCGTTGATGTCTACACTCATGGAGAAATGCTTCCAGCGAATTATTACCCGGCTTTTAAGAAGTACGATCATTTCGTTGGGAACTACGGCGGGTCCTGGTGGCACCAGAACAAGGAATTTGAAACGTTCAACGGGCCGATTGTTTTGACCACAAACTGCCTTATTCCGATCAAGAAGGAAAACACCTACCAGGAGCGTCTCTTCACGACCGGCGTTGTGAACTACCCTTCGGCCATGCATATCCCCGACAGACCAGAGGGAGGCGCCAAGGATTTTTCGGCGGTGATCGAGATGGCGAAAAAATGCAGGGCGCCCGAGGAGATTGAATCCGGAAAAATTGTCGGCGGCTTCGCCCACAACCAGGTATTGGCCCTGGCGGATAAGGTGATTGACGCCGTGAAATCCGGAGCGATCAAGCGGTTTGTCGTGATGGCCGGATGCGACGGACGGCAGAAAGCCCGCAGTTATTTTACGGAGGTCGCCGAAAATCTGCCCAAGGACACGGTCATTCTCACTGCCGGATGCGCGAAGTACCGGTATAACAAGCTCGACCTGGGGGATATCGGCGGCATTCCGCGCGTCCTCGATGCCGGTCAATGCAATGACTCCTACTCCCTCGCGGTGATCGCGTTGAAATTGAAAGAAGCCTTCGGGTTGAATGATATCAATGAATTGCCGGTTTCTTACGATATTGCATGGTACGAGCAGAAGGCGGTTGCGGTGCTGCTTGCCCTTCTCTGGCTGGGTGTCAAGGGCATCCGGCTCGGGCCGACGCTGCCGGCCTTTCTCTCGCCCAATGTAGCCAATGTGCTGGTTGAAAAATTTGATATCAAACCCATCGGCACCGTTCAGGAAGACATCGCGGCCATGATGGCCGGAAAATAATCCCGAAGTCCTGTCGCTCGGGGTCGGGGTCGCTGTCGCGTCGTTATCGGACGTTGATCGGCGGCCTTTTCGACCCCGATACCGATCCCGACCCCGACGCCGATAAGGAAGAAATGGTACGTTTTACGAAGCCGTCAAAATTGTTTTGGATGGCGTCCTGAGCGAAAATATGGTATCCGCTATAAACCACTCCTCAGCGGTCGAAATGAAATCGCGCCCGCCGGGGATCCTATTTTAAACCTGTGGGGGCTGGATTGAATGGCGGATCAGATACAAAGATACACGATTACGATGCTTGTTGAAAACGAACCGGGAGTGACTGCCCGGGTGGCGGGGATGTTTGCCGGAAGAGGTTATAATATTGAGACGATATGTGGCGCTCCCACCGCCAACCCTGAAATGTCACGGATTACGATAACCACGAATTCCACTCCCGATCAGCTCGAGCAGATCCTCAAGAATCTGAGGCGGCTGGTGAACGTCATCAAGGTCAGGGATATGACCGGTCTGAAGGCAGTCCAACGTGAAATGGCCTTGATTTGCGTTAAGGCTCTGCCGGCGGACAGGGCGGACATATACGCCATCATCAAAAGTTTCGGTGGAAGAATCGTTGACACCGGACTCACCCATTACATTTTCGAGGTGACCGGTTCCCATGAAAAAATAGATACGTTGATCAGGCTTCTTGAACCGACGGGAATCGAAAAACTGGCCCGTTCCGGAATTTTGGGGCTCTACCGCGAGCCGGAATAGGAGTTGGCTGGTTCTTCTCGGAAATCCCGAATGGACGCAGTAACTTTCAAATGGAAACCAGCGATCAGATCGAAAACCGTGAATGCATTTCAACTCCACGCTGTTTTTCTTCGAATACCTCCAATGCACTGAGAATCCTCCCACGTGCCGTATTCATGCCAGACGACAACTCGGGTAGAGCCCGGATGGCGACACGAATACCGACGCCGATAAGGCGGGGATGCTATTTTTCCGTGTTTCGTGATTCCCCGGCACAGGTATGTGCCGGGAATCTAGTTGTTTCAACAACTTCTGGATCGCGGATCCAGTCCGGGATGACGGCCGCGAGACGTTTTACGATCTCATCAACGTTGACATCCGTCAAGGCGTGTTTTAAGGAATAGAAAGTGTTTTACAACATCAAAGGAGGTGCCGAAATGACATGGGGGATCAAGATGTTTGCCGGGTTCATGTGCATGTTGCCGGTTCTATTTTTTGGCGCGCCTCAGGCCGTCTCGACTGGACTACCTGAAGTTATGACTCTCCAGGCATGTATTGACGAAGCTGTTGAGAACAACGCCGATCTTAAAGCGAAAGGTGAGGCTATCGAACGGGCCAGGTACGTGAAAAAACAGACGAAGGCGGATTTTTACCCAAAAGTCGGCACGGACTATACCTACAATCGCCGGGACCGGGACACCTTTCTGAACTTAGGGTCCGTGTCCGTACCGTCGTCGGTCAAGGACAATTTCAGCTGGAATATGAGGGTCAGCCAGCCGCTGTTCACGGGCTTTTCACTTACCGCGGCTCACGAAATTTCCAAACTGGGGATTGACACCAGCCGTCTCGATTATCAAATAGAAGAACTCGACCTCGTTTTCAGGGTGAAAGAAGCTTATTTTGCAGTATTGGAGGCAGACAAGGGGGTCGAGGTCGCCCGCAGTGCGGTGGAGTCGCTCGAGAGCAATGTCAAGGTCGCGCGGGATTTCTACAACGTCGGCATCATCCCCATAAACGATGTGCTTAAAGCCGAGGTGGAACTGGCAAAGGCCAGGCAGAACCTCGTAGCCGCCTTGAACGGCGCTTCGCTGGCAAGGAGTTCATTCAATATTATTCTGTCGCGTCCCATCGAGACGCCGGTAACGCTTGAGGACATCCTGGCCTACAGGTCGGAGGAGGGGGTTTTTCAGGACTATGTGGACAAGGCGATGGAGCTTCGTCCGGAGATGAAAATGATTGCGACCGCCCTTTCAAAGGCCGATCAGGAAATCACGCTGGCCAAAAGTGCCTACTATCCGGAAGTGGGTTTGACGTACCGCTACATTCGCGAGGGCGACGATCCCGGCGTAAATGGGAGCGTGGTCCATGACGCCAGCAGCTGGGATGTGACTGCAGGGCTCAGCTGGACTCTATGGGATTGGGGCAAGACGCGAAATGCCGTAGCTGAAAAAAAGCGGGGAAAAACAGAATTGCTATACAACAAGGAGTCGCTGGAAGATGCGATCCGCCTCGAAGTGAAATCCGCTGTTCTTTCACTGGATGAAGCGGAAAAAAATATCCCCACGACACGCAAGGCTCTCGAACAGGCTGAAGAGAATCTCCGTGTAAATGAAGAACGATATCGCGCCCAGGTGACAACGATAACCGAAGTGCTCGATGCACAGGCCTTGCTGACGAGAGCCAGGGTCGACTATTACCGGGCGCTTTACGGCCACAACGTGGCCCGTGCGAGATTGTTGAGGGCTATGGGTGAAGAATAGGAAGAAAGCTATGAATTATGGTAGCGGAAGGAAGCCATGTTAGGATCGCTGGTCAAAAATCTATTCGGAAGCAAAAACGACCGTGAACTCAAGCAGATGCAACCGGTTGTGGATCGCATCAACGAGCTTGAGCCGACGGTCAAATCTTTTTCGGATGAAGAGCTGGCGCTCAAAACGCCGGAATTCAAAGAAAGACTTTCACAGGGTGAGAGCCTTGAAGACCTTCTTCCGGAGGCCTTTGCAGCCGTGCGGGAAGCCTCCGTGCGCGCACTTGGAATGCGGCATTTCGACGTCCAGCTGATCGGCGGTATTGTACTGCATAACGGGAAGATTGCCGAAATGAAAACCGGTGAAGGGAAGACGCTTGCCGCGACACTTCCACTGTACCTCAACGCGCTTACCGGCCGTGGTGCGCACCTGGTGACGGTGAACGACTACCTGGCCAGACGGGACGCCGAGTGGATGGGGAAAATTTATAACTTTCTCGGCCTCTCGGTGGGTGTGATCGTACATGGGTTGGATGATCGCGCCCGGAAAGAGGCCTACGATTGTGACATCACCTACGGCACCAACAACGAATTCGGCTTTGATTATCTGCGCGACAATATGAAGTTCACTGCCGAGGAGTGTGTCCAGAGAGATTTCCAATATGCGATCGTCGACGAGGTCGACAGCATCCTGATTGATGAGGCACGAACCCCGCTCATCATAAGCGGACCTGTGGAGCAGAGCGAAACCAAGATCTATGAGAAGGTCAAGCCGATGGCCGTGACGCTCAGAAAAAACCAGAGCTCCATCATCAGGTCGTTGCTTTCAGAAATCCGTACATCTCTGAACGGAGACGGAGAACTTGACGACGAGGTGATCGAAAAACTGGTACAGGTCAAGAGAGGGGATCCCAAAAATCCGGTTTTCCTGGATATTCTTGCACAGCGCCAGGCTCTCAAAAAACAGATTGAGCGCACGGAGAGCATGCTCAGCGCCCAGAAGATGCTCCCGGAACTCGATCAGATTCTTTTCTGCACGATCGACGAACGAAGCAATTCCGTCGAACTGACGGAAAAAGGGATCCAGTTGCTGAGTTCGAGCGGTCTGGGCTCCTTTACGTTGCCCGACCTCGATGAAGAAGGGCATTTCATCCGCGAAGACGAAGCGTTGAGCGAAGAGGAAAAGACGGACCGACTGAGAGAGCTTGAAGACCGCTACATGAGCACGTCCGAGCTGCTGCACGCGACGCAGCAGTTGATCAAGGCGTACTGGCTTTTCGAGAAAGACGTCCACTACGTGATAAAAGACGGCCAGGTGATGATCGTCGATGAGTTTACGGGCAGGATGATGCCGGGTCGACGATGGAGCGACGGACTTCACCAGGCGGTGGAAGCCAAGGAAGGCGTCAGCGTCGCCGGGGAAAATCAGACGCTCGCGAGCATCACGTTCCAGAATTTTTTCAGGATGTATGAAAAACTGGCGGGTATGACCGGCACCGCGGATACCGAGGCGGCCGAATTTCACAACATCTATAATCTGGATGTCGTGGTGGTTCCCACGAACAAGGAAATGATTCGGATCGATCATCCGGACGTCATCTACAAAACGGAGAGGGAAAAGTTCATCGCGGTCGTCGAGGAGATCAAGGAGCTTTACCAAAGAGGCCAGCCCGTGCTGGTGGGGACCATTTCAATCGAAAAATCAGAGATGCTCAGCAAGATGCTCAAGAGAGCCGGAATTCCTCATTCCGTGTTGAACGCCAAGCACCACGAGCGCGAGGCGGAAATCATCGCCGGAGCGGGTCAGGCGAAAACGCTCACCATTTCGACCAACATGGCGGGCCGCGGTACCGACATTGTCCTTGGGCAAGGTGTTGTGGAACTCGGTGGGCTTCATGTCCTCGGAACCGAACGGCATGAAAGCCGCCGGATCGACAACCAGCTTCGCGGTCGGTCAGGCCGCCAGGGAGACCCGGGTTCATCCCGTTTCTATTTGTCTCTGGAGGATGATCTTTTGAGGATCTTCGGTTCGGACCGCATGTCTTCGATCATGGGCAGAATGGGGATGGAGGAAGGAGAACCGATTGAGCACAAGCTCATAAGCCGTGCGATCGAAAATGCGCAGAAGAAAGTCGAGGCGCACAATTTCGACATCCGCAAGCACTTGCTCGAATACGATAACGTCATGAACCAGCACCGGGAGATTATTTATTCACTCAGGAAGGATATCCTCAAAGGCGAGGGTGTTGGTGAAATTATCCGTGATATGATCGAGCAGAAGGCCGAAGATCTGGTTGGAAAATGGATCGACCCGAAAGGATATCCTGAGGACTGGGATATCCCCGCTTTGAGGGAGAACTGCGCCAGGGTGTTTGGTATCCGGGCTGAAATCACGGCCGAGGATCTGGGAGGGGAGGCTTTTGACTCCCTGACTCCGGAAGAACTTACGCGAATCATCAAGGAGCAGGCACTGGAATCCTTCGCCCGCAAGGAGGACCTTGTAGGCAGAGAGGAAATGGAAAACCTCCAGCGAATGGTGATGTTGCAGATTATCGACACCCAGTGGGTGGCCCACATCCAGGACATGGAACACATGAAGGGCGGTATCGGCCTGCGTGGCTACGGACAGATGGATCCGCTCAAGGAATACCAGAAGGAGGGCTTTGCCCTTTTCGAGGAATTGACCGATCGGATCCGGGAAGAAACCCTGTCCACGCTTGCTCGTATCCAGTTTCGGCGTTCGGCGGTCGAGCCTCCCAGGCAAAAGCGTGCGCTCAACTTAAACCGGGGGGACGGCGATGGAAAGCCCGCTACGGTGCGCCGGTCCGTAAAGAAGGTCGGCAGGAACGACCCCTGCCCGTGCGGCAGTGGCAAAAAATACAAAAAATGCTGCGGCAAAAATAAGTAGCGCCTGCGGTGCGTGTTCAGTGTTGGTGTTGTGTTAGAAAAAGGAGAATAGAAAAACGATGGATTCGAATCAATTCGTTGTCAACGGCTTTTCCTTTGGCGCGGCAGCAGCTGGAATAAAGAAGAAAGGTGGCGCTGATCTGGCCTTGATTTTCTCGGACAGACCGTGTTCTGCGGCGGGGGTCTTTACGACGAACCGGGTCAAGGCCGCGCCTGTACTTGTGAGCATGGATCGGATCCGCCGCGGAACAGCGCGGGCCATTCTTGCCAATTCCGGAAATGCCAATGCGTGCACCGGGGCTTCGGGCACTCCCGCGGCGAGGAAAGCCGGTAAGGTTGCGGCGGCGGAGCTCGGAATCGATCAGGAAGATGTGCTCCTGGCATCCACGGGCGTCATCGGTGCCCCCCTCGACACGGCGAAAATCGAACAGGCCATGCCTTCGCTTATCGGGGCTCTTCGAAGAGACGGCTTGATGGATGCAGCCCGGGCGATCATGACAACCGATTCGTTCCCGAAGCTAAGTGTTTTCGAAGGCGAAACCGGGGGTCGCAGGTACCGCATTGTGGGTATCGCCAAGGGGGCGGGCATGATCATGCCTCAGATGGCGACGATGTTGTGTTTTGTCGTTAGCGACATTTCTATTTCGAGCCGAAACTTGCAGGAGGCGCTTGTTGAAGCGGTCGGTACCACGTTCAACCGAATAACCGTGGACGGAGACACAAGCACGAACGATACCGTTTTTATTCTTGCAAATGGTGCAGCCGAAAATCCGGAGTCTGACAAGGCAGGGCTGCAAGGGTTCCGCGCCGGATTGACCGGTGTGCTTGGTGATCTGGCCCGGATGGTCGTAAAGGACGGGGAGGGTGCAACGAAGACCGTAAAGATTGAAATAAGGGGTGCCGTAAGCGCTCAGCAGGCCGAAAAGGCCGCAAGAACCGTGGCCAATTCCGCATTGGTGAAGACGGCCTTCTATGGCCAGGATCCCAACTGGGGTCGAATCCTCGCCGCCCTGGGAAGGTCCGGGATTGATATGGACCCCGATCTTGTCGACATCCAGATCGATTCCGTGCAAATTGTATCCCACGGAGTCACTCTGGGCGCAGAAGCCGAGGCCGCCGGCGCCGAACGGATGAAAAATCCGGATTTTTCCGTGGTCATCGACCTCCACATGGGAGCCTTCTCCGACCAGATGCTCACCTGTGATTTTACGCACGACTACGTATCGATCAACGCGGACTACCGGACCTGAGCCTCCGGCCTTTTTTCCCATGCACAATCCCCAGTTTTCTCATCCGGCCGCGCAGCGTGCTGGGATGAAGGCCGAGTATTTTTGCCGCCCCGTCCTTGCCTTCAACTTTGCCCGCGGAACGGTGAAGGGCGCTTTTTATATGGGCCGCAATCACCTTGTCGAGAGGCCGTAGTCCATCGTCGCCCGGTGTTTTAGGATCCCTTGCTTCACAGGGCGGAGACAAATCCGTCGGTGTTTCGATATTCAACTGGCCGTCGCTGCCGGGCATTTGGCTTAGAATAAGCGCACGCTCCACCAGATTTTCAAGTTCGCGTACGTTTCCGGGCCAATTGTAGGCCTGGAGTTTATTGATCATTTCGGGGGTCAGCGGCGGAGGATTTCGTATTTTCAGATCTTTCGACTTACGCTCCACGAAGTGGGCCAAAAGAGCCGGTATGTCTTCGATTCGATGCCTGAGAGGCGGAATCAGGATAGGGAAAACGTTCAGGCGGAACCACAGATCTTCGCGGAATTCACCGGTTCGGACCATCTCCTCCAGGTTTCGATGTGTTGCGCTGATGGTTCGTACATTTACAGGGATATGTTCCGTGCCGCCGACCCTTTCGATTTTTTGATGCTGAAGGACCCGCAACAGCCTGACCTGGGCTGCCGGGGGCAGATCCCCGACTTCATCCAGGAAGATCGTACCGGTGTCGGCGCGTTCAAAGCGGCCCCTCTTTTTTGCAATCGCACCGGTGAAGGCCCCTTTTTCATGACCGAACAGCTCGCTGTCGACCAGGTTATCCGGAATCGCGCCGCAGTTCACCGTAATGTAGGGATTGTCTCTGCGCGGAGAGGAGAAATGGATCGCGTTGGCGATGATTTCTTTTCCTGTGCCGGTTTCCCCCATAAGCAGGACCGGGCTTTCGATCGGTGCCACCTGGTTCACCATCCTCATCACGTTTTTCAACCCAAAATCGGCTCCGACGATGGTATCTCCGGTCATTTTCGCCATTTCTCTATGAAGATAGCGGTTGTCATCGGCCAGCATATCCTTGAGCCTCTCTATTTCCCGATGCTGAAGAATGTTGGAAATCGCGATGGCGAACGGTTCATGCAGAAGGGATAGCAGATGGGCGTGGGAATCGTTATAACGGTATTTCCCATCGGTGAAGAGCCCCACCGCTCCGAGGCGTTTTTTCTCCATCTCCAGGTCCATGAGAATATGGGAGGTGTCCGCGGGCCATACCATCGACATGATTTGATGCACAGGGAATTCGGTTTTATCGAGATCGTTGATGATCGTTACGCCAGGCTCCCTTAGCCATCTCTCCTTCAGCCAATTCCAGAACTCATTAGGAAAATGAAAGGCTTCCCCTGGTTTCTGAAAATTGGTGGGCCAGATCGACGCCAGAACCTTTCCAATGTTGAGGCCTGGGTCATAGACACTGAAAAGCATTCCGGATGCCGGGATGTGTAACTTTAAGTAATCAAGGCAACGTTTCATTGCAATTTCTGCGATCAGGCTGCTCGAAATCTTGAGCGTCGCCTGGCGGAAGAACTCATTTTCATCCACGACCATAATTTCTCCTCCTGTTCGTTCCATCGCCATAATTGACGGCGTCGTAAAACCTCAACACGACTTTGTTTCCCGGGGTCGCTGTCGGCATCGACATCGGACGTTGACCGGTGAGCTTTTCGACCCCGATACCGATCTCGACGCCGATAAGGCAGAGAGGATGCTTCTTACGAAACCATCATATTTGAAAGAAATACCATAAGTCCGTCAAATAGAAAAGTCTAAATCGTCAAATAAAACAGAAATAAAACTTTCCTCTTTAAGTGTTTGATTTTAAAAGAAATAATGATTGGCACGAGGTTCGCATGGAGTTTTCTTCACCCATTACTTTTTTCAATAAGAACCTAAATTATGAGGTGTTTGTATGGAATTGGTCGAAATGGTTCATTTGAGGGCATATTCCGGGGAGACCGGGAATGACGCGGCCGCAGTCTTTCATAAGATCAGCTGGTCGCAAGGTGATCCGGAACTCAAGGAAATTTTGCTGCTCCGGGAGGTACAGGTCTCCGGGGATCTTTGTATCATTTTACGCTGGGAGCGACTGGGGATCTGCGAAAAAGTCAAAAGCCCCCTGGCCCTGGAGTTGGCCTCCGCGTTCTCGGAATACGGACAGATCAATCATTCCGTGTGGAGAAAAGAACATGGAATTTCTTTAAAAGAAAAGGAGCGTTGGTCATGAAGATTCTACTCAACCTGATTCCGTTGACCCTCCTTATTTTACAGGCCCTGGTCATAGGCGGCTGTGACGGTGGCAGCGAGGTGAATGCAACGGCGAAAGAGGTTTTGCCGGAGGTGGCTGTTGTGACGGTTCAACCTGAAGCGGTGGCGTTGACGACGGAACTGCCTGGTCGAACCGTTGCTTACCGGGTGGCCGAGATTCGGCCTCAGGTAAACGGGTTGATCCTGAAACGCATGTTCACGGAAGGTTCGAACGTCAAGGCGGGGCAGGTGCTTTATCAGATAGATCCGGCGCCGTTTCAGGCTGCGCTCGAAAATGCAAAGGCCGCGGTCGAGAAAGCCGAGGCTCAGTTGTTCTCTGTGCGTTCCAGGGCGGAGCGGTACAGAAAACTTGTCGCCCATAATGCGGTGAGCCGTCAGGATTACGATGACGCGGTGGCGGCGGAAAGACAGGTGCTTGCGGAAATCGAGTATTGCAAAGCGACGATTGAAACCGCGCGCATCAACCTCGGTTATACGCGTGTCACGGCTCCCATTTCCGGGCGAATCGGCAAATCGAACGTTACCGAGGGGGCCATTGTGACGGCGTATCAACCGCTTGCGCTGGCAACCATTCAACAACTGGATCCCATCTATGTAGATGTTTCGCAATCCACGTCGGAACTCTTGCGATGGAGGGGCGGCGCGCAAAACGGAAGCGGCCCCGATGCGGAGAAAACGGTGGAACTGGTTCTGGAAGACGGCTTCCTGTACCCGCTTGAGGGAACGCTCCAATTCCGCGATGTCACGGTGGACGCCACCACCGGTTCGGTGACCCTGCGCCTTGTCTTTCCAAACCCGGAAAATATCCTGCTGCCCGGCATGTTCGTGCGTGCGGTCGTGAAGGAAGGCATGTGCGGCCAGGCTGTTCTGCTTTCACAGCAGGCCGTTTCCCGCGATACCAAGGGGAACGCTTTTGCACTCACGGTGGATTCGGAAAATAAGGTGCAGCGTCGGATGCTGGTGGTGGATCGTGCGATCGGCAACAGATGGCTGGTGACCTCAGGCCTCGATTCCGGGGATCGGGTGATTGTCGAAGGCATGCAGAAAGTCCGTCCCGGCGCGGAGGTGAGGGCCGTTTCCCTCGAAACCGTCGAAGGCGGCACCCGGAACTCAGATTCAACCGAGCGGGTCGACACCCCGTCCACTACGAGAAATTGAGGTGAAAGCAGGATGTTATCGAAATTCTTTTTGGATCGGCCGGTTTTCGCATGGGTTATCGCCATCGTCATGATGCTGGCGGGTGCTCTGGCGATCTACAACCTGCCGGTCTCCCAGTATCCGCCGATTGCGCCGCCCTCCATCGCGATCCACGCGTTTTACCCTGGGGCCTCGGCTGAAACGGTCGAGAACAGCGTGGTTCAGATTATTGAACAAAAGATGACCGGGTTCGACCGGTTGCTTTACATGAACGCCACCAGCGATTCTTCCGGCGCCGGCAGAATCGAACTGACGTTTTCGCCGGGTACCGACCCGGATCTCGTTTGGTCCCAGGTGCAGAACAAGCTTCAGCTTGCGATGGCCAGTCTGCCGGATGTGGTGCAGCGTCAGGGTGTCAAGGTCAGCAAGTCGACCAAGAACTACCTCATCCTCGTCGGGCTGATATCGGAAGACGGCAGCATGGACGGGAATGACCTGAAGGATTACGCGCAATCAAATGTTGAAAACATGCTGGCGCGGGTTCCCGGTGTGGGCGAGGTGGAAAGCTTCGGATCGCAGTACGCCATGAGGGTTTGGCTGAATCCGGACAAACTGGTCGATTAT
>Ga0068714_10003389_pt1 | contig 18980 bp, 15 predicted proteins | sample MTBNYHSulfiMetaG_FD_62988 | JGI IMG/M metagenome (GOLD analysis project Ga0068714, IMG submission 62988) | Enrichment culture microbial communities from rom New York Harbor, USA that are MTBE-degrading - MTBE-NYH (New York Harbor Sulfidogenic)... | ecosystem: Environmental > Aquatic > Marine >... | reverse complement strand
CATTATTCTCCGTCCGGAAGACGGCAAGATATACCTCCGCGGTCTTCTGGGAAAAGAGATGTACGTAGAGGCTGATATTCAGGAGATAAACTTTCTCGATCACCGTATGGTGCTGAAGGAAAAATAAGGAAAAGGCAGCCCCCTCTGCCAGGATGTGAGCTGCCTTTCCAGGAAGTACGTCTCGCCAGAGGCGGACGCACCTCAACTCTCTTCGTAACAGAGTTGAGGTTTTTTGTCAAACTCTGTGAAGAAGGGAGATTTAAAGATGTGCTGTTTGTGGCTTTTGGTCATTCTGTTTACGGTATTTTTACCCCCCGCGTCTGGAGTTGCTGAAGAGACAAAGGACACGGCCGCGATAAAAGAAATAATCGTAACCGCTACCAAGACCCCTCAAGAAATAGAAAATGTCCCGGCCAGCGCCAGCGTGCTAACCAGGGAAGATATCAGCAAGAGAAACATCCAGGCCCTGGATCAGGCCCTGCGGGAACTGCCGGGCGTCTTCGAACGCCGCGGCAAGGGCCTGATGGACACACTAGCCCATATCTCGCTCCGCGGCCTACCGGGAAAAGAGCGTACCGCTATTTTACTGGATGGTCTTCCATTAAATGATAGTTATACGAATAGCGTGGAGTGGGCCGGGCTGCCTGTCGAATCTGTCGAACAGATTGAGGTCGTCCGGGGGCCGGTCTCTGCCCTTTATGGCGGAAATGCCATGGGCGGCGTAGTAAACATCATTACCCGGATGCCGGAAAAGCAGGAAATCCTGTTCAAGGCCGGATACGGAACCGACCAGACCTGGTCAACCCGCCTGGGTTATGGCAACAAGGTGCTGGACAAGATCGGTTTCCGGCTGGGTGCGGAATATCTGGATACGGACGGCTACCCCACTGAGCTGGTCACTAAGACCACCTCAGCCGGGGCAGGAACCGCTGTAACCGGCTGGACCAGGACCAATATGAGCACGGGTGGTACGGCCTATATCGTGGGCGATAAAGGTGATAACACCTGGTCCCAAGGCAATTTCGATGCCAGAGTAGCCCTTGACCTGCCCAAGGCGTCAAAACTTACCCTGGGCTATGTCCGCCAGCAGCGCGCCTATGATTATGACCGATATGAGTCTTATCTGCGGGATGCCTCCGGCGACCCGGTCATCAACGGATCCGTAACCTTCGATAATTCGGCACAAAGGGCATCTTTAAGCGAATCCAATTTTCTAAATGGGGAGGGGAAGACGGCTGCGGACATATATACCCTCCGAATAGAGACACAGCCGGCTGACCGCTCTTCTCTCAAACTGAATGTCGGCCTTATCGACCGGAACAAAAACTGGTACACCACACCCAATAATTCAGCCACCTGGGACAGCGGTACGGGCAAGGTCTCGGAATCACCGAGTAAGACCTGCCAGGCCGAAATCCAATCTGATCTCATGGTTGCCCCGGAAAATATCCTTACCGTGGGGCTTTCATACCGACAGGGTGAGGCGACCAGTGAGGAGTATAACCTCTCCTTTTGGAAGGACGAAAATAGCAAGACCGGTCTTGCCTATTGCTCCGAAGGAAAGGATCGCACCTATGCCCTCTTTGCCCAGGATGAATGGCATCTGCCTAAAAACCTGACACTCTTTCTGGGCCTCCGCTACGATTACTGGAAGACCTACGACGGCTCTTATGATACGGATGGCAGCGGCGCAACCGCAGCGGTAAACTATCCTGACCGCACCGATGAAAGCCTCTCTCCCAAAATCTCAATCCTCTATAAGCCCCGGGAGATGACTACCCTTCGCCTCTCCGGCGGTACGGCCTTCCGCAGCCCCAATGTCTATAACCTCTACCGGACCTGGGTCTCTACCACCGGCTGGACCTACAGGGGCAACCCGAATTTGGAACCTGAGACTACGGCTTCATGGGAACTGGGCTGGGAACAGAAGACCTCCTTCGGAACCCGGTTTAAGGCCACCTATTTTGAAAACTATGTCCAGGACCTGATATACCTCGTCACCGATACCTCCCTATCCAAGACCAAGACCTACCAGAATGCCGCCAAGGCCGAGGTCAAAGGGGTGGAGCTGGAATTACGCCAAAAAATCAATCCCTTCCTTGAGGCATTTGCCACCCTGACCTATAACGATGCGGTCATCACTGAATACCCGTCCAATCCAACCATCGAAGGGAAACAACTGACCTATGTCCCTAAAAATATGTATTCCATTGGACTCGATTTTGCCTACCGGAGGTTTAAAGGAAGCATCGTTGGCCGCTATGTCGGGAAGATTTATTCCAACGATGACAACACCGACTCATTCCGGTATGTCTATGGCGCATACGACCCATACTTTGTCGTTGATACCAAGGTAAGCGCAGACGTGACTAAAAACATCGAGCTGTCACTATCCGCAGATAACCTGTTTGACCAGGATTATTACTATTACTATAAGGCCCCGGGCACTGCCTGGTTTGCAGAAATGACCGTGAGATTCTGATGGAAGAAGAAAGGAGACAGAATACAGAAGGCAGAATACAGAGGACAGCAGCCGGAAAGCGCAAGAGGATAGGCAGGCGTTTGGGTCCTTTCTTCTTTCTCTCCATCCTTATATTATCCATCTCTCTGCTCTCGGTATCATGGGCAGCCACCATGACCTACACCGACAAGCTTGGAAGGACTGTTAATATCCCTGTCCCGGTAAAACGGGCCGTATTCTTTCAGACCTATGAGTTAATCCCCGCCCTCGGTATCTGGGACAGGGTCATTGGTATTGCCAGGTGGGCGTATGACAATGACTTAATGAAGGCCGCCAAACCCGATATTGAGAAGTCTGTCCCTTCGCCCGGCAGCGGCATGGATGTGAATATAGAGACGCTCCTTAAACTAAAACCTGATGTTGTGATTACCTGGACATCTAAGCCGGAGACCGTCCGGTTTATGGAGGAAAAGGGGCTAAAAGTCATCGCCATCTATCCGGAGAACCTTGAGGAACTCTACGCGGTGATGAGGCTACATGGAAGGCTGTTTGGGAAAGAAAAACAAGCCGAACACTGCATTGCCCGGATGGAGAGAGTCTTCAAACTTATAAAAGAAAGGGCAACAAAGATACCGGGCAATAAAAGAAAACGGGTCTTATGGCTTGGGGGAAAACCCACCTCTGTGGCCTGTGGCATTGGGGTTACAGATGATGTCTTCAAACTGATCGGCGGTGTTAATCCGGCCGCTCAAATACCACAAAGAAATGCCGATGTCCCGATAGAGCGGATAATAGCCTGGAACCCTGATGTAATATTTATCTGGGGGAATGCCGGCTATAAGGCTCAGGATATTCGCAATAATCCGCAGTGGAAATTTATAAGGGCAGTCCGGGAGGGCCGGTTATATAAGGCCCCGGAGTGGTCCACTTGGTCACCGCGGCTGGCGCCCGTGGCCCTGTGGATGGCCATGAAGACCTATCCGGAATATTTCCGGGATATTAATCTGGACAGGATTACGGATGAGTTTTATAAAAAGGTCTTTGGCATAGCATATAGCCGGGTGAAAAAGATTGAGTAAGAACGCCCTGAAAACAATAATGATAATGGCCTCACCCTTCCTCATAGGGTGGGTCGCCCTTTTCATAGGCGCCTACAATGTAAGCCCTCTTATGGTCCTAAAGGTTATTGGTTCGGAAATATGGCCTTTTTTAAAAAGCCCGGATATTGAAGAAAAGGCGATAATCCTGGATATAAGGCTCCCGCGCATACTCCTGGCCGGGCTGGTGGGCGTTGCGCTCTCAGGATCAGGCGTGACCCTCCAGGGGATATTCCGCAATCCACTGGTTGACCCCTTCATACTCGGCATATCGGCCGGCGCAGCCTTGGGATGCTCCTTATCCGTGGGATTTTTCCCGCATCTGCCCATACAGATGATGGCGTTTTTATTTGCCATAACGGCAGTGATTCTGGCATACTCAATAGCAAAAACACAAGGGGAGGTCTCCAGGCTTCCGCTGGTACTTTCGGGGGTCATCATCTCTGCCTTTTTTACCGCCATGGTCTCAATCGTAAAATTTCTGGTTGATCCCCATAAGCTCCAGAATATCGTGTACTGGCTGATGGGGAGTTTCTCTCTATCGGACTGGAGATTGGTAAAGATTGCCGGAATAGGCATCACTACGGGACTTTTACCTGTATTCCTGATGCGGTGGAGGCTTAATGTGCTGAGTATGGGCGAGGATGAAGCCAGCGCCCTGGGTGTGAACACAAAGAGGGATCGGATTATATTTATTGCCGGATCATCCCTGGCTGTAAGTATTGCCGTATCCGTAAGCGGAATCATCGGCTGGGTAGGGTTAATGGTCCCGCACCTGGTTAGAATGATGACCGGCCCCGACCACAAAAGCCTTATCCCGTTAAGCATGGCCGGAGGGGCAGCCTTCATGATATTTGCCGACACCGTGGCCAGAAATCTGACCGATTTTGATATACCGGTAGGGATAATAACCGCCGTAACCGGAGCCCCTTTTTTTATTTACCTTATGAAGAAAGGCGGAGAGGAGAGCTGGGGAAGATGATAGAGATTAAAGGGCTCGAGTTCCACCACCCTCATTCCCATGACCCGGTCCTTAAGGGAATCTCCTTTGGAGTAAATAGCGGAGAAGTAACTGCCATTCTGGGCCCGAATGGTTCAGGCAAGACAACGCTTTTTAATTGCATAGCCGGTTTATGGAGACATCAGAAGGGAGAACTAGTATTCCAGGATAAAAATATATCGCATCTTTCACACAAGGAAAGGGCAAAGATACTCGCTGTTGTCCCCCAGGAACACGACCCCCCTTTCCCTTATTCTGTTTTGGATGCGGTGCTGATGGGCCGGGTCTCCCATGTGGGTATCTTTGCAATCCCTTCTAAGGATGATTACCTTAAGGCTGAAGAGGCTATGGAGGCCGTGGGGATAACACACCTGAAGGAAAGGGCATATACACGCATCAGCGGCGGCGAAAGGCAACTGGCGCTTATTGCCCGGGGATTGGCCCAGCAGCCAAGGGTTATGCTTTTGGATGAACCCACCGCCCATCTGGATTTTCGGAATCAGATACATGTACTCAGTACGATTAGGGAACTGACACGGAAAGAGAATCTTACCACCCTGGTCACCCTACATGACCCAAACCTGTCCGCCATGTTTTCGGACAGGGTAATCCTCTTAGGCCAGGGACAGGTTGTGGGTGAAGGGGCTCCCGGAGCGGTTATAACCCCCGAGAATCTCCGGCAGGTGTATGACCTGGAGGTGGAATGGATAGGCGACAATGGACGGCGTTTTATTTATCCGCGCCTCCCCGCCTGCCACTAGCCTCTGTTTTCGGACATATGATCAATATTGACCATATAACCAAAATCTATGGCGCTATCAGTGCGCTTGACTCCCTCACCCTTGTCATAAAACAGGGCGAGGTCTTTGGCCTTCTGGGACCAAACGGCGCTGGGAAGACGACCACCATCAAGATATTAACCACCCTCAGTAAGCCCACCGGCGGCCGGGCCGCGATCGGCGGGCATGATGTGGAGAAAGAGCCGCTGGCGGTGAAAAACATCATCGGCGTAGCGCCTCAGGAAATCAACCTGGACAAGGAACTAACCGCCGAACAAAATCTCCGGGTCTATGGAATGCTTCACAGATTGGACAACCTTGGCCGGAATATAAAAGATATCCTGGAATTGGCTGGCCTGTCTGAAAGGAGCAACCACATGGTACGTGACTTTTCCGGCGGTATGCAGCGCCGACTTCTTATCGCCCGCGCCCTTCTCACCAAACCGAATGTGCTTTTTCTCGACGAACCTACGGTCGGCCTGGATCCCCAGGTGAGGAGGCAAATCTGGGACCTGGTCCGTAACCTTAAAGAGAACGGAACCACCGTCTTTCTTACCACGCACTACATTGAGGAGGCTGAGGCCCTTTGCACGCGGGTAGGCATCCTTTCCCGCGGCAGGCTTATAGCCCTGGGAACGCCGCGGGAACTTAAGGGCGAAGTGGGCGGTTTCGTGCTGGAGTATCAGGAAAACGGCAATACCCGATACATGTTATGCCGGAGCCGGGAAGAGGCCCACAGCCTTTCGCAGAGCAAAAAAGGGCCGATAATCATCCGGGAGTCCAACCTGGAAGACGTCTTCATTAAGTTGACCGGGGAGAGGATTGGGCCGGCGGAATAGTAGGAGCCTTATGTTTGGATATTATCCGGTTTTTTTGCGTGAGATGATGCTCTTCCGGAGGCGCTTTCTGCGCCTCGGCTATTTCTTCTCGGCCATGTTTGCCCCGCTCCTTTATCTGCTGGCCTTTGGGCTCGGGTTAGGACACAGGATAAGTATTGCCGGAGGAAGCTATCTTGACTTCCTCCTCCCGGGTCTCATCGCCATGAGTTCCATGAATAATTCCTACACCTGGATTGCCACCAGTCTAACTGTAGGCCGGCTCCACTTCCGTACCTTCCAGGTTTTTATCCAGTCACCGGTGAGTCCCTGTGCTATTGTCCTGGGAGAGGTTTTGGCCGGCATGGTGCGGGGTCTTTTTGCCTCGAGCATGATCCTTTTAGTCGGCTTGTTCCTGGGAAGCGGCCTTTATTTTATGCCGCTCTTCATCCCGGCCTTGCTCCTCAACTGTTTTCTCTTCGCCTCCCTGGGGGTGCTCTCCGGACTTCGGGCCAAATCTCACGAAGATACAGCCACCTTCTCCAATTTCTTTATATTGCCCATGGCATTTTTTGGGGGGACATTCTTCCCGATTGAAGAACTGCCCCGCTGGCTGCAATTCGTCATCCGAATCCTGCCCCTGGCCCATACTAATAAGCTCATGCGTGCCAAATGTATGGGGCCTGATTGCCTCTTATCCCTGGCTGTCCTGGTAATCTTTGCCGTTATCTTTTTTGTCATCAGTGTTTATCTGGTGCGGACATACAGTGAATGAGTGGGGAAATTAACCCTGGGGCTTCTAATCCTTAGAAGACAAAAATTACGGAACTCGTAAAAAAACCTTGTCACCACCGAGCGCGCAGTGCCCGCAGAGAAAAACTGTAAAACATCCAATATGTTATCTCAGAGTTCTCTGCAAGCTCTGCGGCAAAATTTTACTTTTTACGAGACCGTCAAAATTGTGTTGACAACAATTTGATAATAATGCTAATTTCGGTAGAGGTTATATGCTAAATATGGGGTAAAATCACTTTATTGTAACGTACAGCCACCGTAAGGGAACATCTTCATGTCATTATTCTTAGAGCAGCGCATAAAAAAGTTCAAATTTTCAGATATGTTACTCAGGCCTACCCCGCCGGAATCTGAAGGCGCATCTGAAACTGATGAACGTATAGACTTTTCAAAAGTAATAAAAAGAAAATCCAGCCAGATATACTATCTCCCAAACAGCCATAATGTCCCTGTGGGAAAGACTGTTGCTGAAAAGCAAGAAGCTCAACCCTTAAGAGAAGAACGACAGCAACAGGGGAAAATTGATTACCGGCAGGATGAATCCGCCCCCCAACCAGCGGAAATTTCGCAGCTACAGGAAAATTATTCTGTCCTGCAAAAAGAATTAGAGGCAATAAAGTCTACCCTTGCTTCTCAAGCTAATATTATTCAAGAGCAGGCAGACGGCATAGAATTACAGAGCAAAGAGATCGCCGTTTTAAGAAGGGAAAATGAATATTATATAGAAGAAAATCGCCGAAAAGATAAGGACTTAATCGATCTAAAGTATAACCTTCAGCAAAAAGAGTCTGAAGAAGAACGGTTAAGGGCCGGCCTCCAACGACTTGAATCCGATATGGAGCTCTTCAGGGAAACCCTTCACAAACAACAGGAAACCGAGGAATTCCAGAACCAGGAACTGGAAAACCTAAGAACAGCCAGGGCTGACCTCATCCGGCAACAAGAAGAGATACAACGACAACATAAAGAAGAGGTCACCAGCCTGCAAAATACCATCCCCGAAAAAGAGCTGGAATTAAGCCGCCACAAGAAAGAAGCCCAGGCACTGAAAAGCGAGCTGGATATTTTTAAGACAAGGGTTTCCGGTTTGCAGGCTGTCGAAGCAGAGTTAATCAAGAAACAGGAAGAGATCAAACGTCGTGAAGAGGAGTTCTCCGCCCTCCAGAGCCAGGCAACGGCTAAAGAGGAAGAGACAAGAATTGCCCAAGAGCAGACCCAAATTCTGCAAGTTAACCTAAGCGCACTCCAGTCAGAACTGACTAAATTTCAGAATATTAAAGAGACGTTGGAACAACAACAAGAAGACAACGCAAAACAACGAGAGGAAATTTCCAGGTTACAAAATGAAGTTGCCCAAAAAGAAGCGGAAGGCCGGGAGCTAAAAACACAATCTCAACCTCTACAAACCGAACTGGACGCCCTTAAGTCGAATTTAACAGACAAAAACCGGCTGATTCAAGAACAAATAAAGACCATCCTGGAATTAAAGGAGAAGACGTCGGCGCTGGAGGTCCAACACGCCTCAGAACGCGAGAAGATGCTATACGATCTCCATGGGATCCAACGGGACAAAACTGCCTTAGAGTCCAGGGTTCTTGATTATAGACAAATGGCTTCAACATTACAGGCCGAACTCCAGGGCGCCACGGATAAGATTGACGCTATAAACAAAAAAAAGGCTGGCAAGGATCGGCTCATCGCCTTTTTATGCGCGCTATTGCTGGTCGTTAGCTTCAGCACATTATATATGTATCGCTCCAACAACCAGCTAATACAGGAATTAAGCGATCTTTCCTCGACGTTGGAACAGAAAACCCACATTATCCACTCCAAGATAGAAAAGATCGAGTCGCTCAACGAAACGATCGATCAAAACGATGAAGTTATTAAACAACAGGCGTCAAAGATCACTACCCTTAATAAAAATATCAGATGGCAAAAGAAAAAAATAGACACCTTAAACAAGGCCCTAACGACAAAACAAAAATCCCTTACCAAAAAAGAGGAAGAAGTCGTCAAACTCAGGGCGGAGTTGGAAGAAACCAAGGTGGATTTTTTTCTATATAGACAAAAGGTAAACATCTCAGACCAAGCCAACCCGCTTTTTAATTTGGGCCAAAAACAAAGAAAACAAATCGGTCTATTAGATAGACAAATACAATACCTGGAATCTGTCCTCAAAGACCAGATTAATGTCATCGATAACCAAGCGGCTATCCTTAAAAATTACAGCCACAATGCAAAAATAAGCTGGACCCATTAGTCCTTGAATGTGATCGACAAAAAGAAGGAATTAGTCAATAAAGTTATCTCAGCAGAAGTCAGAAAACAGGAAGAAAAGACAGAAGAAGCCCAGATAGCCGGCTTTGCCAAAAGATTACAGGATAAAGAAGAACAATATTATAAGCATATTATCAACCGCATTCAGAAAGAACACGAGGCCATACTAGAATTAATTGAAAAGAAAGTCCAGGAGGCCGGTCAGTTGCATCTGGGGCTGGCACTGAAAGCAAGATATCTGGAGATGGAAGAGACGAACCTGGAAATGGAGATTTGTCACCGCTGGAAAGTTATTCTACCGGATCTGTTGAAACCTAATACAGAGGAGGAAAGTGGATGAGTGAAAAAATATATATGGGAATTGACCTCGGAACGTCGAGAAGTGCGCTGGTCTCTAATAACGGCGTAGAAAAGGTAACGCTAAGCGTAGTGGGCTGGCCAAAAGATCTGATCGCCAGGCAAATGTTAAAACAAAACCTGTTGTTTGGACGGGATGCCCTTAAGCACCGTTTATCGCTCAACGTCGTATATCCTCTGGAAAAAGGTGTTATCAAAGAAGACGAGCAGGAAAAAACTATGGCCCAGGAACTTATCAAGCACCTCATCAGCGCCGTGGAAGCTCCCTCCGGGGCCAAGGTTTATGGAATTATCGGCGTACCGGCCAAAGCCAGCGTACAAAATAAACAAGTTGTGGCCGATATTGCCAAGTCAGTAATGGATTATGCAGCGGTAATTTCCGAACCCTTTGCCGTAGCCTATTACGCCGGCAGGTTAGACAACGCTATGATAATCGACATTGGCGCGGGAACTGTGGATATTTGCCGTATGCATGGAACTGTCCCGGAGGAAGAAGATCAGATTACGCTGTACAAAGGGGGAGATTATATTGATAAGGTCTTTTATGACACCCTTAGATCTACATACTCTACGGCCAACTTTACCCTGAACATGGCCAGAGAGATAAAGGAACGCCATTCCTTTGTATATAATGTCACCCGCTCCGTTTCAACCGTCTTCCCGGTCAACGGCAAGCCGGAGGTGTTTGACGTAACCAATGAGTTAAAATCTGCATGTGAAAGCATTGTCCCTGAAATTGTAGAGGCAGTAAAAAAATTAATTGCCACCTATGACCCTGAATTTCAGGAAATACTGAGAGAAAATATCTACCTGGCCGGTGGCGGCAGCCAGATTGAAGGGTTAGCGGATATGATAGCTGCCGGGCTGGCAGATTTAGGTGGCGCCAAGGTAGAGTGTATTGATGACCCTCTGTTTGCCGGAGCCAGGGGAGCCCTTAAGCTGGCCATGGATATGCCGGAAGAATACTGGATGGATTAACCGCATATTCTTTATATCCTTTTTTGGATTCGCCCCCCGGACATGTTCCATGACCGGGGGGTTTTTTTTCTGCGAACATAATACCAGTCCCAAAATGAATACCTGACCCTTTTATATTAACCATTCCCGGATGGCCATGGTTCTCTGCTCCCATTCTTGACTCAGCCGTTTGTTGAGAAAATCGTTGTATAGACTGTCAAAAAGCTGCAATCCTCCCTCTAGAACGTGCATTCGTTCATAGAAAACCGCTTCCCGCTCGCTTGATTCGTCGGTAAGTTCGTCCCTTTCCAGTTTTACCGCGGGACACTTGAACGAGGCGAAGTGGAACGTCTCCCCTTTCAGGGTCATCCTCCATACATGTTCCTCCTTTTCCAGGTAAAGGGTCGCTTCTGTAATCTCTTTGCCATTTTGCAAGGCGGTGAGGGCCTCCTTGAAATTATCCTGGCGCCCGGCTACAGTGATTTTCTGCGCCCCTTTGTCGCCTCCTCCAAGGAGGACGAAGCGGTCATTGAGGTAGGCAACGAACGGCGCGCCCTGGGGAGCTAGACCGGACTGGCTTACCGTGTACTCCGAGGAACCATTCGTCGTCTGGTAAATCAGCCATAGCAAGAAATCCAAGCCCAGCCACCGGTTGCCCTTGATGAGGTCCGCTACTGCGTCTGTGGGGGCACAGTTGGCCTTTTGCAGGGCTGGCCGGAGGCTCTTATCCAATACCCTTTCCGCACGTGCAAACGGGTGAATTGCTACCAGGCCCATCTGGAAGGTCCTCTCGAAAAGGTGCTCGAACAGTTCCTGGATTTTAGGAGTCAGGCTGCTGAACGTCACCACTCCGGTCCTGGTATCCCAGACCGCGTCATACATGGCGGGTAGCGGCAAAGTCTTGCTGAGCAGAGCACTACGCACCGCATTGCGCAGGTCATGCCGCTTGTCCTTCGGAACCCATTTCAGACCAGGATTAGAGGCGAGATAATCGTTTTCGGCCTTTTCCTGATAGGCCTTCAGCAAAACGGCCGGCACGCGGCGTTGGTCCCGGCGAAGCGTAAAGGCCAGATAATGATCCCGCCAAAAGGCGTGCGGCGTGGTGAAACTGTTGTTTGAGAAATCATCGAAGTGAACCCAGCCGAAGGAAAGCTCTTCGGCTGTCTGGTCGATGGCACGAAAAGCATTTTGGGCCAGGCGGTCGGCGGCCCATTCGTAAAGATCTTTGTCAGGGAACTCACCTGAGACCTGATACTGACAAAAGCTCACCGTATTGGAAAGAATACCCATAGTTATTCTCCTGTCTTGGAAATCCCGAACATAAGGCAGTGACACAAACAACGGGCGAAGAGCGAAACGGTTATATGCGCTTTTCTCCCTGGCGTGCCACCCTGTATTTGGGGCCTGTTTTGAAAGGATACCTTTTGCAAAGGCGGAAAATTGTATCACATACACCTTTTTTAAAAGAGCGGCAATAAGTTTTTGCGAAACCGGCGCCCCGCCACGCGCCTGCGATCCGATAGGCCAGACAGGACATCGCGCCTTGAAGATACGCCGGGGCGGTTCATAGATGCGCCATAGGCGTAAAGCCTTTACGATAGATTGAAGCTCCCCGTAGTCCGCCTTGGGCGGATGGGGAATCTCCGTATGTAAGGTAAAAAACATAGTATTCGCTCGCTAACCCCGCCACCCACCAGGGTCGGACCTGGATGGCAAGCAGCGGGGAATGCGCTCGCTATGCATGTTCAGCCATTTCATATGGCGTGAGATTCTTTTGACAACGACCGGGATAACAAATAAGATATAAATATGAAGCTCTGGTATGAAACATTTGAGCATGGAGCAGATGTTGGCATTCGCGGGAAAGGCCGGACGCTGGAAGAGGCTTTTGCCAACGGGGCAAAGGCCCTTTTTGCGCTGATGGCCGACCTATCCACAATTGAACCGCAGAAAGAAATCCAGGTGGAGTGCACCGCGCCGGATATAGAAACCCTCTTTATGGTCTGGCTAAATCAATTAATTGCCCTGGCAGATATAGAAAAAATGGTCCTTTGTGAATTTAGCGTCACAATAAAGGACAAGAATTTAACCGCCACCGCCCGGGGCGAATCTATAAGCCCCCGGAAACACGACTTAGGCGTAGAGGTTAAAGGGGCCACATTTACTATGCTCAGGGTATTTCAAGAAGCCGGCTGGTTTGTGGCCCAATGCGTAGTTGATGTATGAGGTAAGGGACATGGAAATCAAATCATTAAAGAAGATCAACGACTTTCTCTGGGAACTCCCGCCGGTGGGTGAGATGCGCGTCCCCGGACTTATCTTCGCCAGCCAAAATCTGGTTGAAGAAATGGATGAAAAGGTGCGCGAGCAAATAACGAACGTGGCCTGTTTGCCCGGTATTGTCCACGCCTCCATTGCCATGCCTGATGCGCATTGGGGTTATGGCTTTCCCATAGGCGGAGTGGCCGCCTTTGATCCGGAAGAAGGCGGCATTATTTCGGCCGGCGGCGTGGGATTTGATATATCCTGCGGTGTCCGCACTCTGACCACCGGCCTTATCAAAGATGAGATCATGCCCTCTTTGGAAAGGTTGATCGATAAAATCTTTCAGGTAGTTCCCGCCGGCGTTGGCTCAGAGGGTAAGATAAGGCTCACCCCGGCCCAAATCGATGACGTCCTGGCCGGCGGGGCAAAATGGGCGTTAGATAGGGGCTACGGACTCCCGGAAGACCTGGAATACATAGAAGAAGGCGGTTATGTTACATGGGCGGATCCGGCCCAGGTCTCTGACCTGGCAAAAAAAAGACAATTCAGAGAAGTGGGAACCCTGGGGTCAGGGAACCACTATCTGGAAATACAACATGTATTCGAGATCTATGATGCCGAAGCCGCCGAAGCCCTGGGCATTAAAAAGGATGATATTGTTATCGCTATCCATTGCGGCTCCAGGGCCTTGGGGCATCAGATAGGCACGGATTATCTGGTTGCTCTGGCCCAGGCATCTAAAAAATATAATATTCCCATCCGTGAAAGAGAACTGGTCTGTGCGCCGATCAACTCGCCGGAAGGCAAACGCTATTTCGGGGCAGTCGGCGCGGGGATAAACTGCGCCCTGGCTAACCGGCAGGTTATAAGTCATCTGACCCGCGAGGCTGTAGCCGAAATTATCCCTCAGGCTAAGTTAGAAATGTTATTTGACGTCAGTCATAACACCTGCAAGGTCGAAGAACACGTCATAGCCGGCAAAAAACGAAGACTCTATGTCCACCGTAAGGGATCAACCCGGGCCTTTGGTCCGGGAAGCCCGGAAATACCGGCGCGCTTCCGATCAATTGGCCAGCCGGTCTTTATTGGCGGGACCATGGGCACTTGTTCCTTCATTCTGGTAGGCACAGAATTCGGCACAGAACAGGCCTTTGGGTCAGCCTGCCACGGAGCTGGTCGCAGTATGAGCCGCAAGCGAGCTACCAAGACCTGGCGTGGTGATACGGTTATAAAGGATTTATCTGCTAAAGGAATCATAATCCGGACCCGTTCCTATCGAGGCGTGGCGGAAGAAGCGCCGGGTGCTTATAAGGATGTAGTGGAAGTGGTGAACGCCGCTCACCAGGCCGGATTGGCAAAAAAGGTAGCTATGGTCAAACCGTTGGCCTGCATCAAGGGATGATTTGGGAGGAAAACAACTCATAGATGCGCCGGGGCGTAGCCTTATTTTTCAATCCCTTCCCGCGCCCCAACACCCTTTTTAAAATAGTGCTTTATCTCGCGCATCTCTGTAACCAGATCTGCGCACGCAATAATTCGAGGGGAGGCGTTCCGGCCGGTCAACACAAGCTCCATGTCCGAGGGCTTGTTCTCCATCACTGAAATAAGCCATTCCTCAGGCACAAGGCCGAGGGTTACCGCCACATTTACCTCATCCAATATCAATACATCGCTTGATCCCTCATGGACAATCTTGCTGGCCAGTTCCATGGCCCCTGCCGCCAGTTCCTTATCTTCTGTAGAAATCTCGCGCTGGAGAATAAAGCCCTTCTGTCCGGCCGGCTTTATAACAAACTTTGGCAGGAATGCGGATGCGGCCTTTATCTCACCAATATCAGTTTCTCCCTTTAAAAACTGAATCATAGTCACAGACAGCCCTTGACCGGTGGCCCGAAGGGCAAGCCCTAAGGCGGCGGTTGTCTTGCCCTTGCCGTTACCGGTGTAAACATGTATGTAGCCCTGTTTAAGAGCCATGGATATCTCCTTCTAAACTAAATTTGGGCAAAGAAAGGATCAGATGGTCACCGGCGCGCCCTGGCGCATCTCGCGACACGCCCCCGATATATCTCAAGAGAGGGTATATCCCAGGTTAACAATCCGGTTGACCTTAAAGACTTTCCAGCCATAGATGCGCCAGAGGCGTGGTAGTTTAACAGGACACAAGAGCGTTCCAATGCCCTTGTTAATATTCTATTTGAATACTATCAGTTAGTGCAAGTCTTTTCGTGAGATACGCCGGGACGTGTCAGACACCCGAATTCATCGGTGACAAGATTTAGACTGGCTTTCATCCGAGAACTTCCCCTCCCTTGGTGGGAGGGTAAAATGTCACCCTCTCCTTTTATTTTCCTCCCCCCTCGAGGGGGAGGATATAAGGTGGGGGGGATTTTACGAAGGGGAGAGGGAATATATGGTTTCCGGATGAAAACTAAATAGATTTTATCTTATTGTGTTATTGGGCAAATTTTTATATGATTTTGATTACATGTGGCTCCAGATGAAAAAATTAGAGCCGATATAATCTATACGTTAAGGCAGGGATGAAATAGCCTGGACACCGATTACCTCACATCAATGGCCTATGAATGCCTACGATACGCGGATGACGCCACAGATGTCCTCAAATCGGAACTTGGTGCGGCGTGCAGTGAATTCAAGACGGAAGACGAATATCTCGCAGGGATATTGGAGAAAGTAAGGGAGATTGAAAAAGATCCAGAAGACTATTTAGACTGGTGGAACCTTCTAGATCAGACAGACATCGAGGTGTTTAGGGGGAAGATACGGGCACTCCGTGAACACATTGAGAGGACAATTGCAACGCCGCGGAAGGACCGCGGAAAGCCAGATTGGGAATAAAAGAAACACCCTACGGCCATGCATGCGCCAGCGTGCCCGCTACGCGTGCATGGGCACCATTAGCCGCAAAATCAAAGGATAAAGTGAATAGATGGGTCGTTCAACAGTACATTACGCGGACAGCGACACGAACAATATACTGAAAAAGCTCCACAATAAACTTCGTCCCGCCGGGACGCCGGTTCAGCGGGTTGAGTATATCATCGAGCTTCTACTGCTCCGCATCTTTGAGGTCAAACTCAAACAGGACCCGGAATTCAAGGACCTTCGCAAGCTCTTCACCGATCAGAACGAAGATTTGCTGTTTTCCGCGCTCTACTCTATCGCCAACGAACGCTTGCTCCCCACGCTGAACGAAAAGTTCTTCCCGTTCTATGCCTCTATCCTGTCGCAGGCCCGCAAGGTTTACAAGACAAACCTTTCACAGAAGGTTCAGGATCAGCTTGTTTTGATCGAGGAGGTCTTCAAAAACTCCAACTTCACGAACAACGTCAAGAGCGGGAACCTTCAGGAGGTCCTCGGACTAATTGGCGAGATCGACGAGGGGAGGCTTCTGAAGACCGATCTGCTGGGGGACGCCATCGAATCAGCCCTTTCCGAGACAGGCGGGACCAAGGATATCGGATTACACCGCACGCCGGACCATATCCGGCAGTTCATGACGGCAGTGGTTGCCCCGACCTTCGAGGACACCATCTTTGACCCCGCCTGCGGGACGGCGGGTTTCCTGTTCGACGCCTTCGGCTATGTCCTCGAAGCCGTGGATAAGGAAGGGAAGTGGCCGGGCGCGAAGGCCCATCCCGAAATGCAGGCATACTTCAAGAAATACTTCACTGGACGCAAGACACCGATGCCGTCGCAGGAAAAGGCCATCACCTTTTACCGCACGGGCATCTTCGGCATCGAGTACCTGGGCATGATCCGCAAGATGGCCGCCATCAACTTCTATATCCGGGGCCTGAACCCGCAGAACATCGAACAAGGCGACTCGCTGGCCATATTCGATCCGGTCAAGGACGGCGGCAGCAAGACCGTGGTCCTCGCCAATCCGCCTTTTGGCGCCCAACGGGACCAGGAAGCCTATTCCAATGTCTGGGAAGAGTATTCCCGCGAATCAGAGACCACGATTCTTTTTGTCAAACTCATGCTCGACGCGCTTGCGCCCGGCGGCCGGTGCGCAGTGATCGTCTCGGAAGGCTTCCTCACCTGGGACCAGACCAGCGCTCGGACGCTCCGTAAAATGCTGATCGAAAACGCCAATCTTCGCGCCGTTATCAGCCTGCCGCAGGGCCTTTTCGTCAGCAAGGGCGGCGTCGGCCCCAAGACCTCTATCCTGGTCTTCGAGAAGGGCGGCCCGACCAGGGAGGTCTGGTTTTACAAGGTCACGAACGACGGCTACACCATGGGCACCAACCGGCGGGCCATCGAGGGCTGTCAGTTGGTGGAGGCCCTGGAGCTTTACGGTACCTATGTCCGCTATGGCAAGACTCCTCCGGAGACCAAGCATTCCTTCTCCGTGCCGGCGGACTGGATTCTGGCCCTCGACCCCCGCATGAAGCGCCGTATTCAGGAAGAAACCACGGCGGAGTTTGCTGGGAAGGCGGAGAGGGAGCGCAAGCAGCTTGCCGCGAAGCTGGCCGCCCAGGTGAAACAGGACAAGGCCACCCAGCGTGACCGGGACGAGAGACTCGCCCAGCATGACGAAATCTGGAAGAACAAGACCTTAAACGAAATCGCCAAGCGCATTGAAAAGGCCCATCTCTACTCGTTCAATCTCCCCAACTACCGCAGCACCCTGTCGAAGCATCAGCTTGGGGAATGGAGTGCCGTCTTCAATGGCATGAAACACACCAACGGCAAGACCCTTGACGGCCGTTTCGCCGCCTTGCGCGACTGCCCGCTGGAGAAGGCCCACTCGGCGCTGGCCTTGCTCGATGTCCAGAATGCCCTGGAGTTCGACATTGCCCGCCAGTATCTGATGCGCTTCCCGGTCGAGGAACTGGAGAAACACAACCAGCTTGCCACCCTGCGGAAGATCATCGAGAGCGGCGCGAAGTATCCGCGCTGTACATTGGGTGAACTTCTTGAGCCCAAGCATGAGCGCATCAAGAAAAACGACTATGACGGGCAATACGACATCGTTGAGAAAATATCCTTTGCCGATGGTCAAATTCACATTCGAGAGTTTCCCGAGACAGGCATGGACCTTTATCTTGCTGATAAAGGAGACCTGATCACCTCAAAGATTAACGTGCATCAAGGAGCTATAGCGGTATCACCCCGCCGGCTTGCCTGTTCGACCCATTATCAGGTTTACCGAGTCAGTTCCCCTGATTGCCGGGCTGAGTACCTCTTTCATCTTCTACGCTCGCCCCAGTTTCTCACTCAACTTTTGGAGCAGAAAAATAAAGGTATCAAGAACGAACAGGGAGCAGATTTTATTTTTGGATTTGAAGTTCCGCTTCCTCCGCATGAAATGCAGACCAATATAATTACTCGTCTGAACGCCATTGCTGAGACTGTAAAAGGGTGTAAGACACTGCAAAAAAATTTCTCATTGCACATTCCCGAATTAGATACCCAAGATTGCTCACCGATTGGTTGCGCTGTCATCGAAACGAAGAATGGATGGTCACCAAAGTGTAACGGTGGAGATTTGCCGGTTCTTTCTCTTGCTTGCCTCAAGCAAGGACTAATTGATCTTTCTGAGCGAAAATATACGGATGCGAACCGCTCGGACATTGAGGCGTTTATGGTCCATGAAGGGGATTTCTTTTTTAGTCGCGGGAACACGCCAGAACTTGTCGCTTTGGCGGCAATTGCCGGACCAGTAAATGAGGCTATCGTGTTTCCTGACCTTCTCACGAGAGTCCGCTTCAACCCCAAAATTATTCTGCCTAACTATGCAATGTTGCTGTTTAATTCATCTTTGGGACGATCCTATTTTGGAAACGTCCCTCAAGGGGCATCACCCAGCATGGTGAAGGTCTCGCAAACATATATGGCGGATTTTCCTGTCCCGTTGCTTGGGCGTATCAAAGATCAAGACCGAATAGTCACAACATACCTACCAATCTTGGACTCTATCCGTGGTGTTTCAGCAGTCCGGGCTCAATCTGAGCAAGCACTAAACGATGTATTGAATGATCTGTGGAGGTAGTATGCCAGGAATCAACGCCAACGAAGCCACTGCCACCGATCTCCGGGTAATCGAGGAGCTGACCACCCAGCACGGCTGGAAGACCGGCGATACATTGCTCTATCAACACCAGTACAGCCTCAGCCCGGAACAGCAGGCCCGGTTCCCCGGTCACA
>Ga0068714_10003386_pt1 | contig 18988 bp, 16 predicted proteins | sample MTBNYHSulfiMetaG_FD_62988 | JGI IMG/M metagenome (GOLD analysis project Ga0068714, IMG submission 62988) | Enrichment culture microbial communities from rom New York Harbor, USA that are MTBE-degrading - MTBE-NYH (New York Harbor Sulfidogenic)... | ecosystem: Environmental > Aquatic > Marine >... | reverse complement strand
TTCCGCCGGGAGACCACCTTGAAGAAGCTCTACCGGGAGGGCTTCGCCGCCAGCCTCCTGCCCATCGCCCAGATCATGTTCATCCTGGCCACGGCCGCCGCCTTCTGCTGGGTTCTGAGCCGGGAGCAGGTCTACGTCCACCTGGGCCAGTTGATCATCTCCATCTGCGACGGCAACAAGTACATCTTCTGGCTGCTGGTCAACATGCTCTACCTGATCAACGGTTGCTTCGTGCCCGGCATCGCCACCCTGGTCATCACCGTGCCCCTCTTCGCCCCGCTCCTGCCCCAGTTCGGCATCGATCCCCTCCAGTTCGGGGTGGTCATCGTTTTCAACGACATGATCGGCATGGTCACCCCGCCCATCGGTTCCGGCATCTTCATCATGATGGCCATCAGCAAGGTCAAGTACGAGGCCCTGATCCGCCAGTTGATCCCCTTCATCGCCATCCTCTTCACGGCCCTGGTCTGTCTGGTGGTTTTCCCGGGGATCACCACCACCCTGCCGAACCTTTTGTTCAAGTAAGGGGGTAAGAAGGTGACGGCCGTGGAAAAAACAGTGAGGTTCCTCGACCGGGTGGTCGATCTGGTCTTTCACCTGGCCGTGGCCGCCTCGATCCTGATCGTCCTCCACGTCTGCCTGGCCATTTTCAGCCGGTACCTGTTCCACTATCCCCTCAACTGGGTCTCGGGCGTGGTCAGCCTCCTGACCGACTGGGCGGTCTTCCTCATGGTCGGGGTCTATATCTACCGCAACCAGGGCATCACCATCCCCTTCTTCTACGAGCGGCTCTTCCCGGCCGGGATGAAGCGGGTGGTCGATTTCGCGGTGACCATGATCGTCCTCACCTTTACCGCCGTAATGGGCTGGTTCTGCTGGCGGAGCATAATCATGATCGACTACAACTCATCCCTGTCGATCATCCCCATCAAATTTTACTGGTTCACCGCTCCTTTTCTGATTGCCATGCTTCTGGGAACCATCGGCGGCCTCAAGCGCCTTCTGCTGGGGCCGCGCCACCCCGACTCGGGCCAAGCTTGAGCCGGACCACCGGAGGCCCCGAACCAACTGTTGCGTCGAGAACAAGCCGAGGTGACCTTCATGTACAAGGTTGGTATCGACACCGGCGGCACCCACACCGATTTGCTGCTGGCCGACTTGGAGACCGGGGAAACCTTTTCCACCAAGGTCTCCACCACCCCCGATCTCATTTCCGGCATCAGCCAGGGAATCGAGCAGATCCTGGATATCGCCGGGCTGGCCCCGGACCGGATCGACGAGCTGATCTACGGCACGACCATCGTCGTCAACATGATCGCCCAGCGGCAGCTGGGCGGGACCGCCCTGATCACCACCCGCGGCTTTCGGGACGTCCTTGAGATCGGCCGGGCCTTCCGGGAGAAGAACATCTACGACATCCAGATGGAGAAGCCGGAGTGCCTGGTCAAGCGCAGCCTCCGCTCCGAGGTGACGGAACGGATCGACTTCCGCGGCCGGATCCTCGAGCCCCTGGATATCGAGGAGACCCGCCGCCTGGCCAGGGAGCTGAAGGCCGGCGGGGTGGCGGCCGTGGCCGTCTGCCTGCTGCACGCCTACATCAACCCGGAGCACGAGCAGGCGGTCCGGCGGATCGTCCTGGAGGAGCACCCCGAAGCTTTCGTCTCCATCTCTTCCGAGGTCAACCCCCAGTTCCGGGAGTACGAGCGGACCTCGACCACGGCCATCAACGCGGCCATGATGCCGGCCATGATCACCCACCTGAAGCGGTTCCGGGAGATGATGACCGACCGGCGGCTGACCCCCGAGTCCTACGTCATGCAGTCCAACGCCGGGGTGGCCAGCTTCGAGGCGGTGGTCGAAAAGCCTGTTTTCGCCGCCAACAGCGGCCCCATCGCCGGGATCATCGCCTCCAACGAGCTGGCCCGAACCCTCGGCGTGGCCGACCTGATCACCTTCGACATGGGCGGCACCAGCACCGACGTGTCCTTGATCCAGGGCAACACCATCAAGTTTTCCACCGACAACCGGGTCGAGGGCTACCCGATCAGCATCCCGGCGGTGGAGCTGAGCTTCATCGGCGCCGGCGGCGGCAGCGTGGCCTGGCTCGACCCGGGCGGGGCCCTCAGGGTCGGCCCCATGAGCCAGGGGGCCTTCCCCGGCCCGGTCTGCTACCGGCGGGGGGGAACCCGGCCCACGGTCACCGACGCCAACCTGGTCATCGGCCGGCTCCGGCCCGAAACCTTCCTCCAGAACCTGGAGGAGGCCGTGGGCCTCTCCCGGCGGACCATCGAGGAGCGGATCGCCCGGCCCCTGGGCCTCGGTCTGGAGGAGGCGGCCGAGGGCATTCTCCAGGTGGTCGACTCCAACATGATCCGGGCCATCAGGAACGTCTCGGTGGAAAAGGGCTACGACCCCAGGGACTTCACCCTGGTCGCCTACGGCGGCTCCGGCCCGGTCCACGCCGCGGGCCTGGCCCGGGAGCTGGACATCCCCCGGGTCATCGTCCCCTTCTCGCCGGGCACCTTTTCCGCCCAGGGGCTGCTGATGTCCGACAGCAAGTACGATTTCGTCTTCAGCAACCTGATCCCGGGGGATCGGCTCACGGTGGAGGAGCTGGCCGCCGTTTTCCAGCGTCTCGAGGACCAGGCCGGCCAGCGGCTGGACCGGGAGGGGATCCCTCCGGCCGACCGGCGGCTTCTGAGGAGCTGCGACATCCGCTACCACGGCCAGTCCTTTGAGCTGAACGTCGCCGCGCCGCCCGGCCCGGTCGGGGCCGATACGCTGGAGGAGCTGATCAACGGCTTTCATCAGGCCCACCGCCGCATCTACGGGCACGCCATGGGCGAGCCGCTGGAGTTCGTCAACTACCGGGTCAGCGCCCTGGGCCGGTTGCGGAAGTTCGCCAGTCTCCGGCAACGGTCGTGGAAAACCAACCCCGTCCGGTTGAAGAGCAACAGCGCGGAGGTCATCATGGACGGCCGCGGCCGCTCGGTCCCGGTCCTCGACCGGGCCGCCCTGGGGCCCGGCTTCGAGCTGGCCGGACCGGCCGTCATCTGCGAGATGGGCTCCACCACGGTGGTCTTCCCCGGCCAGTCGGTCACCGTGGACGACTTCAACAACCTGGTCATCCATTGCCGGGTTTAGGGCAGGGGAGGCTCTGATGGGCAGCGCCGTTTTTCTCGAGGTGATGAACAACGCCTTGCGCTCGGTGGCCGAGCAGATGTCCGAGGTGATGGTCCGGAGCAGCTACTCGACCATCGTCAAGGAGATGAGGGACTGCTCCTCGTCCATCTTCGATGCCCGGGGCCGGCTCCTGGCCGAGGGAGCCAATATCCCCATCCACCTGAACTGCCTCGGCCCGGTCCTGGAGACCATCCTGACCCATTACTTCCCCCCGGAGACCATGCGCCCCGGCGACATCATCATCACCAACCATCCCTACGCCGGCGGGAGGTCGCTGGGACCGCACCACACCAAGGACATCGTGGCCGTGGCCCCGGTCTTCCACCGGGAGGAGGCCCTGGTCGGCTACGCCGTGACCATGCTCCACCACAACGACATCGGCGGGGCCTGGACCCACGACGGCTGGACCATCGACATCTGGCAGGAAGGGCTGCTGATCGAGCCGACCAAGCTCTACGACCAAGGCGTCCTCGACGAAACCCTGCTCAAGCTCCTCCAGAGCAACAACCGCTCGCCCAGGAACCTGCGGGGCGACCTGATGGCCCAGGTCTCCGGCTGCAAGGCCGGCAGCGCCGGGCTGCTCCAGATCATCGACAAGTACGGCTCGGAGACGGTCCGGAAGACGGTCGATAACCTGCTCGATTACTCGGAGCGGTTCGTCCGGGCCGAGATAGAGAAAATCCCGGACGGGGAGTACGCCTGGGAGCAGCTCATCCTCGAGGACGGCTACCAGGGCGGGCCCTTTCGGCTGAAGGTCCGGGTCACGGTGGCCGGCGGGGAGATCCACTTCGACTTCACCGGGACCGACGCCCAGGTCAAGGGGCCCATCAACTCCCCCCTCTCGGCCACCATCTCGGCGACCTACTACGTCCTCAAGTGCCTCCTCAACCCGGAGATACCGACCAACGCCGGCTGCTACCGGCCGGCCCGGGTGACCGCCCCGGAGGGGACCCTGGTCAACTGCACCTTCCCCCACGGCTGCTACGAGCGGATGGTCACCAGCCACGCCATCGTCGATCTGATCATGGGGGCCCTGGCCCAGGCCGCCCCCGAGCGGGTCATGGCCGAGTCGTGCGGCTGCCTCTACAACTTCGCCTCGGCCCGGAACCCGGAGACCCACCCGGCCGTGGGCGAGGCCGACCACAACAGCGGCTGGGGCGAGGTCGTCCCCGGCGGCCTGGGCGCGCGGGCCACCCGGGACGGCCTGTCGGTCATGTCCTGCAACGTGACCAACTGCGCCCTGCCGCCGATCGAGGCCCAGGAGATCGAGGCCCCGGTGCTCTTCCTGGAGCGCTCCATCCAGCCCGATTCGGCCGGGCCGGGCCGGTTCAGGGGCGGCCACGCCCAGCGGACCAGGTGGCGGACCCTGGGCACGGAAACCCAGTTTTCCTTCCTCTCCCAGAAATCCAAGGTTCCGCCCCGGGGGCTGTTCGGGGGCGGGCCGGGCCGCTGCTCGGAGTGGATCATCAACGAGGGCCGGGCCGGGGAGCGCCGCCTGCCCTTTGCCATGGGCGACCCGATCTTTCTTGATTACGGCGACACGGTGACCTTCATCACCCCCGGCGGCGGCGGCTACGGCGACCCCCTGGAACGCGACCCGGAGGCGATCCGGCAGGATATTGAAAACGGCCTTCTGACCCCGGAGCGGGCCAGGGCCGATTACGGGTACGAGGACCAAAAGGACTGATCCCAAGTTGCTTTTGAAATGCAACTTGGGATGCGCGCTTTACTAGGCGCGCCGAGCTCGTAAGGCCGGCAAAACCACGCTTTTGCCGGCCGGCAGCGATCAAAGGCATTTGTTGCCTTTGATTGCGGAATCTATATGACCCCCGCCGGGACGCCGGCCGGCCGGACCTCCCAACCCGGCCGCGACGCCCCGGCGGCGATATTCAGACCGAGGAAGCAATTATGAAAGCACTGGTTCTGGGCTTGGGGCTCCAGGGAAAGGCCGTGGTTCACGACCTGGAGCAGAGTCATCTGATCGACCGGATAATCGCCGCTGATCTTAACTTGGAGGCCTTGAAAGACTCCATCCGCCGGGGCGGGTTCAAGAAGACCGAGCCGGTCCGGCTGGACGCCGCCAAGGCCGACGACCTGGCCGCCCTGATCCGTCGCAGCGCGGCCGACATAGTCATCTGTATGCTGCCGCCCGATTTCGGCTTTCCGGTGGCCCGGGTCTGCCTGGACTGCGGAAAGCCCTTTGTCAGCTCCAGCTACACCGGCCGGGTGGCCGAGCTGGACCAGGAGGCCCGGGCCAAGGGCATCACCATCCTCCCGGAGATGGGCATGGACCCGGGCATCGACCTGGTCCTGGCCCGCCTGGCCATCTCCGAGCTGGACCGGGTGGTCGGCCTCTACTCCTACGGCGCCGGGCTGCCGGAGCCGGAGGCGGCCGCGACCAACCCCCTGGCCTACAAGATAACCTGGCGCTTCGACGGGGTATTGAGCGCCTACCGCCGTCCGGCCCGGTACCTGGAGGACGGTCAGGTGCGTTCCCTGGCCGGGGACGAGATCTTCAGCCCGGACCAGATCCACGACCTCCAGGTGGACGGCCTCGGCCGCCTCCAGGCCTATCGCAACGGCGACGCCCTCCACTACATCCCCGCCTTTGGGCTGTCCGCCGACCACCTGCGGCACATGGGCCGGTTCGCGATGCGCTATCCCGGCCACGCCGAGTTCTGGTATAAATTGGTCAAGCTCGGCTTCACCGACGACGAACCCGTTCCCGTGGACGGCACCCGGGTCTCGCCCCGCCGGTTCCTGGTGGACTTCCTGACGCCGAAGCTCCAGTTCGGCGAGGAGGAGCGGGATGTGGCCGTAATCCGGGTTGTGGCCTGGGGCTGGCGGGACCGAGAGCCGAGGACGGTCACCTACGAGCTGCTCGATTACCGGGACCTGGACACCGGCCTGTTCGCCATGAACCGGACGGTCGGTTTCACCACCAGCATCGGCGCCCAGATGGTCCTCTCCGGGGCGGTGGCCGAAGGGGGGGTGCTCTCCCCCATCCACGACCTGGACCCCCAGGCCCTGATCAAGGCCCTCCAGGACCGGGGGATGACCATCCGGCGCTGGGAAAAGGAGACCTTGGAGCGTTCATGAGCAGGCCCCCGAAAAACGACGACCCGCCCATCGAGGATCTGATCGGCCGGCGCATCCGGGAGCTGCGGCTGACCAGGAAATGGACCATCAGCCGGTTGGCCGAGGGGGCGGACATCTCCGTGGGGCAGCTCTCCAAGATCGAGACCGGCAAGGCGGCCGTCTCGATCAAAAGCCTGATCCGGCTGAGCCAGGTCCTCGACCGGCCCCTCAGTTACTTCTTCAAGCGGGAGGACGAGATTCCCAAGGTCCTGGGGACCATGTCCACCGTGGCCGGGCCGGAGAGCCAGGGCATCCGCTGGTTCGCCGACGAGGTCCGGCGCCGGACGAACAAAAAGATCGCCCTCATCCCCCTGAAGGCCTCCCAACTGGGCAACGGGCTGGACCAGGTGGAGCAGCTCGCCGACGGCTTCATCGACATCTTCATCGAGGAGCTTTACCACTACCAGCGCTACACCCCCGGGTTCGACATCTTCAGCCTGCCCTACCTCTTCTCCAGCTCAGCCGGGCTGCAGGCCTTCCTGGAGGCCGATTACTTCCGGGAACGGTTGCTGGAGCCGCTCTCGGCCCACAACATCAGGCTGCTCAATCCTCGCTGGAACTGGATCAGGGGGGTGGAGCGGGTCATCATCTCCCACCGGCCCATTGTCTCGCCCGAGGACCTCGAGGGCCGGCGAATCAGGATCTTCGATTGCGACCTGCTCGGCCGGTTCTTCGAGAAGTTGGGGGCCGTCCCGGTGGTCGTGCCCTGGACGGAGGTCATGGCCGCCCTGGAAAACGGCCTGGTCGACGCCGTGGCCACCCACAAGGCCCACCTCTTCCCCCTGGGCTTCTGCCGCCGGGCCCGCTACGTCACCCGGCTGGGGGACGTGCCGCCGGTCCTGGGCCTGGGGATCAACCAGGCCAAGTTCCAGGCCCTGCCGCCGGACCTCCAGGCGGCCCTGAGGCGGGCGGCCGACGCCGGCGGGGACCGCTTCTCGGAGGTGGTCATCGCCGCGGAGAAGGAGAACGAGCCGAAGAACATCCGGACCCACGGAGCGGTCTATCTCACCGTCGACCTGGAGCCCTGGACCCGGGCCGCCGGGGGGGTCATCGCCGAGCTGGCCGCCGAGGGCCGGATCGACCGGACCGCCCTCGACGAGATCCTCGGCCAGGGCGGCGGCCGGTCCGGGTCGGCCAAAGACCGGGGAGGAGCGGTGACCGCCACCGGTCCGACCTTCCTCGGCGGTTCGCAATGAACCTCTCCGGGCTGGTCACCGGGCGACTGGCCGAGTTTATCCTCGGCCAGGCTTCCCGCCGGCTGCCGGCGGCCACGGTCCGGGCCGTGAAAAACTGCCTGATCGACCTCTTCGGGGCGGCGGCGGCGGGCTTTCCCAGCCCGGCGGCCGCGGCGGTCCGGCAAACGGCCGGGGCCATGTTCCCGCCTGGGATGACCGCCGTCTGGTTCACCCCGGCCCGGCTCGGCTCCATCGCCGCCGCCTGGGCCAATTCGGCCGCGGCCTGCGCCATGGACCTGGACGACGGCCACCGGGCCGCGGCGGGCCATCCCGGGGCCTCCATAATCCCGGCCTGCCTGGCCGCGGCGGAGGAGGTCGAGGCCTCCGGGGCCGAGCTGATCGCCGCGGTGGCCGTGGGCTACGAGGTGGCCTGCCGGGTGGCCGCGGCCAGGCCCAACCAGGACCGCCTGCCGACCATGTCCACCGGCCGGTGGTGCGCCTACGGCGCGGCCGCGGGCGCAGGGCTGCTGCGCCGGCTGGACCCGCCGGTGCTGGCCCAGGCCCTCTCGGTGGCCGGGGTCCAGTCGCCCGACCTGGCCGCCGCCCGGTACAGCAGCATCATGGGCAACGGGGTCAAGGAGGGCATCCCCTGGGCCACCCTGACCGGCCTGACCGCGGTGGAGTTGGCCCTCCGGGGGCTGACCGGGCCGCTGGACATCCTCGATCACCCGGATTACTACCTGGCCGGGGAGATAGTCGCCGATCTGGGCGGGACCTGGGCCGTGGAGCAGGTCTATTACAAGCCCTACGCCAACTGCCGTTGGATTCACTCCGCCCTGGACGCGGTCCTGGAGCTCATGTCCGCCGGAGAGGCCCCCCGGCCCGGGGAGCCCCCCCGGCCCGAGGAGATCGACCGGATCGTGGTCGACACCTTCCAGCGGACCCTGACCCTGAACAACTACCCCGACCCGGACAGCCTGGAGAGCGCCCAGTACAGCCTTCCCTTCTGCCTGGCCGCGGCCGTCATCGGAGGCCGGGATTGCCTGCTGCCCATGGATCCGGATATCTTGCATCGTCCGGAGGTGGTCGCCCTGGCCCGGCGGGTGGAGCTCCGGGCCGACCCGGAGATGACCGCCCGTTTCCCGGGCCAAACCCCGGCCCGGGTGACCGTGTTCGCCGGTGAACGCCGGTTCACCAGACGGGTCGACGACCCCTTCGGCGACCCGGCCAACCCCTTCACCGGCCCGGACATCCGCCGGAAGTTCGACCGGCTGACCGCCGGGAGACTGTCCCCCCAGGCCGCGGAGGACCTGGCGGCCGCGGTGGACGGCCTGGCCGACACCCCGGCCCGGAGCCTGGCCGCCCGCCTGGCCGCGCCGGAGAGCTGATCGAGGGGAGGGAGTTTTCGGCCCGGGAGATGACCTCTTCCGCGGCCGAGGCCGGGCTTGGGGCCCTGGCTCGGGGTCAGGGGGACGGGTCGACCATCGGGCCGGGGCCGATTGAAACCTGCCCGGATCTCAGGACTTGAGGCGGCCGGCTACAATTCTCAGTGAAACCGGATATAATTACCTTCAGCCGGTCAGATCGGGAATCGGGGAGGTCCGTTGACCTGTCGGTCCTTCATCGAGTCTCGGAGGTCCGGCTCGGGGAGAGGGGAAAAAAGAGCCAATAAAACCCATAACCAGATGAGTTGAATGGATATCTTGAGTAAGGATCAAACCCGCCCCGGATTACCCGCCCGGTGATCCTTGTTATATTGATCCCCCCAAAGAGGAGCCTTCATGACCGCCGCCGACCTAAGCCAGCCCGAACGGCTCTTCCTGGCCGCCCTGATCGAGGCCGCCAAGGGAGCTCCCGGGGCCAGCGTGGACATGTATAAGATCGGGACCAGGCTCGGAATGGACAAGGAGGAGGCCAGGCGGCTGGGCGAGGAGCTCATCGGCCGCTGGCTGGTGGAGATAAAAAGCCTCAGCGGGGCGGTGGGGGTCACCGAGGAGGGGTTGAAGGTCGCCGCCGAGCTTAACCTAAGCGGGGCCGGGGCCCCTTCAGGCCCCGGGGAGGTCCTGGAGACGGAGCCGGTGGCCGGAACCGACCTGGAGCTGTCCATCCTGGCCCCCAAGGCCGCGGCCGGGCTCAGGGAGCTCACGGCCCGCCTCCTGGCCCGGGCCGAGGCGGCCGACCTGGACCGGGAGGCCCGGTTCGAGCTGACCTCCGACCTGTGCTGCCTCACCTCCCAGCTGGGCTCCCCCAGGCCCAAGGCCGGGGTGGTCAGGGAGACCCTCCTCTCCCTGGTCAAGCCCCTGGGCCTGACCCCGAAAGCGGAGGCCGAGAAAAAGGAGGTCTTGGACTGGATCTGCCGCTTGGCCTGAGAAGCCGTTTTCAAGCTCCCCCCGGGCCCGGTCTCGACGATATTCTCCTAGGAGGTCGGTCTGCCCAATTTTTCATCCAGTCTCTTCGCCAGGTTATTGTATCGTTTCCTTAGCTCGGTCTCTCCTCCCAGATGCTCGGTGCTGTGTGTCTGTTCGAAGACCCGCAGGCCTTTTATTATTCCTTCCAATCCATCCACAGGTGTGGTGAACACGATCTCATTATCCTGGGCGACCCCGAATAACCTGTCGCCGCCACAGGGGATAGACACCACCGGCCGCTTAATTTGAAAGGGCTGCACCACGCCGTCTGAGCACAGACCCCTGGCGGCCATACTGAATCTTAAAGGTTCGCCGTCCGTATATGTTGCCGCGGTGACCAGACGCATGGCCTGCTTTGAGTCGCAGTACATCATGATAAGGTCGGGAATGAAATTCGCCTTGGCTAAAGGGGCCAGAGCAATCCCTTTAAATTTATCCGTCTCAAGGCGAAATATGCTGCTTTCCATGCTGGCCGCGGCTTCTCTGGTGCCGGTGTAGATCTCATAGGCCAGGTCGCCTTCAAGCCAGGATTTCATGGGTTCAAGGATCCCGAAGATAAAAAGGCCTGCCGGACAGGCTGTGGAAAAATCCTCCTCCAACATGGCTATCGAATGCCCCTGGTGCCTGACGATATGATAAGCCGTGCATGGCCTGATCGGTCCGCCAAGATCCCTGCTCGGCCTTCCAATTTTCTCAGGTATATCCTGTTCCCTCTCTATGAATTTAACCGCTATGGGATTTGTGGCGAGATGCAGGTGTTCATCTATTGCCTTCTTGAATTCCTTTAATATTTCCATTCCGGATCCCCTCTAGCTGACAGAGAACGTGGTTTAGCTTTTCACTTTTTACTCTGGCAGTGAAAAGCTGGGTCTGTGATTTTTTAGCCCGGATTTTTCATTAGCGATCGTAGCGAGGGGGCCAGATCCGTCGGTGAGACGCGCAGTAGTTCGGCATTTTGGGACGCAGGCATACCTGAAACGTATGTCGAGGACCAAAATGCCGAATTCAAGCGTCGCAACCAGGAGATGGTCGCCGCAGTAGATCGCTCATGAAATATCCGGGCCGGCGGGCAGCTTGACCTTGAGGGTCGGCTCGCCGAAGAAGGAGAACCTCATCCAGTCCAAGGCCAGCTGGAGCAGCTCCTCCGGGCGTTGGGCCAGCCTCTCCAGCCGGTCCTGGCCGAGCTCCACCAGGGACCTGAACTTGGGGGTGGAGACGAACTCCAAAAACCGGTCCAGGTTGTAGGAGGCCAGGTAGAACATCCCCGCCCGGGCCCGGCCTTGGGCCCCCTCCCCCGGACCCTGGGGATGGGTCAGGACGGCCATCCAGAGATCGTTGTAGTGATGGTAGGCCGGCAGCCCCTGGTCGGCCACCCACTCCTCCACGGTCTGGACCCGGTCCTCGTTGAAGCCATGACAGTGGTCCTCCCGGACCTGGTAGAACCTCTCCTCCACCCGGCCGTCGGGCCCCTTCTTGGCCGCCCGGGCCAGGGGGTAGGTCCGGCAGGCCGAGGGACGGTCGCCGTAGACCCGGCAGCCCTCCGGGCCGAGAAAGGGGCACCACCCGTCCTGGCCCATCTTGAGGCGGATCAGGGGCCACCTGGAGCGGCCGGGGTCGGCCGGGGCGGTGTGGCCCTCCAGGAGCTCCCCGGCGGTAAGCCCCAGGGCTCCCTTGAGCCTCAGGAGGTCATAGGGGGTCAGGACCAGGTCCAGCTGCTGGCAGCAGACCCCGAAGCAGTCCAGGCCGGGATGGCAGGCAAAGGCGAAGGACCTCCCCACGGCCCTCAACGGCCCGGCCGGGCTGTTCTGGATCCTTTGAAGATCACTCATGTTATTCTTAATCTTTTTCCACCGGCCCGCCGCCTGCTGCGGCAGAGGGTGACTTGAGCTTGAGGGTCTTCTCGCCAAAGAGGCCGAACTTGACCCAGTCAAAGGCCAGCTTCAGCAGCTCCACCTTGTCCTTCCTGATCCGCTCCAACCGGTCCGGCTCCAGGTCGAACTTGTCCAGGAAGCTGGTCTCGAAGACGAAGTCCCTGAACCTGTCCAGGTCGTAACAGGCCAGGTAGACCATCTCGGCCACCCTGGGGTTGTCCACCTCCATCTGGTCCATCCGGGGATGGTTGGTGATCTCCTGGTAGGCCGCGTCCATGAGGGCCGACTTGTCCACCCCCTGCTCGTGGAGGTAGTCCAGCACCGGCAGCCTCTTCTCCTCCTCCAGGCCCTTGCAGAAATCGGACTGGGCCACCAGCTGGAACTGGTTCCGGCTGACCTGGTCCAGGGGGAACATCCGGCAGGACCAGGGCCGGGAGCCGTAGACCCGGCACCCGTCCTTATCCACCAGGGGACAGGGCTTGCCCTCCTGGTCCTCCCTCATCTTCATCACCACCAGGGGCAGGATGGGCTTCTTGCCCCGGAGGACCTTGGTGTAACGGGCCAGGAACTCCGAGGAGCTTAAGCCAAGGGCCTCGGTCAGCCTGAGCAGGTCAAAGGGGGTCAGGAAGATGGTCACGTCGCCGCAGCAGGAGGTGAAGCAGGTCACCTTCGGGTGGCAGTGAAAACGGAAGTGGTCCTGGAAGCCCAGGAGCTCCTTTGGTTCGGTCATCGCTCCTTCCTTCAAGCCGGATCAGGCCCGGGCGGGTCTGGAAAGGCCTTGGCCGGCCCTTCCCCCGGGGCCCGAGGTCAAAGGGGATTTATACAGCCTCCCCCCGACCGGGTCAAACCCGATCAGACGGTCGCGGGACGGACCGGCCGGGTCCGGGGCGGAGCCGGCCAAGGAGGCCGCGGTTGACATTTCCCCCTTTGATCTGATATTAAAAGGCTTTGGTATCTCCTGTTTATCAATGGTCATAGTAGTTACAAGGGGGAAGAGATGAAAAGAGTTCTGGCCCTTTCTCTGGCTATGTCGCTGGTCTTGGTGGGACTGGCGGGTGGAGCCTTGGTCCAGGCCAAGGAGTTGAAGATCGGGGTCACGGTCATCGTCGCCCATCCGGCCCTGGAGGCGGACCAGAAGGGCTTTGAGAAGGCCCTGGCCGACGCCGGGGTCACGGCCTCCTATGATTACCAGAACGCCCAGGGCGAGATGTCCAACGCCCAGACCATCGCCCAGAAGTTCGACAAGGACGGCTCCATCGACCTGGTCCACGCCATCGCCACCCCCACCGCCCAGGCGGCCTGCAAGGTCATCAAGGGCAAGCCGGTGGTCTACTCCTCGGTCACCGATCCGGTGGGGGCCGGTCTGGTCAAGACCCTGGAGGCGGACGGGTCCAACGTGACCGGCGTTTCCGACGCCTGGCCCATCGACCGCCAGATCGAGCTCTACGCCAAGATGCTGCCCTCGGCCAAGAAGTGGGGAACCATCTATAACGCCGGCGACCAGAACTCGGTCAAGTCCATCGGCTGGACCAAGGAGGCCATGAAGAAGCTGGGGCTGGAGCTGGTCGAGGTCACCGTGGCCAACTCCTCCGAGGTCTACACCGCGGCCCAGTCCCTGGTGGGCCGGGTGGACGCCATCTACATCACCTCCGACAACACCGTGGTCTCCGGCCTGGAGGCCCTGACCAAGGTGGTCAACCAGAAGAAGATCCCCTTCTTTGCCGGCGACACCGGCTCCGTGCCCCGGGGGGCGGTGGCCGCCTTGGGCTTCGACTACTTTGCCATCGGCTACGCCGCGGGCAAGAAGGCGGCCCAGATCCTCAAGGACGGCAAGAAGGCCGGCGAGATCCCCTCCGGCTACGCCGAGGACCTGAGCCTCCACCTCTCCCTCAAGAACGCCGAGGCCCAGGGGGTGACCATCGATCCCAAGTACATCGAGATGGCCAAGACCGGGGGCGGCAAAGTCTACGAGTAGGGCCTCCTTCACCCGAGCTCCAACCCGGGGTCCGGCCTTCGGACCCCGGGTTTTCAACCTGATCTCCCGGAGACCCTGAAGATGCTGGCTCTCTTGGCCTCGGTAACCCCGATCACCCTGGAGCAGGGTCTGTCCTACGCCCTGGTGGCCTTAGGGATAGCCCTGACCTTCCGGGTCCTCTCCTTTCCCGACCTGACCGTTGACGGCAGCTTCCCCCTGGGCGGGGCGGTGGCCGGAAGGCTGATCATCGAGGGGATCGATCCCCACCTGGCCGCGGTGGCGGCCCTGGTGGCCGGGTTCATGGCCGGCTGCCTGACCGGCGTTCTCAACACCCGTCTGAAGATCAACAGCCTGCTGGCCGGCATCCTGATGATGACCATCCTCTACTCGGTCAACTTAAGGATCATGGGCCGGGCCAACATCCAGCTCATAACCACCCCGACCATCTTCAGCCCCATGGAGAACCTGGACATCTCCCGGGACCTCCCGGTGATCATCTTCTTCCTGGTGGTGGTCCTGGTTTCCAAGGTCCTGACCGACCTCTTCCTTCACACCGAGTACGGGCTGGCCCTCAGGGCCACCGGCGACAACGAGCAGATGATCCGCTCCCTGGGGGTCAACACCGACAACGCCACCGTCTTCGGGCTGGGCCTGTCCAACGCCCTGGTGGCCCTCTCCGGGGCCCTGATCGCCCAGGACCAGGGCTTCGCCGACGTGGGGATGGGGATCGGAATGATCGTCGCCGGGTTGGCCTCGATCATCATCGGCGAGGCCCTGATCAAGCCCAGGACGGTCTTCAGGCTGACCCTGGCCGCGGTCCTGGGTTCGATCATCTACCGGATGATCATCGTCGTCGGCTTGAGGCTGGGGCTGGCCCCCACGGATCTGAAGATGGCCACCGGGCTGATGGTCGTCCTGGCCCTGGGGGTCCCCTCCCTCAAGGGCGGCCGCCAGGCCAAGATCCACCTGAGGGGGGTCTGATATAGTAATCGCGATCAAAGCCATTAAACGGCTTTGATCGCTTACGGCCGGCAAAAGCTTGGTTTTGCCGGCCTTACGAGCTCTTACGAGCTCGGCGCGCCCCGTGGGCGCGCTTACCCAAGTTCCAGTATAAGGGCAACTTGGGATAAGGATGGTTAACGGGGAGCCCATGGACCGGATGCTGGCTCTTAAAAACGTGACCAAGATCTTTAACAAGGGGACCCAGGACGAGAAGATCGCCCTGGACGGGCTTGACCTGGAGATCAAGAAGGGCGAGTTCGTGACCATCATCGGCTCCAACGGGGCCGGCAAGTCGACCCTCCTCAACGTGGTCGCCGGGACCCACAAGCCGGACCGGGGAACCATCTCCATCGCCGGCGAGGACGTGACCAAGACCCCGGAGCACGCCATGGCCGGCTACCTGGCCCGGGTCTTCCAGAACCCGACCCTGGGCACCGCGGCCACCATGTCCATCGAGGAAAACCTCTCCCTGGCCGAGCTGAGAGGACGGCGGCGGGGGCTTAAGTGGGGGGTCACCGCGGCCCGCCGGAGGCGGTACCGGGAGCTCCTCCGGCCCCTGGAGCTGGGCCTGGAGGACCGGCTCAAGGACAAGGTGGGGCTCCTCTCCGGAGGCCAGCGCCAGTCACTGTCCCTGCTGATGACCATCCTCGTCGCCCCCCGGCTCCTTCTCCTGGACGAGCACACCGCCGCCCTGGACCCCAAGACGGCCCAGAAGGTCATGGACCTGACCGACAGGATGATCGCGGAGAACAACCTGACCACCCTGATGGTGACCCACAACATGAACCAGGCCATCCGCCACGGGAACCGGATGGTCATGCTCCACCAGGGCCGGGTCCAGCTGGACGTCAGGGGCCGGGAGAAGGCCCAGCTGACCGTGGCCGAGGTGGTCTCCAAGTTCGGCCAGACCCTCAAGGACGAGACCCTCTTCACCGCCGGGGAGGGCTGAAACGGCCTCTGCTCCCGCTCCCCCCGGATCTTGACCCCTCCCCAACGACCGGCCGGAGCGGAAGGCCCGGGTCTTGAAGGCAGGGCCCCCTCCTCCTCCCGGCGGGCTCCGATTTCCCTTCGTTATGGTCTCCCGAAATATCCGGCTTAACCCCTTTCCGGATCAGGACCGATCCGCTAAACTTGAACCCATTGGAAGCCCTCGAGGGGCCATTTCTTCCCAGGAGGTTGTCTTGGATCTGACCTTTGCCATCATCAAGCCCGACGCGGTCTCCGCCGGTCTGACCGGCCCCATCATCCAGGAGATAGAGAAGTCCGGTTTCACCATCGCCGCCCTGAAGAAGCTCCACCTGACCAAGGCCCAGGCCCAGGGCTTCTACCACGTTCACCGGGAGCGGCCCTTTTTCAACGACCTGACCGACTTCATGTCCCAGGGGCCCTGCCTGGTCATGGTCCTGGCGGCCCAGGGGGCCATCCCCAAGTGGCGCGAGCTCATGGGCGCCACCAACCCGGCCGAGGCGGCGGAGGGGACCCTCCGGGCCAGGTTCGGAACCAACATCGAGCGCAACGCGGTCCACGGCTCCGACGCTCCGGAGACGGCCGAGTTCGAGATCGGGTACTTCTTCAGCGCCCTGGAGATAGTTAACGGATAGCCCCCCCTGAAGGAAGGGCCTTGCCTATCAGGCAACCTAAAACCGGAGCCGGCCTGTCCGAGGATGGGATCATCGACCTGGCCCGGTCGCTCAAGCGACCCCCGGGCCGGTTTCGGGCCGAAGTCGGGTCAAACCAGGATCTTGAGGTCGTCCGGGCCGTGGGCGACGACGCGGCGGTGGTCCGGTCCCAGGGCCGGGACTGGCTCTGGTCGTGCGACCACCTGGTGGAAGGGGTCCACTTCAGGCTGGCCTGGCAGACCCCGGCCGAGCTGGCCTGGAAGCTGGCCGCCATCAACCTCTCCGACATGGCCGCCATGGGCGGGCAGGGGCTTTTGGGGCTCCTCTCCCTGGCCCTCCCGGAGGACTTAAGCCCGGACTGGGTGGAGGGCTTCTTCCAGGGGTTGGACCGGGCCGGGGAGAAGATGGGACTGGCCGTCATCGGCGGCGACACCACCGGCTCGCCGGGACCGGTCATGGCCGGCCTGGCGGTCTGGGGAACGGCCTGCGGGCGCGGACCGGTCCTCCGGAGCGGGGGCCGGGCCGGAGACGTCCTCCTGGTCAGCCGGCCCCTGGGAGCCCCGGCCCTGGCCCTGGCCATGTTGGAGGCCGGGCGGACCCCCCCGGAAACGATCCGCTCCGCCTTGCTCACCCCTGAACCGGAGCTGGAGCTGGGCCCGGTTCTGGCCCGGACCGGGCTGGTGGAGGCGATGATCGACCTCTCCGACGGGCTGGCCCGGGACGCCGCCCGGCTGGCCCGGGAGTCCGGGCTGGCCGCGGTTCTGGAGCCGGAGAGGATCCCGGTGGCCCGGGGGGTGGCCCGGGCGGCCGGGGAGATGGGGCTCGATCCGGCCGGGCTGGCCCTTTACGGAGGCGAGGAGTACGGCCTCCTCCTGGCCTGCCCGGCCCGGGTGGAGGCCGACCTGAGCGCCATGGTGGAGGAGGAGACCGGCCGGGGGCTGATCAGGGTCGGCCGGCTGGAGAAAGGGCAAGGGCTCTACGGCCGGACCGGCCGGACCAAGGAGCCCCTGGAGCAGAGATGGTTCGAACACTTTTCAGGGCCCCCTCGGCCCCTGGGCCTGGGTGCTTGGCGGGAGGAGCCGTGAGATCGGTCAGGGACTTTTTTTTCAATCCCCGGAGCTGGTTGGTCCTGGCGGCCATCGCGGCCTTCCTGGGGCCGGCCCTCCCCGGACCGGCCCGGGCCCAGGTCCCGGCCCAGGCCTCCCCGGCCCAGGACCCGGGGCCGGACCTGGTCCAGCGGCCGGCCCTCGAGCGTCCCCAGGCGGTCCCCATCCACCACCTTCCCGACCGGCTGACCCTTTGCGGCGAGTCGGTCCCCCTCCACCTCCCCGAGGTCTACGAGATGCTCGACCGGGAGTTCCACATCTCGGTCTACGACCCGGCCCAGGTGATCATGTGGCTCAAGAGGGCTCATCGCTACTTCCCGGAGATCGAGAGCTCCCTGGTCGAGGCCGGCCTGCCGGATGACCTCAAGTACATGGCCGTGGCCGAGTCGGCCCTCAAGATCTACGTCTGGTCCCCGGCCGGAGCGGCCGGGCTGTGGCAGTTCATCCCCGCCACCGGGAGACGCTACGGGCTAAACCGGAACCGCCACATCGACGACCGGCTGGACCGGGAGGCCTCCACCAAGGCCGCCCTGAAGTACCTCCAGGACCTCCACGACCGGTTCGGCTCCTGGCCCCTGGCCATGGCCGCCTACAACTGCGGCGAGGACCGGGTGACCAAGGAGATCAAGGAGCAGGGAGTGACCGACTACTACCTCCTCAACCTTCCCCTGGAGACGGAGAGGTACGTCTTCAGGATCCTGGCCGCCAAGGTCATCCTGGAGAACCCCCGGGCCTACGGCTACGACCCTCAAAAGATCCGCCTCTACCCGCCCCTGGAGACCGAGACGGTGATGATCAAGCTGAAAAAACCGGTCCACATCAAGACCCTGGCCGAGGCCGCCGGGACCTACTTCAAGCGGCTCAAGGAGCTCAACCCCTCCTGGCAGGGGTACTCGCTCCCGGCCGGCCTCCACTGGATCCGGCTGCCGGCCGAGGCGGCCGGCGGTTTCCAGGATCGTCTGGCCGCGGCCGCCTCGGCCGCCGTGCTCCCCCCGGACGCCCCCCTGCCCAAGAGGCAGGAGACCTACCGGCGCTACGTCATCGCCAAGGGCGACACCCTCTCCCGGGTGGCCAGGAAGCTGGGGGTGACCACCGACCACCTCAAGGAGATCAACGACCTGAGCTCCAACCTGATCAAGCCCGGACAGGTGGTCTACTACTGATCCCCCCTCCCCGGCTCCCCGGACCCGGGAGCCGCCCCCTGGCCCCTTGGTGGTGGTTCGGCTCTTCCGGCCGGGGCCTTGGCCTCCCTTTTTTATTGACCGTCGGAAAATAAATTACTATGGTAAATATTATCCTCTGGCTTTGAATAAGGACTCCCCCGCCAAGTGAACCTGGGCAGCCAGCTCCGCCGCTACCGGAAGGAAAAATCCCTTACCCTGAGGGTCGTGGCCGAGAGGACCGGCCTCTCCGAGGGGTTCCTGAGCCAGGTCGAGAACAACGTCAAGTCCCCTTCCGTGGAGAACCTGGTAAATATTTGCCAGGCCCTGGGGGTCAGCGCCGGAGACCTG
>Ga0068714_10003385_pt1 | contig 19007 bp, 12 predicted proteins | sample MTBNYHSulfiMetaG_FD_62988 | JGI IMG/M metagenome (GOLD analysis project Ga0068714, IMG submission 62988) | Enrichment culture microbial communities from rom New York Harbor, USA that are MTBE-degrading - MTBE-NYH (New York Harbor Sulfidogenic)... | ecosystem: Environmental > Aquatic > Marine >... | reverse complement strand
TCGAGCTTCTCCGGATCTCCCCCGTAACAGGACTGCGCCAGGATCTTGCTGGACACCAGCGGCATGGCGGCGAAGGCTTCGTTGATTTCCACCAGATCCATGTCGTCCAGGGTCAGGCCCGCCGCTTGAAGCGCTTTTTCGATGGAAGGCGCCGGGACCGCGGCGATCATGTTGGGCGCCATGGTCACGGCGGCGGTGGAAAGCACCGTGCACAGGGGGGTCACCCCGAGTTCCTCCGCCTTCTTGCGGGTCATGAGAAGGATGGCGGACGCCCCGGCATCCAGACCGGGGGCGTTGCCCGCCGTTACCGTGGGGCTGCCGTACACGGTGCGAAGCTTACTCAGGCCTTCCAGCGTGGTGTCCGGTCTGGGGCACTCATCCTTGTCCAGTACCAAAGGCGGCCCTTTTCTCTGAGGAACCTCGATGGACATCAACTCCTCCCGAAACTTGCCTGCCGCTTCCGCTTCCGCATAGCGCATTTGGCTCCTTAAGGCCCATCCATCCTGTTCTTCCCGGGACACTCCGTATTGCAGCGCCACTTCCCCGGCGTCCACCGAGACGGGGTTGAAGTCCTTATATCCCAGCTCGAACAGGGTGTCCTGCGCCGTAATGTTCCCGATTCGGTTCCCCCAGCGCACGCCCGCCGAAACGATGAGAGGCGTGCGCGCCATGTTATCGGCCCCCGCGGCGATGACGACTTCCGCGTCCCCCACCCGGAGGGCCCGCGCCCCCATTTGCACGGCTACCAGCGATGAGCAGCAGGCCTTGTTGACGGCCATGGACAGCGTTTTCTCGGGAAGCCCGGCCCGAAGGACGGCTCTGCGATCCGGAACATCGCCCTTGCCGTCCTGATACGGTTCCGAGAGGATGGACAAACCGTAGAACACCTCATCCACCGCCTCCCCCGGAACGTTCACCCTCCGGAGGACTTCCCGCATCGCCTGAGCGCCGAGTTCGACGCTTTCCACATCGCGCAGCACCCCTCCGAACCGGCTGTACGGGGTTCGAACGGCGCTTGCCACCACCACATCCTTGGCTGTCTTTCTGTGCTTTTTGCGTGCCATGATTACTCCTTGCATGAAGCGGATCGGATTACGTTCCAATAAAAATAAAAACACCGTATTCCCTGCGGGAACCTTTCGCCTCCGGTACCCATTCTTCAACGACTTCGGGAACCTCCTTCGGATGAAAGGCCGTTCAAACACGCGCATCGGGCCGTGAAAACGGAGCGCGATGCACGGCGCGCCCATTTCGGGAAGCGATACCAGAGCACTGGGCCTCGGAGCACCGCAAACTGGGGCGCCGAAAAAAGAACGAACGTTCGTTGTTCATTTTGCACGCTCGGTATGGGGCCTGTCAATGAAAGAATGCTCCCCAAGCATACGCCGGCAAACGCGGGCGCCTCGCTTACGTGAGCCACGCATACGAATGAACACCGCAAAACCAAGGATTGAAACCAGGCCCTGCGCCATTGGGCCGTGGCCTTACAGCCCCGAGATCGAACCGGTGCACCCTCGGAATTGCCGAAATCAGAGAAGGCCTGAACATCAGACTCACCCGATCCTTTCCGCCTCCGGCCGCTCAGCGGGATCTGAACCGGGCGGGCGGGAGGTCAACGCCGCATTCATCCTGAGGTCGGAACGTCGTTTTTCCTGCCGTCACCCCGTGCGCCTCCAAAAAGGAGCGTATGTTCCCGATTCGTAACATGGACGTTGCCGAATTGAGAAAAGTTTCGGGCACAGTCATCCGAAGATGATGCTCCGGCGCCTGCCGGAAAACGAACGCACCGTTCCTATTATATCAACCTCATTTTCAGGAGACACGTCATGAAGCGTCGAGAATTCCTTAAGCTCGTGTCCGCAAGCGCGGCCGTCATGGCCGCACCCGGCGTTGTCCACGCCGCCGCCCGACGACCGGTCATTCGTGTGGGACTCGGACCCCAACAGCCGACACAAGCCGACACAAAGCGGGTTTGGGAACCGATCTACAAGTTCGTTGTTGATAATGTGGGGGCGACCCTCGATCTGCAAGTGGCCAATGACTGGGCAGGAATCGCTACGGCCCTGGCCAATGAGCAAATCGATGTGGCCCAGATGGGGCCTTGGGGCTACGTGCTGGCCCGGAAAAACGGCGGGGCCCGCCCCATCAATATGATGCTGGTCAACGGCAAGCCCTATTATAAAGCCATCATCGTCGCCCGCCCCGGCCTGCACATTGAGAACTTCCCCGAGGACGCCAAGGGTCTGTCGATCCAAATGCTCGATGTCGGATCGACCTCCGGTTGGCTGGTCCCGACATACTTTTTCAAGCAGCGCGGAATCAATCCCAAGACTTTCTTCGGCCGCTACGCCGAAGGAGCTTCCGCCGCCGCAGCCCAGATGGCCACCGTGAACGGTCAGGTGGATCTTGCCACCGGCTGGGACACCCATCGTAACATCATGATCAAAAACGGCACGATCACAGCCAAATCCAACCAGGTAATCTGGGAGTCCGATCCCCTGCCCAATGAAGTCGTCGCGGTGCGCAAGGGACTGGACAGCAAAACCGCCGCGAAGTTGCAGGCCGCGTTCGCGGCCCTCACCAGCGATGCCGTGGCAAGCCAATTGCCGTATCCCTACACCGGCTACGTCGTCACCAGTCATGAACCTTATGAAGTGCTCGAGCACATGGGCTACGAATTGGGCGCCCTGAAGAAATGATGTGGATAACCATGGAGTTGGGGCCAAACGCCGCCGCCGGGAAGGGGCGGAAAGCGGTATACCCATGAGACGGGGAGTTCCCACCAAGACAAGCGAAGGCGGTTATCTGGAGCCGAAAACCGCCCTCTTTTCGGCGCCGACCCTAAAGAGGACCGGAATCGGGATGGTCGTGCTGCTTTTTATCGGTACGAGCGTCTGGCTTAGCGATATCGATCCGGCCCGGCTCATGTTCGGAATCCCGAGGCTGGCGGCTTGGGCCGCAAAAGCCTGGCCTCCCCAAATCAACGAGCTCGACATTATGCTCATCCGTGCGGCGGAAACCGTCGCCATCGCCACGGTGGCCACCACGGCGGCAACTCTGGTCGCCTTCCCCCTGAGCGTTCTTGTCTCCAGAAACGTGACGCCTTTTCCTTTACTGTCCATGCCGGTCCGATCCATCATTAACGTGTTCCGAGGCATCGATACCGTGGTGTTTGCCATTCTCTTCGTGGCCGCGGTGGGACTCGGTCCGTTCGCGGGTGTGTTGGGTATGTTTATCCACGCCATCGGGGTCATCGCCAAGCTCAACAGCGAGGCCATCGAAACCTTGCCGGCGGCTCCGCTGGAGGCCGCCGCCATGACGGGCGCCGGCCAAGCCTCCATCGTAACCTACGCCATGCTCCCGTCCGTACTGCCGAATCTGGCGTCCACCTCGCTCTATGTCTGGGAAGCCAATGTCCGGACCTCCACCATACTGGGCATCGTCGGCGCAGGCGGAATCGGCATCGAGATTAAGGCGGCCATCGATCTCTTGGATTTCCAGCGTCTTTTTACTCTGACCGTCATTGTGCTGGTCATGGTCACGGCCATCGACCAGTTCAGCGCCTGGCTGCGAAGGAGACTCATCTAATCATGGATACCGGCGCCTCACTGCTGTTGGAGCAGGTTACAAAACGCTACGGCGACACCATAGCCCTCAAGGAGGTGTCCTTCGGCATCGCCCCCGGGGAATTCGTGGCATTGCTCGGTCCCAGCGGAGCCGGCAAATCCACCATCTTCCGCTGCATCAGTCGCCTGACACGGCCGGAAGCGGGCGGCGTGTACGTGCTGGGCCGCAGGATGAACACCCTGGAAGGTCGCGCCCTGAGGAACCAGCGACGACTCATCGGACTCATTTTTCAGCAGTTCAATCTCATCGGACGACTGAGCGCCATGGACAACGTCCTTGCCGGTCGGCTCGGCCACGTGGGTTTCTGGCGGGCTTCGCTCAGGCGATTTCCCGAAGAGGCAAGACAGTCGGCGCTGGCCGCCCTGGATCGCGTCGGGCTCCTGGACAAAGCGTATCAGCGGGCCGACAGTCTCTCGGGGGGCCAGCAACAGCGTGTGGCCATCGCCCGCGTTCTGGCCCAGAGGAGCCGAATCATTCTGGCGGATGAGCCCGTTGCAAGCCTCGATCCGGCCGCCGCTCAAAACGTTCTGGAGACACTTAAAGGAGTGGCCAGAGAACTGGGCATGGCCGTCCTGTGCAGCCTGCACCAGGTCAACCTCGCCCTCGATCATGCAGACCGGCTCATTGCGCTCCGAGACGGCGCCGTTCTGTTCGACGGTCGATCGGACACCATCGAAAACGACATGCTCGATACCCTCTACAGTCGACGGGAGCGGACCGGCATCCGCGGCGAGGATCCCGGACTCGACCGAGAGCAACGCAGGCGGCGCGCGTATGGCAAACCATGGGTCCCCTCCAGGGGCCTGGAACCCCTGTCGCCTTCGTAAGCCGTACCCCTCCAGTTTCGCTGAAATGCGGGCATCGCGCCGCACGGCGAGACCGTGTTCGGGTATTGCAGATACCTATATGTGGAGCGGCTCCCCCTATGACAATACTCCGGACCCGGCCCATCCATCCATTGCAGGCCATTGCTTTCGATCTGGACGGTACTCTTGTGGACACCCTTCCCGATCTCGCCTACACCATGAATTCGGCGCTGGCGCAGTTAAAACTGCCACCCGTACCCATGCGCCTCGTCCGGCAAAGCCTTCACGCCGGGCTTGAAGGCGCCGCGCGTGCGGCCATAGCACGTCTTCATGCCCCTCCTGAGTTACTGCCGGATTTGTTGCGCCTATACCGGCACGAGTATCGCAGGCACATTTGCCGCTCCTCGAGTCCTTTTCCGGGAGTTCAATCCATGCTGGATCGACACCACCGACAGGGTATTAAACTCGGCATATGCACAAACAAGGATGAATCCGATGCCCTCCTGCTACTGGACACGCTGGGTCTTCTCCACTACTTCGAGGCCGTCGTCGGCGGCGATACCCTGCCGAAGAAGAAACCCGCCCCGGATCCCCTGGTTGCACTTCTGGGAAGATTGCACATCCCGACCCGGGCCGCCGTCATGGTCGGCGACACCCATGTCGACATGCAGTGCGCGCACTCCGCAGGTGTTCCCTGCGCCTTGTATTCCGGCGGCTACGGCCAAATCACTTCGTCGGGGATAAAACCCGGCTTCGTGTTCTCAGACTACGACACCTTGGACTTGAAACCATTCCATGGGATCTTCCCGTGAAGCACCCATATAGGAATGAAAACGGCCAATCGGCGCCGGGCACGATTCTGGCGCACCTCAGTGACCCCCATGTCGTTTCTTCCGGCAGACTCTTGTACGGACAAGACCCCGGCGAGCGTCTCACTCTCGGCCTCCGACATCTTGTACGCCATTATCCCCGGACCGCATCCTGCATCCTCTCCGGGGATTTGGCGAACCACGGCGACGGTGCGGCCTATGCCGAACTTCGGGGCCTACTCGAGCCCCTCGCCATACCTTTCCATCCGGTACTGGGCAATCACGACGACTTCGCCGCGTTTCAGCAAGTCTTCCCCGAGCACCGCGGCGAACCACCCGGATTTCTTCAATACGAAGCGGACTTGGGAGGCGTCCGTCTTCTGGTTTTGGACAGCAGGGACAGGGAGGTCCGCGGCCCTCGTCATTCGGGCCTGCTTTGCAGCCGAAGGCTGGATTGGCTGCGCGAACGGCTGGCGTGCAATCGGGGTCCCGTGCTGATCGCCATGCATCATCCTCCCATGCCCGTGGGCATTCCCTCCGTGGACGCCATTGCATTGCAGAACCCCCAAGCTTTCCTCGACACGGTATCTTCCGGGTCCGTCCGGCCCTTCCTGCTCTTGGGCCATGTGCATCGGAGCATTTCCGGAATCTGGCGGGGCCTGCCTTTCTTCTGCACGGCCGGGGTGAGTCACCAGATTGCCTTGGACCTCGATCATACAAACCCCATTTTAGGCAGCATGGAGCCTCCTTCCTACGGTCTGATTCTGGTGGATCGCGAAACCGTAACGGCTCATCGAGTGGGTTTCACCGAACCCGGCGTTACGTTTCCCCTGACGGATTTCCCCTCATAATCCCGGTGCCCTTTTAAGCCCGTCGAAGAACGCGACCAGCGGTCACGCCAACGGCGTGACGCTTCATCCTTCGTCATTGCGGCGTGCTGTACGTACTCTTCATTCCTCAGGATTCGGCGCGCCTGATGTGTGGCTTGCCTCTCATCGCGTTACGCCGGCCTGCCCGCAACACGCCTTACCAATGGGCTGGTATGGGACTTGTGTGTCCGCACGCCATGGGAGCGGCCGGGAAGCGCATTGTCGGGGACCCGGCTCGGCTTTCCCATGGGCTCCGGTGTTTCGCAGGCACGGCGGCTCGAATCCGACGATTCATATCATAAGGCGCGGCCGTGCCCGGCGCCGCCTTCGCGGATTTTGGGCGGATCCGGCTCCGGAGGCGTCCAGCGCAGCAGCCTGCCGGAGTGCCAAAGGATCACTAACGTGTGCAGCACGTGAAGGGTTCCGCCCCAAAGAGGAGTCAACGCGCTGGAAACGGCCAGGAACGCTCCCAGCAGGTTGGTGGTGTGAGCGAACCAGAAATTGCGTTCCACCGTGAGATCCGTCCTGCGGCTTAACTGCCGCACATATACCAGTCCCGTAAGATTCTCGTCGGGCAACGTGATGTCGGCCGCCTCCAACGCCGCGGGAGAACCCGCCGCACCGACGGCGATGCTTAAATGGGCCTTGCCGAAGGCGGGGGCGTCGTTCACGCCGTCCCCCACCATGAGTACGCCGGAACATCGCTGAACGAGTCGTTCCACGTATTCCGCCTTTTTCAGGGGCGTCAAGCCGCCGGCGGAACCGTCCAAAGACAAAGCATCGGCCAACGAGTCCACCACGGGGCCGGCGTCTCCGCTCACCAGATGGCATTCGGTCACGCCGTCCCGGCGGAGCCAGGCCATCACGGAACGGGCTTCCGGGCGGACAGTGTTCGACAGGCATAACAGACCCTGGAGTTTGCCGTTGCGGGCCACGTAGACCACGGAATGTCCACTCTCCAAATACCGGAGCGCCTTGTTCTTGAAATAACCGCACCGGATCCCTTCCGAAACCATGAACGCTTCATTGCCTACCAGCAAGACGTCCGGACCCATTTCGGCGCGCACCCCTTCCGCCAAACGATCCTCACACCGGTCCGGCGCAACGGTGGAGAGTCCTTGACGGCGGGCCGCTTCCACTAGAGCCCTGGAAAAAGGATGGGTGCTTTTCGTTTCCGCGGAAGCCGCCCAGGTTAGGACCCGCTTAGGATCTATCCAAGGGGACCTCGGTACGATGTCGACGACCTCCGGAACACTGGAAGTCAACGTCCCGGTCTTGTCCAGGCACACGCAATCCACCTTAAGCATCGTTTCCAGATGCCGCCCCCCTTTGATCAGGACGCCCCGGCGCGCCGCGTGGGCGACGGCGGCCGCCATGGCCGTGGAGACCGCCAACACGGTTGCACAGGGACAGGACATGAGCAACAGCACCCCCAGCGAGCGATCCAAACTTCCCGTTAACGCCAGGGTAACCAGCGTCGTGGCCATTCCCCACCGGGTGAGCCGTCCCGCCAGCTCCTCCGCCCGGGCTTCCGCTTTCGTACGCTGATTCAGATAGATTTCGGCAAGGTCCACCATACGGCGGAGATAGGTCTCCGAGCCGGCGGCTTGAGTTCGGACATGCAATTCCCCCTGATCCAGGGACGTCCCCGCATAAACGAAATCGCCCACTCCACGGACTTCGGAGTAGGGCCGTCCGGTGATATGGGCCTCGTTGATCAGACCTTGTCCTTCGATAACCGTGCCATCCACGGGTATCCGTGAGCCCCGCCCGATCCTCAACACGTCACCGACCCGAACCGTTTCCAGGGCCGTGGGATGCTCCCGGCCGTCCACCCACAGGTAAACGATCTGCGGCGGTCTTTCCAGAAGGGATCGCACCTTCCTTTTCGCCGTATCCGCCGCCAAATTCTCGAGAAACATGCCGAGGGACAACGCCCAGAGGATTTCCAGGGCCGTAAACGCTTCCCCCGTGCCGATGGCGAGTACGCACCCGGCGGCCAGGAAAAGAAATAAGCCCTTCCTTCGCCCGGCCCGCCGTCGGCTCCAAGCCAGACGCAGCAAGGGCAGGGTGCTCACTGCGGCCAAAATACCCGTGACACTGAAAGGTCCTTGAGACAACGGAGTTCGAAACAAGATCCTCCGAACCAAACCGTAAAGCAGGAACCCGCTGAACAGTGCAACAGCCACTCCGTGAGAAAGCGGAGAAAACTCGTTCCGAGGCTTTCCGGCAAAAGGTTCGGACCGATTCGTCAGGACAGGATCCCTCTTCGAGGAGGTGCGGGCAAGGACTGCCCGGGCCAGATCCGCCACCAGCTTGACGGCCGTATTGCGGTCCACGGAATCCGGATCGAAACGCACGATAACGCTCCCGGTGCTGGCCCTGACGTCGCTCCACAAGAACTGCTTCTGTCCGGACAAAGCTGTCTTGAGTATTCGCACATCCGCCCCGGCACGGCGCAACGCTCGGAAACGAAGACGCACCCGCCCGTGGGTCTCATGGCAGACGCATAACATGAGCTTGGATGGCTCTTCCATGGGTCGGACTCCTACTGTAAGTTGCCCATTTACGAATGTTTCTGTAACATAATTGTCACAATTATCCGCTTAGTGAATAGCCCCCCTTTCTACGTCTTGAAGGTTCCACCGACGGGCTCACCATCCGTTTTCCGTTGATAAATAGTAAATACTAGTTTAAACTATTTTGCATAGAATTAAAAGTGTCCGAGAATATGGCCTCTTAATCGGGAAAAAACTCATCGAACACCCGATGCGCGGGATTCCAGCGGGGTTGCCTTCCGCAACAGGCAGAGAATGTGTGGAGGGAATCTTTTGCTGCATGGATCCGCTCCGTTGTGCAGGGAACATGCCACAGGCGTTATTTTCTTGGACCATGGGGGATTGCTGTATTTCGTACCAGTCCAGAGAAAGGAGTCGTCACAATGAAGATCTTCAAAGGCATGGAGTTGGGAACCGGCATTGCCGTGGGAATCGGCGCCGCGCTGTTGGCGCCCATTGTCATCCCCGCGCTGACGGGGATTCTGAGACCCGTTGCCAAAGGAGCTATTAAAGGGGTCTTGGTGCTTTTCGAAAAAGGGAAGGAGATCGCCGCCGAAACCAAAGAAATGGTGGAGGATCTGGCCGCCGAGGCCCAGGACGAACTGGCTCGCGAACACAAAGAAGCGTCGGCTGCTCCCATCGAAGGGGCTTAATGACATGCAGCCCGAAGGTTTTTTGGCGCATTCCACCGACACAAGGCTCAGAATCAAAATTCCATCGAAAAGGGGCGACCGTTCCTATTTCGGCCGCCTACAGGAAGAGTGCAGGCGCTTCCTGGCGTATCGCAGTGTGCACGTGAGCCCCAGCGCGGCCTCTATACTTCTGGAAGATGAAGGTATCGACGTGGAAGCGTTTCTCCAGTTTGCCGAAACTCGGGGTTTTTTTCGATTGAATCCCGAAGCAGGAGCCGCGGCGCCCATCGAGAAGCGCGTCCTCAGGCCCTTGAGACAGTTCAGCAGTCGGATTCTGGCCTTTACGTCGGGTGAAGTCGACTTGAAAAAGGCCATTTTCGTGGGCCTTCTGGCCATCGGCGCACTGCAAGTCTTCAGAGGGAGACTCCCCATGCCCCCCTGGTACACCGCTTTCTGGTACGCCTTCGGAATCTTTACCAAACTGATGATGGATGATGTGGCTAAGCAGAAGTCTCCGGACTGAAAACCATACGTCTGTAGGCATCGTACATGCGAGCGTTGCAGGCCGCGGCAGATACAAGGTCCGCGGCCTGTATCGTTGTCCAACCCTCAAGGTTCTCATTGAAGCCTCCCTGAGACGCGAAGAAGGAATCCTGAGCGTGGTCGCCGGTACGCTCACCGGCAACGTACTGGCGCAGTACGATCCGGCATGGGACCAGGAGCGTGTGGCTGTGATGCTGCTGGCGATACTCGAGGATAGCGGAGCAGCCGGTGCTCCCGCACCTCCCCGAGTCCAGCCTCGGGGAAACGCCGGCCTGGAGGCGGTCCCCTCTGTACAGCCGCACCCACGAGCAGGAGAGTATTGCCCGGCCAACGACTTCGTCGCCGACCGGTTGGGCCGGGACGAGGAACACATCGCCTGGCACGCGCTGGACACGGCTTCCGTATGTCTCAGACTGGAATCCGATCCCGTATCCGGTCTGACACACGAAGCCGCCCTCGAGCGGCTCCAGCGTCTCGGCCCCAACAAGCTTCCCGAGACACCGATCCGTTCCGGTTTTGCGATTTTCGCCGGACAACTCCGATCCCTTCCCACGGCATTACTGGCAGGAGCAGCGGGCCTGTCCGTCCTGACGGGAGGGTTGCTGGATGCCGCGATTATCTCAGGAGTAGTGATAGTCAATGCAATCATCGGATATGTAACCGAAAGCAAAGCTGAAAAGACGTTGCAGTCCCTGACAGGGCTGACGCCGCCCACCGTCAAACTCCTGCGCGAAAGCCGAACACGGGAGACATCATCGGCGGATCTGGTGCCCGGCGACGTGTTCCTGTTGGAACCCGGAATGTTCATGCCGGCGGATGCCCGGTTACTCGAGGCCGAGCACCTGGTGGTGGACGAATCGGCGCTCACCGGAGAGAGCATGCCCGTGGCCAAGAGCGTGGCGGTAGTCCCGGATGCAAGAATCCCATTGGCGGACCGCAGGAATATGGCGTACTCCGGCACTTTGGTCACCGGCGGCCGCGGAACCGCCATCACCGTCGCCACGGGGACCCGAACCGAAATGGGGCAGGCGCAGCTTCTGTTGGGAGAGGCCGAGACCCCTCGCTCTCCCCTGGAACGTCAACTGCGCACCATCGGAAACCAGTTGGTGCTGGCCGGACTGGGCACGTGCGCAGCCGTGCTTTGCATCGGCGTCATGCGAGGTTTAGGCCTGATACACATGATTCGAACGGCCGTCTCGCTGGCCGCCGCCGCAGTACCCGAGGGCCTTCCCACAGCGGCAACCACCACCCTGGCCCTGGGGGTCAACCGCATGCGAAAACACGGAGTGCTCGTCCGGCGCCTGCACGCCATAGAAACCTTGGGCGCCGTCCAAACCGTCTGTTTCGACAAGACCGGCACCATCACGTGGAACCGTATGTGCGTCAAGGAAGTGTTTTGCGGCATGCGCCTATACTCGATCCGCAACGGACGCTTCTTCGTGCAAGGCCGGCCCGTGGACCCCGGGGAATCCCCCGAGTATCGTGAATTCAGAAGAGTCGTCCGCGTGGCCGTCCTCTGCAGCGGCGCGCGTATCAAGAACGGCAAAGGCGGCAGGCTGGAGCTTATCGGATCGTCCACCGAGGTTGCCCTGCTGAACCTGGCGGACCTGGCCGGTGTGGACGTTGTGGAAATGCGCAGGACGTATCCCTTGTCCCGGGTGACAGAACGCAGTGAGACCAGGATCTACATGACGGCCGTCCATGCCAAGCCCAACGGCAGAAAACTCCTCTCCGTCAAAGGAAGCCCCAGAGATGTCCTGGCGTTGTGCGGATGGCACTACAAGGGCGGACAAAAGATCCTCCTCACGGACGCTGACAGAAAGACCATCCTGGAAGAAAACGAGCGCATGGCGGCCCAAGCCCTGAGGGTTCTGGGATTCGCCCAGTCCCGCGAAACGGGACCCGACGACCAGGAAGGGGCTCGGGACTTGACATGGCTTGGCTTGGTCGGCATGGCGGATCCTTTACGGGAGGGCGTACCGGAGCTGATCCGGCGATTCCATCGAGCCGGAGTTCGCACGGTGATGCTTACGGGGGATCAGAGCACCACGGCATACACCGTGGCCCGGTTCGTGGGTCTCGCCGGCGGGGAACCCTTGCGCTTGGTCGAAGCGAGTTGTCTAGCGGTCCGGGAGAACGGAACGCCGCTGTCCTTCGATCTGGGCGCCCATGTGTATTCCCGGGTAAGCCCCGGCGACAAGCTTAAAATCGTGCTGGCCTTACAGGCCGGAGGCCGGGTCGTGGCCATGACGGGTGACGGCATCAACGACGGCCCGGCGCTCAAAGCCGCGGATGTGGGCATCGCCATGGGAAAAGCCGGAACGGATACAGCCCGGGAAGTGGCCGACGTAATCTTGGAAAACGACGATCTCGAAGCACTTATTACCGCGTTGAAGGATGGCAGGACCATCCACCTGAATCTGAAGAAGTCCGTCCATTACGCCCTCTCGACGAACCTGAGCGAACTCCTGCTGGTGTTCTCCGCACTGGTCGCAGGTTTGGGATCCCCCTTGAACGCCATGCAGTTGCTTTGGATCAATATGATCTCCGATATCTTTCCGGGTCTGGCCCTATCCTTGGAACCCGTGGAGCCTGGAATCCTGGAACAGCCCCCCAGGGACCCGCAAGAACCGTTGCTGACCGGGTCCGACTTCCGGCGCATGTTGCGCGAATCCGCCGTTATGAGCGCCGGGGCCTTGGGCGCCTATGGGTACGGCCTCGTGAGCCGGGGGCCCGCCGGGACACTGGCCTTTCACACCTTGGCCGTTTCCCAATTGCTCCACGCCCTTACCTGCCGTTCCAGCACATCGGGCATGATGTCAAGGCGACCTAAACCGCGCAACCGGATATTGGACATCGCCGTAGGCGGTTCCTTGGTCCTTCAGTGTCTGACCGTAATCACCCCCGCTCTGCGGCGTCTGCTGGGGTTGGCTCCTTTAAGGCTTCTGGACGGCCTGGTGGTGGTCGGCGGAGCGCTGGCCACCCTCCTGTTCAACCGCACACTGAAGGGCATACGCCGCCCGTTTCCGGCTCAGATGGAGACTGCACAACGGCCTTGGCAGGATGCCGGAGCGGAGGTTAAAGAGTCTCTTCCGCGTTTCCTTTCAAACGGCAATGCTTCCGATAAACCGGTCCTTTATCCGGATGCCGCCGAATTGTGTTGAGCCGGCCGAGGAATCCTCGCAACGCTTTCTCGGTCCCATCGTAAATAATCATTCGTCTTTACGGAGTACCGAGGCCTGCGGCGGGTAGACTTATGCGGTTTTCGGTGAGGCTCCCGCACAGGCGGGACGCGATCGTACGGTCTGTTCAGAAAGGCCGGTCGGCCGCTGAAGGCAAGGATTATATGAGCGCCGCCAAAAAGGAGAGGCCCGTGTTTTCCAGGGCTCTTTTCATGGCGAATCCGAAAAAGAACCTTCCTATGGCTCGGGCGGCGTTGCCGGTGGCGGCTTCAAAGCGCTCTTGACTGCTTTTCAGTTTGGATTCGTCCACAAATCCGAGTTCCTTCAAGCGATTCAATATTCCTTTCGAATGCGTTTTTTCCTTGTCGTACCGGACGATGAGGCTCCCCGTGACGGCGTTCACCGTAACTGATTCCACTCCGAAAAGATATGTGCACACGGATTCCAGTTGCGCCGCAGCCCGAGGGTTCCTTTGAACCGCAGGGATCTTCACCCGTATCCTGCCAGGAACTTCATGCATGTAGTGATCCATCTATCCTCAGCTCCCCGAGTATGGAACCCAAAGGGTTCCCTGTTGGTCGTATGAATGATTTCCGCTGACCATTATCCCCTGGCTTTTGGACCAAATCGTGACCGATATGTTTCATTTCGGTCACAATGCAAGAAATCCGTCCATCCAGAGGACTCAATGGTGTATCATATTCCCAGACGACTCTTCAGGGTGGGCTTCCTGGGGGTCCCGATGCAATGTTTTACCCTCAGAGTGGAGTCAACGCGGACCCGCCGTGAATTCTTTGAGGAGAAGATACGGCATGTTTTCCACTTCAGGCCCTGTTTTCGCCACTTCGTCGCAATGGGATTGAATAGACCGGAGATCTCCATTTAGACTGAAACCGAACTCGATACCAATTCGGCGAACGACGGTGCTTGTAAGATCCTGAACAACCCGTTGATAAACACGGTTTAGGACAGGCGGGTGGAAATCGAGGAGAAGCAAGCCACGCCGTTGGCGTGGCGAATCCTGTGGAATGAGGCGTACGGTACGCCGCAAGGACGAAGGATGAAGCGTCACTTAGAAGGCGTAACAGTAGATCGCGTTTTTCAACAGCCTGTCAAAGGAGGTACGGACATGCCGGCACACCGAATATCGAGGCGCGGTTTCATTGCGGCGGCGGGAATAAGCGCCGCCGCCCTCACCCTGAATTCAAGAAAGCTGCCGGTGTACGCGGACGACAAGAAGCATGAGGGGCGATACCCCGTGGTGGTCATCGGCGCGGGATTGGGCGGGTTGACCTGTGCCGCCTACCTGGCCCGCCGGGGCGTTCCGGTTACCGTGGTGGAGCAGCATTCCATACCCGGAGGATATGCCACCGCCTTCGATCGCGCCGGAGGAAAATACATCTTCGAGGTGTCGCTCCACGGGACCTCCATTCACAACAACACACCCGCCCGGATTCTGGACGAATTGGGCATTCTGGACAAGCTGGAATTGGTTCCGCTCCCCGAGACCTACCGGATCAAAACCGATTCCGGCGACGTGGTGATACCGCAAGCGGATCCCGAAGGTTTGGTCCGGGAACTCTCCAGCAGGTTTCCTCAAGAGTCCGATGGTATCCGCGGTTTCGTGTCCGATCTGCTGGCCGTTTATGACGAGACGGAAGCCTACGGGAAGAAGGGAAATGCATTCAAGACGGTGACAAAGCCCTTGTTCCCTTTACTGTATCGCAACATGTGGAAGGTGAGAACCAAGACATTGGAAGACATGCTGGCCGAGCGGATTCAATCACCGGAACTCCGCAATCTGCTTTCCTTTCTGTGGGGATACTACGGGCTCCCTCCTTCCAAATTATCGGGCTTTTACTATGCCGTGGCCACCGGCGATTATCTAAAGAACGGTTCCTTCTATATAAAAGATCGTTCCCAACGACTCAGTGATCTTTTGGCCGAATCCATCGAAGCCGCAGGAGGAAAGATCCTGTACAACACCACCGCCGAACGGATCCTGCTGGAGAAGAGCGCCGTGTCGGGAGTATCCGTATCCGGAGGCAAGATCCTTTCAGCTCGCACGGTGGTCTGCAACGGCAGCGCGCCGACCTTGTTCGAGCGCATGCTGCCCGAAAACAGCGTACCGGCCGAATACTTGCGCCGATTGGAATCCTACCGCCCGAGTATATCCTGCTTCATCGTCTGGCTTGGGTTAAACCGATCTATTGTCCGGGAGGTTCCGGGATACAGCACCGCCGTGCAATCCCATCGTTCGCCCGAGGAATGTTACGAGTCGGCTTTGACGGGCGACGTCGAAAACGCGTCCTACAGCGTCACCGTCTACGACCACCTGTTTGAGGGATACTCCGCGCCGGGAAGGTCCACCCTGATGATCCTCTCCCTGTGTGGGTACGAACCCTGGCGGCGTTTTGAAACCCATTATGAGGCGGGCCGGAAGGACGCATATCAGGCCGAGAAGGACCGCTGGACGGAAACGCTCATCCGTCGCGCGGAAAAGGACCTGATTCCGGGACTTTCGTCCCTGATAGAGGTTCAAGACGCGGCCACGCCGCTGACCAATCGGCGGTTCACGGGCAATACGGAAGGGGCCATATACGGTTTTGAACAGTCCCTGGAAAATGCGTATATGAATCGCATCCCCAACAAGACACCCGTCCAGGGGCTCTATCTGGCCGGCGCCTGGGGAAATCCCGGCGGCGGATATGCGGGCGCGCTGCACGGGGGCCGGTCCGCCTTTGAGACCATCCTCCGGGATTGGGGAGTTTGAGAAGTTTAGAGGGCCGGGCGGATTCTCCTTCGCCTTGCCGATTTACCCTGCTCCAAATCGGAAGAGGAGTCAGGATTCTCCTCTCCGGGAAGGACTCCCCGGCAACGCGGCATTGAACGTGTGACCCGGACTCCACGACCGGATTTCAGCTCCCGGCAGGTTCTCCAACCGTTATTCCAGCGAATTCATGCAGGGGGATTCCGTCTTCGGGAGCTGGGATTCGAAGTACTGGTATATCGTGATGTCCGCCATAGCTCCGGTACCGATGGGGCGGCATTTGCCGCCCGGGAGGCACTCGTACCCGTGCGGACAGCAGCCCGTCTTGTCCGCGCAGCAGAACCATCCCGCTGGACAACACTTGCTGCCGCAGCACGTGGAGGTCTCGGGACAGCAACCCGGGTAGCAGCATTTGGGGGCCACAGCGGGACAGCAGCCTCCACCCGGACAACAGTGATCACCCACTTTACAGCATCCGGCCTGATCCGGGCAGCAGTAGTCTCCAGCAACGCAACAGCCCGATCCGCAGCAGGTTTCGGAGGGGGCGCAGTAGCCGCCGGTCCCCCAATCGCAGCAAACCGCTCCCGCCGGGATACAGTGGGGACCGCACACCTGGGGCTTTTCCGGGCAACAGTCGGGGGGCGCGCAGGGCTTGGGTTCGGCTGCGGGCACCCATACCGAAGAAGTAACGGTGGCCGTCGACGGCGGCGTGCCGGAATCGGTGGCCGTTACGGTTACCGTACGCGTACCGGGCGTATCGAACCATCGGCTGAAAATGTCCCCGCCACCCGACGGCCCGTCGCTGAACGCATACGCATAGGAATACGGCGGCGTGCCGCCGGATGCGTTCACATGCCATGTGCCGCTTCCGCCTAGCTCGATCTTTGTCGCGGCTTGAATAAAGGTGAGTCTTACCTCCGGAGGAGTGACGATAACCTGGATCGAGTCGTAGTCATAGTCGCCGTTGGCATCGGTAACCGATACGCCGATGGTGTATGTTCCGGGTTCCAAGATTGTGTAAAACCGATTTGCCACTCCCCATTGACCTGTCAGTCCATCGGACCATGTATGCGTAAAGGGCGGTACCCCTCCGCTTACGTTGGTCCTGCACAAAAACATGGCGGGCGCACGGGCCGTTTTGGATCCCACTGTGAGCATCACCACCGGAGAAACCGGCTTACGAACATCTAAGGCTACACCTCTATTACAGATAGAGACTGTACCGGAATAGGCTGTCATACGAACTTCTTTTATAGCCTCCGGCTCGTCTTGGGCGATGGCTTTCTGGAATGTCCAGTGAAAGCCCGCGCCCTGGTTAAGACCGATTAAACTCATCGTATCCTGCCACGCCGTCGCCCATCCGCCGTCCGACCGTATCGGAACACTAGTCACCTGATCCCGCAGCCGGGAATACACGTCCAGCCGGTACTCCACGGCGCCCGGGGTCTTGACGGAGGCGGGCTTGACAGACGCTGCACAGCCCGTCTTATGATCCCGACTGGTGATTTGCCCCGCGTCTTTCCCACTGGCCCATACATGGGCCTTCAGGCCGGACCAGGCGGCCGAAAGCCAGTCAATCCACGACGCGGCCCGGAACCCGGCGGCGGCGCCGTTCACGAGTCCTCCCAAGGCCCCCTGCAGGCACTGGAGGTCAGCCTCCGTGGGAGCCCCGGATTGGAACCCCGAAAGACATGCGTTCCACACCGGTTCCGCTCCTGGAACCTGGCTCAAGGCGGCGCCCGCCAGGGCGGAAGCCAGGGAAAACAGGCAGGCCCTCTTCGCCGGAGTCAACGCCTGGGACGACTGGAACTCAAGCCCCGGCGGAGATTGGAGAGACGCCGTCCCCGAAACGTCCGACGGGGTCATGCCCGCCGGCGGGCCCGCCACAACGGCCGCCAGGCGGTCGTTGTGGAACCCGAAGACGATGCCGTCATACACCAGCACCTCCAATTCCCCGTCCCATAGGGCGTATCGTCCCGTGGCCTGGGCCGGCCCGTGTTGTGCGGCCGCGTCCTGTTTCGTGGTATCGAAGTGATAGTAATCCGGGCGAAAGGGGGAAGACACCCCATGCAACGCCGGCTGCGGAATGGGCTGATCTCCGGCGAAGTCCGCGTTGACGAAGGACACATGGAGTCCGTTGGCCGCATACGCCCAGGTCTCGTCCACCCGCACCCGGCCGTTGTCTTCACTGAAGGTCTTCACAAAATCGTTGGGTACCCCTTCGTGGGTCATGAACCAGTCCTGATCCGGAGAACGGTGAAAAAACCGCGCCGGAACGCCGCTCAGGTTGCTGACCCAGGTACGGTCATCCAGGATCACGTTTCCTTCCCGCACCAGCACCGCGTAAAACCCGTAGTCGCCTTCGGGCACGCTGGAGGGAAAAGGAAATTCATGAAGGATGGTCCCCGCGCTCTGGTTCGAAAGATCCATGCCCCACTGAAACACGCCGGGTTCCGGGGACAGGCCGTTTTCGGTAACAAACAGCAAAGCGCCTCCTGGAAGCATGACGGCCGTCACCACATCCACACGGCCTTCCACCGTCCCCGGTGTAATCGCGTACGTCCAGGTGAACGGGTCCCCCGGCGCCGCTCGATCGGGCGTCACCTCCAGAGTGAGTTCATGGAGCGTGGGCTCCAGAGCGACCTCATACGTGGCGGTGATGGTAAAAGAGGTGGGCTGGGTGTTCAGATTCAAGACGGCTATGTACCACCTGCCCTGCTGCAACGGGGGGGTATCGGCGGGGGTCACCACGATCTGCTCGGACGCCGTGGGACCGTCGGAGATAAAATGCGTGTCCGCGTCCAGTTCAGCCACGGTGGCGCCCTGCAGGGGAGCGCCGTACTTCATGTACAGATCCAGATCTCCGCTTCCATTAGACACCGTAACGGTAAGCCGGACGGCGTCCGCCGGCGCCTCGATATATACATTGGAATAACTGCGGGCATTCAGGGAAGTATCGAAGGGCGTCCCGTTGGCAAGGGCGGTTTCCGCTTGGGGAGCGATGGCGGCGGCCTGCACCCCGTAACCCGCGAATTTCGGGGGCGGTTCCGCCTTAATGGGCGCATACGGGCCCATGAGACCCAGGCAGAAAACCGCGAGAATCAACCGGCAAACCGCCGTCGTGTTCCCAAACATAGCACACCTCCCGGATCATGTCTTAGCGGACCGTTGATAAACCCAATCTGCCGGCACGCCTTTGGCGTGAGGCTTC
>Ga0068714_10003383_pt1 | contig 19018 bp, 28 predicted proteins | sample MTBNYHSulfiMetaG_FD_62988 | JGI IMG/M metagenome (GOLD analysis project Ga0068714, IMG submission 62988) | Enrichment culture microbial communities from rom New York Harbor, USA that are MTBE-degrading - MTBE-NYH (New York Harbor Sulfidogenic)... | ecosystem: Environmental > Aquatic > Marine >... | reverse complement strand
TCTCACTCGAACCTTAAGTTTTTATTCTCTGATGTTGCTATTTTCCCCCTCGCGCACTGAATTGGCTGATCTCTTCTTTATTAATGTTTCATGACTGCTATGTCACCCCTGCCTATCGGCAGGCAGGGTTCCCTTAACTCTTAGACCAACGACTATTATTTTCTAACTGTCTCGTTCAAAGTAAGAAGTTTTACTCCAGTGACTTCTTTAAAAGTAGCTCCTTCGCTGATGGAGCGGATCAATCTATCTGGGTCTATTATCTTTGAGCCACAGATGGCATTGATTCCATAATCAAAAAGAATAGGGGAAATGGGTGAAGTGGGCCCGATCAGAAGAACATAAGCCTCTTTGCAAAGGTTTAAAAGCCCCTCAAGAGTGTGGTTGATCAAAGATGTCCCTGTTATCCCCACCACATCACACTGGGGTAAAATTATGTTTGCCTGTGTTGCAGGAAAATCTCCTTCTCGAAGCCTCTGCTCGAGAACCCAGAGATTCTTGGTCTTTCCTTTTAATTTTGGAATCCAAGGAAAGTGACCCACAATCGCTACATTTTTCCCCTGACCCTTTTCCAGAATGATCTCAAAAGCATTCTTTTCAATGCATCTGGATTCATCAATATCGATCAGTGAATTGATGGCTGCCATTCCGATGGAAGCCTCCAACAAACTCTCTGACTTAGCGTATTCGGCCAATTCCAACGCCGTCTTTCGGGTGAGATTCCCAACACCCCTCACGCTCCGGTCATGTGAAGGGCCTTCCTCCCTGAAAGTCGAGGAGAGGCCGCAGTGTTTTGTGATGACCGCGGTCCAGAAGACGCAGGTATGGACACTCTTCACTGGATAATCATTCTTTTTCAGATTTAAGAGGAGGTCATCAAGTATTTTCAATCTCCTATCCTCCCCCTTTCTCTCCGTATATCAGTTTCGATTGTCCTGTGGGACTCATCACCTTCGTGATGTTCTTAAAACCTTCCCCAAAGATGGATCCTTCTTCAGCGAGAAATTTCCTCGCATCCCTGGAACCAAGAAAAAAGATCCGAACATAAAAAAGCAACCGCACCAATGCTTTCTCCGGCTTCGCATGCTCCATCAGACAGAATCTACCGCCATCTCTTAAAACTCTTTCCACTTCACGGATTGCCCTTGTTCTTTCCTCTCCCTGTAATTCATAGAAAGCATGAGAACAAGTCACCCCATGGAAGGAAGATTTCTTAAAGGGGAGTCGACTGGCATTGGCCTGGATGAGAAAAAGTTGATCCAAATTCAGTTTGTTACCTTTTTCCTTTGCCTTTTCGAGCATCCCCCGAGAAAAATCAAGCCCGACGACCAAACCTCCACTACCCACTCCCTTTGTTAACTCCACCGCAACAGAGCCAGTGCCAGTACAGAGGTCTAAGGCCTTATCCCCTTTTGACAGGTTTGCTTTCTCTGTAATAAACCCCCTCAGCGAACCTTCTACATCTCTCGAATGTAAACGTATAATGGTATCGTAGATCTTAGAAAAAAGATCGTAATAGATTTGCCGCAAAGTACTCATAACAAATAATCCAAAAGTTGGAATAGTGGAATACTGGAATAATGGGGCTGTGGAAACCCAAGATTCCATTTCTCCAACTTACCATTATTCCATCATTCCAATTCTTTTTACTCTCTTAATGTAGCGATGAGTCTCTTGGGTTTCAAAAAAAGATCCAAGGCGTCGGAAATATTCTTCACGATGACATCCGCATCCTTCATTGCGGAAGTAGATATTCCTTCTTCTCCTAAAACAGCGATCCCGAGAACAGCCTCTTTCAGCATGAGATGATCATTGCTTCCATTTCCGATAGCAACCGTCCTCGACGGATCCAGGGATTCCACAACTCTTAATTTCACTTCGGTACTGTCTTCTTCCGAAACCTTCAGCAATTCCACGCCCATATCTGAACTTTCTTCGCTGGCAGTCCCCTGAGTGTCAACTGTGAGTATGTAAATCTTCACTTTATCGGATAGGTTGTTTATTTTCTCTTTCACTTCCAAAGGAATTTTCCCGTCTGTGGCAATGGTTCCATTCAAATCGAGGACCAGATTCTCAATCTCAATGTTTCCCCAGCCGGGGATATCTATTTCTATCAACTTTTGACCCTCCTTAATTCATGGATGCAACGTATTGAAAGAATTATTAGATAAATCCGAATATTGAAATCTTGATGTGCAAGGGGTAAGGTGCCGTTCTTTGTATAGCGGTGCTGCAGTGCTGCGGTTTTGGAGTTAACGGCATCACGGCAAAACAGCATAACAGCAGCACCATAATAAACCATTTACGGCTTACGCCTCACGCTCTAAAGGAATTTTAGGTTTCACTCGCCTGCCGGCAGGCAGGTGCTTCTGGTTTTCATTACATCTCCAGTACACTTCCCACGCATCCATAAAAAAACCGCTTTCCGAATTCCTGGTGAAGTCTGAATGCTGCTCTCATTCCTGTGCAATGGGAGACGCCAATTTTTTCAATCTCCATTTTCTTGAGCGATCGAATCGATTCCTCCAATTGTTCAGGGGTTAAAAAATCTAAATGGGTTCCACCCAATATGGCATGAAATTTCCTTTTTCCCATTTTATTGATGATGTGGTCAATGATATTGATCATCCCTGAGTGGGCACACCCGAGAATTAGGATGAACCCCTTCTTGCTCTCAAGAAGAAGGGATTGGTCATCTGAAAAGGTATCTTGAGCTGTTTTTCCATTAATCTCGCTGAAAAGTCTAGGGTCAGGTTTCTCAAAGGGGGTTTTTCTCGGCACCTCTCCGGTTAAAAACATTCCTTTCTCTAATTCCAAGAAAGCATCATTAAAAAGAAAATTGGCCCCCAAGGACTCTAAATACCCTTTCTTATAAGGAATTCCTACAAATCGTTTTGTTTCTTTTCTATTTTCTTTAAGCACTGCAATTCTATCTAAAAAGACATGGGGGTGGGCATGAACATCCACCTTTCCCCTTAATCTGAGCACTTCAGGCAGACCTCCGGTATGATCATAATGACCATGGCTGAGGAAAATCTTTTTTATGCTCTTCAAATCCTTACTCAGAGTAAGGCTGTTTGGCACGATCGAATGGCCACTCCCCGTATCGAAAAGATAATTTCCCTTATCCGTCTCAATAAAAGCAGAAAAGCCATGTTCACCTGAACCCACCAATCGGCCTACCAGATTCTCACATAATATCGTTATTCGAGTTTTCATCAGCAACCTTCCTCAATCCATAATCCATCCAATCGGATCTCCTATGTTTACCTCCCCACTTTCGATTACCTTACAGAACACACCTTCCTTTGGTAAAATGGAATATCCTTGAAAGTTGTAGGTGTGAGCTTGGGATGAATCTTTACCAATCTGAATCACCATGAGTTTTGCCCCGCCAACTTGTAATGTTGACCCAACAGTGATGGAAACTAAATCAATTCCTTCGGTGGTAATATTTTCAGCGAAGGATCCAGACCCAGCCGAGAGGCCTGTTTCTTGAGAAAGTTTTTGGATGCTCTCAACCGCCAAAAGGCTTACCTCTTTCTCAGTCCCAGCATGAGAATCGCCTACCAGCCCATGACCCTTTTTGAGGAGACCCCTGCCCACATTTATCTTTGGATCAGCCTTCCTTTGACTCGTACACACACCGACAACTTTCCCAGATTTTTTCATTGCGTCTTATGTTCCTTCGCTGATGGCTTTTTCAAGACACTCTTCGATACAAGTACCACAATCGACGCAGGTCTCTGCATCGACCACAGCCTTCTCATCCTCCACTTTGATGGCTTCTACTGGACAACCCTCTGCACACGTCCCACATCCCGTACATTTTTCTAAATCAATGATGACTGCCACGTTCTACCTCCTTTTGAACTTTTATTTTTTTTATACTCACCAATGATCCCGTTGGCACAATAAATCCCACCAAAGAAAAGGAATAACCCTCCGATCAGGAAGAGCCACATAAAAACTCCCAGTCCCATAAAAATAATGGCAAACAAGAAAACGATGTAACCGATGATGGAATAGTGGATTCCATCTCATTTTCTCTTCAAGATGCCAAGGGCTTCTTTGACCAGTTTCTTCTCGTGCTCATAATCTACGACTCTCTGAATCATAATCTTTTGGGCCATCACAGGACCTGCTCCATGCCAGGTTCCAACTCCATGCTGACCGGCGGTCCAGTTCTGCAGAAGTTTCGTCACTTTCATAATATCTTCTGTTGGGGCATCGGAACCAAATCCCAAGAATTCTTCCACATACTTTTTTGTTTCAGGATTTTTCAACTCTTTAAGAGAAGGGAGCGTCGCAATGAGTCCTCCGCCTATGTCTCCGGCTAAGGCCATCACTCGCCAGAAGGCATTACAGATATTGAGCTTTGAGACGTTTCCCATTAATTCATCAGGAAGAAACACCCCTGATCCTTCTGGTTCCTCAACCCCAAGATTGGCCGACGCTAAACCACAGGCCCTTCCTGTTTCACGGAGAACGACCATCTCCATCATTTCATCATTGATGTGTTGGGCCTTTTCCAGCCCTTTGTACTCCTGGAGAAGTTTGCATGCCCCAATCATGAGATTCATAAAACCAACCTTGCAGGTCCCTCCGCATGTCATTCGATGAGTCTTAGCAAAGCGTTCCACGAGTTTAATGGAGTAGTCGGTTTCTCCGCAGTGAAAAACCCGTTCCCAAGGGACAAAGACATTGTCAAAGACGACCATAGAGGTTTCTCTTTGACCAAATATGGGATTTCCCAATTCATAAACATCATCTGCCATCTCCCTTTCTGCAGAATAGGGGGAATATTGGCAGATATAAGTTATCCCCTCTGTATCCGCCGGAATAGCAAATGCTAAAGCGTAATCTCCTTCATCCTTTCTCTTGGCAGATTGGGGTAAAACAACCAAATCATTGGCCACATAGGCACCGCTGATATTGATCTTCGCCCCTCTGACGATGATTCCCTCCGATTTCTTTTCTACCATCTTTATGGAGAGGAAGGGATCAGACCATTCGATGGCTCGTTTTTTACGGTCACCTCTCGGTTCAGTTAAAGCCCCTCCAACCACTAGATCATCTTCTTGAATCCATTTGAGATATTTTGTAAACCGAGCATGATATTCCGTTCCAAGATTCTTATCCATTTCCCATGTCGTACTGGCAAGGGCATGAAAGGCATCCAGCCCTGGGCATCGGTAGATACAGGTTCCCAATCTTTCTGCAGTGAAGGTTCCGGCTATCGCTTTGGCTACCAGATCTTCCCTACTTCGACAGACATAAACATACCGATTGACCCGGTCGTTCGTCAAGGGAGACATGGCGGTCATCATCTCTTGATACTCAGGATCTAAAGCCCATCGATAGCTTGACTTGTTTGACTCTATCACCGTTCGAGTATTCGGATTGTCGAAGACGTCTTGCACCCGTTTTCCATTCATGAATATTCTTGGACCTTTCCTTTTCCTTAGGCTCTCCTCATATTGTTCTGGTGTGATGAGTGCCATCCTGGAATCTCCTTTCTTCAGCATTTAATCCCTCCTAACCTCCCCTTACTAAGGGGAGGAATTTATCCCCCTTTTGTAAAGGGGGATTGAGGGGGATTATTTCTGTAGCTTCTTCGCCGCCTGCTCGGCCGCGATTAAAACCGGATCCAAGGGAGCGGAAAACGGAGGAGCGTAGGCAAAATCAAGCCTTGCAACCTCATCGATTGTCATTTTTTGATGAAGAGCAACCGCCAGGGCGTTGATCCTACGAGCTACTCCTTCCTTCCCGACCATCTGAGCTCCTAAAAGTCTTCCATTTTTTCTGTCGAAAATCAACTTAACCACAATCCGCTTCGCCCCAGGCATATAACCAACCTTTGATTCCGTTTCGATCACCTGTGAATCCACATCAAAGCCATACTTTTGAGCGGTCTGTGTGCCTAAACCGGTAAAGGCAACTTCCAATTCAAAGACCTTAAAGGCCGCTGACCCTACGACCCCGAGAAAAGTAGCTCCTCCACCTGCGGCATTTTCGCCGGCAACCCGACCCTGTTTATTGGCAATATCACCAAGGGGTGTATGAACCCAGTCCTGGCTTACCAGATTGAAAACTTCGCAGCAATCTCCAGCAACATGAATATCTATCAGATTAGTCTTTTGAGCCGTGTCCGTTCGAATCGCTCCGGTCTTTCCAAGGTCAACACCTGCTTCTCTGGCTATTTCTACATTCGGGATAACGCCAATGGCCATCAGAACCATATCTGCTAAATAATGACCTTTATTCGTCTCAAGAGAAGTGATCTCACCGTTACTATTCAGTTTAAAAGCCACTGGTTCGTGATAGGCCAGAAAATGAACACCATTCTCTTCTAACTCCTTCAATATTTTTTCAGAGATTTCTCTTTCGAGATTACCCGCGGGTAAATCTCTACGGCAGAGCAGAAAGGTCTCCATATTCCTCAATCGAAAAGCCTCGCACATTTCTAGTGCGATAAAGCCGCCACCCAAGACAGCGACGCTTTTCGGCCTTTTCTCATCAATATAATTTCTGATACGAATGCTGTCCTGAAGGTCTTTCAGAGTGAATATATTTGGGGCATTACTTCCAGGGATGTTCAGCCTTCTGGATCGGGCGCCAGTGGCAATGACGAGTTGGTCGTAAGGAAACCATTGAGTTTCGGATTTTGATAAATTCACAAATTCGATTTTTTTCTCTTTGGGATCAATTTTCATGACCCGATGCTCGGTCTTGACCTCAATATCCTGCATCTCTTTAAATTGTTGTGGGGTCCGAACCACCAATTTTTTCTGTTCTTTGACTACATCTCCGATGTAGTAGGGAGTCTCTCAGGATCCGTATGAGACGAATCGACCCTGTTCGAACATGGTAATCTCGAGTTGAGGATTAATTCGTTTTGCCCTGGCCGCTGCGCTCGGGCCACCTGCTGAACCACCGATGACGATGAATTTCTCCTTCTGGGCCATCTTCTTCTCCTTCGATAAAAGAGGACAGATAATTTCTTTTCTAGGCGTCCTCAACCAAATATCTTTTTGAGCCCCCTGCTTATTGGTTCCTGCCGTATGGACAGATCCTATTCAGTCCCATCAATCTACATACCCCTGCTCCCGTGACGCCGTAAATGAGATAATCCTTTCTATGATTCCGAATGCAACGCATGATGTGATCGAAAGTTCCATTGACAAAGGTCGTCCCTGTGGTCAGGAGGATATCGGACTGTTTGACTAATTCTTCTGTCATTTCATTGCCATCCCACACCTCTACTCCAAATTTGAAAGAATTTACATTCTGTTTATTGAGGTCAGTAATCCTAACATTTTTTGCTCCAAAAGTTTCAATCAGGTTTTCGGCAATGACTGGATTCAAACCGATGATACCTACCTTGACCTTTCCCCACTGTTTCAAAAGTTGGGACGCAATTTCCTTTCCACATCTCTCAGGATCTTCATCTTTACAGTGGATCGTTTTCTCAATGAGTTTGAGATATTTAAGAATTGCATTGAGCGTGGCCACAAAGATACTTCGTTCTCTATTCGATGTAAGACGAAAATTGAGTACCTCCTTTAAATTACCCATGAATTCCCCAGGAGAATCGGTAAAGGCATGAGCTTTAGCTCCCAGAAGTTCTGCTTCAACAACCCTTTCCTCTCCCAGAATGATTGGAAAGTCCCTTCTTCCTGGTTCTCCAATAGCCTCTTCAGGGGTCAAAGTTTTTACTAGCACGGATACATGGGTATCAAACAATCTATGATTCATGACGATTTCAGCTAACTGAATTTTCGAATTCTCCAAAAAAGAAGGATCCATTTCCGTCAGCATCTCCCCTGAAAAAAGATGAGAATGTACTGGTATGAAACATACGAAAAAGCCAAGCCGAACAATATCTTAAGCACCGGGGGTGGAAAACGTTTATTCAATACGGCACCGATATTGGAACCAATGAGCGTGCCAAGACAGATTGGCAAAGCCACGGGGAGACAAACAAATCCCTGGAAAAATTTTAGTAGGGCGCTAAAAAAAGCATTCACCGAGAAGGAGGTAAGAGAGGAACCGATCGCAATCTTTATCGGGGCCTTTAGAAACAAGGCAAAGGCAGGGACCAGGATCGCTCCTGTACCGATACCGAGAAGTCCAGGGAGAATCCCGGCGATCCCTCCAATCGTCAGTTTGCCCCAGGTTGAACCCCGTATTTCGCTCTCTATGCCCTCTTTCACTCTCTTCCCAGTTAAGTCTCTGGATCCTTCTATGATCATCCGGAGAGAAATGAGAGAAAAGACGAAGCCGGTTCCCAAGTCTAACCACCTTTCTCTTTGGGTGAAGTATAAAAAAAATAAAGAAAACAGAATAGTTGAGACCCCTCCCGCTATAATGATGGGGAGGATGGAACGAATCTTCACGTGTCCCAGTTTTTGATGTCTGAAACATCCGCCTAAAGTCGTAAAGAAAACCGCTATGATACAAGTTCCCGCTGCAACAGCAGGAGATAAACCCACAAAGAATCGGAGAATCGGCATCAGGACGATCCCCCCTCCAATTCCAAGTAGGCCCCCAAGAACTCCTGCTAATATCCCACCGCCCGTGATGATCGTTAGCTCTATGATGTTCACCAAGAATTGCCTTCTAATTTAGAATCGATTGTGTGATCATCCTTGATCCTTTTAAAATAGCGCAAACTAAAGATTGCGGCTATGAAAATTTCCAATTTGGAATTCAATTCTTACTTCTGGATGCCTTCTGGAGGTTTGAGGTTTATAAACTGCTTTGCCTTAACTCCCACCATGTCACATCTAATTCCCACTTTTTCACCCTCTCTCTCAATCCAATTCTCTTAACCGTAGCCGCAGAGATGTGTTCACTTTTTTTCTGACTCTTTAGTTTCACAAGAATGGCTCTTCTCGCTAGGATGGCAGATGGCGATCTGCTCGGCTGAGCAATCCTTTGGTTCCCCTTTTAATTTTTCAGGATGGATGCAATTGGATTTCTCTTGACACATAGCCTTCCCCTCCTTTCCTCCCTCCACCCCCCCCTCTCCCCACCGGGAAAGAGGATTAAGGTGAGGGGTCAGAATTCTTGGCGTATCCTTTTCCTAAAAATCGAATAGGACAGGGTATAAATCAAAATGACAAATCCCAAAATCCCAGCAGAATCAATATATAATCTCTTTTCTACTCCCCACCGAGGAGGACGACTTTCCTTAAGCCGGGGATGACTTTCTTCAGATGATCTTCCAATATTTCAACGACTATTTCTTTGGTGATATGTGTTCTATCTACATGGCACGCGGAGGGATTTGAAAGTGGGCAGTAATACTCCAATGTTACTACTCCCTCAACGATATCTTTCAACAAGACATCGGCGCCTCCCAGACTCGGCTTCATCTTTGATAATATGTTTTCTACCTTCTCATTCAATTCTCGTCCCATCTTGGCTATCACCAATGAATTTCGCTAATGTTTTATTCCTCGTCTCTAATAGATGTTTTAAAGCATACTGATCGCCTCCCATAAACAGGCGTCCAAACACTTACCACACTCTTGACAAAAACCAGCGATAGGGTAAGGGTGATCATAGGGTTCTATCTGTTTGATGAGTTTAGTGGGGCAGGCTAAAAGGGCAGCGCAAACTCCCTTATCACACCTCCCGGGATCACACCTTTTATAATCTATTGTCACTTTAACCTTCTCCTCGGGCATTTTTCTTTACCACTCTCTCGATCATGGCGTGAAACATAACTTCCGAGACAACATCAAGGCTTTCGTCCTCCTTTACTCAAAAACTCATTCGTCCAGCCTCACTCTGGCTCCCAATCGAGGCAAGAGGAGGTTTGATGAGTCAATTTCAAATATTTTTGCTTAGTTCTTTTCGCATCTTTTTGATAAGGATCTCCCTCTTCAATCGTGAGATATGATGGATGATCAGAATTCCGTTCAGATGATCGATCTCGTGCTGATATACTCTTCCTGGGAAACCGAATAACTCCAAATTTAATTCCTTGCCTTCCAAATTCCAGCCTCGGACGAAGACCTTCTCCATCCTCTTCACAGGCACTTCGATGTTTGGTAAGCTCAAACATCCTTCTTCCAAGACAGATTCACCTTCTCCTTCGATAACTTCAGGGTTGATGAGAGTTCTTAACCCCTCTCCCAAATCTACCACTACAATCTGGCTGAGCATGCCGATCTGGGGTGCCGCCAGTCCAATCCCCTTATTTGCATACATAGACTCTGCCATGCGATCTGCTATTTCTTTGACCTGATCCTCAATATTTTTAATAGGCAGCGCTTTCTTTCTTAAAATAGGATCAGGATAAATCCGAATCTCGTCCATTCAATCCCCTTAGGGATTTCCCGTAAACCTTTGAAAAATCTGTGTTCTCTGCCCACCCCATCCTTACCTTCGTCTTCGAATCGATTGGAGGCAGATAGGGTTTGATGTCCAAAAGAGGAGTTCCCTCCAATGCATCCAATCCTTTTACTTTCAGCTGGTTCCCTTTTTTTTCAATTAACTCTACGACGGAAAAGCCCAACGGATTAGGTCTATCCGGTGATCGGGTGGAAAATAGTCCGTGAAGCTCTGGGCTCCATGGCGTCTTTACGAGAAGGGAGTAATCATTCCCCTGGTGAAACCAATAGAGTAAAATCAGATGAGAAAACCCATCGATATCCTTTAACCCCTCTTCATATTGATCAAAAATTTCAATCCAACAAATCTCTTCCCGTCCATGGGGCGGGCATTCCTTTCTGTCCTTATACGGAGAATGAATGATTCCAATGGATTTCAGTCGCATGTCTTTCTAATCTTTCTGGCAGCCATCCTAGCTGCTTCTCTATCCTCAGGAAGGTGCCTTAAAAATGAGTGTATCTCCATCGCTTAAGGATGTCTGCATTCGGTTTTCGGAGAGATAGGTTGCTCCATTAAGGAGCACCTGGATATCCATATCGATATCTCCATTGTTATCCAATAGGAACTTTTTTATTTCGAATCCAAATTTTCTTACCAGGGCGCTCATCAATTCCTTTAGAGTCTTCCCGGGGAATTCGAATTCTATCTTCTTGCTCTTCCCAAAGGTCTTATAAAGGGGTAATCCTGCTATCTCGATGGTAACCCTCATCCTTCTCATCTCCCTTAAATGAAATGATTTGTCCTCAATCGATGAGGACATTCTTTGTTTTTAAATATTAATCCCGTCTGCAACTGCTTCCCGTGGAACAAGGAGGAGTTGAACATCGCTCCTCTCTTCCGCAGCAGGTATGCCCAGGTAACTGTTTTTCACTTTTCGGAGAGTGAGCAACGGAAATCATCTTTTCTAATTTGGAATTTCCACACTGTTTGCATGACAGAGATTTATTTTTTGTTCCCATCCCCACTAAAAATTCTGAAACCGCTCCACAATGACTGCATCGATATTCATAAATTGGCATATAAAGTCCTCCTTCTAAAAACTGAAAACGGTGTATTAATTTAGCTCCTTGAAATAAACCTTTTAAAATCCTTCCCCACCTCCCTTTGTTAAAGGGAGGAGAAATGTTTCCCTCTTTTGACAAAGGGGGACTAGATACATCTTTTCAAAAAGCTAAAGTGTTACAAAACGGTAAAAAACCCCATTTCAGATTAGCTCGTTGTAAAAGCACATCATTCCACTATCAGCTGACAACTCACTTTCCCCTCTTCAGGGTAGATGAGGAAAATGACCCTCTTTCCCTCCGTGAGATATCCTTCATATTGGCTTCGAAGGTGGCCAAAATCTGTTGATTCCATAAACAGCCTTAAGACTTCAAGTCTTTTCCCGAGTTCTTCATCTGCACAACCCTCTTTAATAAGGAGAGTGAGGGTCCGTTCATATTCTTTTTTAGATAGCGTTTCAATACAACTTGAAAGATTGGGTTTAAGTTCAATGGGAAACATTTTCATTTCACGACCGAGTATCTGTTTCGTTTTTCAGAATAGTGGGCCGTGCGGGACTCGAACCCACGACTCTCTGCTTAAAAGGCAACTACTCTACCTCCTGAGTTAACAACCCTTACCATTTTTAAAAGACCAAACAAACTATTCCCCCTCCCCTTTATCCCCTCCCGCTAGGGGAGGGGAGGATCTAGATGGTAATCCTTACTTCAAAATACTGATCCATCGGAAGATGGGCGAACTGGACAGCACCAATGCAAGGGACGACGTATTTTACTTGCCATTGTTCTCCCAAAATGTTGAAAAATTCGAGACATGAAGAGCAGACATGGATGCTGTCAGCGATTGAGTAAGGTGCGATAGCCCCATTTACACTCACATAAAATTTAGGATCAAGAAAATTGGCATGGTTCGCTGAATGGTGTGCAAAGATTTTGTCAAAATCAAAAAGCTCTTGGGTTTGGTGACATTCAAACCACCGTTGGTAGAATTCTATATCAAGCGGGTCGACTTTTTCCCAGACATCGGGTTTCAATCTCCGATATTCTTCTGATCTAATCAATGGAAGGAGCTCTTCATAGGATGCGAGATGGTTGGGTTTAAAATTTGATTCTTTAATGATGATCGGGGTTCCAATATCCAAACGATCAAGAGATGTATTGCTGACCACAAGGAACTTACCCGCCTTGTCAGATCTTCGATACCACGAAGTCCTCCTTTTACAAAAACCATCCCATGCCGGAGGCGCCAAGTATCCAATATCTCTTGAGGATCTTAAAACTCGACAAGGGATTCGGGCTTCTTCATCCAATTCCTCTCCCTTTTGTTCAATATTCTCCCTTACCTTTTTCAAACGATCAGCATCGACCCAATAACAAAATTTTTGGTATCTCACCATAGTTGTCTATCCAATCTTTTAGCTCAGACCTCAATCCTTTTGCCTTAATACACTTTTTACCTCTTCCCAAATCTGATGGACTATTCCCTGAACTTCATTGCAAGGGTAGTCCATTAAGGTCTTTCTTTGAACCAATGCCTCGACCACTTTTGGTTCGTAAGGGATTCTTCCGATAACTTGGGAGCCATTCTTTTCACAATAGGAATTAATTTGTTGAGAGTTCTCTAAATTGATATCGAATTTATTAATGCAGACCATCGAGGGGATCTTAAAATGCTCTGCCAGTTTCAAAATCCTCTCCAGGTCATGGATTCCTGAAAGGGTGGGTTCTGTCACGGCTAAAACCAGATTCACTCCAGTCAGGGAGGCCGTGACCGGGCATCCGATGCCCGGGGGACCGTCAATCAGGATTAAATTTAGATGCTTTTCTTTTGCGATCTCCGTGGCCTGCCTTCTCACCACTGTGACCAGCTTACCTGAATTCTCTTCTCCGATTCCCAATCGGGCATGGACAAAGGGGCCATAAGATGTCTCAGAGATAAACCAATCCCCTGAAAATGCCTCCTCCATCGCAATGGCGCTTTCAGGGCATATGTGAAAACAAAATCCACATCCTTCACATGATATTGGATCAAGTACCCCATTATCGACCGCATGAAACCGGCACACTTCAGTACAGAGACCACACTGAGTGCATTTCTCCAAATCCACACGAGGAGATCTCCCTCCAAAATATTTTTCCTGGATCAAGACTTTTGGTTGGAGCAGAAGATGGAGGTCGGCGGCATCGACATCGCAGTCCACCAACACCTTATTTTTTGCCAATGAGGCGAAGGCAGCTGCAATGGTCGTTTTCCCTGTTCCACCCTTCCCACTAACGATGGCTAATTGTTTAATTTCATTTTCCTCCATTTTTTTCTTATTGTGTCCTTCTAAACGAAGTGGATATCTATTAGTCCCTTTAATCTCTCAAGATTCTTCGTCGTCTTGCTTGAGCGGGTCTCCTCAGAATGACAGACTAAAGAAATATTATTTCCTCCGATAATTGGCTATCGCCTCATGTAATCCTCTTATTGCAAGCAGGGAGCAATGGGCTTTTCGTGCCGGGATGCCACCGGCCGCTTCGATCACATCGTTGTCCGTAAGTGTAAGTGCCTCTTCGAGAGTTTTTCCAATTGCCAATTCTGTGGCAATGCTGGATGTAGAAATGGCTCCGGGACATCCCTGGGTTAAGAATTTGAAAGCGGATATCTTCCCGTCTTCCACCTTGAGATAGACTCTGATGAAATCACCGCAGGTCGGATCCCCTACGACTGCAATGGCATCAGGATTCTCTATTTCTCCTACGTTCCTGGGATGCATGAAGTGGTCGATCAGCGTTTCGTTATAGACGAGGTAGCCGACCTCGTCATTTAATTCTTGGCCTTCTTCGATTTGACTCATAAAGCTTCTCCACCTTTTCAAATAATACTTGGAATTGAGAAATATAAGAGCTATTTTCAATAACGAAGGGAATCCCCTTTGAATAGGACTCGGCGATTCTCCGGTCCATTGGGATTTCCATGAGAATCGGGATATTTTTAGATTTGCAATAATTCCATATTTCTCGGTCTCCTATATCCGCCTTATTGATCATCACTCCTTTTGGAATTCCCAACTTCTCCAACATTCCCACTGCCAGCTCCAAGTCATTCACCCCAAAAGGTGTTGGTTCTGTAACAAGAATGCAGAAGTCACTTCCCTTTACGGTTTCAATGACTGGGCAGGCTGTTCCTGGAGGGGCATCGAGAATCACGATCTTATCCTTTTGAATCTTTTCTTTGGCCTTTCGGATGAGGGGAGAGGCCATGGGTTCTCCAACATTAAGAACTCCGTTAACAAAACGATTTCCGTCTGCACTTCCCTCCTGTACGACACCAATTTCCTTCTCCACTTCAAAAATGGCTTTCTCAGGACATAAATAAGAACAGGCTCCGCAGCCATGGCAGAGTTCGTCGAAAAACAATACATTTTCCAGAATGACAGCTATCGCGTGATATTCACATACCTGTGCACATTTGCCGCAATAAGTACATTTGGATTCATCAATGCGGGGGACCGGAATTCCCACAGAGGTAACCTGGTGGATTGAGGGGGATAGGAACAAGTGGGAATTTGGTTCCTCCACATCGCAATCAATTAATTGCACAGTCCCTTTTGGGATAGAAAGGGCTAAATTAACAGCGATGGTGGTCTTCCCGGTCCCCCCTTTTCCGCTCGCGATTGAAATGATCATGATCCTATTCTCGTTTAGTGAATGAGAGTGCTTTCGTAATAACAATGGTGTTCATGCATTCGATAGTGGACCCTTCCTTCTCTCATGAGTTTTCCCAAATATTTCACTACTTCATCTGAATGTAGCCCGAGAGCCTTAGAAATATCCTCCACCGTACATGGCCTCCTTTTAACCAGATTAATGATTTCAGCATCTTTGTCGGATTCAATACTGTCTCCCATGGGCGCAGCAAATTCGGATACCACCTCCGCATTATTTCCGAATAGGGTCCTTATCTCTTCGAGTCGCTTTAGAGTCAACGGGTATGCGAAGTTTTCGGCAGGGGGCCTAACGGGGGTGTTCAATTGGACTTTATCAGGCTGGATTTTTTCAATAACTTCTTTCAACTCGGTCATTTCAAACATCTCATCGTTAAACCCTCGACAAAAAACAATCTCTAACCAGACTTGCCCTCGATACTGATTATGGAACTGAATCAGACCTGAAACAATCTCATCAATTTTTAAAGATAGATGAGGCCTGTTAACACATTCAAAGGTAAGTGGATTGACGGCGTCGAGGGTTGGAAGGACGACATCAGCCTCCATTAAATCTTTCCTAATTTTTTCAATAAACAGGAGAGAGCCATTCGTTAGTACCGCTAAGGGTATGAAAGTAATTCTCTTGATCAAATGGATGATTTCCCCCATATTCTCATTTAACGTGGGCTCCCCTGATCCGGAAAGAGTGATATAATCGGGCTTCTTTTCGAGAATGGGTAAAGTGAGTTCCAGTTCTCTCCGAATTTCTTCTGGAGAAACAAAAGGCTGTCTCAATATTGTTTTTTGAGTCGTCCTTCCCAGATCGCAATAGATGCAATCAAATGTGCAGGTTTTATATGGAACGAGATCGACCCCGAGAGACCTTCCCAATCTCCTCGAAGGCACTGGGCCGAAGATATACTTACGTTCATCTAAGGACTTATCCATTGAAATGCTCCAATATGGCCTGAAGGACCCCCCCGGAAATGGTCCGGGCTTTATCCGAAATCGTATAGCAATGAGCTTTATTTCCCCGTGGGTCAACATCACCTAGCTTCATGCCTTTCCAGACTTCCGTTCCGTCTCGAAGTAATCCCCGGATGACCCCTTCAATTCTGGATTGAACCACATCATTTCCAATTATTCCTACTTTTTCGTTAGCTTTTACCCCTTCTCCGATCTTTTTTAGCGCTTTAAACCTTCCATTTCTTGGAGCGCGGATAACCCTCTCTTCCGCATAACCAGCAATGGGGCCGGGGATACCTGTATTTGGTTCAGCCTCACCGTTGGCAATGATTCTCCCCAAGTTGTGGCCTCGGTTTGTCTCAATGACCAGATGGACGTCTCTCCCTGCAGAAAATCCCGGACCAAGGCCGACGACAAGAAGGGCATCTGTAATCTTCGTACCCAAATTCTTTTTGGCAAGCGTAGCATCAATGAGAATGTCGGGTTTCAAGAACTCCTTTACCCTTGCCTCTGGATCTATGAGAATAGGAATCTTTCCTTCTTTCCATACCTCTTGTATCTGATCCTGAGATTCAACCCTTTTGGCAATCACTCCTTCAACTTCTTTTTCCAAATCGAAGATCGCTTCCGAAAATGCCACTTCCCTTCTCACTGCCTGAGGATTTGAAGTTTCAGTTATATAAACCTTAAAACGGGAAGAGGCAAGTCGATGGGCAACGCCTGTTGCCATTTCCCCGGCGCCTCTGATTAAAATCACCAAGTCATTTAGTTTTTTATCCATCCCTATCAACGTTGAGTTTTATCAAATTCTTGAAGCAACTTCTTCTGATTGATGCCAAACAGGATACAAGCCATTCCGAGCGTCTGGATCTTAAAGCCCGGCCTTTCCAAACTATGTCCACCAAAATGTCTTTCTATGATACCAGCCATCTGGGAATATTCCCTTAGAATATTCCCGATCAATTTATTTTCTAAAGAAATATCTTTAGACGAAAACGGTGTCATTTCTTCACTCCCTGAGTCATCGTTCTTTTTATGGTGCTATATTTGGCCTCAGCACTTGCCACCCTCTTCCCATCAACCAAAGCATTCCCTTTTAAAATGAACATCTTATGGAATTGGTCAACAATCTTTCCTTCTAATTTCACAAGGGTTCCTATTTGAATTGGAGTGAAATACTTGATTGATAGTCTTCCAGTGAGGGCAGGGATATTCTGCATTAAGAGGCAATGTGTCATTACAGAATCCAATAGGGTAGCTATAATTCCACCATGAATGATTCCAGAATAGCTTTCAAACTTTGGATCTGCGAAGAAACTTCCAACCACAGTTCCATCTGCCTCTTTGTAAAATTTGAGTCTCAAACCCGTTCCATTATTTGCACCACACGCAAAACAATTTTTGTGAAGGTTGACTTTCCCCTGCCGTTTCTGGCCGGTCAACATTTCATTCATGAATTCCCTCATTTTTAAAATCAATTCCTCTTTCTCACCGCATAAGCTATTTTTTTACCATCGATGAACCGCATTTGGGGCATTTCACAAAGTAGCATGGTGTTCCTGTTTCATGAGGGACAGTCGTTCCGCACTTTGGACACATGCATTCTCCCCCAGGGCCTGCACCCGCTCTGGATCCCCCCGTCCTTCCCATACGAGATCTACCCATTCCTGCACCCCTACCTGTTCTTGGACCACCTCCCCCAGGTGGACCCGTTCCATCACCTCTTGGCATTTTAAAGACCTCCTTCCATCCCTAAATTATCTATTAAGTTTTCCAGGAAAGCCTTCCACTGCTCATCCTTACGGATATTGGGAAGGGAAAAATCAGCATGGGGATAATAATATTTGCACATGGTCATGGTCTTCAGATGGGGGGCAAAATGCTTAAGCACCGAGAGCCCCTGTTCCCCAAGATCCGTTCTAAACCCGAAGAACATCACCAGGTCATGGTTGCCTTCCTTCCTCACCCCTTTCCACTCCGGATCTTTCAGGGCGTTGATGATCTCAACCACGTCATAGACACTGTCGGGTTGAACTCCCAATTCCACCATCTTTGATTTAACCGTTGCGGTGGCACAGATAGGGATATTTTTGGCCTTCGCAATGTCCAGGGCATATTCGAGAAGCAATCTTTCGCCCAGGGTGATCTTCAGCAAACGCGGACCGAGGACCAGAAGGGGACGCTGTGCTTTGGCAATCTGCTTGGCATACTCCACCGGATCCTCCACCAGCCTTGCCGTCCTCGTCCCCGTAAGGATATTGACTCGATGATATGGCATTAAGGGTGCTAACTGACTCATCTCTCGTTCCTCCTCCTTTTAGTGTATGACCGAATCCACCGGAACCTTGGTTGGATAGGTTCCAATGAGGGTGGGAAGTCCAACCGGTTCTTTGGGTTTCCAGCCGATTTTGGTTAAGTAAGCCTTGACCTCTTTCTTGTAAACGAGTGGGATGTCAGGATCTCTTCTCACATAGAGGGGAAGGTCTTCCGGGAGACCGCCTCCCATGTACTTCTTGTAAAGGGAGATGTAGTGGTTCAATTTGATCGCCCTTCCTTGAGGTGTGTCATTCTTCCGTATGCAGAGTTTGGGGATCATCACCATGGCCTTCTCTTTGGTCTCACAGACGTAGGCCAGGTGCTCGGGGGAGGGCTCGTTGGTCTCTACGATCTCCTTCTTTCGTGCATCCATCACCTTCCATTCATCTTCATCCTTCCTTGAGAGGTAGAGCCTCCGATATTTAGAGGAATGAGGCCCGAGGATGACTGGAACTCCCAACCGGTTAAAGCCTGTACCGATGGAGGCTGCCTTTTGAGAATAGGCACCCCAAGCGATACCAACCGCTCCGACTCGGTTGAGAACATAGTCCGCCATGACTTCATAATTGGCTCTTAAAGGCAAGGCAGCGAAGATATTGGCAATTTTAATGGCCGCTCCAGAAATATGGCTGTTGGCCACAC
>Ga0068714_10003382_pt1 | contig 19020 bp, 15 predicted proteins | sample MTBNYHSulfiMetaG_FD_62988 | JGI IMG/M metagenome (GOLD analysis project Ga0068714, IMG submission 62988) | Enrichment culture microbial communities from rom New York Harbor, USA that are MTBE-degrading - MTBE-NYH (New York Harbor Sulfidogenic)... | ecosystem: Environmental > Aquatic > Marine >... | reverse complement strand
TAGCCTCATGAACAATGCGAAGGGTTCCCTCGTCTATGCCTCCTTTGTAGAGCTCTCTTAGTTCATAATCTGTGTAGATCGGATGGCCCTTAGGATATCCACTGACACGTTCATCTCTTACTATCACAACGATGTCACCATCCAAGTTGCTACACTTCCACATGCACCAGCCACGGCTATCGAATAGCTCTTTTGTACGCTCGCCGACTTGATGAGCCTTAACGATGCTCAACTTTGCCGACTCAGATCTGGTGGAGGGTACATGAGTTTCTGCTGCTCTCGGTTCTGTATGGTTCGACTGCATAATCTCAAGAATTCTTAACATGCTAATCCTATCCTCTAAAAACCGTAACTTTCATAACTTCCATTACTCCGACGCCTATTAAGATTCAAAATAACAGTTAACTGGATCATAATCATTATTCCAAAATCATAACCAAAAACCGTAACCAATGATTGAATTGGTAAGTAGGTTACAGTTCTGGTTACACTTTTGCCACCATAACCAAATCATTTCCCCCTCAAGACGAGTTAAAACTGTATCTGAGGTCACGTTAGTTATGCTAGTTATGGTTTCGGGAACAACACCATACCTCTCAATCAAACGCACTTATATCTATGCGTATCACGCGATGGGTACCGCCAGCGATCTTCTTGGTAATTATAATCCGACCGTCGACCGGTAACAGGATGCCCTCATCTTTAAGATTCATGTGTAGGCCCTTTTTACTAATCGTAATCGGGGCGCCTTGGTCCCTAGCAAATCTAGCGACTGCCTTATAGCTTGCCTCAGAGAGTAAATAAACAAAATCTTCATCTATCCAGCCCAGCAACTCCGCACCAGGCAAAAGGTGTGGTTTGTAGGTTCCTTCCGTTGTTTCACGACGCTCCCAACCAAGTGATTCATAGTCTTCAGGGGCTTCTCCGCTTGCCTTATCCCTGAGATAACCTCGTTTCTGGGCCATTAGGTTCTTTAGGATGTCGATAGATCTTTCGCCAATTCTTTCGCCGGCGATCCTGGATTGCTGGACTTCCCCCAAACTAATGAGAACATCGAATCCTTCCTTTATAAGGCGGTCGCGTTTTTGTTTGCCGATTGCACCTACGGCTTCGGCATGTTCCAGCATAAGATTCCAACCAATTGTTAGCTGAGCCACCATTTCAGCCACGTTAAGGTGAGCGGATTTCCGGCGTACAATTTCCCGTATTTCTGCAAACTCGTCGGGTAATTCAGACCTTAGTTTGTCGATCTTAGGCGCCAGCCAATCCAGATAAGACCTCATGGCCTCTGGGTAATATGCGACTTCCCTTTGGAGCTGGCTAAGTACTTCAAGATCGATCTTGTTTCTGTCGATCTCTACGGTGAACATCCGAGCGGCGGTAGATTGTCCGGTCGGTAACATTTCGCCCGTAACCAACAATAGCCCCCTCGGCGAGTAAGTGGGACGCATCGATGCATCAGCCCTAAGCCTACCTTTGCCGCCATGAGCGCTTTGGCTTCTAATTAAGCGCTGTAGTTTTTGTTCCTGTTGCCTAGCCTCTCTTTCTGAGGGTTGTGGGAAGAAGTCGTCAATAAGGAGAAGTACATCCTTGGCTTGGCTGGAGAGGCGCTCAAGGTAGTTATCGGTGGAAATAAGGCTCGCGGGTACATTTTTACGATCAAAGGGCCCTCCGTAATGAGACAGTGCTAGCGAAGCAAGCGTGGTTTTCAGGTTTCCAGTCACCCCGAGTAAAAATAGCATTAGACCTGCTGGTAAAACCTCTGACAAGGGTGCGGTATAGACTGCTGCCAATAAAGGGACCGTAATCTCAGACGGCCCTATTTCCAGGATTTTTAAGCTGTGTTTAATGCTCTCCTTGGGTGAGTCACACCGTTCGGGAAGGTGATATAGGCGTAATCCCTCGGGTAATTCCACATCGGCGTTTATAGCGTTGTTACTGAGAAAACTCCACTGGTCAGCTATTTTTACCCACCCGGTGTGGGTATAAATAACTCGTTTATTAGGGTTCGTCGACATGACTTGAATTGCCTCACGTAGTTGATCTTTGGCACTCTGACCAGCAGCTATGACTGCACCAACTCCCCAATTCGAAATCACCCACGACAGGCTGCTAAATGCTGAAGCAGATACCTGAACCGATGGCAAGTTACAACCATTTGCGAGCTTACCATCTATGATAAAAAACCGCGTTTTTTCGACGCCATCATCTCGTGTTATATCCTCGTTTATTTCAGCAGTAAAATTGCAGAGAGGTATAACGCTCTCCATTCCACTGCGCTCTATCGTCACCCGGCAAATGTGCCCGTCCTCTACACGATACCCGCAGCGAAGCTTCAATCCTCTCTCCAGTTTCTGGGCAAGCCGAATAGCTTCGTCCAAGGAATGTTTTAGCAGAAAATCATCGATTCCTACTTTGCTGCCGTTCTCAGATGATAGAAATATGGCGTAGACATCTGCGCCTTTGCGCTCTAGTAGCCCCGCGAGTGTGTCAAGCGCTTGCTGCACTGGACGCTTCAGCACAACATCCGAGTCATAGGCGATGAAAACCCGTCGGTTGCTAAGAGCTATGTATCGCCAGTCAGGAAGGACGGTGACACCGCCCTGAGGGTTACGGCCAACAAATCCCCAGACCCCAAGCAGAGCGATTGCACACGCGCCTTTGGTTGCTAGGGCATCTCCCTTTTTAATGCCTTCCGTCACGAACAGGGGGACATTCGGGTTGCCGATGTCAGCCTGGCAACGACGTGGCACATCGATGCATAAACCCGATCCCTGTGGGGTTTCATACTTAATCGCCTTCCCCTTAGTATTTGTGCGCGGTCTGTCTGGCCGGTATTGGCATCTATTGTTTTCTCCGCCAGGACTATAGATGGGGATTAGAATTCCAGGGGTGCTGCATTGTGCTTTGCTAAAACCTAAGTCAGTTAAGCGCTTACGGCCAAGCACCGACTCGTAACAACGCTCTCTGATTACTTCGAGAGATAGGGATGACGATTTTAGATGGCTAAGGTGCGATTGTAGAAGTTGGGGCACATCGATAGAGAAAGGGGTAGCTTCTACAGGTGGCTTGATTTCGGGATCGTTCATAGGGTCTTCTCCTTCATTATTGATCTCACGATTCTTTGTGTTCGGTTTCACTCTCAGATAATTCCCGCTGGCACAACCTGAGTAGATTAGTGAAAAATCTATGCCAAGCGGTTTCCATAGCAGGCGTAATTGCCCCAGGATGAATGTTCACTGTCACGTTGTTAGCTTTCTGCCTGATGTTTTTGGTGTAATTTCTATTTCTGGGCATCCTTCGCAGGCTCCCTTTTCGTAAGGCGAATGATTAGCTCGCCATCGGCTATGACCTGTACTACGTCTCCTGGATTCAACCTATGGTAACGAGCCCAGCTAATCGGTATGGTAATTACAAGACCATCGTCCCCGAATCTAATAATCTTTCTCATTGTGAGCGTCGGCATTGTATACACTCCGGATCTATTTGCTTACTAATATGGTAAAATACTTGGACAAAGAAAGGGTTCGGAAATCGTACGAAAAAGTGAGGATTTTTTAACGTGGGAAAGTTCAAGCCTGATTGGCAGGAAACGCTTATACCTTTCCATGTAAAGATAATACTTTGGCGTCTAATAAGGGATAATCCTACTTATAAAAGTTGGCAGCGGGCAATGGAGCTGCACGATTGGGGAAAAAGAGATGATGAATTCATTGCTTGTAGCAGGCATACTTATCGCGCTTTAAGCCGTGAACTAGAGAAAATGCCACGTAAGGTAATCAAAACCCAACTACCCGAAGATTTGCAGATATATATTTCTCAAATCAGAGAGGATATAGACATTGACGAGATCAAGTCCACAGAAGAATCAGGTCACGTGCAGGATTATCACCTATCTGACATAAGGGATTTTCTCAAAGATTGTATTAGCAGATTGGATCAAGGGGCTGACCCTAATACTACTACAATAATCGAGAATGGCTTATTTCCACACCTTCTGGAGCACTGCCCGTCAATATCCAATAAATATGAGATACTCGGCGCTAGGGCAAAAGACTACGAGGAGGTTCTGATTCCGATTTATAAGAAGCTGGCCGAGCCCTTCATAGGTGAATTAGAAGCAAAGCTCGAGATATCCTTACCTGATAGCAAGGATTTCAGCGTTACAACAAGAGCCATAGGCCCGTCCGGGGAGTCTTTGGATCCCCGAGATTTCACACGGACACCGATGGAGGCACAAGACATCGTCGCTGATGCATTTATACGCAGGCGTGACCCCTGTTCCGACATCCTCGCATACTGCAATAATATCCAGAATAATACACAACTAGTTGAAGAGTGCTCGAGAATCTATAGGCGTATCATGGAAGCTACTCCGGAACTAGATAGTTGCCGCCAGAAAGCAAAAAAAGCTCATGCACGGTTTTGGCTTGCACGGAGAGACCTTCTGGATGGATTTCACGATAGCTATATCACTGGTGAATACTTGAAACACAGATGTGTGCTTTGTTCAAGGGAGTTACCATAGAGGACTCAGTAATGTCCTCGCACATGGCCTAGTGTTTACCCACTGCACGATAGTATCGTCTTGTTGAGCGCTAGGTTGCTTTCGCTGTGTTTAAATACGGGGGCGGTTCAGATTACGATAATGCGACTGCGCCGGCGCCGCCGGCGTTTCCGTTGCAATAGCACCACTTAATTCAGTCTCAGAACGGCCTTGTAATCGTCGGCGGAAGCGGCGGCGGAAACAGCCGCGGCAACGGCGCCAGAAACTGATTTCCTAAGCGTTGGCGGCATCGAGTCAATGCTATCAACATCGACGCCACAAACTCGAGTAAAACTGCCGCCTATCCGGAATGAAACCTAGGGTTCATCAGGGCCGCCGTCGTTACCGTCGCCAAACCGACGGTTGAAACGCGATTACCGCCGCCATTACCGTCGACATCATATTGTAATTTAAGGAACACTCTACCCCTCTTGACCCCTCTTGCCTGTGACTTCAGTTCAAAGAGAGAAATTAATACTAGGTTAAAAAAGATTCTGGGTACACCAACTTCCCTGTCCCCCTGCCCCTGCCTCCTCTGTGCACAAGAGGGGCCAAAGCTAAATAACTATGTTTCCCACGTTCAAATTTGGTGCTCCCCCGGGGGCATCGCCTGGGTTGTTCAGTTCCCTAGAGCCTAGTCCGCCACTAAACCTGTGGGGGCACCACGAGGGCACAACCAGCATTTTATTGTTTTAAGATGTTATCCAGTCCGCTCCCGCGAACGCACCCTGATCCATTTCAGTCCCGCCGTGCAAGCACGGCGAAGAGCCTATGACGCAACACGAGAATAGGCCCGTAGTTATAGCTTCTTAGCACCCACATAAACTTTGTGTCCAAGGGGTCTATGCACCATAAGCCTGAAATGAAAAGAGCCTGACAGAATTATTCCCAAACCCTTGCCAATTACTGAGGGGTAGTTCAATAAGGGTTACGCTCATCACACTGCATACCGCAAAGGCAGGTGCGATATACACCAACTCTAAACCTCCACCTCTTCTTGAGACAAGCTAATCTAACGCCGCCCCGCTTTCGTCCCTATGAAGCTTACATCTCACCCCTACGACACGAGTATTTCATCCCTATGAGGTCTAAATCACTCTCGGCGTCAGCCCTACGAATCCGGATTGGGGCGCGCACAAGCTAATGTTGCAAGCTGGCTATGCATTTACATGGAAGACGTGACGAAGAAGCCACACAGTAATTAGCGGTCAGTGTTGTAAGGCATGTAGGTGCCATATAGTAGTAGATGCTGGTTTTGTCACAATTCTATCTGGGCAATGTTCAGGCCGAGTCGTTGGTTTCGCCATACAGCCATGCCACCGAGACCTTGAGTGCTTTGGCAAAGCTGGCAGCCTCAATATCGGTTACGGGACGATGCCCAGTTTCAATTTTTGATAAACCCGAGCGATCAATCTGTATGCCCTGTATTTGCAGCCGGGCGACTAAATCTGCTTGAGTGATTACAGGTTTGGCGGCTCTTCTTGCTTGTCGAATGCGGTCACCGACTATATTTCTCCTGTTCATAAAGTAAATATAGTCGAAAGAGTTGCTTAAAATGTTCCCCTACGGCACATTTCATGATAAACTAAATGTCGGTTATCCCAATTCGGGACTGCACTACTATGAGTCTAGACTATAAGTATCTTTTAAGGGTTTATCAACGTATTGAAAGGAGGGGTAAAGATGTTTAGAGTCGGAATCACGGGTGTTTCATTCCTACTGGTATCACTTCTTCTAGGAGCTTGTGCCCCATCACCCGCATCTGAGTCAGATTGGGTCGAAATCGACGAATCGGAGCTTACAGTTCCAGCAGAACAACAAGACGAATCGCCCAAACACACACTTCCGGGAGCTACCAGCTTCCCACTCGAACATGAAGTCATCCTAGCCGGTGACATGACAGTAAATGATTCCGAGCGAAGTGAGTCCTTTTTCTTGCAGAGTGATGAGGCTATCAGGATTATCGTGGAGTCTCCGGATCCAATAACGATGGCTAGCTGCACGTCACTAGGAGGGATACACCTTTATCTAATGCCATCTCAAGAAGGAGAAAGGTACTGGACATGGTCTGAAGATATGGATCCAGAATTGTATCTTGTTGGTATGCTGGAGCGTTCTGATACCGGCTGGATAAGGAGCATGGACTTCACACCGGGTTCCGAATTAGGTGACCATTGGTATCAGCTGCTATTCATAAACCATGGATCCAAACCAATCCATTGTGAATTCAAAGTGGCACTAATATAATCGTATAAATAGAAAAGGTAATATTCTGTCTGTTTCATCTATGTCACCTAATTCTATGGATTGCGTATATGACACAAAGATGAAGCGTTCAATACGCGTCGCATAACGATGGAAAGTATAGTAAAGCATTTGTTGAAGTACTGACTGTTGAAGATAGGACCAAAATATAATATAGAACTTTGTTGACACAGAAATAACTAGATAATATAATTCGATGTATGTCGAAATATACAATTGATGTTGAGCGATTAGCTGAGGTTTTTAAAGCACTATCAAATCCCAACCGTCTTCGAATTCTCCTCCGCCTGCTTTCCTACTGCCAACCTGGTATTACTTATCCCTCTACAGACGATGAGGTATGCCCTTGTGTAGGTGTTATTGGGAAAGATCTTAATATCGTACCATCAACCGTATCACATCATCTCAAAGAGCTTAATCGAGTAGGTCTAATCAGGATGAAACGGCAAGGTAAGAATATCGAATGCTCCATTGATCTGGAGACATTAGATCATATAACCAAGTTCTTTACTAAACGAAACCTGGCATGATTTAGTCAAGAAATTAGAATACTAAGAGGCTAGCAGGGCCTTCAATAACTATGTAGTAGTAGTGTAACTTATCAAGGTTCACAAATAGAAGTATGTCAGGGTTTCGAAAAGGAGATTTAGATGAAGAATAATAAACCGCTAAAGATCATCATCGGCATCTCCCTGGTGGTAGTGATGGCGATTTCTGTACCTCTAACGACCGGTTGTGCTGGACCATCTCCGAAACCGGAACCGACACCCGCCCCGGAAGAAGAGGTGCCGACGCCGGAAACTAATTCGGAGACACAGCACTCTTTAATGCCAACAGAAGGAACATCCTATGAAGGAGAACTAAACATGACGCAGTCTAACGAAAAAACCGCGAGACATCTGAATATCGATTTTCTATACCTTGACTTAGGTGTGTGCAGTCCTTGCCAGGGAACTGAGGCAGTTCTTGACCAGGCTATTTCCGATATTACTCCTCTTCTTAAAGAAGTCGGCTTTGAAATTACGGTAAATAAGACTCATATTCAGAGTGTAGATCAGGCTCGTGATCTAGGGTTTGTTAGCTCACCTACTATTCGCATTAATGGCCATGACATCCAGCCAAAGCTCGTTGAAAAACCATGCATTTCCTGTGGTGACCTTTGTGGAAATCCCGATGTTTGTTGCCGGGTATGGACCTACAACGGAGAGGAAAGTTGGGCTCCTCCCAAGGCAATGATTATTGACGCTATTCTTAGTGAGGCCTACGGCGATTCGGATAAGTTAGTTGATTCTAATCCGCCGATCGGAGATGTACCAGAAAATATAAAACTATTTTTCACCGCAAAAGAAGATAGCAAACTGCAAGATAGCGATGCTTGTTGTGATTCTTCAAGCAGCTGCTGTCCTTAAAACAAATATCGCCAATAGAAATACAGTAACACTATTTTAGTTTTTACTAGAGTCTAGATGGCCATGCACTTTCTGGCTAAACGTTGCGAATGAAGACCGTTCATTGAATGCAGAAAGCGTGAGATTACAGGCGAACCCCGGTTGCGTTCCGGTCCGCAGTCTAGTAGTATTCTGTATGGAACCAATGTACTACCAAAGTCAATTGGTAGGAGGTGGACATGTTTAAGCAGTTTCAAATCAAACACTTCCGAGGCTTTCAGGATTTCAGTATTGACGACTTGAAGCAGATTACTCTCATCAGCGGTAAGAATAATGTAGGCAAGACGAGCCTGCTTGAAGGTCTCTTCATCCACTGTGGCCAGAGCAATGCCGAAGTTATTACCAGAGTAAATCTCTGGCGTGGGCTTTTGCCGGCAAGAATCGATAAAGCCGAATCCGCTCGATATTTCCTCGGGCCATCCTTCTACAACGGAGACCTTTCAGTTCCTATTCAGTTCAAGAGCGTGGGTGAAACAGGGAAATTAAGGACCAGTGAAATTACAGCACAAATCGGACAGACGGATGTTGAAACTATATTACCTCGGGAACAGGAGACAGGAATAGCACGACCGGAAGGTATGTCATTGAAATTGGGCCATATCCACTATGAGGAGGAAGGAGAAAAACCGGCAGACCACGACCTCGTATTATCAGTGCGAGGTAGCGACATAGGGGTTAATGTAGTGCCTCCCCATAGGCCATTGTCTTTTAATACCCATTTCCTTCATGAAGGATTGGGGCCTGTGCCCGTGCAGGATGCTACAATTTATAGTTCACTAAGGGAATCGGGAAGAGAAGGCCTAGTTTTGGATGGTCTCCGTGCGGTTGACCCGTCGATCAAGAACCTCGAGGTCCTATCTCCTGCGGGAGCACCAAGTCTTTACGTTAACCTTGCATCCGGAAAGCGGCTGCCGTTGCCGCTGGTTGGTCAAGGTTGTGCCAGACTGACACATATCCTTTTGATAATGATTCAGGCCGCCGGCGGGGTCATACTTATAGATGAAATTGCATACGGTCTTCATTACAATGCTCTTCCCGAAGTGTGGAAAGTGATAAGCGCAGCGGCTAGTCAATTCAATGTTCAGGTTTTTGCAACTACACATAGCTTTGAGGTTATTGCTGCTGGTCACAGAGCTTTTGCAGACCTTGATCGATACGATCAGTTTGGTTACTTTCGGCTAGAAATTGCCGATGAAAAGGTTAAAACCATATGTGTGGACCGAGAGTCACTTAGCTTGGCTATTGACACAGGTTTCGAGATACGCTGATGAACGACACACAGAGCCTTTGTGCCAAAGATAGAAGATGTGAATTTGAGAAACCAAAGATTGTAGTTTGTGAAGGTTTAGAAGAGGAACGTTTCTTACCGCGTCTTCTAAGCATCTGCGGTGAATTGACCCTCAACGAGGGTATTCAGTTCGTTAATTGCGGAGGCAAATGGAATCTGGAGAATTTTCTGAAGGGAGCAAGGGATTTTACAGGTTTCAATCAAGTCAAATCTATCGGCATTATTCTGGATGCTGACAGTCAACCAGAAGGTGCCCAGCCTACTTTTGAAAAGGCTCAGAATGCACTTAGGTCTATACAGTTCCCTGTCCCAACGCAGATGGGAAAACCGGAAGTCACGATTGGGAAAACGGCAATTATTTGGGTTATGCCCAATAACCAAGACGATGGCGAGTTAGAAGACCTTTGTTTGGTAGCCCTTGCTAATCACGCTCTAATACCTTGTGTTCAACAAATTGAAGAATGCATTGCCAGAAAAACAGAGTCGCCAGCTAGGTCAGCAAAGTCTCGACTGTATACGTTATTAGCTTGGCTGGATCGTCCTGGCAGACGTCTAGCCGAAATCAGCGATAGCGAAATGCGAAGCTGGGAGTTGAATGTGTTTGAACCTCTTATTACGACATTCTTCTCGCAGTTGTAGTCATCGAGATCCTCCTCTGAGGTATGCCGGCGGGTTGAAGTTTTCCGAGTGAAGCGTGTGTTGGTCTTATCTTATTTTCAGGTATGATATGCACCCATCGTTGTTAATTGTGTACGGAGAATTCTGGCAAACGAGCCGCTAAGTCCAAAGAGTAGCCGCGAATCACCAATTTAACGTTTTGTATCCGCATGTGAGATCTAGCGTAAATCCCTTGAAAAGCCAAACGCGCTTGATTTCTCTTGATATCCTCGCTATATTGAACTGATGGAATGTTACCGTGAAAAGGATTAAGGTTTTATGAAAGAGGCTATTCAGCTCGCCGAATCATATTTTAAAGATATCCACGATATCTACCAAACGGGCGGCGGTGTTAAAGAAGAATCTTACTATGGAAGCCTGGCAAACCTTCTGAACGGTATTGGCAAAAGGCTTATGCCTCAGGTCAAATGCATTATCCAATTGATTAATCGTGGTGCTGGTCGTCCAGATGGTGGCCTGTTCACTAAAGAGCAATGGGGTCACGACAATGAGGAAACACCGTTACTTGGACAGGTACCATCGCGTGGTGTTATCGAAATAAAAGCAACTGACGATGATACCTGGGTTACGGCAGCGAGCGAGCAAGTATCGAAGTACTGGAACAAATACCAGCTTGTCCTGGTGACCAACTACCGTGATTTCGTATTGGTTGGGAAAGATAAAAGTGGAAACCCGATCAAACTTGAAACATATCGGCTCGCAGCATCTGAAGCCGATTTCTGGATAAAGGCGGCACATCCCAAGAAATTTGCCCACGAATATGGGGAGACTTTCATTGAATACCTTTGGCGTACCATGCTCCAAGCTGCGCCGATATCTTCTCCTAGAGATTTAGCCTGGTTGCTTGCATCATATGCTCGTACTGCCAGCGCCCGCATTGAAGGCAAAAATATTCCGGCTATGAAAAGTGTTCGCAATGCTCTGGAAACCGCGCTGGGATTGAAATTTGAAGGTGACAAAGGTGAGCATTTCTTCCGCTCCACGCTGGTTCAGACGATATTTTATGGCTTATTCTCTGCATGGGTACTGTGGGCAAAGAAACGTAACTATACAGCGCCTGACATCTTTAGCTGGCATGATGCCTTATGGGAACTCAAAGTGCCGGTCATGCAGGCGTTGTTCGGGCAAATTGTAACGCCGGCTCACGTTGGGCCGCTTGAGCTTGAGGATACCTTAGATTGGGCTTCATCTACCCTCAATCGAGTTGACAGAGTTTCTTTTTTCAGTGCCTTTGAAGAAGGTAAAGCCGTTCAGTACTTCTATGAGCCGTTCCTTGAAGCGTTCGATCCGGAACTGAGAAAACAGCTAGGCGTCTGGTACACACCGCCCGAAATCGTACAGTACATGGTTTTCCGCGTTGATACAGTTCTCAGGGAAGAACTCGATATACCCGATGGATTAGCTGACCCAAGCGTATTTATCCTTGACCCCTGCTGCGGCACCGGCTCATACTTAGTGGAAGTATTGAGACACATTCACAAGACGCTCAAAACCAAAGGTTCGGATGCACTGTTAGCCAGCGACCTAAAAAAGGCAGCTTTGGAAAGGGTGTTTGGCTTTGAGATATTAGCGGCGCCATTTGTAGTTTCTCATATGCAGTTAGGGCTGCTGCTCCAGAACATGGGAGCCCCGCTTTCAGATACGAGTCACGAGCGGGCCGGAGTTTATCTGACCAATGCCTTGACCGGCTGGGAACCGCTAGACCCGGAGAAGGAAAAGGCGTTCCAGGCAATGTTAACCGGCTTCCCGCAACTGCTTGAAGAGCAGAAGGATGCCAGTAAGGTGAAACAGAAAGTGCCTATTCTGGTTATCCTGGGTAATCCACCCTACAATGCCTTCGCTGGTACAGCAACAACTAAAGAAGAGAAAGACTCTGTAGCTCTCTACAAGGAAGGGCTTATCAAGAGGTGGGGAATCAAGAAGTTTAATCTTGACGACCTGTACATACGCTTCTTCCGTATGGCGGAGCGGCGTATTGCCGAACAGACCGGACGGGGTGTCGTGTGTCTTATTTCTAATTTCTCGTATCTTTCCGACCCGTCCTTCGTGGTTATGCGCGAGCGTTTTCTCGGTGAGTTTGACCGGCTGTGGTTTGATAACATGAATGGCGACAGCCGCGAGACCGGGAAGCGCACCCCGGAGGGCAAACCAGACCCGAGTGTATTTTCGACCGAATACAATAAAGCTGGTATCCGAGTAGGAACCACCGTGTCACTACTGGTAAGGAAAAATGAAAGGGAGGAAAAACCACTTGTAAGATTCCGACAGTTTTGGGGCAGCATTAAGCGTGCTGATTTGGTTAATTCCTTGAACGTCCCCAACATAAACAACGATTACCAATCTCTGCGACCGGTTCAGGATAATCGCTATTCCTTCCGTCCTTCAAAGGTATCAACAGGTTATTTAGGTTGGCCACGATTGACAGATGTGTTTGAGGAGATGTTTGTCGGATTGGAGGAATGCAGAGGCGGGGCTTTGATTGATATTGACAAAGACCGGCTAGGGATTAGGATGCAAAAATATTTTGACCAGAAAATTACTTGGGACTCATTCAAGATTCTTAACACGGGTCTTAGCGAAAATGCGGCTGGATTTGATGCAAAAAATACACGGGAAAAGATTATTGTTACTGAAAAATTCAATATCCAACGGTTGGTTCCTTATGTTGTTAGGCCTTTTGACCTACGTTGGTGTTACTATAGCACTTATAGTTCGCTATGGAATAGGCCAAGACCAACTCTTTATACCCAATATCAACATGGAAACAAGTTTCTTGTAAGTAGGATGAATGCAGCGGCAACGCCAGAAGGCATACCAGTCTTCGTAGCAAACGCACTTTATGATAAACAAACAATCAATCGCAACCCTGGAGCATTCCCATTATTTATATACCCCAAAACTGCAGAGATTTCCAAGAAGCCAAAAGAGCAGGCTCATCTTATTGACCCAGAAGAAAAGGGCAAGGCAACTGCCAATCTTTCTCCATCTGCGCGTAATTATCTTACTTCTCTTGGCGTGAATCTGGATGCAGATATCTATACCGCCAGTCTAATCTGGATGCATAGTCTTGCTATAGGCTATTCGCCTATTTACTTAAATGAAAACGCTGACGGCATTCGCAAAGACTGGCCGCGTATTCCTCTTCCCAACAAAAGGGAACTCTTGGAAACTTCAGCAAAGTTGGGAGAGAAAATCGATGCCTTACTAGATACGGAAAAACCGGTAGCCGGGGTAACAACGTCATCTATCAGACCGGAGATACAGAGTATCGCCGTTATCACCAGAGAAGGTGGCATTGATTTGCATTTGCCTAAGGAGCTTGCTGTTACTGTTGGGTGGGGACACGCTGGCCAAAATGGTGTGACGATGCCTGGTAAGGGTAAGGCAGTTGAAAGGGACTATACGGTTGAAGAAAAACAGGCAATCATCAATAGCGTTGGGCAATTGGGAATTTCACCGGAACAGGCGCTTGAGTTGCTGGGTGATCGCACCTTTGACGTTTATCTGAATGATGTTGCGTATTGGAGGAATGTACCCGTAAGAGTATGGGAATACACCATTGGTGGCTATCAAGTCATTAAGAAGTGGCTTTCATACCGTGAGGCCAACCTGCTTGGTCGACCACTCACCTCGGATGAAGCTAGAGAAGTCATGAATATGGCGCGGCGCATTGCTGCTATAATCCTGCTCCAACCGACGCTGGATGGGAATTATCAACAGTGTAAGATTAATAGCTACCCGTTTGAACATTAGTGTGCATAAACTTAGTGTATGACCTATGGGATCTAACCAAGAGAAATTGGACCAGCCGAGGAGCAGGAGTATTGCATCAGCACTGAGCAAGAAGAATACACGGATACAACTTGAACCATTAGGGTACGTAGAGCTGAAGTACATCTCCTTAAATGATTCCGAGGAATTTTCTGGGCTATTACAGGGAGAATCAACTGACAGGGCTTTTGTTGCCCAAACTTTGTATCATCAACTAGTCAAGCCGGAAATTGATTTTGCTGCTTTTCAACAACTGTCAGACAAAGACCTAGAAAAACTAGCCAGGGCCTTCGTCAAAAACGAGGTTTATACATTCCAGTATTTCCAAGAAACTGGTAACTTCTATAAAGATTTCAAAAGAGCCCTTGCAGTTAGTCGTAAAAAACAAGCTGAGAAATTAGCAAGGGCTATTCAACCAGCTATTAGATCCGCGCAGGAGGCACTAAGCGTTTTCAGTAAGAATTACGCTCCTTTGATTCAGCAAACCATCGCAGGAACCTCTTACGTTCGAGAGTCTCTACAGCAACTCAACAGCATAGCCAATCAGTTTGGCTATGTTCAGCTTCGCCTTGCTGAATCTATCAAACCAGTGATCGAACAATACCAATCAGCAGCGAAGATCATAATGGAATCTCTACGCCCCCAAATTGATGTCTGGCAACGATGGGCTGAGCAAAACAAGGGAATCTTCGCAAAGTTTTCAGTCTACTGGACGGAATTTCAACAACGGTATAACATCGCAGAGCAAAGAGCTGTTAAAGTACTAAAGAAATACAAGTGGTTTATTACGCCCAGTTTTCCAATAACGTTTATGTTTGAGGTGATGGAGTTAGACAACAAGAAAGGCAGGCATGATAAAGCGGTCAATAGATTGTTCATAGAATATTTTGAGGCTAATGACTGGCAAAACCTGGAAATAATGGTAAATGGCTGGAAGACGAATCCATTGTTAAAGAAACGGCATAAAATTCTCGCCGATTCCCTAGACGCAGTAAAAGCAGCCAGTAAAAGGGGCGTCAATGAGACCAACGTTATTCTGCCAACTCTGATTACACAGATTGACGGAGCTTTGACGGATTACCTCAATTCTAAAGGCCTCCAGTGGGAATCTGATTACGATGATAGGGTCGTTAAAGGAAAGGTTAAAAAAGTTGGTAGAAAAAGTCAGTTCAAAAATGCAAAACCGAAAGTGCTTACAACTCCCCTCGACGATCTTGCAAACGATATATTTCTTAATATTCTCTTTCAAAGTTCCCAAAGAGGCAAGCCATTGGCAACGCCTTTCAATTTTAATCGGCACAAAATTGTTCATGGCGAGAACGTAAGATATGGTAGAAAAGATTATCTAGTTCGCGCCTTCATGGTTCTGGATCTATTGGCTCATCTTGATTAGGTTGCCAATATTAGATGGTTCTTATTCGTACCGCCAGTGATTGCTTTCCCCAAGGTTAAAATCGGGTTGCACCAAACTGACTTTGGTTTAATTTCATTCGCTACAGATTGCTATCTACAAAGACCGATATTATATCTTAAGACCCTTAGTGTATATCATTGCTCCAGTCCTTATTCGTTTACCACGCACATAATGTATTGACCGGGCACATTAATCTTTTATATTATTGCAGTTAATAATTCTTGTATCCAAGTTTCAGATGAAGGAAAAAGTTATTGTTATCACAGATAGTGTCGCCTATTTTCCGAGCGATCTCGTCAGCAGATACAATATCAAGATCGTTCCATTGAGTATTATTATTGATGGCAATACATATACCGAACAATCTATAGACTTGGGTTGGTTCTACCAACAAATATCTCATTGGAGAGCCTCAAACAAGCTACCTACATCCTCTTCTATCACGCCCGAGATTTTCTTGGAATCTTATAGGGAAGCAAGCAGACAGGCAGAAGGTATACTACATATTTGCCATAGCTCCCAACTGGGTATGACGTATAAGGCAGCCTTACAGGCTAAAGAAAGAGCCAAACAGGAATTACCTGGTACGGCTGTTGAGGTAGTCGATTCTCATACAGCCTGTGGTGCCCAAATGCTGATTGTATTGGGAGCAGCTAGAGCCGTCGAAAGTGGAGAAAACCTCGACAAAGTAACTCGGGTTGCCAGGAAGATGGTCACTAAAGCCAATTTCATTGTTATGCATAATGACCTCTACTATTTAGCAAAAGGTGGTAGGATCCACAGGGCCCGTCCTTGGGCAAGTACGAAAATTACCAATACGGCATTACTCGAGTGCGACGACTCGACCAATGGCGAACATGCCCCTGTAGCGCGATGCAGGACTAAAGGGGAAACCCTGAGAACTCTGTTTGGTATTGTTGAAGAAAGAAGCAACAACAATATTCTACGTGTAGCTATAAACCATGCTAGTGCCGCGGTCGAAGCTGAGGAACTGAGAAAAAAGACGATGTCAAGATTCTCATGCGCTGAGGTCTTTGTTAGCGAGGTTGGACCCGTAGTTGCGCTTCATACCGGGATAGGGACGATTTGGTTCAGCTGGTGGAGTGAAGGTTAATTAGCCTGTATAATTTAAATCTTTTGCGATAACTATCATCTTATTCCAAGCGTGATAATTAATACACAAGTAAGCCTTAGTTGTGATATTCCCTAAAATAGTAGAAGGGAGAATATGAAACTATGAATATAAAGGCGAAAATAATTCTGATCGTTGCAATCTGTATGGTTTGTGTTAGCGGATCACTATCATGTAGAAACGCCGAATCGGTGCCGTCTGTAAAAATAGGTGTTATAGCGGCCCAAACCGGAAATTATGCTGGTTTGGGTAACCTCACTCTAGAGGGGATCCAGGTAATGGTAGATCGAATGAACGAAGAGGGCGGCATTAATGGTATCCCCGTAGAGTTGGTGATATATGATGATAGAAGCGAAACCACCGAAGCCGCGCTTATTGCCAAGAAGCTTATTGAGGTAGACAGAGTACATGTTATCATAGGTGGTACTACAACTCATATTTCAATGGGAGTAGCGGGCATCTGCAATGATTTGGAGACACCGGCAGTAGTCATCGTAGGAACGGCTCTTGTTCATGATGAACTTGGCGATTGGGTATTCGCTCCCATGGGCGCTGAGCAAAACTTCATTATTCCGATTCTGAAATACTTTAACCAAAACTTGGGCATATCTAAGTATGCTGCGCTTATCGAAAATAGTGGTTATGGCGAGGGTGGCAAAGTTTTCTTGTCCGAAGTAAGCCCAAACTATGACATGGATATAGTTAGCGAGGAGTATTTTGACCCTACGGCAAATGATGTGAGTCCCCAGTTGGCTAAAATTAATAACTCAGAGGCTCAAGGTATATTCATATGGGGTAGCAGTCCAACAGCATCAATGGCAATTAAGCAGGCAAGAGAAATGGGTATCGATCTGCCCATTGTTGCAACTCCGCCTCAAACATCTCCTGACATGATTGAATCGTTCGGTGATTATTTCGAAATGGAACCCTCCGTTACCGCTGTAACGCTCAAGCTGGATGTCTGGCAGCAACTTCCTGAAAGTGACCCCGACAAGAATATGTACAGAGATTTCCAAAGCGTATTTACTGAAGAGTATGAGCACCCTCCGACCATGTGGAATGCCCTCGGCGCTCAAATGATTCTTTTTATTGAGGATGGACTAAGAAGGGCTAATCTAAACCCGGCAAATTTGATTGAAGCTAGAGGTAAGCTCAGGGATGCCTTAGAGGGCACAAATGATATAAAGCTATTCACAGGCGATTACACGATGTCGCCAAGAGACCACTTTGGGCAGACAAAGGATCGTACGATACTGGTGACCTTTGAGAATGGTGAAATGATTCATTTACCTTGAATTTAACATTAGCTCTTGGATGGATTGAACAAACCTCTGGCATGGATTGCCCAAAGACAAAAAATACACATGAAAAAGATTATGCGTTGACAGTAATCAGCTGTAACTATAAGATAGCTTACGATAATCGGTTCATCAACATTCGCCCATTTCTTATGAAGGAGGAATATATGGCTAAAGGGAACGTTAAGGGACTGCTTTGCTACGTCGGCTTCTGGGTAACTGGCATTATCTTTCTTGTTATTGAAAAGAAAGATAAGCTCATCCGGTTTCACGCCATGCAGTCGTTAGTCACTTTTGGGATCCTTAACATCATCTGGGGCATCGCCAGCAGTTTTGGTGGTTGGGGATGGGGATTAGCCTGGGGTATAGGAGGCTTCCGTTCGCCAGTCTTTATCGCAGCAACCGTTGTCTTCATTATCTTCTTTGTCATTTGGTGGGTACTTTGGGCCATTTTGATGTATAGGACCTACCATAATCGGACATACCGGGTGCCTATGTTTGCTAGTCTGGCTGACAAATGCCTAGCAATGCTTGATAAGGGAAAATAGCCAAAAGATAAATACAGGGCGCAACATATTGAAAGCTCTTGGCTATATGATAAGGGCATGGCTTATCTCATAGGTAAAGCCAAAGTTCATATATTAATATTGGATTTATAACTGTGATTGACTCTGAGTCATTGATTTCAACCCGTTTCTTACGCTTAATACAATAAGCCTGCATTTTGACACCTTAAGCAATTTATTAAGATATTTAAAATCAACTGGCGGAAGAATATAGTGTTAACCCAAACGGGTAATAGTTTTTATCTCTAAAACATGGTTCAATTATGAATAGTTGGGAGTGTAATGAACCAGTAGCCTGTATTTGGTCACCTGGGCTCTGGGGAGCAAATGGTGAAACCGATCCCTTAGAGGGATGGGTTTTTCTTTTGTACAATAGTATGTAGGGAAAAGCCTTGAAAGGGAAAACAATGATAGACGAATGCTGACCTATAGCAGAAACAGCAAATATACTGAATGTCCATATTAACACTATCAGGAGATTGAGCAACCAGCAGTAACAAGATGAAACAGAATATGGAAGCGGCCAAAAAGCAGGGCGATGAAATAGGGGCCATTACTTCGATATTCAAACAACCAGGCGAGGTAAGGGGTGTGGTGCTCTGTACCGACGCCAA
>Ga0068714_10003381_pt1 | contig 19026 bp, 23 predicted proteins | sample MTBNYHSulfiMetaG_FD_62988 | JGI IMG/M metagenome (GOLD analysis project Ga0068714, IMG submission 62988) | Enrichment culture microbial communities from rom New York Harbor, USA that are MTBE-degrading - MTBE-NYH (New York Harbor Sulfidogenic)... | ecosystem: Environmental > Aquatic > Marine >... | reverse complement strand
ATCACCCTCAAGCTCGGGGAAGGGAATGCCAACGTCATCACCGGTCTGCGGAGGGTGAGCAAACCCGGATGCCGCGTTTATTGCACCAAGGACGACGTTCCCAAAACCCTGGACGGCCTGGGGATCACGCTCATCTCGACGTCGCGGGGGATCCTCTCCGGCAAGAAGTGCGAAGAGCTCGGCGTCGGGGGAGAGGTTCTCTGCCATATCTGGTGACGACCGAGGACGGAGGAGAAAGGACATGTCACGCGTTGGAAAACAGCCCATCGTTGTTCCCCCCGGGGTGAAGGTGGATATTCTGCCCGGGAAACTGGCGTTCTCGGGCCCGAAGGGGAAACTGGAGACGCCGCTCTCTCCCGGTATCAGCGCTCGTCTCGAGGAAGGCCGGCTCGTTCTCAGCCGCGAGAACGACGAGCCGTCGCTTCGCGCGGTCCACGGGCTGGTGCGGAGTCTGGCCCATAACGCGGCCGTGGGCGTCTCCTCGGGTTTTTCCAAGCAGCTCGAAATCGTGGGCGTCGGCTACAGGGCCAAGCTCGATAAGGACAAACTGGAGCTGAGCCTGGGCTATTCCAAGCCGGTCGTTTATCCCGTGCCCAAGGATATCGAAATCGTGGTCGAGAAACCGACGGTCATCGTCGTCAAGGGCATCGACCGGCAGAGAGTCGGCCAGGTCGCCCAGGAAATCAAGAACTTCCGGAAGCCGGACCCCTACAAGCAAAAAGGCGTGCGGCATGCCGGCGAGAGGCTGATAAAGAAAGAAAGAAAAGCGGGGGTGAGCGGTGCTTAAAGAAGTCTCCCGGGTCAAGAAACAGAGGGAACAGCGCATCAGGAAACGCCTCCGGCTGAGAATCAGCGGCACGGCCGAGAGACCGCGGGTTCATGTTTTCAAAAGCAACCGGTATGTTTATGTCCAGGCCGTGGATGACGCCGCCGGTCGAATCCTGGCCGCGGCCGCGACTCTGGAGAAAACCTTCAAAGAGAAGAATCCCAAGACCAAGAACAGGGACGCCTGCCGCGAACTGGGGGCCCTCCTCGCGGAGCGGCTCAAGGCCAAGCAGGTCGCCGGCGTGGTCTTTGATCGCGGCGTGTCGCCCTATCACGGACGGATCAAAGTCCTGGCCGAGGCCATGCGCCAGGCAGGACTTGTTTTTTGACGCACCGATGACGAAGCGCAAGGAGGAACAGGGTGCCTAGAGAATTCAGGAAGAGAGCCGAAGCCGGGGACCACGAGCCCGAGTTCAAGGACCAGGTCATATCCATCCGACGGGTGACGAAGGTCGTGAAGGGCGGCAAGAATTTGAGCTTCTCCGCGCTCGCGGCGGTGGGCAATGAAAAAGGCATGGTGGGAATCGGCAAAGGCAAGGCGCGCGAGGTTCCCCAGGCCATCTCCAAAGCCGTCGAGGCCGCCAGGAAGAATATGGTGTCCGTCACCCTGGCCGAGACGACCATCCCCCATATCGTCCAAGGACGCCACGGTGCCGGCCTGGTCGTCCTGAGGCCCGCCTCAAAGGGCACGGGAGTGATCGCCGGGGGGGCCGTTCGGGTCATCATGGAGTTGGCCGGGATCAAGGACATCCTGACCAAGTCCATCCGTTCCAACAATCCCATCACTGTGGCCCATGCCACGATGCAGGCGCTGAACAACCTCATGAGCCCGGACCAGGTGGCCAAGGTGAGAAACAAGACAAGGGAAACGATATGGCAGTAAAAGCGAAATCAGACACGCCAGGAACCGAATCGGGACGCCGGCTGAGCATCACTCTCGTCCGGAGCACGGTCCATCGTCCGGCCCGTCAGAGAGAGGTCGTCAAGGGGCTGGGATTGAGAAAGCTGAATTCCCGGGTCCTGAGGCCGGACCGCCCCGAAATCCGGGGAATGATTCGCAAGATCAGCCACCTGGTCAGGGTGGAGATCGTGGAGCCGAAATGAAACTCAGCAGTCTGAAACCGGCAAAGGGTTCCCGCAAGGCGGGGAGACGAGTGGGCCGCGGACCGGGATCGGGCCGCGGCAAAACGTCCGGCCGGGGGCACAAAGGTCAGCTTTCCAACGCCGGATTTTCCCGGAAGCGAGGATTCGAGGGCGGCCAGATGCCTCTCCACCGGCGGATCCCCAAGCGGGGATTCACCAATGTCTTCCGCCGGGAATATTCCGAGGTCAACCTCGACCGCTTGGACAGGATCGACAAAACGGAAATCGGCCTCCAGGATTTGCTCGAAGCCGGCCTGGTGAAAAAAAACACGGCGGGCGTCAAAATCCTCGGCCGAGGCCAGCTGTCCTCGGCCAAAACCGTCACGGCTCATAAATTTTCCCGGTCCGCACAGAAAAAAATCGAGGAGGCCGGCGGCAAGGCCGTCCTCGTGGGAAGAACCTAATGCTCGACAGTATCCGCAACATCTTCAGCATCCCCGACCTGAGGAAGCGGGTGATTTTCACCCTTCTTCTTCTGGCTGTCTACCGTCTCGGCGCCCAGATACCGAATCCGGGGATCAATCCCGATGCGCTTGAAACCCTGTGGAACAGCCAGGCCAAAGGCTCGATCCTGGGATTCGTGGACCTGTTTTCGGGACGCAACATGTCCCGGTTGACGGTCTTCGCCCTGGGGATCATGCCCTACATCAGCGCCTCGATCATCCTTCAGCTGCTGCAGGTCGTCTGGCCGTACCTCGAGCGGCTATCCAAGGAAGGGGAGCTGGGGCGGAAGAAAATCACGCAGTACACCCGTTACGGGACGCTGATCATCTGTCTCATCCAGGCCCTGGCGATCTCCTTCTTCCTTCAGACGCTGAAGAGCCCGGGCGGGGAGATCGTCCGCCGGGGGGTGAAGATCTTCGTCGACCCGGGAACGCCCATCGTCTCCAATCCCGGCCTGTGGTTCCAGCTGATGACCATCCTGACCCTGACCACGGGGACGGTGTTCATCATGTGGTTGGGCGAACAGATCTCGGAGCGGGGGATCGGCAACGGCATCTCCTTGATCATTTTCGCCGGGATCGTGGTCAATTTCCCGTCGGGCATCCAGGGCGTCATCGTCGGCCTGCAGACGGGGACGATGGACATCATCAAGATCACGCTCATCGTCATGCTCATGGTGGCGGTCATCGCCTTCATTGTTTATGTCGAGCGCAGCCAGCGGCGGATTCCGGTGTCATACGCCAAGCGGATCGTCGGCCGCAAGATCTACGGCGGGCAGAGCACCCACCTGCCCCTACGGGTCAACACCGGCGGCGTCATCCCCATCATCTTCGCCGCGTCGATCATCACCATTCCCTCCACGATGTCGGGGCTGATCAAAATCCCGTTCTTTCAGGAAGTCCAGAAACAGTTCAGCATGGGCATGCCTCTCTACAACCTTCTGTACATCGCGTCCATCATTTTCTTCACCTATTTTTACGTTTCGATCATCTTCAATCCCACGGACGTGGCCGACAATCTCCAGAAATACGGCGGATTCATTCCCGGCATCCGGCCCGGAAAGAACACCTCGGATTACATCGACTCCGTCCTCAGCCGGCTGACGCTGGTGGGCGCCGTCTACCTGGCCATGCTGGCCATTCTGCCCGAATTTCTCATGACCGGCTTCCGGGTGAGCGGCCTGCCGTTTATCGGGTCTTTCCTGGACAGGATCCTGCCGGCATTCATCACCAAGGGCATGCAGGTGCCCTTCTATTTCGGCGGAACGACGATCCTGATCGTCGTCGGCGTGGCCATGGACACCCTGCAGCAGATCGAGGCTCAGCTCGTCATGCGGCATTATGACGGCTTCATGCGCCGCAGCCGCATTCGGGGGAGACGGGGATGAGGGTCATCCTCCTCGGCCCTCCCGGATCCGGAAAAGGCACTCAGGCCTGCCGGATCGAGGAGACATTCCATCTGCCGAGGATTTCAACCGGAGACATTCTCCGCCGGGCCGTCCGCCTGGGGACCCCCCTGGGCCTCAAAGCCGAGGCCATGATGAAGCAAGGGCTTCTGGTGAGCGACGACATCGTAGTCGGGCTCATCGGAGAGGCCGTCGGGCGGGAAGAATGCCGGCTGGGCTATGTCTTGGACGGATTCCCCAGGACGATCTCTCAGGCGGAAAGCCTGATGAGAATCGACGGCCGGCGCCCCGAAAGAGTCATCGAGATACTCATTGAAGACGAGGAGCTCGTCAAGAGGCTGACCCGCAGGCGCGTTTGCCCGGCCTGCGGGGCGACCGCCGGACCGGAGGCCTCGCCGGGCGGGGAACCGAATCGATGCCCTGTTTGCCACGGCGCGCTCGAGACCCGGACCGACGACCGGCCGGAGGTCATCCGCGCCCGACTGGAAATTTTCAACGCCCAGACGGCGCTTCTACGAGAGTATTATTCGGGTCGGAACGTCTATCACTCGATTTCGGGAATGGGAACGATTGACGAAGTCTTCGGCCGGATTTCCGAGCTCCTCGAGGGATTTTTGGGCCGGACGGCGGAAGAGCGGCGGAGTTGAGCATGGTGGTCGCCATCAACTACAAGACGGACCAGGAGCTGGCCGCCATGCGCCGCAGCGGGCGCATCGTCGGCCAAATTCTGGCCGAGGTGCGGGGCTTGGCCAGGCCCGGCGCCGCGACCCGGGACCTGGACGCCTATGCCGAATCCCGGGCCCGAGAGCTGGGCGCCGAGCCCGCCTTCAAGGGATACCGCAACTATCCCGCTTCGCTGTGCGTTTCGGTCAACGAGGTGATCATCCACGGCATTCCCTCCGACCGCGTCCTGCGCGAGGGAGACATCGTCGGCCTGGATTTCGGCATCCTGTTCGACGGATTTTACGGCGATGCGGCCGTGACCTATCCCGTAGGCCGCGTGGCGGACGAGGCCGAGGTGCTGATCGCCGCATCGGAGGCGGCGTTTTTCGAGGGGCTGGGGCAACTGCGCGACGGGGGGAGGATTTCGGACATCTCCCATGCCATCCAGTCCTGCGTTGAAAACCGGGGCTTCTCCGTCATCCGGGATTTTGTCGGCCACGGGATCGGGCGCTCTCTCCATGAGGAGCCTCAGATTCCGAACTTCGGCCCGCCGGGCCGCGGCCCAAAGATTCGGACGGGCTTGACCCTGGCCATCGAGCCCATGATCGCCGCCGGCCGGCCCGAGGTCGAGATCCAGGCCGACGGCTGGACGGCCTGCACGAGAGACCGCAGCCTGGCCGCGCACTTTGAGCATACGGTCGCCCTGACTGAGCGCGGCCCGGAAATATTGACTCTGCCCGCCCTGACGGACGCCCCCCGGAGGTTGGAGGAGGAGAAACCGTATGCCTAAACAGGATGTCTATGAGACGGAAGGCACGGTCATCGAAACCCTGCCCAACGCCATGTTCCGCGTGGAGCTGGCCAACAAGCACGTCATCCTGGCCCACATCTCGGGCAAGATGCGGAAGCACTTCATCCGCATCCTCCCTGGAGACAAGGTCCTGGTCGAGCTTTCGGCCTACGACCTGACCAAGGGCCGGATCACCTACCGATACAAGTAAAGGACGGCACGATGAAAGTCAGAGCATCGGTCAAAAAGATATGCCGGAACTGCAAGATCATCAGGCGGAAAGGAACCGTCCGAGTGATCTGCACCAACCCGCGTCATAAGCAAAAACAAGGCTGAGAGGTTGCGTCATGGCACGAATCGCAGGCATCACGCTTCCCCCGGACAAGAGGGTCGAGGTCGGCTTGACCTACATTTACGGCATCGGTCGGTCCAAGTCGAACGCCATCCTCCAGGAAGCCAGAATCGACAGGAACAAGAAGGTCAAGGCCCTCACGGAGGAGGAGATCAACGCCATCCGCCAGATCATCGAGAAGCGGGAGAAGATCGAGGGCGATCTGCGCAAAGAGGTCGCCATGAACATCAAGCGGCTGATCGACATTGGTTGCTACCGCGGATTGCGTCACAAGCGCAAGCTTCCGGTCCGGGGGCAGAGAACGAAGACCAACGCCCGCACCCGGAAAGGTCCGCGCGGCCGCACCATAAAAAAGACGAAGGAGAAGACCGCCTAGGCGCGGCAAGGAGACGGACATGCCCAAACCCAGAACCAGCACCTCGGCCAAGAAAAAAACCAAGAAGAGGGAGGTCGGCTACGGCGTCGCCCATGTCCAGTCGACCTTCAACAATACGGTCATCACCATCACCGACAGGGAAGGCCAGACCGTCTGCTGGTCGAGCGCCGGCACGGCCGGATTCAAGGGGGCGAGAAAGGGAACGCCGTTCGCCGCCCAGCTGGCGGGCAAGGAGGCGGCCGGCAAGGCCCGGGATATGGGAGTGCGGATGATTGATGTCCGGGTCAAGGGGCCCGGCTCGGGCCGCGAATCGGCCATCCGATCGCTGCAAACCTCCGGGCTGGAGATCCGTTCGATCCGGGACGTGACCCCTATCCCCCATAACGGTTGCCGCGTCCGAAGACGGCGCAGAGTCTGAGAGGAGTGATCCATGTCCACGAGCCATAACGCGGTCTGCCGCCGATGCCGGGTGGAGAAGACCAAGCTGTTTCTCAAGGGAGACAAATGTCTGAGCAGCAAATGTCCCGTCGAGCGGCGGGCCTATGCTCCGGGCCAGCACGGCCGGATCCGGCGCCGGATATTGGGCTACGGCATCCAACTTCGGGAAAAGCAGAAGCTGAAGAGATTTTACGGAATGACGGAGAAACAGTTCCACCTGTTTTTCACTCGGGCCGAAAACCAGAAGGGCGTAACGGGCGAGAATCTCCTCAGTCTTCTTGAACGCCGCTTGGACAACGTGGTTTTTCTGGCCGGGTTCGCCCACTCCCGGGCCCAGGCCCGGCTGCTTATCGCCCACGGCCATTTTCTGATCAACGACCGGAAGGTATCCGTGCCTTCCTATGCCGTCGGACGGGAAGACGTGATTGTTTTCCGCGGCCAGTCGGCCAAGCGCACCGGCCTGAGGGACGTCGTCGAGGCCCACAAGACCAAGACGATCCCCGCCTGGCTGGAAGTCGACCGCGAGAACCTCGCTGTCCGCGTCGTGTCCCTGCCCACCCGGGCGGACGTGACCATTCCGGTCGAGGAACATCTGGTCGTCGAGCTGTATTCCAAGTGATGAGAAGCGGGCAGAACATTTGCCGGGGAAGAGAGAGGAGGACCCATGAGTGAATTCGGATTCCAAAGGCCGAAATATCTGGAGCCGGATTATGATTCCATGACCAACCGCTACGGCCGCTTCAGCGCCCAGCCGTTTGAACGAGGCTACGGAATCACGGTCGGCAACTCCTTGAGGCGCATCCTCCTGTCCTCGATCCCCGGAGCGGCGCTGACCGCCGTCCGCATCCAGGGCGTGCTACACGAGTTCTCCACCCTCCCCGGCGTGGTCGAGGACGTGACCGACATTCTCCTCAACCTCAAGAGCGTCCCCTTGAAGCTCAACGGCAACCAATCCAAGACGATCACCCTCAACGTCCAGGGGCCGGCCGAGGTCAAGGCCTCGGACATCGTCCATGACTCGGACGTCGAAATTCTCGACAAGGACGTGAGCATTGCCCATATGGACAAGGACGGCAAACTCCAGGTGGAAATGATCGTTAAAAACAATCGTGGCTACATCCACGCCGACCAGAATTACGACCCCGAGCTGAGCGTGGATTTCATCCCCGTGGATTCCTCTCATTCGCCCGTCACCAAGGTCAACTACCGCGTCGAGCCGGCCCGGGTCGGCAAGCGCATCGATTACGAGAGTCTGGCCCTGGAGATCTGGACGACGGGCGCCTTGTCGCCCGCCGAAGCCCTGTCCCAGGCGGCCAAGATCCTCCGCCAGCACCTGACCATTTTTCTCAACATCGTCGACGAGCCGGTGGAGAGGGAGGCCGCGGCGTCCAAAAGGGAGATTCCCTACCTCGGCCAAGTGGACATTCTGTCCAAACCCATCGAGCACCTGGAGCTTTCCGTCCGGTCGAACAATTGCCTGCGCTCGGCCGGAATCGAGAAAATTTTTGAGCTCGTCCTAAAGACCGAGGACGATCTCCTCAAGACCAAGAACTTCGGACGCAAGTCGCTGTCGGAGATCAAAGACACGCTCTCCAACTTGGGGCTGGGACTGAATCTCGAGCTGCATCCCAAGCTTTTGGAGCGCCTCCGGGGAGAGAGCAAGGGGATGTCGGACTAGGCCGACGCCCCGAAGCACGGAAGGAGCGCACGCATGAGGCATCGGGTCAAAGGCAGAAAACTGGGCAGGACGACCGCCCACCGTACGGCACTCCTGCGGAACCTGGTGACATCGTTCCTGGAAAAAGAACGGATCCGGACCACCCTGGCCAAAGCCAAGGAAGCCCGGCCCCTGGCGGAAAAAATGATCACTTTGGCCAAGAGCGGGACTCTCCACAGCCGCCGTCTGGCCCTCCGTTTCGTCCGCAAGGAATCGGCGGTGAAAAAACTGTTCGACGATCTCGGCCCCCGCTTCTCCGAACGTCCCGGCGGGTATTCCCGCATCGTCCGCCTCGGCCCCCGGTCCGGAGACGGGGCGGACATGGCCATGCTGGAGCTGGTCGGTTCCGAGTTCGTGAAAAAAGCCAAGAAAAAGAAGGACAAAAAGGACATCCGGAAGAAGTGATTCCGGTGAGCTAGTCGTCGAAGGAAGCGTTGAACGAGGTCCCGCGGCCCGGGACCTTGAGGCGCTGTCCGGGCCGGATGAGCGTTCCCCTGATGTTGTTCAGCCTCTTCAGGGCGGCCACGGACGTCCGGTGCCTGCGGGCGATGGACGACAGCGTGTCGCCGCGGCGGACGACATAGAGGATGGTCGTCGCCTCGGGGGGGATCCAGCGGGGAAGGTTGACGAAAATTTCCCGCATCTTGTCTCTCAATCCCGCGGGAATCCGGAGCTCGTAAGCGTAATTCGGAGTCGCGTCGTAGCGGAGTTCCGGATTGAGAAAGGCCAGTTCCGAAGCGTCCAGGCCCAGGGCCGTGGACAGGGAGGACAGCTTGACGGGCTTTTCGACAGTCATCGTCTCGAATTTCAGGGGCGGATAGGGCCGGGGCAGCTTGAACCCGTATTTGTCCGGGTTCTCGATGATGGACAGCGCGGCGATGAAGCGGGGAACGAAGCGGGCCGTTTCGTAGGGGAGCATGGGAAACAGATCCCAGAAATTGTCCAGATAGTTCATCCGCTGGGCGTTGATGACCCGCTGGACGCGGTATTCGCCGCAGTTGTAGGCCGCCAGAGCCGTGGTCCAGTCTCCGAACATGGCGTGCAGTTCGGAGAGATAGCGGATGGCGGCCCGAGTGGATTTCAGGGGATCCATGCGCTCGTCGACCCAGCGGTCCCTCTTGAGGTCGTACAAAGAACCCGTGCTGGCGATGAACTGCCACAGGCCCAGCGCGCGGGCCCTGGACAGGGCGCGGATTTTGAATCCGCTTTCGATGATGGGCAGCCAGCTAAGGTCGTCCGGCAGGCCGGCTTTTTTCATTTCCTCCTGGATCATGTCCCGGTACAGCCCGGAACGCATATAGGATTCCTCGAAATATTTCCTTTCCCGGTTCTTGAAGCATTCGATCTCCGCCAGAACGTAGCGGTTCTCGACGAGAGGTATGGTCTTGTTGTTCTCGCGTCCCGGGAAATACCGGGCGGCATGAAGCATCTGGATCCGCTTGGCGATATTCAGGCGCAGGTCGTTTTTTTCGTCGCCCAGGGCGGAGTCGGGAGGAGGGTCCATCTTGAGCAGAAGGGCATAGGCGTCGTCCAAAACGGTCATGGCCCGGTCGAAGTCGCCCTGCTCCCAGCTGGCCTGGGCCTCCTGGCAAAGAGCCAGGGCTTCTTCCATCAGGGCTGGAACGTCGGCCTGCTCGACAGCCGGCGCGCTTTCTGAGAGAGGCTCCTCGACCGCTTCCATCTTTTCGGAGGTAGAGATGTCAGCTGTGGGCGGCACCGACGCCGGAGACGGATCGGCTTGCGCGGCTGCAGACGGGACCTCGGATTGGGCCGGTGTCGAGGGAGCCTGTTGAACGACACGACTCGTCGGCTTCGAGGCGCAGCTTCCAAAGACCAGGACCAGGGGCAGGAGAGTGATGAGGGTTGTTCGTATTTTCATGATGTCTCAAGCATTTTAACCGCCGCCGGACGGCCTGTCAATTCGCTGGATCTTTTCAAAGGAAGTGCTGGGTTTGGGGGTGGGTTGAGGCGACATGCGCGGCTCAGCTAGGAAGCGACGGTTTTCGAAGGGTTTCCGGCAGATTCTTGCCGGCCGGCTGAGCACAGCCCCATGATGGCCGGAGACAGCGTTTTCTTTGTCATAGCGATATTAACCCCCCTGCACCCCCCTTGAAGCAGGGGGGCAAAAGGAAACTGTCTCCGGAAAGGCCTGCGAAAGCCGACTGAGAAATCCGGAGCTTCCGCAGCGATTGGAGCCGCGCCCGGCGCCGAGACTCACTCCCAAAACCCGGCGGGACGATAGCTGAGGGCGGGGGGTCTCGGCGCCGGGCGCGGCTTGGAACGCTTAATGACTTTGCCGGCCGTGAGTTTTGACGTGCCACCGCCAGGCGGTGCGGATAATGGTATCGAGGTCGGAGAGCTCCGGCTTCCAACCGAGAACCTTTTCGGCTTTCGTCCGGGAGGCGAGGAGGAACGGGACATCACCCCGGCGGGGAGGACGGCGGGCGAAAAGGACCGGATGTCCGGTAACTTCCTCGGCTTTTTTGATGACCTCCAGAACGGAGTGGCCGCGTCCGGCGCCGAGATTGAGGCGATCGCTCTCTCCGCCGTCGGCCAGTTTTTCCATGGCCAAAACGTGGGCCCGGGCCAGGTCCGTGACGTGGACATAATCGCGGACGGCCGAGCCGTCGGGAGTGGGAAATTCCGTCCCGAAAAGGCTCAGGCCCTCTTTTTGTCCCAGGAGGGAGAGGAGGATGTTGGGGATCAGATGCGATTCCGGATCGTGCATTTCCCCCAGCTCGCCTTCGGGATCGGCCCCGGCGGCGTTGAAATAGCGCAGGGAGACGAACTTCAGGCCGTAGGCCCGGTCGTAATCCTCCAGGATGTTTTCGAGGAACAGCTTGGTCCGGCCGTAAGGATTGGCCGGCTCCAAGGGATGGGTTTCCTCGACGGGCGTCGCGCGAGGCGCGCCGTACACGGCGGCGCTCGAAGAAAAAATGATTCTCTTCACTCCGGTCTCGAGCATCGCCTGGAGAAGGTTGAGGCCGCAGACGAGGTTGTGGGCGTAATATTTTTTCGGATCGGCGAAAGACTCTCCGACTTCGATCAGCGAGGCGAAGTGAAGGACGGCTTGAAACGCCCGGCCCTCGAAAGCCCGGCGCACGGCGGGCAAGTCGGTCAGATCGGCCTCGATGACCTCCCGGGCCTGGACGAGCTCCCTGCGCCCCGAAGAGAAATTGTCGAAGATGACGGGCTCGTATCCCGCCCGGCGGAGGGCCTTGACCGCATGGGAGCCGACATATCCCGCCCCCCCCGTGACGAGGACCTTCACCGCCCTCCCCCGCGGACGAGGCTCCGGGCGGCCTTCAGGCCGCCGGCTTTGTCCTCGAAGACGTTGTCGAGCTGCATTTTGTAGAGCGTTTTGAGCAGCCTTCCCATTTCCGGCCCGGGTTCGACGCCTAAAGAGATGAGGTCCCGGCCGAGGATCAGAGGTTTGATCGTATCCCGAGAAACGCGGAGGTCTTCGAATTTTCTGAGCGTCCACCGGGCGGCGGCGTCGAGCCCTTTGACGGGCTGAGCCCGGCGGCCCGCCCGGTCCGCGGCGTCGAGGAGGACGAGGAGCTCGATTTCTCCCCGGGCGTCGTGGGCCAGGCGGTTGAAGGCCTTGCGGGTCACGCAGCGCCTGTTCTGCCATAGCTCCGCGACGCGGTGGTGATGCCGGACGAGGAGAAGGACCGCCGTCCGCAGGTCGTATCCGTTCCAAGAGAAGATTTTGAAACGGTCGAAAGCCCGGCGCGCCGCCGCTTCGCCGCGGGCGTCGTGTCCGATGTTGGTCAGCACCATGCGGCCGCGTTTGAACTCCCATTCGGAGGCGGAGGGCTTCCCGGCGTCATGGAACAGGGCGGCCAGGAGAAGGCAGAGTTTTTTCTCCGGCGGAAGCCCGGTCTGGCGCGCCAGCCGCGCGGCCTGGTCGAGGGTGAGGAGCGTGTGATGCCAGATCGTATGGTTTCCGTAAGCGTCGCGCTCGGGATGGAAAACCGGATCGTGGATGGCCAAGGTCAGGGCGTAGATCTCGGGCACAAGCTGTTTCAGGGCGCCGAGGCGGAACATCTCCTCCAGGCCGATCGACGGCTTTTCCGATCGGAGGAGCAGCTTAAAGAGCTCGTCGGCGATCCGCTCGACGCTCAGGCCGGAGAGGTCGATGGATTTCGACAGCTCGTAGACTTCGGACGCCACGCCGAAGCCCAGGACGGAGGCGAAGCGGGCCGCTCTCAAGACCCGCAAGGGATCCTCGGCAAATGCGTCCGCGTTCGTGACCCGGAGAATGCGGGCCGAGATGTCCTTCCGGCCCTGAAAAGGATCGATGACCAGGCCGTCCGTGAGTCTTAAGGCCATGCTGTTGCACCGGAAATCCCGGCGCTCGAGATCTTTTTCCAGGGGCAGGAAGGGATCGGCCGACACGGCGATGTCCTTGTGACTCCGGGCACGTCGGGAAGCGACCGGCCTGTCGAGGCGCGGGAGCGCCAGGTCGTAGGTCCGGCCCCGGAGGGTGAACTTAATGACGCCGAAGCTTCGGCCCACGAGATCCACGCGGCCGTGAGGCTCAAGCTTCCGGACGACGGCCTCTACGGGATGGCGGGCGACGAGGAGATCGACCTCGTCCGGAGCCCGCCGGCGGATGAGGTCGCGGACATATCCGCCCACGGCATAGACGTCCGGACCGAAGAGCCTGACGAAGAGCTTCTTGTCGCGGAAATCCGCCTGTCGCACGGCCATGGACATCCTCTGAAAACGCGCCTATTTTAGCACAAATCGGCCGGGCGGTCCGTCTTGATCCGCTATTTCGCCGTCCGCACGGCTTGTTCCCTCCGTCGAATTCGTGTATTCTTTGTGCCTTCGGCAGCGGCCATGATGAAACTCGTTTTCCGAAAGACCGCCCTTCTCGGCGTCCTGTGTCTCCTCGTCGCGACGGCCGAGGGGCGGTCACTCAAAAGGGACCTCAAGATCTCGCTTCGGGAGAAGCGCGTCCAGGAGCTGAGCCGCGAGGGACTGACGCTCGGTTTCATTCTTGAAGTGGCCAACGCCTCCTCCCAACCCTGTCGGCTCACGGGCTACGATTACCGGGTCATCGCTGAAACGTCCGAATACTTTCGCTTGAACCGGACGCTCGACGCCCCCCTGGACATCGCCCCTTCCGGACGAACGCTCATCGCCCTGCCGGTGAAATTCACCTATGCCTACGTCCGGCGGATCGTTCCTGAACTGGACAGCCGGGAGAAGTTCGGATGCACGCTTGTCGGCGGGCTTGTGTTTTCCTCCGAGAGCGGGAAACGGGGAGAGCGCTTGAACGTGGCCCTGACGGGCGACGTCCCCGTTTTCAGGGGATTCCGGGCCTCGCCCGGGCCGCTCGAGATCCGCGCCCTGTCGGTCGGAGGAGCGGACCTCACCTTCCGGGCGGAATTCCGGAACGAAAGCGCCTTCGGCCTGGAGGTCGAATCGATCCTCTACCGTCTGGACCTGGCCGGCGAGCGGGTGGCCGAAGGCGTCGCGCGGAGCGGCCGCGTCGCGCCCGCGGGAGCGGCCGTCCTGGCCTTGCCGCTTCTCCTCGAGTTTTTCGAAATGGGAAAAAACCTGTATCCGCTTTTCCGGATGCCCGAGGCGGACTTCAAGCTGTCCGGAGAGCTCACGATCCTGACCGCCTGGGGAAGACACGCCGTCCCCTTCGAAGAGGAGGGCAGGGTCTCGATCCGGCGGCCCGACTGAGCGGTAGCCACGGACATGATTTCCGTAATCATCCCCGCCTACAACCGGGCCTCATTTCTGGCCGAGGCCTTGGACTCGGTTCTGGGACAGGATTATGGCCAGCTCGAGCCGTCCCCCCGTCCGGTAGAGATTCTGATCGTCGACGACGGCTCCGAAGACGACACCGCCGCCGTCGCCGAGCGGTATGGCGGCCGGGTCGAATGCCTTCGCCGGCCGCACCGGGGGGTGAGCGCCGCCCGAAACGCCGGGCTCGAGAGGGCTCGAGGCGAGTTCATCGCCTTCCTCGACTCGGACGACCTGTGGTTGAAACCCAAGCTGCGGGGCCAGATGAGCTACCTTGAGACGTTCCCCGAGGCCCTCGTGTGCGGCACCGAGGAAATCTGGGTGCGGAACGGAGTGAGGGTCAATCCCCGGCTCAAGCACCGAAAGCCGTCGGGTCGGATTTTCGACAAAGTCCTTCCCCTTTGTCTGCTCAGCCTATCGGCGGCCGTTTTCCGCCGAAAGGTGTTCGAGGAGCTCGGAGGATTCGACGAGTCGCTCCCCGCGTGCGAGGACTATGACTTCGGCCTCCGGCTTGCGCTCCGCCATCCCGTTCATTTTCTCTCCTCGCCTTTGATCGTTAAAAGAGGAGGGCATCCCGGCCAGCTGTCGCGGCAATGGGGCCTGGACCGGTACCGCATCCGGGCGCTGGCCAAGCTTCTCTCCGCGGGCCTGGATTCGGACAAAGAAAAAATGGTCAGGAAAGAGCTGGCCGCCAAGTGCCGGATTTACGCCGCCGGGCTGATCAAAAGAGGTGAGACGCGGCGGGCGGATTTCTATGTCCGGTTGGCGGAAGATCCCCGGGCGGTGAATTTCGAGGAGGTGACATGACCATTCTGGAAGCCATACAAAAAAGATGCAGCGTCCGGAAATACAGGCCGGATCCGTTTCCCGAAGATGTTCTGGGGCGCGTCCTGCAAGCGGCCCGCCTGGCGCCCTCGGGCAAGAACTTCCAGCCCTGGCGGTTCATCCTCGTCCGCTCGGCCGAAACCAAGGAGCGCCTGGCCCGCGCTGCGGCCCACCAGACGTTCATCGCCGAGGCGCCGCTCGTCGTTGTCGCCTGCGCCGACCCGGAAGCCAGCTACGCCAAGATGGGGCGCTACATGAAATCCTGGCCCGTGGACGTGGCCTGCGCCTTGGAGCACCTCATGCTCCAGGCGGCGGCCGAGGGGCTGGGAACGTGCTGGATCGGCGCCTTCGAAGAACGGGCCGTCAAGGACGTCCTCGGTGTTCCGGAAGAAATCAGAGTCCTGGCCCTCACTCCCCTCGGCTATCCGGCCGAAGTCCCGTCTTTCCGTGGACGCAAGAAGCTGGAGGAAATCGTCTCCGAAGAAAGGTATGGGCCTTTTCAGAACCAGTAGTTCAGGCCGAGGGAAATGAAGAGGGAGCTCAAGTCGAACGGCTCGAATCCCTGAAGCCATTCGGTCAACTCGCCCTCTCCGGAAAAAACCTTGACCTCCGCCTGAAGGGTGATCCTATTGCCCACGACATACTGGACTCCGCCGGCGAAATGGTATCCCAGGCTGAGTCTGTTACTCTCACGGGACAAGGCCGAGGACATGACGCCGTAGGCTATGGTGTCTCCGTAATCGGGGTCGCTGACAATCCATTCGTCGGAGAAGTCGATGATGTCGCCGTCCAGGCTCACGGACCAGAGAAAGATGCTCAGGCCGCCGCTGACATAAGGAATCAGGCTCGAACGCCTTCCGAGAGGCGTGATTTTCAAACCCACCTGCATGGGCGTGACCGACACCCGGAAGGTGTGGATGAGGTCGAAATCCCCTCCATATTCGAGCGGTACGGCGAACAGGCCCTGGCCGAGGACATTGATTCCCTCGTAGTCGAGGTAGTATCCGGCCTTGTTTTTTTGGTAGGAATCGAAGCCGACCACCAGGCTGAAGTTTCTGGAGAAGAAGATTTCATAGTCGAGGCCGAAAGCCGAGGATTGGAAGTTGGACTTGGCGAAGCTCATCTGGTCGAATTCGATCTGCCATAGGTCGCTCGTGGCCGACGGGAAGAAGGATCCGATGCGGATGGTGACCGAGTTGCCGAGAACAGGCGTCGCGGCCAGGGCCGTGACAAGGATGATGGACAGCGCGAGCTTTTTCATGTTTTCCTCCTGCTGAATCTTCAGCAAAAACCGTGCCACTTTCCGCCGCCGAGCACGTCGCGACCTTCCGACACCCGGATGTGGCCTAAATCGGTCATGTGTCCAACCCGTGGACAATCCTTTCCTTCCACCTTTATAACGCATCCTCCCGTCCGCAGGCAAGCTCCGGGCGATCCCTTCCGGCGGCGCATCTCTTCTTTGACTTTCCTCTCCGGCCTGTGATAAGAAACCCCCCGGAGGGGAGAGACGCATGCCCATCATTCAAGGCGATATTTTTCTGAATGTCGAGCGGAGCAACGAATTGCTGCGCAAAGCCATCGGCGTTTTTGAGGAATACCTTGAGAAAAAAATCCCGGCCAAGGCCCCGGAGTACTACAAAGCCCGGAACTTCCTGAAAGAGGGGCAGTCCCTCTACGAGGACATTGTCAAGAAAGCCAAGTTGCTCCTGGGCCCGGTTCCGCCCTATTCCCCTCCGGATTATGAGGCGCAGCGGGCCCGGACCTTGGCCGAGAACAGGATTATCCTCAGCGGACAGAGCCTCGAAGCGCTGCGCGACGAACTCCTGGCCGACGAACTCGTCGGAAGGCTCATGACGGCCGGGGAGGTCGACGATTACCTGGCAGCGCATTTCCGGTCCCAGGCGACCGGAAAGAGAAAACTGGCCAATATCAAGGTGCGCATGATTATCGACAGACTGAAGGCGCTGTCGGTCCGCGGGCAGGAGCTCAAGGTTCAAGCCCAGAGACGTTTTCAAACCGAGGGCTGACGGGGGCGGAGGGAGTTCCTTCCCGCGGTCCTCTTTCCAACGGCCCATGAAGACGGCGGTTCTAGAAATCCCCCTTTCGGCGGCCGGACCTCGGGCGGTCGGACGCATCGTCCGGGTCATGAGAAAAAGCGGCCTGGTCGTTTTTCCCACGGACACGCATTACGGTCTGGGCGGTGACGGCCTGTCCGGCGAGGTCATCCGGAAAGTCTACGCCCTGAAACGCCGCGATGCTTCCAAGCCCTTGCTCGTTCTGATCTCGGGAATCGACATGGCCGCGGATTTGGCCGCGGACATTCCGCCTCTCTTTCGGAGAGCCGCTGAAAACTTCTGGCCCGGCCCCCTGACCGTGGTTCTCAAGGCCTCCCGCCGAGTCCCTTCGGAGCTCGGCGCGGGAACCGGCACGATCGCCATGCGGCTTCCGGGTCTCCCCTGGTTGCGCGAGCTCGCCGGGAAGGCCCGATTCCCGGTCATCGCCACGAGCGCCAACATTTCGGGGGAGGGCGAAATCAGCGACGGCCGGGAGGCGAGGCGAGTGTTCGACGGACGGGTGGATCTGATCGTCGACGGCGGGTCGACGGCGGGAGGGCCGCCGTCGACCGTCCTCGATCTCACCGGGCCGGCGCCGAAGATCCTGAGGCCGGGCGCCGTGACCGAGGCCTCCCTCCGGGAAGGCCTGGGCATCTGACGCCCGGATCTATTTGATTTTCGAGCCGGCCGGGACGTCGTCGTCGTAGAAGGCGATCTTGGCCTTGCCCTGCCATTCGGCGGCCAAAATCATCCCTCGGGACTCGACGCCGCGGATCACGGCCGGCTTGAGGTTGACGATGACAGCCAGCCTCCTGCCCGCCAGGTCCTCGGGCGTATAGACATCTCCCACGCCGGCCACGAGCGTCCGCGTCTCCGAGCCGATATCCACTTCGAGTTTGAGCAGCTTGTCCGTGTTGGGCACGCGCTCGGCCTTGAGGACGTGGGCTACCCTGAGGTCCATCTTTTTGAACTCCTCGAAGCTGACCTGATCCATGGTTTCCTCCTTGTTCTCGGCCGGAGAGGGCTCGGCCATGGCCGCCAGAAAGTCCTTGAGCGACATGCGGGGGAAGAGGGGGATGGGCTCTTGGATTTTCCGTCCCGGGACGAGCCCGCCGAATTCCAGGTCCCGGAAGGGAATGTCCTCCGGCCTCTTCTCCTCGCCCAGCCAGGTCCAAACCTTGCGCGACGAGCCGGGCATGACCGGGAAAAGAAGATGGCTGATGCCGCGCACGGCCGAGGTGGCCTGGAAGAGCACCCGGGCCAGCCGTCCCTCCCGGGACTTGTCGCCGATCATCTTCCACGGTTCCTCGTCGGCCAGGTATTTGTTGACGCTGAAAATGTACGCCCAGATGTCCTCCAGGGCTCGGGTGAGGGCGATCTCGTCGTAGAGAGCCGTGACCCGATCCTTGAGCGCGACGAACTCCTCGCGCAGCTTGGCGTCCGCGCCGGTCTCCTGTCCGGGCTCGGGCAGGACGCCGCCGAAAGACTTGCGGATCAGGGTCAGCGTCCGCTGGACGAGGTTGCCCAGGTCGTTGGCCAGATCGGAGTTCACCCGGTGGAGGAAGGACTCGTCGGAGTAGTTTCCGTCCAGGCCGATCGGAATTTCCCGAATCAGGAAGTAGCGCAGCGGATCCGGGCCGAACAGCCTGAGGATGAGGTTGACGTCGAAGACGTTGCGCCTCGATTTGGACATCTTGGTCCCGCCCATCATCCACCAACCGTGGCTGAAGACGCAGCGCGGCAGCTCGAACCCGGCGGCCATGAGGAAGGCCGGCCAGAAGACGGCGTGGAAGCGGAGGATGTCCTTGCCGATGAGCTGGATGTCGGCCGGCCAGTATTTGCGGAAGAGGTCCATATTTTCGCTGTAACCGACGCCGGTCAGGTAATTGTGAAGGGCGTCGAACCAGACGTAAATCGTGTGGCGCGGATCGTCGGGGAAGGGAATGCCCCACTTGACCGTCGTCCGGGTGATGCCCAAGTCCTTAAGTCCCCGGCGGACGAAGCTCACGACCTCGTTCATCCGGCTCTCGGGCCGGACGAAGTCGGGCCGGCGGGCGTAAAAATCGAGCAGCCGCTCCCGGTAAGCCGAGAGGCGGAAATAGTAGCACTCCTCGGATAGGAGATGGGCGACCTTTCCGCAATCGGGGCAGACCTTGGTTCCATCGCTCTCCTCGGGGACATCCTCGGGAAGGTAGTACTCGTCCGAGACGCAGTACCAGCCCCGGTAG
>Ga0068714_10003377_pt1 | contig 19045 bp, 14 predicted proteins | sample MTBNYHSulfiMetaG_FD_62988 | JGI IMG/M metagenome (GOLD analysis project Ga0068714, IMG submission 62988) | Enrichment culture microbial communities from rom New York Harbor, USA that are MTBE-degrading - MTBE-NYH (New York Harbor Sulfidogenic)... | ecosystem: Environmental > Aquatic > Marine >... | reverse complement strand
GGACAGGGCCGCCGGAAGGCGCTCCGGGAACTGGCCTCCCGCCTTGACGGCCTCTATGTCCCGCAATTTTACCAGCCGGGCTACGATAAAAAGGGACGGTTAAAATCCTTTGAGCCGGTTGAAGGGTTGCCGCAGAGCGTAAAAAGGATGAGTGTCCCTACAGGGAAGGCCGCCGACAGACACACTATCGTCCTTACCCCCAACACCGAATTCGGAGACAAATTTCTCATTGAGATAGGGAGCGGATGTTCGAGAGGATGTCGTTTCTGTGCGGCGGGGTTTATCTATCGTCCGCCCCGGCCCTGGCCTGAAGAGATCATAAACAGTGTAATTGCCGGGGCCGGAGATATTGATAAGGTGGGTCTGGTAGGGGTAGAGATTGCCGATGCCGGGGCCATAGAGCGTATCTGCAAGCATCTTATCACACACGGTAAGGAGGTTTCATTTTCGTCTCTGCGGGCGGACTGCCTGACCCCGGAACTCCTGGCCACCCTGAAAACCGCCGGATTGAAGACAGTTACCATAGCGCCGGACGCCGGATCAGAACGTCTGCGGCGGGTAATTAATAAGGGACTGGATGAAAAAACCATAGTGGAGGCAACCGAGAGATTGGCTCAGTGGGACATCCTGAATCTCAAGCTCTATTTTATGATCGGCCTGCCTACGGAGGAAAGAGAAGATGTGGAGGCCATCGTCCACCTGACCAAAAAAATAAAACATCATATCCTTAAAATATGTCGGGATAAAAGGCGCATGGGCACCATAACGCTCAGTGTTAACTGCTTCGTACCCAAGCCCTGGACGCCCTTCCAGTGGGTAGCCATGGATGACCTGGAGTCGCTGCAGGACAAAGCCAAGATTATTAAGAATGGATTACGCCATGAGGGTAACGTCCGAACCACCTTCGATGTGCCCAAGTGGGCCTACGTGCAGGCCCTCCTGGCCAGAGGAGATCGCCGGGTCGGGTCTTTCCTGGAAGCGGCGCTAAAGACAGGTAGTTGGAAGAAGGCTTATAAAGAGGTGGACTTAAATCCTGATTTCTTTGTCTCCCGCGAGCGGGATCGGGATGAACTCTTTCCCTGGGATTTTATCGGCCACGGCATAAATAAAGACTACCTGTGGGAAGAATACCAGAAGGCCCTCAAGGCCGAAAAGACTATTCCCTGCCAGGTGGGAATATGCAAGCGGTGCGGGGTCTGCTGATACACAAAATGGCGAAGCGCATTAACCGTGAGGTTAAGACGTTAAAGATTTTCTTGACATGGTTATTTATGTGGATTACTATAGCTATGATAATCCACATACAGGGAGGGCCGATAGTTACTATGAGAACTGTGCAGATGACACTCGATGACGATCTGGTAGAGGCGGTAGACCGTGCTGCGAAACGGCTTCGCACATCACGATCGGCCTTTACCAGGGATGCGTTGCGTGATGCGCTCACGCGCTACAGTGTAGCAAGGCTCGAGCAAAAGCACCGCCGGGGATACAAGGCGCAACCCGTCAAAAAGGGCGAGTTCAGCGTATGGGAAGATGAGCAGGCGTGGGGGGATGAATGAAACGGGGAGAAGTTCGCTGGTACAAGTTCCTCCATCCTGATAAAAAGCGTCCCGTGCTCATACTGACGCGAGATTCCATTCTTGACTATCTCGGTGAAGTCACCATAGCGCCTATTACGACCACCATCAGGGACATCCCAAGCGAGGTCTTTCTTTCTCGGCAAGACGGGCTGCCTCATGATTGCGCTGTGAACTGTGATCATATCCAAACTGTATCGAAAGGCAAGATAGGCTCACTCATCACAACTCTCCCGGCAAACAAGATGATTGAAGCTGGACGTGCCATCGCATTCGCCCTGAATCTCTGAAGAGAAGAAGGCTGTCCGTTGCTTTATAACTTTAATGCATTTTCGCTCACTTACTCTTCAGTTCCTCGATCCACTCCGGCGGGACTCCGGCGCGGTAGGCATCCCGGTAGCCCCTACCTGTGGGAAGGATACCAGAAGGCCCTCAAGGCCGAAAAGACCATCTCCTGCCAAGTGGGAACATGTAAGCGGTACGGGGTGTGCTAATACACAAAATGGCAAAACGCATTAACCGTGAGGTTAAGACCCTATCCGGCGGGCGATAGATTGGGCGAAGAAATAAGGGGATAAACAAAAGGCATGGTGAGAAACACGTCCCCATCGGTCTAGAAATCGGCGGTGCGGCTATACCATATCCGCTGGATTTTTTTGTTAGCCATTATATAAATATTTCTTGTGGTTTCAATTTGTAAGCGCCTTCGTGTTTGCTCATTTTATATATTTTTAAATGTTTATATTCTTCCCTCTTTTTGATACATTCTGCAATTAATTTTGTCGTCTCGTCCGATCTTAGTCCTAAATAAATTTCTTTAATTGATGAAGCTGGAATTTTTTTGTAGTAATAATTATCATCTTTGTCCTTCTCATCTAAATCAGTATAAATCCTTATTTCTTTCTCATAGCTCCAATTACTTTCTTTCCTGCGAACAACCTCCGGAATATACTTTTTCACATGTTGATCTAATATTTCCGGAACGCCAGTAACCGGGAACAATACCATTTCGTCCCGATATCGTACCGTAAACAAGTCATCTCGATTTTTTACGAACTCGCTTTCATCTATCCCCACGACGATCCCCTTGTGATTATCTGTGTAATGCGCCCACATCTGGATCACACCGGGCGACTCGGAAAAGCATGCTATTCCCATTTTTTCATTCCAGTCATCCCACACTATCTTTATCACTCCCTTAAAATCTTTTGTTTGGAATTTGATAAATTTATCCAGTATATCTTCCGGCGAGCTTTTATCATAGGAGATATTTTGATCGTCTAAAGTGTCTACCATTGTTTTTCTAATATTTGGATTTTCCTCATATTCCTTCTTAATATTACTCGGCGCGGTATCCTCATCAATTCCGAATACCAACTCAAATGGGTCGTTGAAGTTCTCAATTCTATTGAGCCTCAGCCTGCAATTCGCAAGAATATCAAATCCATCTGTTTTGCAATACTTGTATAACATTTATTATATGACTAACAAGTCAATTTGCCCTGATAATTGGGTTTTCAGGCAAATTGACTTGTTAGTAGATTTGCCTTGATTTAACATCGTCAGACTGATATTGTTTTTAGAACTATCGGATAATACAACTTTAATAGGCATTATTATATTACGCGTGCCATGTCAATACAAAAAAATCGTAAGTTGCTGGACGAAGTCCGGGATTATATGCGGCTTCATCATTAAGCCTGGCGGGACCTTCGTGCAGAACGTGCATAGGGTTAAAGGTAAGAGAAGCGTTCCTCAAAACTGCACGCATGATTCAGGATTTCCTGGCATGTAAAACTGCCGGGCATGTTCAGCACGGACGGACCCTTCTTTTTCACCCAAAAAAGACTCCCTGGAATAGATCAAGACAGGAGAAAATTAATTTATCCCCTTATGTTGAGGTGTGGAGCATTGTTGCGTCTTTCGCTTTTCCGTATTAGATTGAACGTAACAATTTAGCGTTTTGAAAATGCATGATAAAAAGTGCAAAGAAACATATCAAATCTGGAAATCAGGAACTCAGGGAAGTGCAAACCCAAATAAACAGGGTCTATCTTTTCCTGATTTTCTGAGTTCCAGATTAAAAGTTTTCCCCCCGCTCATTAAGGAAAAGGCGGTAATATTTTATGCCCACGAAACACAAACGATTTAAACTCATTCTGGAGTACGATGGCAGCCGTTACAGTGGCTGGCAGAAGCAGAAGGACGCAAAAACCATCCAGGGGAGTCTCTTGCGGTGCGCAGGCGAACTTTTCGGGGAGCAGGTGGATATTCAGGGCAATGGGCGCACCGATGCCGGCGTCCATGCCTTGGAGTACGTTGCCCACCTGGAGGCAGCGACCGATCTCGGCCCGCAGGAGATCGGCCGGCGGCTCAATGACATTCTACCCCAGGATATAAATGTCCTGAAAGTGGAAAGGGCGGGCTCCCAGTTCCATGCCCGTCATCATTGCGTGGGACGCAGTTACCTGTATCAGATTGCCAAGCGTAAAACCGTCTTCTGCAGGCATTACGCCTGGTGGGTGAAAGACCCCCTCAAGGTGCCGGTCATGCGGGAGGCGTCAGCCTTACTGACCGGGATGAATGACTTTTCCTCCTTTACCGACCACCAGGCCATCAAGAAAAAATCTCCTTTGGTTATGGTCAACAATACGTTGCTGCACGAAACTGACGACATCATCCTTTTCCGTATTGTCGGCTCCCATTTCCTCTGGAAGATGATCTGCCGGATCGTCGGCGTGCTGGTTGCCGTGGGGAATGGCAGCCTCAGTGTCGATGAGGTACGGCGTTTTCTTGTGGAGCCGGTGAACTTGAACCGTTTTACTGCCCCAGCCCACGGCCTTTTCTTTGAACGTGCCTTTTACAACGATGAAGAGCTAAAAGGATTTATCAGTTCGGAAGAAATCCCGCCCACTTTTTTTAATCCAGCAGGTTCGGGTTTATCGGGCAGGTCAATCAGCCGCCCCCCTTTTATTGATTGAGGGATTTTAGGGGTGACATCCAAGGGAATTCCTGCAGACCCTCCTCACTTCTGACACTGTTACTGCCCAAGCCGCGCTGTATTGCAATTCAAGCTGACGCATCGGACGACAAAAGGCCTAACCTGTTACTTGTCAACTTAGAATCTTAGGGCATCCCACTCACTCCCAGGAAGAATACCAGAAGGCCCTGAAGGCGGCAAAGACCATCCCCTGCCAGGTAGGGAAGTGTAAGTGGTAGGGTATTAAATCACCTGGAGGCGTTAAAATGAATGTCCGTGAACCCCGCCCGCTCCTACGCACCAGGTGCAGGCAAAGCACCTGACGTAGGCAGTGTGATAATGGCAGTTAAGACAAGACCCTGTGCCGCCACAATGGGAATTGTGGTTATGGCAGGCGAGGCAAAGGGCTCTGGAATGTGGATCGCTCCAACTCGCCACAGTGATTCCGTTGACGGATTTTCGGAGAAGATAAGGGCTGGGCGAACCATGCTGTTCATGACAGTCGGTACAACTGAGGATGAAATTAATATAATTGGCTGCATGGTAAGGGTCTTTCAGGCTGCCCCAGTTGGAACAGCCTGGCTCTGAACATCCGCATCCCGCGCTGGTAGTGTTCCCATCCACACCAAAACAGCGGGTGATGGATCCGTGATAATCACCGGGCAGGTAACATGTTCGCTGCGTTTGGCCAAAATCGACTTTGCGAAGGTTTCTGCCCAGTGTCGTACTATAGATGTCATTTGTCGCATTGTGACAATCGGAGCAAAAGGTCACATAATCCGGCAGATTAGAACCATCGGTAGTGGACGAGCCATCGGGTTCATAGGTGGAGGTAGTATTGTAGCGGTATGGGGCATGATATTGCCCGCCATGGGCAGTGGCGAAGTCGCTCATCTTCTCTCCGGGTTCATCCCCCCACATATTATCCCTGTCCGTCGGCCTGACGACAGGATAGTCTCTCGAAGAGAGATGCGGGTTATGACAGGCGTTACACGGGTTTGATTCGTTGCCGAAGGTGTCCGGCCATTTTGTCTTTACAAAGTCAAGTACATCCTGGAGATTGTGGGAAGAGCCGGATACGGGGTTAAAGGTATCATAGATATTATTGGGTGTGGCGAGTGTTGTATTTCCCCCAAACCAGTAACTATAGCTATAATTTGTCCGGTCGAAGGATACCTGCACCGAACCCGCCCCTTTATGGCAATAGTAGCAAAAGCCCTCTGTCTGACTGGTAAAATTATCCGCGAAGATGGCATATTTTGAGGCGCTTCCTCCGGCTGGATTAGGTTCTTCTCCATCAATACGGGCATGCTGTTCATGGCAGTGGCCACAGTGGCCTTTGGTATAGCCAATGGTAGCGGTAGCGCTCCGGTTGACTCCGTAGCCGGTATTCCCATGGGCCGAGTTAAAGTAGGTACCGGCAAAGAGCGCTCCAGCCCCGGATAACAACAGGCCGAGACATAGGAGTATGACGCGGCAACCATCTGGGAACAATTTAAGACGCACGGAGCAGTGCATTGATGTTAGTATGGAAAACTTTCTTGATATAAGCGTTATTTTACTTATCGGCATGTTGGCTGAAAGTTAATAACAAAGTGAATAAAGAATATTTTCATATATGATCAGGTGGAAAATGGTCGCGCTGGGTCAGGTTCTTGTGGGCTTGTGCCGAAAAGTGTAAATGAATATGCATTTTCTACTGGAAAGAATATCCATCACCATGGGAGGCGTCATGAAGGCTGGCATTTTGTCTTTCTTTTTTGTTTTGATCTTATGCTCTTGCAGTGGCTTATGTCTTGCTTTTGATCAGCACACAGGAGATAAAGACTGCCACCTGACAATACTGTACTCGGGCAATACATGGGGGCATGTAAGGCCCTGTCCGGGTTGAGGCGACAGGATGCTGGGCGGTCTGGCCCGGCGGGCAGGGGCTATCAGGCAGATAAGGGGGCGCAGCAGTTGTGTTTTGCTGCTCGATGCCGGCGACAGCCTTTTTGGGAGGTGCAAGTATTCGCCGGGTGAGTTGCCGCTGGCCTTGGAAAGGGCGGAATTTATCTTAGAAAGCTATATGGACATGGGTTATCAGGCCATAAATATTGGCCTGGAAGACTGGGCGGATAGCGGCTTTCTGATCGCCCGGATAAAAGAAAAAAAGTACCCTTTTGTGGCCACAAATCTAAAAAGCGCTGATTCGGATTTAGCCTTGCCTCCATCCTTCACTGTCATAGATGCTTGCGGCTGTAAGGTAGGCATCTTTGGTCTTATGAGTAATCGAATCGCACAGATTAAGGGGCATCCGGAGATAGTAGTAAGTGATCCTATGGTCGTGGTTAGGGACATTGTTCCCAGGCTGAAAAAGGAGTGTTCCCTTGTGGTGATGCTGTCTAACCTGGGGACCAGGCTGGATACGGACATCGCTAAAGAGGTTGACGGTCTGGACATCATTATTGAAAGCGGGAGCGGTGCCTTATGCACCCCGTGGAAGATAAAAAATACCTACTTATGTTCTCCTAAGGAGGAAGGCCACTGGCTGGGCCGCTTTGATGTAACAGTGACCCCGGGAGGTGAGATCAAACAGATCAGCCATCAAATATTGATACTCGATGAAAGTGTTCCGGAAGATGAGATAATGCGCAAAGAAATAGAAAATAGATTTTAACTGCCCCGAATGCCTCTTTTGGATTAGAGATGGTCATCTTTGGCCGTATGACAGACAAAGCACCCGGTTTCCTTTGCCATGTTTTCGTAATTCCACCTTAGCATGTCAGGATAAGGGCTGCCATGGGCCCGGTGACAGGAGAGGCACATGACCCTGTCCACTCCCGGGGTTACGGTGCTGGAAACGATACTTACAACGGGACGGGAGACCGGCGTCTGGGGATTATAGGCGGTGTAGGCGGCATATTCGCCCCCGTTGGGTATCTCGGTATCTCCGGCCGGATGTCTCAGCCAGCTTCCGGCCGCATCCCGGTTGCGGTTCTGCAGGTCCCAACTGTGATAGTCCCGGTGACACCCGGCGCAGAAGTCGCTGATACCCATAGGATTTGCAGAGCCCGGAGAGCATGGAGCAGCAGGTTTATCAGCGTCCCGGTACTCATTGTGATCTGCCTGGCCCACCGTCAGTTCCCAGTCAGGGTCTTCAATCCCTTCCACTCCCGGCCGGCTGGAATGCGGCGGGATATCCCATACCCAGCTCGGCCTGCCCAGGAAGCGATAACACCCGTTTTCTTCTTTTACCACGCCGCCTGGAGCCTGGTCCGGGGCGTGATGTCTGGGCACATGGCAACCTATACACCCATTGCCCTGGATAGGATAATGGAACCAGTCGTATCCGGGGCCAAGCCGGATGCTGGCGAGAGATGCGTGGCATCCGCCGAATCCGCAGCCGACGCCTGTTTCCGAGGAACCCGGCGCCGAAGATAGGGTTTGATCCACGCTTATCACATTGTGCCCGTAATTGTCGCCGTTATGTTGAACGTAGTAGAAGTTTCCCCCAGCCGTCATCTGCGCGGGTTCAACCGTATTGTAAACAATAGGGATCGTACTTTCCCCAAGTGGCTTTGTCGGGGAGCCGCCGGTTGAGGAGTGGCAGCCAATGCACGTTGTGTTCAGCAAGTTGTAGCCCGGACCCCCGCACTTTGCACTTTCCGTGTATATTTCCGCACCGTTTTGCGAATTGTGCATGGTGTGGCAATTCGCACAGGCGCCTTTTACAGACGCCCAACTTGCTGCAGGAATAAACAGCAAAAGGACCGATAAGAGAGGCAGGATCATACAAACATGGTTTCTTGAGGGAGTCAGACGCATGCCGAAAGCTTAAGCAATATATATGCCAATTAATTGCTTCGTAAAAATCGTTTACACGCACAATTTTGCGAAGATTTTGATCTAATATTCTAAAACGTTATGAATTACAAGTGAAAAAAACACGGTCTTGTGGAAGAGTATTTCCCCCGGTTGAGAAAAACTTTTCACACTATTGGGAATAGACTTCCATTTGCGCTTTTTCCTAAAACTAAACCGCAAGAGGTGAGTGGACCTGTATTTGTTTCTATGGGTGAGCAAAGGGCAACAACTACGTCAGTGACAGGTATTGTTGCTGTTATGGGTTGGTTGAACGCAAGTCCGATGTGCCTCGTCCCTTGGTTACTTACTCTTCAGTTCCTCAATCCATTCCGGCGGGGCGCCTGCGCGGTAGGCATCCCGGATGAGGTTCTCTTCAAGCATGTACTTGGCCTTTTGAAGTTTTTCTTCCAGTCCCGGCGTGATCTCCTGCAACCGTTTTAATTCCCGGTAGTCATCAATGAGCGGGCCCTGGTTAAGGATGATACCCTCTTCTGTGCGTGTTCCCTGCCTTACCCTTCCCCGGCGTAAAGTCACTATATCTTCATTATTTTTTTTAATTTGCTCGGTTAACCGCTTGACCTCATCCTGCCGGTTTTTCTTTTGCCCCAGCCACCATTCTTTATTCTGTCCCCTGACATCAGTGCGGGTATCCGGCTTTTCCTCCGATGATACATGCGGCAGCACAGGTGATACGGGCGGCGCTACGGATTTCTCCGGTGCGGGCGGCGGGGATAGCCGCCTATCTATGGTTTTTTGCTCTGCGCGGCCTTTAAATTTGGAAGGTACATTTTCTGGATTATCTGTGTAATGTACTACGCCCTTCTCGTCTGTCCATTTATATAGCGTACCCTGGGCGAAGGAAACAGATGCAGAAATTACACAGACTGTAGCGATAACCAGCTTAAACCAAAAGGATACTTTCATTACACACCTCAGTCCGTCATAGCCCGCCCATGGTATCCGTTCACCGTTGACCGTTTACTGCTCAACGAAAAAGACGTTTTTCGCGCTTTTCACGGTCAACGGTGAACGGTGAACGGTTCCCGCCCATCAGAGTATGAGCTCAACAAATACAGTAGTGCCTTTGCCTACCTCACTCAATATCTTTATAGTACCGTTATGCCTTTTTAATATCTCTCGGGAAACAGTAAGCCCCAGGCCACTGCTTATGGTCTTGGTAGTAAAGAACGGTTCAAATATTTTGTCCAGGACATCGGCGGGTATGCCCACTCCTGAATCGGCTATCTCAATGCGCATGCGGGATGGCGGGGGATCCGACACGTGGCTGGTTATGATGCGGAGGTGTCCTCCCTTGGGCATAGCGCTTACGGCATTAGAAACCAGGTGGATGAAAACCTCCTCCAGCTTTTTCTTATCGCCTGATACCAGGGGCATGTCTTCTTCAAGGTATTGATGCACGGCAATGCCGCTCTTGGCAAGTGTATCTTCAAAGAGGAGTAACACATCTATAATCAACTTGTTGATATTTAACTGACGCCGTTCTATAGGAAATTCCGTAGAGTAAGTCAGTACATCATTTAAAAAGCGTTCTAGGCGACCGACCTCGCTTATGATAATCTCCACGTATTTTTTTTCCGGCATTTTTAGCCTGGTCCGGCGCTGGATCAGGTTGGCAAAACCGCCGACCACGGTCAGCGGATTGCGTATCTCATGGGCAATTTTGGCGGAGATCTGTCCGATGGCGACCAACTTTTCCGCCCTAAGGAGATATTCGTGGGTCTCTTTAAGTGCCCTGGTTTTTTCATCAACGATCTGTTCCAAGAGGTCTATGCGTCCTCTGATATCAATGGAACGGAGGAAATCGGACATTTCCTTGCCTGTCCTTCCCCACTCCGCAGCCGGCTTTACCTGCCAGGAACAGGCAGGGTCGCCTTTGCCGCGACAGGCTGTTTCTAAACAGAGGGCGGTATGGCCGATAACGGCGCTGACATAGCCCGATACCAAACCTTCCAGGGTCCAGCATACGCTATGTTTTTCCAGCCCGAAATGTTTGAGGTGTTGTTCGACCTCAAAGGAATCCAGCCACTTTCCTTCCATATAGAGATGTTTTTTGTCAGGGGCAACCTCTATTTTGATGTCAACCGGCTGGGCTAGGCCCTTTATAGTGTGTAAATCGCAGACTGCCTGCAGCCGTTCCCGGTCGTTTTCCCAGGAAAAATCCTTGGCCAGATTGATAGCCTCTACATAACCAGCCTGGTATCCTAACCGGAAGAGGACCCCCTTGGTGATCTCGTCGCCCAGGGTATTAATAAGATCCTTTCTTAAAAAACCCAGCCCATCCGTGGAAAAGAGCAGAAAACGATTTTTACCCAGATGGATATGTCCGGCTTGAAAGTCGATCTTCATTGATGCAGCCAGGTCTTCAGGCTTCATAATCATCTCCCGGGAGCGCTGTTTGTGTTGTCAGATTAACCACAGAGCACACAGAGAAACAAAAAGGTATTAATAAGTTTAAAGTTCAAATCAATGACAAATCCCAAAGCTCAATAATCAACTGACACTACCGTTTTTTTGTTCCTTGGAAAATCTTTAATTTTCTCCGTGAAACCTGTGGCTATTTTGCCGCCATGGACGGACGCAACAAAATAATTGTATCAGTTTTGGGGTCAGGAATACAACCAAAAAGGTATAAATTTGTAAAGGAATTTAAAATCTTAGCCCGGAATGCCGATAAAAACATATGAATACATTCCACCGGAGTGGACTGTCTTTAAACAGGATGTCTTAAATGGCCATTGCAGACCCCAAAATACCGCCGATTACCCATAAGATAGCGGTTGTTTTTACAGATATAGTCGCCTCCAGCCTCTTTTTCAAGACGTACGGCAACATAGCCGGACGCCGGATGCTCGAAGAGCATAATAAGATGCTCATCCCAATTATCAAGGAGCACAGCGGGCTTGTAGTCAAGACGGTCGGCGACTCTATCATGGCCTACTTTTTAAATCCTGCTGAGGCCGTAAAATCGGCGATAAAGATGCAGAAGAGACTGGCCCAATTTAATTTAAGCCAGGAGGAAGACCATAAAATACGTATCCGTATAGCCATCCATTACGGTGACGGCCTTATCGAAAAGGAAGATATTTTTGGGGATGTAGTCAATGTCGCCGCCAAGATACTACCTCTGGCGGAATCAGGTACTATCTATGTGAGTGAGGAGGTAACATTAGTTATTGGCAACGGGCTGCCGCTTAGTTATGAAGAGGTGTCTCCGGGTGACGACTCCGATTTGCCGGGCCAGGGGGTCTATCGGGTATTATGGGAAGACGATTTGGATCTATTGCCCGTAACCAACATTATCATTCTGGTCAATCCGGTCCCATTTCTTGGTGAGAAGGCTTTCGGCAAAAAGTGGCCGTTTTTTCTCCAGGCCGTATATAGCTACCTGAATGAAGGGGCCACTGAAACCAGGATCCTGGAAAATAAGATGATCTTTTCTTGCTATGACAATCTGCCCGAGACGTTATCGCGCCTTCTTGATCTGTTGGTTGCCCTGCGGGGCAAGTATTTAATGGAAACACCCCTGGAGAGCCTCCCCCTTCAGATTATTCTGCATAAAGATACAACTAACTGTAAAGATGACTCCTTTGTTGGAGCGTTGTCCATAGGATGGGAAAACTTAAAACCGGATGTTGTTTACCTGACAAAGCCGGCCTATGATTCCTGGCTGGAAAACAGGCCGGGAGACTGCGATTTTAAGCTGGTTCCGCACGGCAAGGACATTTACCGTGTGGAGACAGACGGTGCAGGCCTTATAGAAGATAGAGTACTTTTCCCACATCGTGAGATCATGGCCCTGGGCAATAGAAGGGAGTGTTTTTACTGTGGCTCGCGTCGCCACCACTTAAGCGCCTGCCCCTCAAAAAATCTGCAACTTCCAGCCAAGGCCCTTACGCAAATAGGCCACTTATCCCTTGATAGGGTGAGCCGGTGTTTTTCCCGGGCATTCAATAACCCGGAACAATACAACGAAGGCTTGGCTAACCTTAAAGAGAGTGACCTGCAGTTTATTTCCGAACAGAATGAGGCGCAGATAGCTTATCACGCCTTTTTTGATCTTATGGAGATCTATCAACTGAGATTTGTACGGCGCGTCTGGCGCGCAGAGGCCACCGGCTGGAATAGGTTTCTGGGCGCCGAGAGCGGGCAGAAAGAAGAAGGCGGGACGTTGTGGCTGGCCATGGATTGCCTCCGCGTAGGCCAACTGGAAAAAACCGAACATTTTTTGAGAGCAGGTGAGGATAAAAGCGGCAGAGACTACAGGCTTTACATGCTCAAGGGATTTCTCCATCTGGAAAAGGAAAACCATTATGAGGCCCTTTACCAGTTTGAAAGGGCGCGGGAACTTTCAAATAATCCCTTACAACGCATTTATACACTTTTTTTGGTTGCCCGTATCCATGAGATACTTGAAGATTATGGCAAGGCAGAGGAGCTGATAAACAGTATTATATTTCTTGAACCCCAGTGCGTAGAGGCCCATTATCGCAAGGTGGCGCTGCTCACTAAGATGGGCCTTTACGACTCGGCCATGAGCAGGTTAAAAAACATTATATTGCAACAGAAAGACTTTTTCCTGCCCGCCCTCATTGATCCTCAATTGCTTTCGATGCAGAGAATCCTGGAGCCGCTCCTGGCCGGGATGCTCGAAGAGTCACGACTCAGCGCCACCGATGCCGTTCAGCGGGCCGAGACCGCGATTAATGTCCTTGATGACTGGTTGGAAAAAGAAGAAGAGGCCTACAAGGAAAACAGGACGCTGGCAGATAAGATGAGGCAACTCATGGCACAAAACAGCTATTTGGGCTATACAGAGGCTGAAGATATCGCCCGTTCGCTTGCCAGCCGTTGTCGTCAGGTTCTTATCAATATGAGGGCGGGCCTTCACAAGATAATCTTATTATATGGTCATCAGATAAAAGGATATGAACTCTACTGGAAGGCATACCCGCTTAAGGGGCTTTTCAAAGGCGTAGATCCCCGGTTGCAGCAGATCCGGGAGAAGTTAAATTATGCGGCGGCGCTGGCCAGAAGAGATGAGGCCAGTCTGTTTAAGCGGGCTCGAACCCTCGTGGATGAGATGGCATCGGAACTGAAGGAAATGGTTTCTGTTGTGCATAAGATGGAACTAATGGAGAATCTTTTCCGGAACCTGCGGCAGTTCGGAAAACGAGTATTAATATTAGAAGCCGTAGTGCTCATCCTGGGGATAGCCGTGTACCCCGTTATTCTTTTTTATGTAAACCGTCTCTATCCGGTATTTGAATGGAATACCTTCAATGACCTCTGGCAGCATCAAAAAGGTGTTCTATTCATTGGGGGCATAGCCGGATTTCTCACGGCAGTGGCGCTGACCTTTAAAGACATCTGGCGAGACTGATGTAACGTTGACAGAACACCGCTTTTTGTTTAATTTCGTCCCATGTCAACTATGTATCCAAGGGTTTATGATGTCATCGTCGTTGGCGCCGGGCACGCCGGCTGCGAGGCGGCCCTGGCCGCGGCCCGTTTAGGGCATCCCACCCTGCTCATTACTATAAATATCGATACCATCGGGGCTATGTCCTGCAATCCGGCTATCGGCGGCCTGGCCAAGGGTCACCTGGTCAAGGAAATTGACGCCCTGGGCGGGGAGATGGCCATAAATACCGATGAGACCGCCATCCAGTTCCGGCGTCTGAACACCAAGAAGGGCCCGGCCGTCTGGTCCTCGCGGGCCCAGGTGGACCGGCTCCTTTATCGGCTGCGCATGAAATCGGTCCTGGAAAACCAGGTCAACCTGGACATCAAGCAGGCCATGGCGGATAGCCTCATGGTAGAGAACGGTGCAGTCAGGGGGCTTGAGACCTCCGTGGGCGAAAGGATCGGAGGGAAGGCGGTTATCCTGACTACGGGCACCTTTTTGAACGGCCTCATCCATATCGGCCTCAAACAGTTCGCGGCCGGGCGGATGGGCGATCCTCCCTCTCAGCGGCTTTCCCGGTGTCTTAAAGACCTGGGGTTTGCTATCGGGAGATTGAAGACCGGCACTACCCCGCGTCTGGACGGAAAAACCATCGACTTTTGCAAGCTGGAAGCCCAGCATGGAGACGACCCGCCGCACCTCTTTTCTTTTCGAAGCAAGGGGGCCATACAGAAACAGTCGCCCTGCTATATAACTTATACCAACGAGCGCACCCATGAGGTTATCCGGCAGGGGCTGGACCGTTCTCCGCTCTTTACCGGCGTTATAGAAGGCGTGGGAGCGCGTTATTGCCCGTCTATTGAGGATAAGGTGGTGCGTTTTGCGGATAAGGAGCGCCATCAGATATTTCTTGAGCCTGAGGGACTTGATACTACAGAGATTTACCCTAACGGCACCGCCACCAGTCTGCCGGTGGATATACAACTGGCCATGCTCCGGACTATTCCGGGACTGGAGAAGGTGGAGGTTATACGGCCCGGCTATGCCATAGAGTATGACTATGTTGACCCTCAACAGCTAAAACCATCTCTGGAAACCAAGCCGGTACGCGGACTGTTCCATGCCGGTCAAATAAACGGGACCAGCGGTTATGAAGAGGCAGCCGCCCAGGGCCTGATGGCGGGTATAAACGCGGTTTGTTATGTAGAGGGCAAAGATCCGCTTATTCTGGATCGTTCGCAGGCGTATATCGGCGTTCTTATCGATGACCTGGTTACCAAAGGCACCAATGAGCCTTATCGTATGTTCACCTCCCGGGCCGAGTATCGTCTCCTCTTGCGTGAAGACAACGCCGATTTGCGGCTTACGGAGCTTGGCCGTGCTGTCGGCCTGGTTACAGACGATGCCTATGCCATCTGCCAGGCAAAAAAGAAGAAGATAGAAGAGGCATTGGCCGGATTACACGGGATCAAACTCCCGCCTAATACCGCCAACAACGATTGGCTGAGGGGCTGTAACAGCGCCCCGCTTAAAAACATCACTTCGCTGGCCGATCTTCTGCGCCGCCCCGAGTTGTCCCTGAAGGATATTATTCCATTGTACCCTCCTTTAGCTGATCTGCCGCCGGAGGTGGCCGGCGAGCTGGAGGTCACGATTAAGTATGAAGGTTATGTGCGGAGACAGGCTGAACAGGTAGAGCGTTTCAAGAAGCTGGAAGGTTGTCTGGTCCCGGAAGATATAGATTTCAGAACGCTTCCGGGTATATCGCGGGAGGTACAGGAGAAGCTGGATCGTATCCGTCCCCGCTCTCTCGGACAGGCCGCACGCATTTCGGGCATCACGCCGGCGGCTGTTTCCATCCTGCACATTCATCTTAAAAAGAGAGGTTATGCGCTATGAGTCAGAATCAGGCCCCGGCCGTTTCTAACTGGATAAAGAAGCAAGTCGGAAGGGCAGGGGGAAGGGGCACTGTTTTTGGATTGAGCGGCGGGGTGGACTCGGCGGTGGTGGCTGCCCTCTGCAAGGGGGCGACGGGTAACGATACCCTCGGCCTCATTATGCCCTGCCACAGTCTGGATGAGGACATCGCCCATGCCCGGCTGGTGGCAGATGCTTTTCAGATTAAAACGCTGACGGTTGATCTCAGCCCCGTTTTTGATAGCCTTAAGGCCATGTTGCCCGAAGGGACTCAACTGGCCTACGCCAACCTTAAACCACGCCTGCGCATGATGACGCTTTATTATTTTGCCAACCTTAATCATTATCTGGTGGTCGGCACCGGCAATAAGAGCGAGATCAGCGTCGGGTACTTTACCAAGTATGGTGATGGCGGGGTAGATATATTACCTCTGGGAGATTTTTTGAAACGTGAAGTGAGGGAATTGGCCCGCAGTCTGAAGGTGCCCCAGGTTATTATCGACAAACCGCCCTCAGCCGGACTCTGGGCCGGCCAAACAGATGAGTCAGAGATGGGCGTGACCTATGAGGAGATAGACAATTATCTGAAGGGACTTGAGGAGAAAACTACCTCTGACCTTGCTTCACAGGTGAAAAGCAAAATTAACACCATGATGACGACCTCGGAGCACAAGCGCTCGCCTCTTCCGATTTATTACCGGGAAAAGGCTTGACGGCCTCATAAAAATCGAAATTACCGCGAAGGCCGCCAAGAACGCCGAAATAACATATTAAAGGAATTTGTAATTAATTATCAGCCGCTAAGACACCAACCCACTAAGACTAAGATTATTCCTTTGTGTCTTAGCGCCTTGGTGGCAAAAATTTTTCTCTGTGTCCTTTGTGTCTTTGCGGTGAAAAGGTTTGTTACGAATTGAGCAGGCCTAGATGCATCTTCTTTTGGCATCGTCCGTATCCAGACGAATCCATTGCCCATTTTTCTGGAACCACCAGGTCTGTCCGTCAAATTTAGCGGCCAGGGTACCGTGATATCGCATCATCTTTTTGACTTGAGTTGGAGAATAGGTATTATAATAGTGCCCCTGTGCCTCGCCATCTGTGTATGATAGGGTAGCCCCCATAGAGAACAGGGCCAGTAATATAACAAAAATGTAACTTTTACGCATAATCCTTACTTCCTTAACATAGAGATGCACGTACTGAACGCAAATTCAATGCCAGATAATCATCTCTAGTTAATAAATAGTGTAAATACAATGTGTTGGCATATATACTTGACAATCAATCTTATGCCTTAAGAAATATTTTTCCCTTAATAAGGGTAGTTTTTTTCCATTTTTGTGGAATTATTTTTCTCTTTGGCAAGATCCTGTGCCCTTCTTTTTCAAAAGGGGAGAGGGGGCATTTATAGATGGCAGAGAGGCAATAGATTATGGCCACGAAGCTAAGCTTCTTTTTTGTGGGCAAGACAAAAGAGCGATTTATCCAGATGGGGATAGATGAGTACCTGCATCGCCTGAGACGCTACGTTTCTACTGAGGTCAGGGTTGTGAAAGCCGGGAAGATTGGACCTAAAGCGGACACAAATAGGGTTATTGAGGCTGAAAGTAGAGATATCCTGACTAGAGTAAGCCCTGCTGACTATCGCATAGCCCTTGACAGCACAGGGAAACAGCTTTCGTCCGTCGATCTGGCCCGATTTTTGACCGACCTCGAAAGGCATGGCCGGGAAGAGATTATTTTCATAACCGGTGGCCCTTTGGGCCTTTCACCCACCCTGCTCAAGGAGTGCCACTTTATCCTTTCACTCTCAAAACTTACCCTTACCCATGAGATGTGCCGCCTTATACTCTTCGAGCAGGTTTATCGGGCTTACACGATAAAGGCCGGTGAGAAGTACCATAAATAACCGGCTAGACAGACTCGACGCTGACTACCTCCGGTATCTCTTTCTTGAGGTATTTTTCAATACCGTTTTTAAGGGTCATCTGAGACATGGGACAGCCTTTACAGGCGCCGGTGAGGCGGACTGAAACTACTCCATCTTTGACATCCACCAATTCGACATCGCCGCCGTCTTTCTGTAAAACCGGCCTGATTTTGTCCAATACGCTTTGCACTTGTTCCTTCATTTAATTAGCCTCCGAATAGAAATAAGAGGGTTAAAACCTAACACACCCCCAAAAAATTGCCAATAAAAAACATCGTGAAGTTTCGCTCAGAAACACAGAGGTTCCCTAACAACTCAAGAAATTTCAGGAAAACATCTCAGTAACTTCTCTATCTTTGACTTTTGTCATAGTCTGGTCTATCATGGCCGATATGAAACGCAAGGCAAAGATCATCTGCACCATCGGGCCGGCCTCGCAATCCGAGGAGGTCGTCTCTCAACTGGCTCAGGCCGGTATGGACGTGGCCCGGCTTAATTTCTCACATGGTACCCATGATGACCACTTACGGAATATTAGCCTAATCCGGCAGGTCTCCGCCAGGTTAAAAAAGCCCATCGCCATATTGCAGGACCTCCAGGGGCCCAAGATACGCATCGGAACTTTTGCCCATGGTCCGGCAACCCTCGTACCGGGCGGACGTTTTATCATATCCACAAGGCCCAGACCGGGGGACGAGGCCGGTGTTTCTACTTCTTATAGCAAGCTGGCCCGGGATGTTCATCCCGGCGACTTTATCCTCATTGACGACGGCTTAATCAAACTCCGTGTCCTGGAAACGGATACGGAAGACGTAACCTGCGAGGTAGTAAACGGCGGCGTGCTTTACGATCGCAAGGGGATCAACCTCCCCGGAGTACGTATCTCGGAGCCGGCGCTTACGGCTAAGGATAGAGAAGACCTGCGCTTTGGACTGGAAAATGGGGTGGATTATATAGCCCTTTCCTTTGTCCGTGATCCACGGGATATAATTGAAATAAAGGAAGTGATAGGCGATAAACGGGTTCCGGTCATAGCCAAGCTGGAAAAGCCGGAGGCCGTGGAAAAGCTCGATGCCATAATAGCCCTGGCGGACGGCATCATGGTGGCCCGTGGCGATCTGGGGGTGGAAATCTCGCCGGCCAAAGTCCCTGCCCTCCAGAAGCGTATCATCGAAAAGTGTCACCAGCAGGGTGTCCCGGCCATAACGGCCACCCAGATGCTTGATTCCATGATGGTGCACCCCACACCGACCCGCGCCGAGGCATCGGATGTGGCCAACGCTATTTTTGACGGAAGCGACGGCGTCATGCTCTCCGGGGAAACCGCCTTTGGGAAGTATCCGGTCCAGGCCGTGGAGATGATGGCCCGC
>Ga0068714_10003376_pt1 | contig 19045 bp, 13 predicted proteins | sample MTBNYHSulfiMetaG_FD_62988 | JGI IMG/M metagenome (GOLD analysis project Ga0068714, IMG submission 62988) | Enrichment culture microbial communities from rom New York Harbor, USA that are MTBE-degrading - MTBE-NYH (New York Harbor Sulfidogenic)... | ecosystem: Environmental > Aquatic > Marine >... | reverse complement strand
TCCATGACATATACCTTCCTCGATTCGCGGCTGTTCAAGAAAATGTCTCCTCCAGTCTTCATGGGGATGACATTATCACTGTCCCGTTATGGGGTGACATTATCACTGTCCCGCCACAATTACCCCCTAATTCCTTGACTCAACATGCAATATGTCATATAAATTAAAGGGTTTTGTTGAGGTTTTGACAAGAACTCCTCTGTTGTGTTGCGTTAAAAGAAGAATAATGACTCCCGGAATATTTGGCTAGCAAGCCCCCTTGAAGGGAGATAACAATGCCACGAATCTTCGATAACATCAGGGATGAACTTTTGCCGGCTCTTTCAGATGCTATGAGACTTTCCAATCGATCAGATTTTTGTGTCGGATACTTCAACCTTCGGGGATGGCGCAAAATTGACGAACTTGTTGACGTGTGGTCAGGTGGAGAAGGTAACTGCTGCAGGCTCCTCGTCGGAATGCAGCCTTTGGCTCAGGAGCAACTAAGATCCGCAATGAGCATTCTCAAGAGGGACGAGCAAATAGATAACGTCACTGCAATAGCTATGAAAAAGAAATTTGCCCAGGAATTTCGTGATCAGCTGACCTTCGGAGTTCCCACCAACGCTGATGAAAAGGGTCTTCGTAAACTTGCCGAGCAGATAGAAAAACACAAACTCGTGGTAAAGCTCTTCCTTCGCCATCCACTTCACGCAAAGCTTTACCTCACCTTCCGACAGGATCCCATCAACCCGATCATCGGCTTTCTTGGAAGCAGCAACCTCACTGTTGCGGGTCTTCTGAAACAGGGAGAACTCAACGTTGATGTTCTCGATCATGATTCATGCTGCAAACTGTCTAGGTGGTTCGATGATCGATGGAACGATAATTTCTGCATCGACATCTCCCAGGACCTGGTCGAAATTATCAATGAGAGTTGGGCGCGTCCGGAGCCGATACCTCCTTACCATATCTATATCAAAATCGCCTATCACCTTTCACAGGAAGCCAGGTCAGGTCTCACTGAATTTAAAATCCCCAGCGACTTCGGGAACAAACTCCTGGAATTCCAGAAGGCGGCGGTCAAGATCGCGGCTCATCACCTTAACAAGCGCGGTGGGGTAGTTATCGGCGACGTAGTGGGGCTAGGCAAGACACTCATGGCTACAGCACTTGCCAGGATCTTCGAGGATGACCACGGAGTAGAAACACTTATAATCTGCCCAAAGAACCTTGTCAGAATGTGGGAAGATTATCGTCAGGAATATCGACTAAGAGCCAAGGTGCTTTCTATAACCCAGGCCCAGCATGAACTGCCTGACCTCAGACGTTTCCGGCTGGTACTTATTGATGAAAGCCACAACCTGAGGAACCGGGAGGGCATGAGGTACCGTGCGATCGCCGAATATATCGCTGCCAACGACAGCCTGGTGATCCTCCTTTCGGCAACTCCGTACAACAAAACTTACCTTGATCTTTCAAACCAGCTGCGCCTGTTTATCGGTGAGCACAAGGACATTGGCATCCGTCCTGAAAGACTTCTCAGAGAACTTGGAGAAACTGAATTCATCCGTAGACACCAGTGTCCTGTCCGATCTCTGGCCGCCTTCGAGAAAAGCGACTATACCGATGACTGGCGGGATCTTATGAGGCTGTATCTTGTCCGCAGGACTCGAAGCTTTATTGAGGCTAATTACGCCAAACTTGATACCGAACGGGACAGAAGGTATCTTGAATTTTCCGATGGAACAAGGTCCTACTTCCCTCTGAGGATCCCAAAAACCATCAAATTCAAAATCGATGAAACAGATCCCGCCGACCAGTATGCGCGGTTTTTCGCCGAAGATGTTGTGGAGGCTGTGAACAGCCTTACTCTTCCAAGGTATGGATTGGGGAATTACCAGCAATCATCACCTCGGACGCCTCCGACTCCGGACGAGGCAAAGATATTGGCCGATCTGTCGAGGGCAGGTTCCCGCCTCAAGGGGTTCTGCCGAACCAACCTGTTTAAACGCCTTGAAAGCAGCGGACATGCTTTATCGCTATCCATAGAGCGTCATGTTCTTAGAAACTACATTGTGCTTCATGCCATCGAAAAAGGGCTCCCCATTCCAATAGGTACCCAGGACATGGGATTACTGGATACCTGGTCAAACGATCAGGATACTGATCTGTGGACCCCGGCATTGGACAACGGAGAGAATGGATCTGAAGAAGAAATTTCTGGATTTACAGATGGAACTTTTTCTGAACAGCCACTTCGAAGAAAAGCCGCAGAAGTTTACGATACCTACTCCAGACAATACCGACGACGGTTCAAATGGCTCAAACCGGATCTTTTCACAGAAGAACTTGCAAAAGATCTGCGTAATGATTCAGAAATACTGATGGATATATTAGGCGGATCAGGAAACTGGGACCCCAACAGGGATACCAAACTCCAGGCCCTTGTAGCGCTGCTCGAGGAAGAACACCCTTGTGAAAAAGTTCTGGTGTTTTCCCAATTCGCTGATACGGTCAAATACCTGGAAGAGAACCTGAAACGCCGGGGGATGACAAACGTTGCTGGTGTCACCGGAGATTCCGATGATCCGACCTCTGTTGTATATCGTTTCAGCCCCAGGAGCAACAACAAAAAAATTGAAGTTGCTGAAGAACTGAGAGTGGTACTTTCAACCGATGTGTTGAGCGAAGGACAGAATCTGCAGGATTGTTCCATAATTGTGAACTTCGATCTCCCTTGGGCCATTATCCGCCTGATCCAGCGAGCCGGACGTGTCGACCGGATAGGTCAGCAGGCAGATACCATAATGTGTTATACGTTCCTTCCCGCCGATGGTGTGGAGCGGATAATCCGCCTGCGTTCACGGGTCCGCCTCCGCCTCAGAGAGTATGCTGAAGTCGTAGGGGCAGATGAGCTGTTTTTTGAAGATCAGGACGACGATCAGGTCATACGTGATCTCTTCACAGAAAAAGCCGGGATCCTGGATGATGATGAAGATTCAGATGTGGACCTCGCGTCCTATGCCTATCAGATATGGAAGAACGCTACAGACAAAAACCCTTCACTTGCTAAGATCATTCCGGCAATGCCTAATGTCGTCTATTCGACAAAACATCATGACCCCACCCCTGAACGCCCCGAGGGAGCACTGGTTTTTCTGCGGACAACAGAAGGCAACGATGCCCTTGCATGGGTTGATCAAGAGGGGAAAAGTGTTTCCGAGTCCCAGTTTGCCATTCTTAAAGGTGCAGAATGCTCTCCCGGGACCAAGGCTATTGAGCGATTTCCAAAACATCATGAACTTGTGGCAAAAGGGGTTAAATTAATAGCCGAGAACGAAAGATCTGTCGGTGGCGAGCTGGGGCGGCCCTCAGGGGCGCGCTTTAGAACCTATGAGCGTCTGAAAAGATATGCCGCTCAAATCCGGGACACTATTTTTGAAACACAGGAGTTGGCAAAGAGCATAGAGGAGATCTACAAATACCCCCTGCTCCAATCAGCGATCGATACCCTTAACAGGCAACTGAAGAGCGGTATCGATGATCAGGATCTTGCGCAGCTCGTCATGTCACTGCGGGCGGACGCAAGGCTTAGCAGGATCACTGAAGAGGGGCCATCGGTTGAGCCGCAGGTTATCTGTTCGCTCGGATTGCGAAAAACCGACTGAGGGAGATTGCCATGCAGGTAAACGTTGCCGAAGCAAGGAAATGCCTGAGAGAATTTGATCTGCAGACACTTTTTCGCGAACACCTGGGCTGGGACAATTGCCGAACGCGTGTGGATGTGACCGTAGGTGATTCTTCGGTAACCCTTTCCGGTGTGGCTCAAAAACGTGCTTTCACCGCTTTCGCATGTTCTTCGATCCCGGATCGCGCAACTCGCCTCAAGATAGACCATCAGGTTGCCCGATCCGCCAGGGAACACTTGATAATATATTCCGACCAGGAAAAGGGTCAGCAGATATGGCAGTGGGTTAGTCGGGAGCCCGGTCTCCCGATGGCATCCCGTGAGCTTCGCTTTGACGTTAATCAGTCGGGGGATCACCTCATCCAGAGGCTGGAACAGATCGCCGTGGGTCTCGAAGAAGAGGAAAATATAACCCTTATCGATGTCGTTGGTCGTGCCCGTGCAGCCTTTGATGTGGACAGGGTCACCAAAAGATTCTATGACCGCTTCAAGGCCGAGCACACTGCCTTCCTGAATCTGGTGCATGGTATCGAAAGCGATCCCGATCTTCAGTGGTATACGTCGCTGATGCTCAACAGGCTTATGTTCGTTTACTTTATCCAGAAGAAGGGTTTTCTGGACGGAGATGCGGACTATCTCAAAAACAGGCTCGCAATGGTTCAGCGTGAAGGCGGCAAGGATAGATTTCATACCTTTTACCGGTTCTTTCTCCTGAGATTATTCCACGACGGCTTGGGCAAATCTCCTGAACAACGCAGGCTTGAACTTGTTATGGAAAATCTGTTGGGCAGGGTCCCTTTCCTTAACGGCGGATTCTTTGAGGTTCATCAGCTTGAGGAAAAATATTCCGGTATAGATATTCCTGATGAAGCCTTTGAGAAGCTTTTCGACTTCTTCGACCAGTACTCCTGGCATCTCGATGAACGGCCTATCAGGGCCGACAACGAGATCAATCCTGACGTCGTCGGCTATATCTTCGAAAAATACATCAACCAGAAGCAGATGGGGGCCTATTACACCAAGGAGGACATAACAGAATACATAGGCAAGAACACGATAATTCCTTTTATCTTTGGAGCCGCAGAGAAGGAATGCGCCATAGCCTTTGGTCCAGATAGCGCTCTTTGGAGGCTACTTAGAGATAATCCGGATAGATACATATACCCTGCAGTTCAGCATGGAGTGATCCTCCCAAGTGGAGAGGTTGTCCCGGAATCCGAACTTCCTGATTTTGTACAAACTGGAATGCATGACCCTAAGGCTCGTATGCATGATAACCGTTACAACCTTCAACAGGCGGCTGCCGATGACCCGATCAGACTGGTTACCGAAACCTGGCGGGAATATATAACAAGGCGCACTCGTTGCCTGGAGATTCGAAAAAAATTGCAACAAGGGGAAGTCCACCAGATCGATGACCTTATTACACTGAATCTCAATATATGGCAGTTTGCCCGTGATGCCATCGTTAACGCGGAAGGTCCCGAACTTTTAAGAGCCTTCTGGCACGGCATGAAAAATGTTACTGTGCTTGACCCGACATGCGGCTCAGGAGCCTTTCTTTTCGCGGCTCTGCGGATACTGGAAACCCTTTACAGTGATTGCCTAGAGCGTATGGGAAAATTCCTTGAGGACATTTCAGACAAACCGCACCACCCGAAGCAGTTCAGCGACTTTAGAGCCGTTCTGGATCAGATCGCCAAACACCCCAATGATAGCTACTTTATCCTCAAATCCATCATCATCAACAACCTTTTCGGCGTGGACATAATGGAAGAAGCCGTGGAGATTTGCAAACTTCGCCTTTTTCTCAAACTTGTGGCCCAGGTTGAAACGCCGGAGCAGATAGAACCTCTGCCGGACATTGATTTCAACATACGGGCGGGCAACACGCTGGTGGGGTACGCGAATGCGGAACAAGTGCGTGAGGCGTTTACGAAAGAAAAAACAGAGTGGAAGCATGTTCAAAGTAAGCTGTTGCTCGGGGATTCAGAAGAGGATTTTCTTCAGTTTGAGGAAAGCCTTGGAGAAGTGGAAAGGCTTTTCAGGGTTTTCCGAGAACAGCAGACGACTCATGGCGGTGTTGTAACTCATGAGGACAAAGCAGAAATCCGGGATCGTCTTTCTGGACTTTCCGCGGAATTGGATTGCATCCTGGCCAAGGAATACGGAGTTGATGTTGCCAAACGAAAGGATTTCGAAGCGTGGCAATCAAGCCACCAGCCCTTCCACTGGTTTGTGGAGTTTTACGGGATCATGGAAAAAGGTGGGTTTGATGTGATCATTGGGAATCCACCGTATGTTGAATATAGCAAGGTGAAAAAGGAATACCGAATTCTCAACTATAATACGGAGCCTTGCGGGAACCTTTATGCCTTTGTGTTAGAAAGGAGCCTTTATTTAGCAGGTAAAAGGGCTCTTTTGGGTTTAATTGTTCCACATTCTGTCGCTGCTACGTATAGATCCAACACCGTTCAAGAACTACTTCAATCAAAATTAAATCTGGTTGCTTCATACTACACACGCAGGCCTGGCAAATTGTTTGTGGGTGCTGATCAATGCTTGTGTGTTGTAATTGGAACTTTGTCTGGACAATTCTCTAAACACCACTCAACCACATATAATCGCTGGTATACTGAAGAACGTCAAACTTTATTTAACAAAATTAATTTTGTAAAAATTGATTTATCTGCCATATTCAAGCGATTTCGAGTCTTCCCTAAACTAGGTTCGTCCATTGAAAACGATATTCTTTCAAAATTGATTACTCACAAATCTCTAGAAAATTACCTTAGCGATAGTGGCCCAGAGTTCTATTGTCATCGTATCTCACGTTATTTTATTAAGGCTACTGATTTCATCCCATATTTTGAAAGTGAAAGAGACGGAGTTAAAAAGTCTGACGACTTTAAGGTTTACTTCACCCCTAATGCTTCTTGGTTATCAACCGTTGTAGCGGCTTTAAACAGCTCATTGTTCTATTGGTATTGGAGAACAATGTTTGATGGATATCATTGCGGAAAAGAAAACATAGGCTCATTCCCATTAGATGTTTCGATTACCCCCGCATGGATTTTGGATGAAGCGGACCAACTGACAAAACGTTTAATGAAGTCCTTTATTAAAAATGCTGAGCGCAAGAGAATCCGCTACAAAGGTTCAGGGGTTGTCCAATACGACGAGTTCAACGTAAAGAACTCCAAGCAGATTCTTGATGAAATGGACTCACTTTTGGCAAGACTTTTTGATCTTACAGATGAAGAACTCGATTTCATTATCAACTACGATATCAAATACCGCATGGGGAATAATGATTACGGAGAGGAAGATGGCTAATGATTGAGAACAACCCCGCAAATGTGTCTTCCGCGTTTGAAATGTTGCTCGAAGAGGTTGAGGCTGAAATTGATTTCATTAATGGAATCGGCTCCAAAGCGTTTGAGGGAAGGAATTATGAAAAAGCACAGGAAGCCCTTGAACAATCAAGGTCTTTGGTTGCTTTCCGGGATCGCGCTGCAGATCTGCGTAATGAATGGGAAAAAACGTTTGCCGTAGCAGAACAAGACGATGACCAGGAAACTAGGACTCAGCGCCAGAACCTGGGCAAGCTTCGAAAAGGCTTGCGGACACCTGAATCCGCCTATTACAAGCCGATCATGCAGGTGCTTGATGAAATGGGTGGTAGTGGAAGAGTAGCGGAGGTTCTCGACAGGGTTGGCGACAAAATGAAGCCTGTGCTTAAGGATGTTGATTTTGGACCCCTCACCAGTAACCCCGAAAATCCTCGCTGGCGTAACGCGGCCCAATGGGCACGAAACAGTATGGTTAAAGAAGGCATTTTGAAGAACGACTCGCCACACGGAGTCTGGGAGATATCAGACAAAGGCAGGGCAATGCTAAAGAATTATCAAACTATCAAGGGAGGCAATTGACCACGGACTTTATAGCGCGCGGCAAAGACCACTACCCCGAAAGCATCATAAACCGGTTGGGTAATGATTCTCCCCCCTGCCTGTACTCCCTTGGCAACCTATCTATCCTTGATAATCCTCTTCTGGGGATGGTTTGTTCAATCCAGTGCCCGGGAAGTATTGTGATAAAAACCTTTGATGCTGTCCGAGCTTTGCGAGATAGTGGAGTAGTAGTGATTGGCGGTTTCCACTCCCCTATGGAAAAAGAATGCCTGGACATTTTGCTTGGCGGCAAGCAATCGGTTGTCCTCTGCCCTGCGAAATCTCTTAGGAACCTACGCATTGGTCAGAAAGCACGGCAGGCACTCAAGGAAGGCTGGCTGTTGATTCTGAGCCCATTTGCAGAAACTATCCGAAGAACAACTTCCCAACAGGCCATTCAGCGCAACGACCTTGTAGCAGCCCTTTCAGATGCACTTCTTGTCCCATACGCATCACCCGGCGGAAAGACCTGGACAACAGTCAAAAAAGCTCTTTTTTGGAACCAACCCGTTTACACATTTCCCGATGGCCATAACTCCGAATTGTTTATCGCCGGTGCTCAGATTTACATCCATGCTGATGTAACTGTAGGGTAGTTTTGAAAAAATCAGGTCTTTAGGATATGTGGGGGGAAACTCTTCATAAGTGTACCGTTTGAACCTTTTGGGGGTTTCTTTGCTAACGATACCCTGCCGGTTCGAAATTCCAATTTTGCGAAATTGGAATGGTGGCTTTTATGGTTATGAAAAAGATGTATAGGGGGCAGCTGATTTAATGGATAAAATAGATTGTGTGGCGGTTGATTTTCAGAATTGCTATGGTATTCGAAAGCTCACGCACACATTCGACGCGTCAAAGGGCGCAACGTTTCTTGTTTACGCTTCGAACGGCATGATGAAGAGTTGTTTCGCCCGCGTGTTTGACGATATAGCTCGAGATCAATCTCCTAGAGATGCCATCTTCCCTCACCGGAAAACTATTTGGTCCATAACAAACGGAAAGGGTTCGGATATCCCGCCGGGCCAGATTTTCGTGGTAAAACCGTTTGATCGTGGCTACAATTCGGATAAGACAGCTACGTTGATGGTTAGTGAGGAACTGCGACGACAGTACGAATTTCAAGTCGAAAAAGTTCAAGCAAGCGCTGATGCGGCAGTTGCGGCTCTGACCGAGAGTTCCGGCCTCCGTCGAGGTGTGGAGTCCATTTTGAGAGAATTGTCCCCAAACCCCGATCAAAACCTGTTTGTCCGCCTGAAGGAGCTCCACGACAGCACTACGAAAACGGAGGACCCTGGGCTTGCCTATGTCCCGTACGCTGAAGTGTTCAATGACAAGGTCGACAAGTTTCTGGCCAAGCCCGCGACGAGACAGAAGCTGGGGGAATACGTAGAGAGATATGACGATCTTCTCGAGAAATCCTTTTATTTCAGACGTGGGGTCTTCAATCACACCAATGCGACTTCTGTGCACAAGGTGCTCAAGGATAACGGGTTTTTTGATGCCAAGCATCGTATATCTCTTTCCGATCGAAACGACAATCGCAAAGAAATTCTGTGTGCTGATGAACTGAATAGGGCAATTGAGACCGAGAAGCAGCAGATTCTAAGTGATCCTGAACTTGCCAAGCGTTTCGAGGCAATGGACAAGGAGATCTCGGGAAACAGCGAGCTCCGGCGCTTCCGAGATTACTTGGAGGAGAACAGAGACCTGATACCTAGGCTCCTCGACCTTGATGCTTTCAAGAAAGACCTTTGGTTCTCGTATGCTTTTAAAAGTTTCGGAGTGCTGTCTGAGTTTTCTTCGACTTACGAGACCGCAAGACACCGCATCGGTGAGCTAGTCGCACTTGCAAAGAAAGAAGAGACCACATGGAAAAAGGTGGTCGATATCTTTCATGACCGCTTCTCAGTCCCTTTTACGCTTGAGGTGGCTAATCAGGATGACGTTATTCTGAGGTCTGAGGCCCCGACACTCGTCTTCCACTATTGCGATAGGAATGAGACCTGCGAAATTGGAACCAACGACCTGCTGTCAGTCCTCAGCACCGGAGAGCAGAGGGCTCTCTACCTACTCAACATTCTCTTCGAAATCGAAGCACGCAAGATCCAGGGGTTGCCAACAGTTCTCATACTAGACGACATAGCCGATTCCTTCGACTATAAGAACAAGTACGCGATTATCGAGTACCTCAACAGCATCCAGGCCTCAAGACTCTTTCTGATGCTGATTCTTACTCACAACTTTGACTTCTTCCGCACCGTCCAGAGTCGCCTTGGCGTGGATCGAGAAAAATGCACCCTTATGGCGACGAAATCGGATGAGGGCGTTGCTCTTATACAAGCGCAGTACCTCAATCCCTTCAAAAACTGGAAGAGCCATTTGCACAAAAATCGTAAGATGATGCTCGCGGCTATACCTATGGCTCGAAACCTTGTTGAATATATCAGTGGACCAGAAGACAAAGACTATAGCTTTTTAACTAGCTTACTGCACATCAAGTCAAACACGAACACAGTGACCATGCGGGAGCTCGCTGAAGTTTTGCACAGGGTTATTGGCACTAACGCTAAGGGTAATGACGACCTGGTTCTGAATGCGATACACGATGAGGCAAAAAATTGTACCACCTGTCCTCATTCGATTCAACTCGAGAACAAGGTGGTCATTTCCATGGGGATTAGGCTCCTCGCAGAGCAGTTTATGATCGCTTCAATTAATGAACCGTCCAAAACGGACAACATAAAAGGGAATCAGACAAGAGTGCTATATGAGATGTACTGCCAGGTCAGTGACTCGAAAGAATTATGCAGCCTGATGGAAAGAGTTATTCTTATGACTCCCGATGCTATTCATCTTAACTCCTTCATGTACGAACCCATTTTGGATATGTCTGTCGATAATTTGCTGCGACTTTATAACGATCTTGCGGCTCTGTCTTGAACTCCCCAGAAAGGTCAGGAAACCTCATGAAAAGCCCAATTGGGTTCAGATTTTTTATTTAGTAGAGCAGATTGTGAGAAGGGGGTAATAAAAATGCAATTTGGAAAAATCAAAAAAGTCAAGATAACTGATATCTGGCAGAATGAACCTCGATATTTTACGCCGTGGCTTGCTGAAAATATTGGCAAACTTGGAGAAGCTCTTGGTATGGAATTGGAATCGAAAGAAATAGAAGTACCTGTTGGTGGATTTTCTTTGGATTTGTTAGCTAAAGATTTAGGCTCCGGACGCTCAGTGGTAATTGAAAACCAATTCGGACAAACTAACCATGATCACCTAGGTAAACTCCTAACTTACGCTGCGGGTTTCAATGCATCTACCGTGGTTTGGATCGCCGAGTCCGTTCGTGATGAATATAGACAAGCTCTTGAATGGCTTAATCAACGCACTGATGAGGATACCCAATTTTTCGGAGTAGAAATTGAAGTCATTAGGATTGATGATTCCCAACCTGCATTTATTTTTAAACCAGTGGTTTCCCCAAGTGAGTGGCAAAAATCAAAAAAAGGACAAATGGGGAAATCAATCTCAGTCAAAGGAGAGGCTTACAGGAAGTACTTCCAGACACTAATTGATGAATTAAGGAATCGATATCATTTTACAAATGCAAGAAAAGCTCAACCGCAATGTTGGTACAGTTTTGCCTCTGGTATCTCCGGTATAACGCTGGCTGCGGTTTTCGCTCAAGGAGGAAGAGCTCGAACCGAACTATATATTGATGTTGGGAGTGCGGAAAAAAACAAGGCTCTTTTTGACTGGCTTGAAGAACAAAAGGAAGAGATACATTCCAAAAATGGCGAAACCTTTGAGTGGGAACGAATGGAAAATAGAAGAGGTTCCCGTATTGCCATATACCGCGAAGGAACAATTGAGGCAACAGAGGAGGAACTGGAAGAAATAAAGGATTGGCATATTGGTAAGCTTATTAAAATTAAAAAAGTGTTGGTGCCAATGGTAAAAAACTATAAAGAGAATCCATTATAGCCTGCATTCCCGTCATTCCCGTCAAATTATACCTATGAAGGGGCACTCACGCCGAGACAATCATACAGATGCAACTGCTTCTTTGTAACCTCTCCGATGCATACATAGGGGTCGTACATAGGGGTCGCGTCTACACTTTTGACAAAACGATGCATACATAGGGGTCGCGTCTACACTTTTGACAAAACGGGCTTTTCTTGGGGTTTTCCGGAAGTAGAGCATATAGACCAGAAGGTCTTCCCTGTCTTTTCTCAGGCATTCCGTCGCCTTGGGGTATTTGGAGAACCTTATAGGTGTCAGACCTACACATTTGACAAGAGCCGGGTTTTCGGTCCAGATTGGGGGGAACTAATCCCGCCAGAGCCGGAGGTTTAAAGATGGGCAGACCTTTGAAGATCGAAAATCCGGAAGTTTTTAATCATGTCACGTCGAGAGGGAACGAACAGGAGGACAGGGTACCTACTGCAGGGGCGCTACCTTGTCAAGCCTTGAAAAGATCAGCATGAGTTCCCGTCCTTGCCAGGTAGAGGTTTTTGGCATCTATCCGGTAGATCAGAATCCAATCGGGATCGATATGGCATTCTCTGAAATCGGACCATTCTCCATACAGGGGGTGATCATTGTTTCGAGGCTCAAGGGGGATCCCTTCCGCAAGAGAGGTAACCACATCCTTGAGCCTGGAGTCGTCCCTACCCTGTTTCAGCATCCGTTTTCTGTCGCGCTTGAACTGTGCCGAAAAGATTGGTTTTGGCATTCGGAGTTTTTATTCCTTGTCGAGCTTATCCCAAAGATCGTCAACATTCTCTGCAGCCGTAAGACTGCGCCCCGCGCGAATGTCCTTCATCACCTGGGCGGTTCTATAGTTGGGTATTTCAATCGGAAAGGGGAGTCCCCCGCGGAGGCGAACCTGTTCAAGGAACAGGTTGAAGGCTTCGGAAGTCGTAAGCCCCAGATTCTGGAATACTTCCTCTGTTTCTTCCTTCAATGCTGGTCTGACTCGAACCCTCATGGTTGTAGTCTTGCGGTCAGTATTTGTTCCTGATTTTCTGATTGCGGAAATCAATGAAAGCACCTCTTTCCCTTTTTTTGAGAAAAAGATAGCACTAACAGGGCTACAAATCAATGAGAACACCGCACACCTCAGTACACCTCAGATGGTGCAGGTCTGGCCCATCGGCTTATTTACTATTGCCTGGTGGGAGGAAATTTCGTCGGACTCCGTTTTGTCCTAGAATGTCTGAAGATGGGGGATCAACCTACGGGGGTGAAAATAATGACCGAACTTTTCCTGAAGAATTATCTCTTTACATTGATACCCTTTATTATGGTCCTTTCGCTATTGCCCTGTGCTTTACGGAATAACAGGAACGAAGAAAGAACCTCTTCCCATGATTGAAATTCCGTTTTTCGAAGCGATAATATTCTTGACATATTAGATTCCCTCCTTCTGAAAGTAGGTGATACTAGTCGATAACATGAAGGAAAAATAGCCCCAACGGACTCGATAAATCTTGACACTGAATGCACACGCTGTTAAAGATATTTAAGATAAACCCTTTTCCCGAAAGCTCAGTGATGGCATGGACATAACCCGGGTAAGGAATTAAAATTATCTGGCTGTCGGAGGCGAGTGTGCTCTGGTGAGTGCCCCGGGCTTCAAACCCGGTGGGGGTCGGTACGGCCGGCCCCGGTGGGTTCGATCCCCACACGTCTCCGCCATTTTTTTGCCTTTCACCCAACATGGAGGTGACCGACTTGAAAGAGACAGATCATGGTCTGAAGGGGTATTCCTACCCCCTGACACCGGGGGGGAGATCCTCTATCGTGGGCGCCCCCCCATGGCACTATGGGACGGAATACCTGAACATCCTCTACAGGACCAACCCCGATGTGATCGCATCCTACCTGCCGTATCCCCTTGAACCGGGCCCGGATGCGGATCTGGCCTATGTCGCATTCAGCCGCTGGTGGTCGGTCTGGGAAGATGGCAAAGATATGCCTGTGGTCAACCCGGAAAGGACCCAGTACATGGAAGGCGCTATATGGACAGGATGCAGTTTTGAAGGAAAACCCGGTCAGATATGCCTCCATATATGGGTTGACAACGACTTCAGTATGGCCCGCGGATGGTTCATGGGTTTCCCAAAAAAACTCGGCCAGGTCTTTATGACCAGCTATCACCCTCTTAACCCGGCAATGGATGAGCCGGGTCCACAGGTCAAGATGAAAGGCATTGTGGCCGCACATGGGGAGAGGCTGATAGAAGGGACAATGGAAATAACAGAAAGGGCGGTCCCGGGCGATCTTCCTGCTCCCATGGGTCTCCCCCTTTTTCACATTCGTCACTTCCCTTCAATTGAAAAAGGGGCAGCCCCATCAGTGATGGAACTTGTTTCCCTTGGTGCCGAGAACTACCGTTACGGGAAGTCGGCCTGGAAGGGTAAGGGGGACATTGTCTTTTACAAGTCCCTTGTTGAAGAACACTTTCCCCTGGCCCCGGTTGAGGTCCTCGGAGCCTATTCCTTCAGTTCAGGTTATACCTTTGATGGAGGCAAAGTCCTTTTCAGCTGGGTCTGATCTCCCTATTTTATTTTTCATTCCCTCATGTATAATAAGGCTGATATTTATGTCTTGTTCCTTGAAAATGTAAAGGTGATCAGTACAGGAGATTAAAATCAAGACCAGGGGGGTTAGGTTGAATGAAGAAGTTTATACTTGCTTTACTCTGTGTGGCTCTGTTTTTCGGTGTATCCGCAGCAGGTGCTTTAGAGCCGGTAGCACCCAAGGATCTGAAGGTAGGTTTCGTGTATGTCGGCCCCGTTGGTGACGGCGGCTGGACCTTTATGCACGAAAAGGGACGGCTGGAAATGGAGAAGGCATTCCCCGGGCTTGAGAGCTTCTTTGTTGAATCCGTACCTGAAGGCCCTGATTCTGTAAGGGTTATGGAAACTTTTATCAGGAACGGCGCCAGACTTGTTTTCGCAACTTCCTTTGGATACATGGATTTTGTACAGGAAGTTGCCTCAAAGAACCCCGACGTTGTTTTCATGCACTGTTCCGGTTACAAAAGCGCTGAGAACGTAGGGAACTATTTTGGCAGGATGTACCAGGCCAGATACCTTTCCGGGCTTGTCGCGGGTAAAATGACCAAGAACAACGTGATAGGATTCGTTGCCGCAAATCCTATCCCGGAAGTAATAAGGGGTATCAACGCCTTTACGCTTGGTGCCAGGAGGTCCAACCCCGACGTTAAGGTCAAGGTTGTCTGGATCTTCTCCTGGTTCGATCCTGCCAAGGAGAAAGAGGCCACTCTGGCCCTTATCGATGCCGGCGCCGATGTTATCGGCATGCATGCCGACTCCGGTGCAGCTCCGCAGACCGCTGAGGAAGCCGGAGTGTATGTTGTCGGCTATAACAACGATATGAGCAACTACGCGCCGACGAGACACCTTACAGCCCCTATCTGGAACTGGGGGATGGTCTACGAAACGATAGTGGGTCAGGTGGTTGATGGTTCCTGGAAATCCTCCGATATCTGGTGGGGTCTGAAAGAGGGACTTGTCGAGCTGGCCCCCATCTCTTCCAAAGTACCGGCAGAAACGGTTGCCCTGGTCGAATCCGAGAGAACGAGGATCGTTGATGGCTCGTGGGACGTGTTTTCAGGGCCTATAAAAAACCAGAAGGGTGAAGTGGTCGTCAAGGAAGGCGAGAAGATGACCGACGGCGATATGCTGGGCATGAACTGGTTCGTGGAGGGCGTTGAAGGGGAAATACCCCAATAGGCTTTCCGTATGCATCGGGGGCGCGTTTTCGCGCCCCCTTTTTTGTTTTCATGGTTTAGAATCATTTTGTAGCGAGTAACCCATCCGGAGGTAAATACCTTGTCGCTAAGCGTCCCTGCCCCTCTTGTAATGATGCGGGGTATAGAAAAGTCCTTTGTCGGGGCCAAGGCCAATTCTGATATCGATCTCGACCTTCGAAGGGGTGAGGTCCATACGCTTCTTGGCGAGAACGGGGCCGGAAAAAGCACCTTGATGAATATTCTCAGCGGACTTTACACCCCTGACGACGGATCCATTTTTATCGAAGGCGAGGAAAGGAAATTCAGGACGCCCAGGGATGCCATAAGCGCAGGTATAGGTATGGTCCACCAGCATTTCATGCTTGTCCCGACTCAGACCGTATGGGAGAATGTGGCCCTTGGGCTTGAAGACCAGCCTTTTTCCCTGGATAAAAACAGTATCATTGCGAAAGTTCGGGATATACAGGAACGTTACGGGATCCATGTCGACCCTCATGCGTATGTGTGGCAGCTTTCGATAGGGGAACAGCAGCGGGTCGCGATAATCAAAACCCTTTACCGCAAGGCCGATATCCTGATCCTTGATGAACCCACTTCTGTTCTTACCCCGCAGGAGACAAAGGCTCTTTTCCAGACGATAAGGCAGATCAGGCAGGAAAAACACGGGGTCATCTTCATATCTCACAAGCTTGACGAGGTCATAGATATCTCCGACAGGATAACCATACTCCGGAAAGGAAGAAAAGTGGCCACCATACCTGTGCAGAATGCCTCGAAGGAATCCCTTGCCGAGATGATGGTCGGCAGGAGGGTCGTTTTCCAGATCGGAAAGACGCTTCAGAATCCCGGGAAAGTTGTCCTGAAAGCAAAGGACCTGGTAGTAAGGGGAGGCCGGGGGATCGTATGCGTGGACAAGTTCAGCCTTGAACTGCGGCAGAGGGAGATACTGGGTCTCGCCGGTGTTTCAGGCAACGGCCAGGAAGAATTATGTGACGCGCTGGCAGGCATAAGACAGATCGACGATGGGGCCATTGTGGTCGACGGGGTGGAACTACAGGGAAAACCCTCAAGGGAGTTTCAGAAAAAGGGGGTCAGTTATATTCCTGCCGACAGGATCGGAACAGGTCTTGTAACGGGAATGAACATCAGGGAGAACATTGCCTTGAGGAAATACTGGAGAAAGGAATTCACCAGATTCAGATTTTTCGTCCATTGGGAAAATATCGCCGGGAGAACAGGCCAGCTGGTGGAAAGGTACAGCGTTGTCAACCCGGGATTGGGATTTCCCGCAAGGATGCTTTCAGGGGGGAACCTCCAGAAACTGATGCTCGCCAGGGAACTGGCCGACGACCCGAGGGTTGTCCTGGCGGTACAACCGTCATGGGGCCTGGACGTCAGCGCCACCCTTTTTGTAAGGGAAACCCTCCTTGAACAGCGGGACAGGGGATCCGGTGTGCTCCTTGTTTCCGATGACCTTGAAGAGATACTTTCCCTGAGCGACCGCATAGCCGTCATACACAAAGGCAAGCTTATGGGGATAGTCGAAGACCCCGATAGCGCCAGTGAGGAACAGCTGGGCCTTATGATGGCAGGGACAAGCCTTGCAGAATTCCTTCCTGATGATATCCCCCCCGGCCATGTTCCCGTAAGGGCGGTTCCCTGAAGATGAAATACCGTATTGTCTTCCGGAAAAGATTCAGGACGGGAATGATATTCGAGGGAGTCCTGCCAGTCCTTTCTGTCCTTGCAGCGCTTTTCCTTGCGGGTGTAGCGCTGATGTTTTTCGGAGTATCCCCCCTTGCAGCCTACAGGGCGATGTTCAGGGGTGCCCTGGGAAGCTGGTACGGTTTCAGCGAAGTTCTCGTAAAGACCATCCCCCTTGTGATATCAGGTGTAGCCGTTGGTTTTGCCTTCCGTATGAAGATATGGAATATCGGCGCCGAGGGGCAGATATACATGGGTGCCCTCGCTACGGCTGCAGCGGTAAGGTTCCTGCAGAGCTCCAGCCAGTTCTCCATGCTTCTTGCCATGGCTGTCGCTGCGGTCATTGCCGGAGGCTTCTGGGGCTGTATTGCCGGGGTCCTGAAGGCTCGCTGGAACGTGAACGAGGTCATCACCACGCTGATGCTGAATTATGTGGCTATCCACCTGGCGGAGTATTTCATTTACGGTCCCTGGAGAGACCCATCAAGCCTTGGTTTCCCTATGACGCCTCCCTTCCCGCCTTCCGCCAGGCTTCCTCAATTCCTTGATACAAGGGTTCATCTGGGGATCGTGGCAGCCATTGTCCTTGTTCTGATCTTCAGACTTGTTATACGGTGGACGAGATGGGGTTTTGAGATAAGGGCAGTGGGGGACAACCCCAAAGCTGCTGAATATGCCGGTATACGTTACGGCAGGAACGTGGTCATGGTAATGTTCGTTTCGGGCGCCATTGCCGGGCTTGCAGGCATGACAGAGATCGCGGGGCTTCAGGGGCGCCTTCAGCCAGGGATGTCCCCGGGGTACGGTTACACTGCCATTATTATCGCCTGGCTGGCGCGGCTGAATCCATGGGGCATCATTATTGTCTCCTTCTTCATGGGAGTCCTGCTTGTCGGCGGTGAGACGATACAGGTCATAATGCGGCTGCCCCTGGCAAGCGTGCAGGTGATCCAGGGATGTATCCTGTTCTCGGTGCTGGCTTTCGAGTTCTTCCGGAACTACAGGGTACTGCTGGTTCGAAAGGAGCGTAATTAGCATGGATTTTTTCGTTCCCATTCTGGCAGCCGCCGTAAGGAGCGGAACCCCGATCCTGTATGCGTCGCTGGGTGAGATACTCACAGAAAGGTCAGGGGTCCAGAACCTCGGACTTGAGGGTCTGATGCTTATGGGCGCTTTTTCCGGTTTCACGGTGACTTATTCTACAGGGAACCCCTGGTTCGGCGTTGTTACTGCGTTTATTGTGGGTATTGCCATATCCCTGGTTCATGCTTTCCTTTCCGTATCAGTCGGAGCCAACCAGATAGTGAGCGGGCTTGCAGTGACCATGTTCGGTACCGGGGCCAGTTCTCTTCTGGGAAGAAAGATGATAGGCCTGACCATACCCGGCTTCAGCAAGGTGCCAATACCATTCCTTTCCCGAATACCTGTTTTCGGGCCGGTGTTCTTTGAACATGACCCCCTTGTATATATCTCTTACGGCCTGGTCTTTTTTCTTGTCTGGTTCATCTTTTACACCCGGCCAGGCCTCAACCTGAGGGCCGTGGGTGAATCCCCGGTCGTTGTGGATGCTATGGGCCTTAGCGCCGTAAAACTCAGGTATTTCTACACCATGATCGGTGGGGGGCTTGCCTCGGTCGGAGGTGCCTACATGTCCCTTGCCTATACGAAAATGTGGGGTGAGGGAATGACCGCGGGAAGAGGCTGGATAGCCATCGCGATCGTTATCTTTGCGGTGTGGCACCCGGCCCGGGCTGTCCTGGGAGCGTACCTTTTCGGGGGTGTAGGTGCCATGCAACTAAGGATACAGGCGGCGGGAACCAGTTTCCCCGCACCTGTCCTCATGATGATGCCCTATATTTTCACTATCCTTGTCCTGCTGGTCATATCCATCAAAAAAGGCAGGGGGATACTTATCGATTCACCGGGGTCGCT
>Ga0068714_10003373_pt1 | contig 19056 bp, 17 predicted proteins | sample MTBNYHSulfiMetaG_FD_62988 | JGI IMG/M metagenome (GOLD analysis project Ga0068714, IMG submission 62988) | Enrichment culture microbial communities from rom New York Harbor, USA that are MTBE-degrading - MTBE-NYH (New York Harbor Sulfidogenic)... | ecosystem: Environmental > Aquatic > Marine >... | reverse complement strand
GGAAATAAACATTCCCCGATCAGGGTTTCCGGTAACATAAATCCTTCGATCTCTGGCCTCCAAATCCTCGGCATTTACCTCTAACTGTTCAGCGACTATTTGAAACAGTTGTTTTCTGGCATCCTGAGCGGCATTGTAAACACTGGCGCAGCCAACCGTCATGCCTCTGCTTGCCAGCACACAGGAATATGGAGCGGTGGAGGTATCGATAGATTCCTTTTTAACATCTTCATAGCGAATACCTAAAACTTCAGCAACGATCTTGCACATGGCAGTCTCAATCCCCTGTCCTATCTCAGGAGCTGCGATTATTACGGTAGCGGTCCCATCCTCTTCTATTTTCACTATAGCGCTATCGGTGCCTACCCCGCTGACATGCATGCTCACGGCCACCCCTACTCCTTTTCGCTTATGGCCTGAGACCTCCGTCGGCGTCTTCCATCCCTTCCATTTCTTTTCCCAACCGAACTTTTCTCTCCCCACCCGCAATAACTCAGGAATATCGCCGCTGGCAAGAATACCCCACAAGAGGTATTGGGTTATCCTATCCCCAGCTCGAGCAACATTTTTTAACCTGAACTCCACGGGATCCATACCGATCTTTTCCGCGGCTTCATCAATCAGCCCTTCAATGGCAAAAAAGCCCTGAATGGCACCATACCCGCGCAAAGGCCCCTCGGGAGTGTTATTGGTATAAACCGGATATCCCCGGTATCGCTTGTTTTTAGGTCTGTATATGCTCATCCCGGCGTCACTACCCATATAAGCATTTCCAATAGCGCCAAAATAGGCATGCGCTCCTTCAGCGGTAATCCCTTCACTATCCAGGGCAGTCATCGTCCCATCCTTCTTAACCCCAACCTTTCCTTTATAAATAATTGGTCCCAGGTGGTTGTGAAGATCGATGCAGTTTTCTTCCATAGAATACTCTAACTTTACCGCTCTCCTGGCCTTCCTGGCCAGAAGCGCTGCAACAACTGCCGGTCGGGCTCCGGAAAGAATTTTGCCCCCAAAACCGCCTCCAACATAGGGAACGATGACCCGGACTTTGTTGAGAGGTAGAGAGAGTACTTGAGCAATATTCGTCCGAATAAGATAAGGAGCCTGGGTACTGGCCCAGACTTTCAACTCCCCGTCCTCCCACTGGCAGATGAGGCAGTACGGCTCTAAATAGGCCGGAAATTGATCCGGCGCCCGGTAGGTCTTCTCCACGACGCACTCCGCCTCCTTAAAGCCCTCTTCCACGTCTCCCTGGATACATTCCCTCGGATAAAAGGGAGGAACCACATTGCTCCCACTCTCGGGGTGAACCAGTAAAGCATCCGGTTTCAATGCCTCTTCCGGATCCAGTATATGGGGTAATACTTCATACTTGACCTCGATGAGGTCTACCGCCTCATCCGCCGCCGTCTCACTTTCGGCTGCCACTCCTGCTACTATCTCTCCATGATAAAATACCTCGTCATTAAGAACACGCCAGGTATAGGCGATTTCTTTTCCCGGCACCAAGGGAACAAGTCCATGAAGTGGTGGTAGCTCAGTCGTATCCCTATGGGTAACCACTGCTTTAACCCCCGGCAATGACTCTGCCTTTTTAGTATCTATGTTTACTATTTTGGCGTGAGCATAAGGACTGCGCAGTAACCTTGTCTTCAACATACCATGAATCTTGAAGTCTGACGTAAATTTTGCACTCCCGGTTACCTTTAAAAAAGCGTCATTTCGCGGAAGCGCTTTCCCTATGACTGAATATTCTCCCTTATTGTACGGACCTTCCTTCATAACGTTTCCTCCTTAGAAAAATGTTCGAGTCCCATCGGATAACCTCTAATTAATTAGATCACCTCATGGTTAGAAAAGCATATTTTTATCAATTTAACCCGGTTTTTTGGTTTAACTTTTTCGGACCTATTTCGCACTACCATAATCTATTGACGTAATTCCCTTCATTAGTTTATCTTATCCAATCATGATCAGGCCGCCATTGATGCTCAGAACCTGGCCGGTAATATACTTCGAATCTTCGCTTGCAAAAAATACCGCTAAATCCCCTATCTCTGAGGGTTGGCCAAGACGCCGGAGAGGAATCGCCTTGATGGCATTGTCAATCATTTCTTTTCCTTCCTTGCTTTGCACTGCATCCCTGATCATGGGGGTATCGATAGGCCCCGGAGAAATAACATTAACATTGATACGATACTCGGCCAGTTCTCTGGCCAAAACTCTACTCGTGGCTACAACCGCGTTTTTAACACCAGCATAAATAGACACGGATATGCCAAGATTCCCCTCACGGCATGTATCTGATGCTAAACTGATTATTTTTCCGCTCTTTTGCTTAACCATATACTTAGCGCAAATGTGAGAGCAAATAAGAAAACTCTTGTAGTCGACTCCTATGATTTTGTCCCAGAAAGATTCATCTGTATCCACAAAAAATTTCGGCACCCCAACCACCCCGGCATTATTGACCAGAATATCTATCGATCCGTATTGTTGATACATTTCATCAATAGCTTTTTTTGTGGCCTCGTATTTGGCCACATCAACTCTTTTGGCAACCGCCTCTCCCCCGGTACTTTTAATCTTTTCCGCCACTTTTGTTGCACCCTCGGCATTTAAATCAAGAATCCCTACCTTAGCTCCTGCTTCTGCCATGCGAAGCGCTATTCCCTCGCCAATCCCTTGAGCACCTCCGGTCACAATGGCTACTTTGTCTTTTAATCTCATGCTATCTCCTTTATGAGAGACTAATGTTACAAAAATCTCACGATAAAAAGTTATTTTGCGTATTCTCTGGTTTCTAAAAAAGTATGGCTTTTAAAGTATGGACTGTTTTTGTTATCTTGACTTTGTTTGCGTTCATGCGGAGTGGGTTTTTTGCCGACTCAACAGCCTCTTGCAATCATCTTTCTCCATTACCTATAACAACTTCCAGCAAAGGATGAGGCCCGTAAATATGACAATCAAGTGACAAAACATTACCGGAATTTTTTTTGTATAACTCAGAAGGATCAAGTTTTACGTTTTCTTTCACACCATGGAGGGGGATAGACGCAATGGCTATCAAACTGAAAGCTTATCCCCCCTCTATACAGGTATCCCACATGCCACCTTTGACATTAAACTCGTTTTAATAAGCTGAGTGCATTACCGTTATATATTTTTCTACGGTCAGCCTCGGGTATAGAGAGTTCTTCTACACTCTCGATCGTCTTCTTCGTATAATCCTCACCTCCAACAGTATCATAAGGGAAATCAGTACCAAAAAGTACGTGGTCCACACCGAAAAAATCGCTCGCCAGTTTTAGCAGCAATGGCTCAACCCCTTGGGTTGCAGTATCACAGTAAAACTTTCTAAAATGGTTTATATATGGCTTTGAAATCGTTGTATCATATTTCACCCCAGCCTTAATAAATTGATCATAGCTTGATTGCATCCGTTTTTTGAAAACAGGTATCAACGCTCCGGCGTGATGGGTAATAAGTTTCAGGTTAGGATAGCGGTCAAAAACACCATGAAACACAAGCCTTGTCATTGCTGTGCTGGTATCCATAAGCCAACCAAGGCTCTGCCAATGTGCCCATTTCGATTCAGTCTCGCCTACATAATCCGGATAAGTGTCCGGACGAAAAGGATGTATCCAAATGGGCACACCCATGTCGGCAGATTTTCGATATAAAGGTTCATAATCCTGATGGTCCGGTGGTTTCAGTGTAGGGCCAACATGAATAAGTGTTCCCACAAACCCAAGCTCATTGATTGCCCGTTCAAATTCGGCCATCATTATCTCAGTGTTGTTTATGGGAAGAAACGCTACCCCCAAAAAGCGCTTGGGGGATTGAGCAACAGCCTTGGCAATCTCATCATTGTACACCCGAGCTGCTTGAGCTGCGAGTTTCGGATCAGCATAAACACTTGGGACAATTTCGATCACCGGGGAAGGAACTAAAACATGCTGCTCAATACCACCCTTGTCCATAATCTGGAGACGCAAATCTATGTTTCCCAGGGCAGGCCGAAACTTAAGGTGTGCACGCCAAAAATGAGGCCGTTGCCCACTTAAATCCTCCAGAACGTCTAATGTGGGCGCATTAACAAAATGAGAGAACATATCGATCTTTTTTATCTTACCCTGATTACTGCTAGGTTTTTTCTTCTCAGAATCACTTTTTGTTTTGCCCTGTTCATCGGCCATCACTTTTCCATATGAAGCAAGGGCAACCGCCGAAGCGGAAACTACTCTCTTTATGAAATCTCTTCGTTGCATAATCCACCTCCTAAAAAAATAAATTAAATTAATAACTTACCTATGTTATTTCTTTCTATTATTGGTTATTTTTATTAACAACTAATTCCGCTGTTAAACTATAATTAATAATCAAAAATTATGCCAAAATAAAAAGCAACTTAAAGAAATCTTCAAATTGCTTATATTATGAGATTTTATTGATATAAAGATGATAGAGTTTAAAATAATCAGAAAATATTTTCATGGTATTTAGTAAATATCACGAAATATCGTATTTTTTATTTTTTCGTACAATTCTCAATTTTTTCATCCTAGATTCTAATGTAGTTGGTTTGAGACCTAAAAATTTAGCAGCGCCTTTTTCACCGCTGACCCGCCATCCGTCTTTACCTTAAGGCTTCCTAAAATCTCCGCCTATAACACGGAGCTCGTACTTAAAGCAAACACCATCAGCTAATCAAACCAACACAAAAACTATCAACCAACTTGAAATATAAAATCATTTTGACAAAAGAAGTCGGTCAAATTCGGAAGTGTCGAAACCGCCCAATTCGAGAGGTAAGCATGTCAATAGGTTATTTTTGGGTCCAAAGGGCTTTAAGGATATGGAGTCTATCCCTTAATTGACGCATATTCCCAAGGGCTGCAGGCTCTTCTCCTTCCTGGCAGGCTTTTACCAAGGCAACAAGATCCTTTTCCACATCAGCTTTAAGCAGCTTTACCCGGGCCTCGCTATCAACCATATTCCCTACTTCCACTAATTCCCTATGCATAACGTCCAGACCTTTTAAAAAATCAGCGCTCATTTCATGATCTTTGGCCTGAGATTGTGCCTCTTCTACATAATCGACATACTCAAGAATAATATATTCCGTAGTATTCTCTCTCTCCGCCATACTGCATCCTCCTTGTTTTGGTTCTGTTTTAGTTTTTTTAAACCGCAAACCACTTGTTATTCTTCTATACACTTTAGGGCATCGTATTCGCAAGCTACTACGCAGCTCATACACCCGGTACAATTATCAATATTTACGACCTCAACACATTTTTCACCAAGTTTCAAAACCCCATACTCAGGTGGACAGACATCAACACACGAACCACAAAGGAGACACTTTTCTTCATCAATAATGATCTTCATCCGATACCACCTCCCAATCTTATTGCACTTTTAAATGTTAATCGAATTACCGCTTCCCATTGGTTCCTCATTCTTCTTCACAGCCTTGCGCTGCAAAAAGTAGTTTTGATTTAATACTTCCTTGGGTGTTATAAACCAAGCCCCGGCCTTGTTCCTTTTAATGTTTGCCACAAGGTCCAATTGGCTCTTCGTTCTTCTTCATGCTTGCGTCGCAAAAAGTAATTCTGGTTTACTACTTCCTTAGGCATTATAAGCCATACTCCAGCGGGGTCAGCCGCCGGAATAATTTTCCACACTTCACGCAAAAATTTGTCCCAGATAGGCCCTTGAAACAAAAACTTATAGGGAGATCCCTTGATCTGGTAGACATCACCCTTTTCCCAATCATCTACCACCAATATCGACACATTCTTTTTAAACCAGTAGCAGTTCAGCATATTCCTCTGAGTCTTGGAGGTTTCAAGCAATTCCATAAAGGCAATGTTTCCGTCTTCCAAAGCGGCCATTGATCCAATAGGAACCGTATGGGGATTACCCTCAACATCTATCGTGGTTAATGTTTTGATTTTTTTAGGATCATTGATGATTTTGGCTACTTCTTTTGGCAGTTCCATGTAATTCTCCTTCTCTTAATTTTTTAATAGTACATCCCTATCATAGAAAGATTTTTTATAGGATTCTCTGATAATCAACATAACTGCTTAATGGCTGCCATTTATAACCCGCCTGATCGGCTGATAGTCTCCCCTTCCAATAATTCATCAGAAGACGATAAAGACCTAAATCCAGCTTTACAAAAAACTCCAACGGGGGCTCGGTAACGCCCATCCTGTAAAATTTTGATCCCGGCATAACACACAGGTTGGTCGACGCGGGAATAATTTTGTTTTTGACGAGGAATTTCCAGCCTTCGAGGGTTGAGTTGAGTGCTTCGTCCACTTCCCCAAACCCGTAGGGCGGTGGTGCCATTTCTGCCCCCTCTGTAAAACCGGCGACTACATTGCCTTCCCCGAATACATCCACCGCAGCAATCGCCCGCTCAATACTCGTCTCATAACCGATGTATTTATTCTTCCCCGGGCAAACTATCTCAAAATGTTCCTTTTTCCACGTCTCAATATAGACTCCAAACGCATCCGCACCCGCCTCCTTATACTCTTTCATTTGTTCCGGCGGAAGAGCGGTAGCGAGTAGACTGACGGGCACACGATAATCACCGTAAGGTTCACCAGCTTTTCGAATAGCCCGGAGCAACTCACAATTGTGACGCAGCTCCCGTGCAAAACCATCCTGGGTGGTGGATCCTCCGCACATAACCATGTACTGCCATCTCCCGGCTTCCTTCAACGCCTCGGTGATAAGCTCATACACGTCGTCGCCGGTAAGCCTCACCTTCCAGCCTTTTCCCAATTTCATTGCCTGGCGGGTATGGTAATCCATGTCACAGAACAGACATTGATCACCCGTGTTCCAATACTGGCAATGCGAATTCGGGACCAGGAGAAGAGTGCCCTTTCCCGCCAACCAACCCAAATAGGTTAAGGGAACGCCCTGGCTGGTTTTTTTCCCTTCCTTCTCATAGGTGGGTGCCTCGCTAAAATCAATCTCATCCAACTTCTCTCCATCCGCAGTCACCCAGAAGGTGTCATCAATAACATCAATTATATAAGGATCACCTATATCGGAAGGAGATATCTCTACGGCTACGTTGGTACCATCATTGAGGAAGAAAGTAAAGGGCAGCCCTATTTCCTCGGTAAAAACTTCATGGGACCACTGAAAATTTGTGCGCGGTCCTTTGGCATAATATGGATCCTGTACTTTTTTCCATGCCGCCTCTGTCAATCGCACTCCCCGACGCATATAATCGATGTGAGCCAAAAAAGAACGGGGTACTTCGGGATATTTATTACGCGTATAGTCCCATTCTTCCCTGCGGCTCATCTTTTTGTATTCCTTCATTGGAAGGGCTGGTTTATCAAGTCCTAACTCTTCTAACATCTTATATTTTGATGACATAATTAACATCTCCTTATCTAGAAATTATTATTAATTATTGAATGCATCTTAATAAATATATGGAACTGATGAAAAAGTTGATAAAGGATAACCCCAAGAATCTATATTCTCCCAATATTTTGGAAATCTCATTAAATATTGGGGTTTTTATTCTTCCGGACAATTCCCAATTTTTTCATCATAGATTCTAATGTAGTTGGTTTGAGACCTAAAAATTTAGCAGCCCCTTTTTCACCGCTGACCCGCCATCCGGTGCGATCCAAGGTGTCAAGGATATGCTTTCTCTCCACTTCTTCGAGGGTCATGGCTGGGTTTGTTTTCGAACCTGCTTTTTTCGGCACTTCAATGGCGAGAGATGAGTTTTTGCTAAGGATTAAGGCTCCCTCAATCACATTCCGTAACTCCCTCACATTTCCAGGCCATTGATAGTTTAACATGGCCTCCATGCTTTTTTTCGAGATGGTTTCGATCTGCTTGCCCATTTTGTTTCCAAGCTCCTTGATAAAAGTCCACACCAGAAGCGGAATGTCCTCCCGACGCTCTCGGAGAGGCGGCATTAAAATCGGAAAAACATTTAAACGATAAAAAAGGTCTTCCCGAAAGCTTCCCTCTTGCACAGCTTGGGCAAGATCCCGATTGCTTGCGGCAATCACCCGGACGTCAACTTTAATCGTTTTTGTACTCCCCAGGCGTTCAAACTCCCCTTCCTGGAGTATCCTGAGCAGTTTTGCTTGTAACTCCAGCACCAGATCCCCGATCTCGTCCAGAAAAATCGTCGAGCCATTAGCAATCTCAAAACGCCCTATCTGTTTGACCAAAGCACCGGTATAAGCGCCCTTTTCGCGCCCAAACAATTCGTTCTCAATAAGAGTGGGTGGAAGGGACGCACAGTTGACCTTCACCATTGCCCTCCCTTTACGTGAACTCAGATTATGAATCGCACGGGCTAACAACTCTTTCCCCGTACCAGTTTCACCAAGAATGAGAACGTTGGAATCCGTCTTAGCTACCAGTTCTGCTCGATTTAAAACCCTTTTTATAGCCTCGCACTGACCTACAAATTCTTCGAACTTGTACTTGTTTTCGATTTCTTCTCGAAGGTATACGTTTTCCTCTTCAAGTCGGTCTTTTAACTCTTTTAATTGAGAATAGGCTTGCCGGAGATTGAGATCTGATCGCAGGCGGTTAATAGCGTTAGCAAAAATCTCCCCAATGCACTTAAGACGCACAACCTCCTCCTCTGACCAGGCTCGTTCTGATCGTAGCGTTTCGATCGTAATCACCCACTGGAAGTCACCACCAACCCCCAACTTAATAATCACACCTGATTTACAGCCAGCACGCAACGCGAAATCCCGCGCATCGGGACAATCCTCAGGGATTTCGTTAAGACTTCTGTAAATAAGCTTACCGTCCTTTAAAAGGCGGGAAACCAGGCCGGGACACCCTGGAGATATGCTAACGGGGGAAATATTATTTTTCAGGTTATATTTGTCCGACAACCAAAGATAGTTTGGTCGAAATCCTTTTATGTCAGGAAGAAATTCATAAAAAGAGGCTCGGTCTACGTCGAAGAATTCAACGATTATCCTGAGCCCCTTTTGAATGGCTTCTTCAATATTAGTTGTCGGGACGTTAATAAGCTCGGTTGAGATCATGGTGAGGAGCTTTTCGCTCGGACCGAAGTTTTTCACTTGTCACCCTTTCATTTGCATTTTTCGGTTATGTCTTAAAACTATCAGATATATGGTCTTTTTTTGAATTGCACGGAGTTATACGTCTCAAGTTACCATTTTGCCTCATCTGTTTGATTTACAATCCTGAAAATCGAACAGGGATGACAACTGCCTTTACTACACCTAAAAATGCTTTATCTAAAAACCCTTTTCCCGGGCACCTTTTTCTTCGTCATCATAGGCCCCTCCGGTCATAATAACCGCTTTGTATTTTTATGTCATGATAGGCTTTTTGTTTAGTGTTTTACACCAAGTTGGTAAAATATTTTTCCAATCCTATATGTTGATGCAATTGAAAAAACCTCCTTCTCCCCTTCGACAAAAGAAGGGAAAGATACGTGAACCCCTCGTAAGGAAGAGAGTAACGCTCTATTCCCGGCTCGGTGCATCTTTGGCATTCAACATATCTGCCAATTTTTCGACGCATTTTGGATGCTTCTTTTGAAAAAAACAGCGCTTCAATATTTGTCATTTTTATATTGCCGAGGCTTCTATTTATAAGAGGACACAAAAATAGTTCTCCGGTGCTTCGAACAAAAAAATAGTTAAAACCACATGAACATGGCTTTTTCATTATTCCGGTTTTAAAATAGTGTATCAGCCTATCATTGTGAAAACTCCACATATAGTGTTCTTTTTTGAAAAAACTAATCATTTTCTCGATATCTTCTTGGCTGAAAGCCAAATCACTCATAAGGTCATAGTTTAAATAACGACCCTCTGTAATAATAAAGGGTGAGATAATGGTAAACAAATTTTTCGCATCCGCGTACTCAGCAATACCTTCCATCTCTCCCACGTTCATCGGCACTATAGTCGTCTTCAATCCGATTATAAGGTTGGAAAACTTCCCCCTAATCGTTATCAATCCCTCTACCGTTTGATTAACCTTTGCCCAGGCATTTTTAAATCTTCTAATCTTTGCATGCAAATCCCCTATGGCATCCATTCCACAGACCAACACTAACTCAAGATTTTCATTTTTTAACCATGGGGCAACTTTTTCAGTATCCGCCAAAACACGATCAGTCAAAAATCCGTTGGTCGTAATAATAATCGATCTTAGGGCCTTCAAATTTTTTTGTTTTAGCTCACAAATGCCCGAAAAAAGATCCGGCAAGTCTTTTCTTAAAAAAGGCTCGCCGCCGGTTATGTCTATCTCCCTGAGGTCAGAAAAAAGGTCAGATGAAAGGAGCGTGATCCAATCATCCATTGAGAGATCGGGAACTTCCTGTGGTATTCTCCAGAGATTACACATTATGCATTTCGCAATGCACCTATGGGTGACCTCAAGACTTACCGCCTGCGGTTTTCCCGGTTTTCCGGAAAATTGCAGATACCGAAACCGAATTCCCCTCTTAAAAAGCTCAAGGCCGAGTTTAAAATTGTTCTCTTTCACTATCCATCTTTAGTTTAATCACAATCTTTGGGTTCACCGGATTGAAATTAAAGGTTTTAAAGCATCCCCACCATACACCCAGTTGATAAAAAAGCTGTTCCAGAGAAAAGTAGAAAAGGTATGATACGGGATTCAAACGGGGTTTTTTTATGAAATACTCCACGATTCCTGCAAAAAAGTGCATGCCTAAAATAATCGCGGTGGCCAACGGTAACAGGGGAAAAATTAAGATAGAAAGTATGAGGTAGTAACGAGAGATGAAAGCACAAATATGATAAAAAAATGCTAAGTAACTTCGGAAAATTGCCATTGTCATACGGAAAAAACTAATCGGTATTTTGCTTGGATGTATTTCAACCCATTTAAATAAGGAATCGATCACCATGACGAGCCAACCCAAAGCTAAAGAAGCTATGTTTACAAAGGTTAAGAAGAAGACAACAAAGCCCCAGAAAAAAGACGCTGCCAAGGGGAAAGTCAATTTTTTCTTTCTCTTAACATGTAATTGCTGCAGCAAAGGCTCTGATGTTCCGTAATCGAAACGGCGTAAGCAAAAAGACATCAGCCTGTTTCGGTGGTGGTGGTAAACCCTGCCGACCGACCGATATTCGATATGGTAACCCGCGTCCTGCAGTCTCCAGCAAAAGTCCACATCCTCTCCAAGGTGCAGATCTTCTCGAAATCCACCCAATCTCAAAAAGACATTCCGTCTCACCAGGAGGTTACAAGAGGGAATATAAAAAAAACAATTCCCTTCTCGCGAGCTTTTTAACCAGGACCCCATATTGAGAGAAGACTTGACCTTCTCATAACGGTCAAGACCTTTCTTCTCAAATGAGGCGTCTACCATTCCTCCTACTGCACCCACTCCTTGGTCTCTAAACACCGGGATAAGCTCTCTCAACCATAGAGAGTCTGCCAGACAATCTGAGTCTATGAACGCCAAAAATTCACCCTTCGCTTGCCGGGCGGCAAAATTCCGGCAAAAAGAGGCTCGTTTGGGCTCTTTAAGAGAAATAAAATGAACCGGAAACATGGAGACTATATCCGGCGTATTGTCATCCGAGGCGTCGTCCACGACAATTATTTCCTTCTTTTCCCTCGGGTAATGCAGTTTGCCCAGCGATTGAAGACAGGCAGCGATTGCTTCCGGTCGGTTTTTCACCGGAATGATGATGGAAACAAAAGGATAATCAATAAGCTCCTTATAACCATTATGTTCAAGAAACCCTTTAGAAACCAAATGATTCAGAAAGTCCTCGACCTTTTCAGCATCCGCAGGTTGAACCAAGTCTATAATATCAGCAAGCGTAACCGGGCCGCTGCCGGATAAACGATCGAAAACCGGAGCCCAACAAGGATGGAGTCGTATTGTGCTTAGTGGATAATGCAGAATCAACCGCGGAGAACTTTCCTTTTTACAGTAGGTAACCGATTTCCGAATACCATAAGCAAGTAGCTCCCCTCCCCGGAGCCCGCAGCTTTCATCGGGTATGGCTATCTGTGATTTTTCCGTCATTATTCTTTTCGGAGATGGTTCAGCCATCCTTCATCTAAAAGGGTTTGAAAAAGCTCATCAACCAAGCGATCCTCATCGTGCTTAAGTACCCTCCCTTCCCTGCGTTGGATCGCTCCTTCTAAGAGTTTTTTAATCCGCTCAAAAGTTGGCAACGAAACATCAGGGGCGGAAAGAATCTGAAGCCGGGGTTGAGGAAAACGCACTGCGCCAAAACGCAATAAGGAATCGGCTTGGATGATGTGCTCCCTCGGAATGCCGATGTGAGCCAAATCCCAGCAGGCAATATCCTTTTCCGCAGCATTCAAAAGAGCAGTAAAGGAAGCGCTCTTTTCAAAGCCTTCTTTTGCTTCCACGGAAATTACCGACGGTAAGCGACATTGAACCTGTTCCTGAAAACCTCGGTCCAATCTTTTTCGGGCGATGATGGTGCGATCTTTCCCTTGAAGCTCCAGATCGCTGACCGAATTGACGTGAGACACCCCCAGCCGGCAAGCCATAAGAATACCAACCTGACCGCTGGCAGTATCAAAACTCTTGGTTCCGGTTAAAATCAAATCAAAACCCTTTATCTCTGCGATCCGTGAAAATATGAGGGCCTTTCCGGGAGCATGCACCTCGTCCATTCCATCAAACCAGATCCGCAATCCCTCATCACACCCCAGAGCAATCCCCTCCCTGATCCACCGTTCCCCGGAGACTCCTCCCAAATGAACCACGGTGATGTGGGCTTCGGAAAGATGTTCTTTAATCCTCAACGAAGTATTAAGCGCTGCCCGATCAGGGGGATTCAATTGCTTAACCTGACCTTCAGGATGAAGACCCCTAAACTGTTCATCATATTCCAGGGGAATTCTGATATCCGGGACCTCCTTTATGAAAACAAGAATTCTCAAGCATCCTCTCCTATGTCAATCGAAAGTGAACCCCAAAGCCGTCTTTGGGGTAATGCCACTCCAAGGCCCCTTGGTCGCAGATAATAAGACAGGTGCCGCACTCAAGGCAGGCGTCATAAACAAAATCAATTCTTTCTTTCGCCGGGTTCCACTGATAGCAATGCGCCGGACAGGCAAAAGTACAAGCCCGGTGGGTGCATGACTGACAAACATTGTGGTTCACAACGATGTGCGGTTCCGGATGAACCCGGTAGCTGACCAGTTCAAAAAGTTTATCCACGATCATTTTATTAAAGATCTCCCTCCTTTTATGATATCGGAAATAAATTGCCGCATCTTTACTGAACCCTTAAGGGTCTGCCAGGCAATCGGACCAATCTTCTTTCTTGGTTTTCCATCAGAACGGAAGATTTGCTCCATAATCGCACCTACCAGGGCAGGATAAACCGAAAACAAGCGATCAACATACATCAGGTCAGCTGTTTTTTTAAAGGTCTTCATGTCCTTAAGCACAAAGCTTTCTTGCAATCGCCTCTCATAGCCGGATAATTGTCGTCCCGAAAAATCACCCTTGTTAAACGCCTCGATGACGGTTTCAGCCGCAAGAAAACCGGAGGTAATAGCCAGATTCATCCCTTCTTGAGTAAGTCCATTGGTATAGCAAAGAGCCGCGGCATCACCGGCTACTATCATTCCATCCGTAAAAAGGCGCGGGACCATCCGATAGCCGCCCTCCGGCAAAAGGTGAGCGGAATACTCCAACAACTGCCCCCCCTTTAATAATCTGCGAACCGGAAAAGCGGAAATAAAGGACTCAAAAAGTTCGTAGGGCGCGATGCTGCTTTTTTTCAAGGAGTCTAAATGGAGCACCAGTCCCACAGAAAGACTATCGGTCTGCGTATAAATAAAGCCACCGCCCCGAATCCCCTGCGTGCACCCGATAAATTCTTGGGAAACGCCCTGGCGACGCACTACGTTAAACCGCTCATTGATCCATTCTTCTTTGAGGCGAAAAAGCGCCTTGATCCCCAAAGCCATCTGGGAAGGGGCGAACTCCTTTCTCAGTCCCGCTTTCTGGGCAAGAAAAGAAAGAACGCCGTCAGCGGCGATGACAACTTTGGCCTGGACATCTCCCGCTTCTCTTGCCACCCGCACTCCGGTGACCGCTTTCCCATTCTGGAGAACATCTTCCACCGTACATCCGCAAACCAGTTTTGCTCCTGCTTCCTGGGCTTTCTCGGCATACCATTTATCAAAGACTGGTCTCAAGAGAGAGTATCCATTATAGGGTGGGCGGTCAAAATTCTCGGTCTCAAACACGAGGGAAGTTGAGGACTCAGGCACCATAAAAGTCACTATACGTTTCACCACATAGCGCTCCCACGGGGCGTGATTCCAAAAATTCGGAAAAAACTCATTAAGCACCGGGCAGTTGCAGAGAACTCCTCCGAACATGTTTTTGGCTCCGGGAACCTCACCCCGCTCCAGAAGGAGCACCTGGAGTCCTTTTTGAGCCATTCTCAGGGCTGCCGTTGTACCGGCCGGCCCGGCACCGACGACGATAACATCAAAATTATTCTTCATGGGAAGAAAGACTCCTCCATTTCCGAATCCGACTCAATAGTTTAGGAAGAATTTTTTTTAGGTCACCTACAAATCCCTGGTCAGAAAACTGCCAAATAGGGGCGCCGGGGTCTTTGTTAATGGAAATTATCTTTCGGGCATCCTGAATTCCGGCAACGTGATGAGAAGAACCGGAAATCCCCAGTGCCAGGTAAAGATCAGGAGCTATCTGTTTCCCCGTCTGCCCGATCAGACGTTCTTTGGGCAGATGTCCATCATCTACCATAAGACGCGTAGTCCCCAAGGAACCCTCGACTAATTCGCTTAGTTCATGGATAAGAAGCAGGGTTTCTTCGTCTGCGGCGCCCATACCCACCCCAAGGATTTTTTTTGCCTGCTCGATATCCACGGTTTTGAAATCCGGAGGAATCAGCCCGAGACTGCTCGTGCACGCAATTTCATTCGGGACATCTATAAAAATCTCCTTGATGTCAAGGGACATTACTTCGAGAGATTGCTGTCTATTGAGGACTTCTGGCCTAAGGGTAGCGATCTCCACCAGACCGGCAAAAAAACTAATTTCCTGCTCGAACTGGCCTTCATAAACCGGCTTGGCGAAAAAGACACGCCCCTCTTTAACTCTGATATCCGAACAACCGGTCACCGCCGCACTTTTCAGGGCGTAAGCAACCCGTGGGGCTAATTCCCTGCTTCTGTCCGAGTGGGCAAGGAGAAACAGTCGCGGAGGATTCTTGAGAAGAAATTCTCCCATGGCCCAGGCAGACACCTCGCACCGATATTCTTTAAGAACTTCCCCTTTTAAAAGGTAAAGCGTGGAAACCCCGAACTCCTCCAGCATGGATGGGGCCTCGGGAATACTCTCAAAAGCCAGGGCATTTAATGACCCCCCCAGGCACGTTCCGATCCTCCTCCCCTCAGAGATGAGTCCTTGGTTGGTCATGTGTCGGTCTTCGCCGGAAGACTCCAGAAAAACGAGGACGTCTTTTTTCCAATTCATAGCTTCTTTCCTGCCATATAACCTTCATAGATAGCCATATCCACTTTGCGAGGCGCCACGCAGTCTCCGATGCGGTAAAGCTCTCGGACCCGTCCCTTGAGTGCCTGGTAGAGCGAGTCTTCCACTTGATTACCCATAGCCACAACTACGGTGTCATATCCCTCGAACACCTTCCATTCATTAGAATATACATTGAAGCCATGAACTTCCGTGTCGCGAATCTCCATCACCGCAAAATCCGTGGTAAAAATAACACCTTTTTGCATCAGCCTCTGCCTGGTCAAATAGAGGTCTTGAGTGGGACCTAACTCGGCACCCACAAAAAGCGAAGAGGTAATGACGTGCACCGACTTAGCCTGATCCGCGAGATATTCAGCAGTGCTGGTAGCTTGATGATGTCCGTCATAATCGATAAAGAGGATTTTTTCTCCCAGGTCTGCCTCCCCTTTAAGAACCTGCCACACATTGAAAACCCGGAGACCATCCGCTCCTTTTACCGGGCATGGTTTGGGAATTGATCCGGTGGCAACCACCACCGCATCCGGTTCTTGCTCCAAAATAAAATCGGGGGTGACAATCTTCTTATACACAATCGGAGCATTAAGCTTTTTTAATTGGTTCAGCTCATTCCGAATTATCACGCCGAACTCTTCTCGGCCGGCCCCCTTCATAGCAATTAATACCTGTCCTCCAAGCTGCTCTCCCTTTTCATAGAGAGTGACGTCGTGTCCCCGCATGATGCCAATTTTCTGAGCCCACATGCCTGCCGGCCCTCCTCCAACCACCAAAACACGTTTTTTACACTTTGTGGGGATAAGCTTATCTTCTCCCTCGTTATCTTCACGCCCCACCGCAGGATTCTGGATACAGCCCACAGTCTTGTTCAAGCCGACGCGGCCGTAACAGCACTGATTGTCGGCAATGCAATACCGGATTTCTTCCAATCTGCCTTCCTTGGCCTTACGGGCTAAGTTTGGGTCGCAGATTTGTGCCCTCACCATGCCGATCATGTCCGCGCGTCCACTGGCAAGAACTTTTTCAGCAAAAAGAGGGTCGTTTATCCGGCCGGTCGCAAAAACCGGAAGACGGACAACTTCCTTAATGCCGGCAGATAAAGGCACAGCATACCCTAAGGGCGTATGCATGGTGCCGCCTACCAGGTAGAGATTGTAGAAGGTGGCCAAGGTGAGATCTACAAAATCAATGAAGCCGGAGGATTCAAATCGTTTGGCGATTTCTTTTGTGTCCTCAAGCGTCAGCCCTCCCGGGATCATCTCATCCGCGCAGAGCCGTATTCCCAGAGTATAATCGTCTCCGACTGTTTTTCGGACGGCTTCAAGAAGCTCCAAAGAAAAGCGCATTCGATTTTCCAGGCTTCCACCATATTCATCCTTACGAAAATTGGTCAGCGGAGATAAAAACTGCCTGGCCAAAGAACTGTGGCCGAATTGGAGCTCAATCCCGTCAAAACCTCCCTCTCTTACATGAAGAGCTGCTCGGCAAAAGTGCTGAATGACCTCCTGGATATCCTCACTCTCCATCTCCTTGGGGGTTTCCCGAAAAAGCACATCCGCAACCGGGGATGGAGCCCACACCGGCAGCCTCGATAGGGTTCCATCGCATTGCTGGCCATTGTGATTGAGCTGGGCAAAAATTTTGGTCTCATATTCATGAACCGCGCGGGTGATTTTCTTATAACCGGCAACAACTTCCGGCATAAAGGCCTCAATAATCTTTTCGTAAGCATGGTCGGTGGGATGAACCGATTGTTCCTCGGTGATAATGAGGCCAGTTCCTCCCTTTGCCCGGGCAGCATAATAATGAACCTGGCGTTCAGAAGGAAGACCGTCTTGGGCGAAGTTGGTCAAATGGGCAGAAAAACAGATCCGGTTGGGAACAGCAACTCTTCCAATCTTCAGGGGAGAAAAAAGAAACCTGAACATGTGAGCCATATAGCTTAACCTCTCTTTGCATTGTTAAAAAGCAAAGACCTTTTTTAGTGAGCTTACCTCAGCGCATAGCTATACTTCGCTAACCCAAGGGTACCTTTCTTCTCAGCGTCTATACGGAGGTTCACCAGGCATTCCGGGTCAGGGTAGTGGATATCGTGATAGGTATGATAGGCCACGGCAGGACATCCCCCCCGGCACATTTCAAATCGTAAGCAGGTCGTGCATGTTTTTACCTCTAAATTCCTGAGTTGTAAAAAAACCGCGGAATTATTCCACAAATCCTTTAGAGAAGCGCGGCGAACATTCCCAGCAAGAAAGGGCTCTTCCTGTAAAAAAGCACAGGGGTAAAAGTCTCCCGTTGGCGAAATACAGCACGTCATTTTAGCTGCCCCACACATGTCCAGACCTTTCCTGCGACGACTTTCCGATGTAAGACAAAAAAAGGAATCTCCCGTGCGAACAAGGTCATGTTCCTTGAGCCATTCGGCAAAAAACTCCAACTGTTCTTTAGTTGGTCCCAGATACTTATTAATGCTTTTGCCCCGCCCCGAGGGTCGAAAACGTGAAACCCTCAACTCCGCTCCATAGTCGGCAGCAAGTGCTCTGAGAGTATTCAGTTGCGGAAAATTAAGACGCGTTAGAACCGTATTGATACTAAAGGAAACTCCCTGTCGCGCCAGACAATTAAGAGCGTTTAATATTTTATCATAAGTCCCTTTCCCCCGAATCCGGTCGTTTATTGCAGCCGTTGCACCGTCAAGGCTCACCTGCAGATAAAACATTTTTAATCCTGATAACTCTTGGGCAACCCTATTATTGATCACTGTCCCATTAGTACTAACGCAAGTGACCAGGCCTTTTTCATGGGAATGAATTAACAATTCAAAAAAATCCTCTCTCAAAAACGGCTCACCACCACCAATGTTTATCTGAAACACTTTGAGCGCAGCCAGTTGGTTTATCAAATCGCGGCACTCGTGGGTAGTCAATTCACGCTCTGAAGGCACCCCGGAATCAGAAAGGCAATGAATACAGTGAAGATTACACCTCTGGGTGATTTCCCAAGCAACATTAACCGGGGCCCGAAGTCCCCTCCTTGCCATTTCAACACTCAATGATCACTCCTTTTCCTTTCAGTTGAGACAAGTTTCTCTCTATTTCTATTATTCGATCATCTGAAACAGCTTCTTTCCCACATTTCTGTTTTATCCATTGTTCTAAAGTGCATTCTCCCTCAAAAAAAAGACTGCTTAATAGTTTCCCAGAGGATAAAAAATACAGACGGGGACCCGCCATAGTGTAAAAAAGAAGTCCAAATTCCTCTTCTCTCACCTGGGTCCCGGGCGCCAAAATATATCTTAAATCAACTTTGTTCAATATTATAACCTTAACCTATATTTTAATAGAATTTGTTTTGCCTTTTGTATATTCTGAAATATTAAGCACTAGTCCCTAACCAAGTGCAATAAAGATAGTTTTTACCAAAAAAACACTCGAAATGCCCGCAGATATTGGTTAAAATGAATTTCAGCAAAAACATTTAACCTTAAAAAAGGAGCATTT
>Ga0068714_10003370_pt1 | contig 19063 bp, 13 predicted proteins | sample MTBNYHSulfiMetaG_FD_62988 | JGI IMG/M metagenome (GOLD analysis project Ga0068714, IMG submission 62988) | Enrichment culture microbial communities from rom New York Harbor, USA that are MTBE-degrading - MTBE-NYH (New York Harbor Sulfidogenic)... | ecosystem: Environmental > Aquatic > Marine >... | reverse complement strand
CATCTCGACCGCCTCGCGACGCGACGTGGTGAGAAGTCCGGGCTGGTGGGGCACGGGGTCGAGTGCTTCACGACGGCGCGCCCGCTGGGCGAAAGATGAGCTGCCACCACACCACGTTGCGCCGCGAGGCGGTGAGTGGACAGGGCTGGGAGGACCTCGGCGACCGTCGGTGCGACCTCGACGTCAAGGTGGTCGGCCCGTTCCGCCCGAGCGCCGAGGCGTGAGATCGCCGAGCTTCGGTCGGGACTCACCGCACCCAGTCGGCCTGCACCCAGACGTCTTTCTGAGCCCAGCGGCCGGTGAGGAGGCGAACCCTCATCGGGCGGTCGCCGGTGGCGGTGACGAGGACCTGGACCCTGGTCCCGCTCGGGACCTCGATGACGCGGTAGCTGTCGAGGAGCTGCCGCAGCCGGGGCTCGCTCATCGCCTCCGGGCCGGCGAGGAGGCGGCCGACCTCCACCATGGTCGGCTGGTCGAACGCCGCGTGGAGGCTCGGCCGGCTGCCGTCCCCCAGGGTCAGCGCTCGGGTCTGGAGGGGTTCGTCGGGCTGGCGGCTGCCCAGCCATGCGCTCAGGCCGACACCCGCCACCGCCAGCGCCGCAGCCAGCGCGCCGAGGATCAGCCAGCGGCGCCAGTCCGTCGCGGGGGAAGCAACCGAGGCGGTGAGCGCGATCTCGGTGGCCGGGATCGCGGAGCGAAATCCCGTGCCGCAGCCGGTGCAGCGAAGATCCCGGCCCAGGAAGCGCTCCGGGACCACCATCTCCTGGCCGCACTCGGCACAGACGTGGACGTAGCCGGGCATCACCTCGCCCTCAACACTCTACCGCACCCAGGCTTGGCCCGTGACGTGAGAGGGTGTAGGATGCTGAGGCTCGGTCGCACTGACCGGGTGGCGGCGACCCCATCGTCTAGCCAGGTCTAGGACACCGGCCTTTCACGCCGGCAACGCGGGTTCAAATCCCGCTGGGGTCACCACTCTCCCCTGGCGACTCGAACCTACGGCACAGTCACGGACCAGGCCCAGGTTGTCCCGTCCTCGAAGTCGTCCGCGAAGATCGAGCCCGCCGGTGCCGTGATTCCGAAGATGACGTGCCCGATGTACCCGGCGTTGACCCAGATCTCGGGATCGCCATCGCCGTCGACGTCTCCCACCACCAGGCTGTCGTGGATCCCGACGTCCTGCCCGAGGTCCTCGCTGACCCACTCGAGGACGCTGGTGGCGCCGTTGACCAGGTGCACGCGGTCGGCTGCGGCGAACACGAGGTCGAGCGCGCCGTCGCCAGTGACCTCGGCGACCGCGAGACCGTACACCGGCCCGGCGTAGGGCCCCGCGAGGTCGGTGGCGGCGCCGGTCGAGGGGTCGACGCGCTTGACGTAGCCGTCCTGGGTGCCGACGACGATGTCCTCGACGTCGTCGCCGTCGAGGTCGATGGTGTCGAGAGCCGTGACCTGGAGGTCGGTCACCGCGAGGTCGACGGTGGCGAGGATCGGGTCCACTGCCAGCAGCCGGCCGCCGGTCTCGGCCGCAACGAGCTCCCCGGTTCCGTCGCCGTCGACGTCCGCGACCCGGAGCAGGAACAGGTCGGAGCTGAAGAACGACTGCAGGTCGAAGCTCTGCCACTCGAGCCCGCCCGTCTCACCGTCGTAGACCATGAGGTGACGTTGCATCACGCTAGCCACGACCTCGAGCGCCCCGTCGTCGTCGGGGTCGGCGATCGTGACTGCCGCGAAGCTCAGCCCGCCGGTGAGGCCCTGCTCCCACTGGAGGCCGTGGGTCAGCCCGTCACGGCACTGCAGGGCACCGTCATAGGTGTAGCTCGTGGGCAGGACGATCTCGAGCTCCGCGTCGGAGTCGAGGTCAGCCATCGCGAGGCTCCAGGGCTCGATCCAGCTCGAGCCGGTGGGTGGTGGGCTCTGGTACTCGAGCTCCTTGGTGACGGCGTCGCAGACCAGGTAGAGGCCGTCGCCGTAACCGCCGTCGGTGGCCGAGGTCGTGAACACGAGCTCGGGGTCGCCGTCCGCGTCGACGTCGCCGTGGGCGAGGCCGTAATACGGCCCGACGTAGTCCTCGCTCACCCACTCGAGGACCTGGGTGGCGGCGTCGACCACGTGCAGGCGTGAGGCCACCCCGGCGCCGAACACCACCTCCCGCGCCAGGTCGCCGTCGACGTCGCCGACCGCGATCCGGCTGACGCCGTGCTCCGGGTTGTCGACCAGCCAGCGCTCGGCGCCGGTGGTGCCCTCGAGCACGTGGACCTCCCCCCACTGGTCCTCCCCGTACAGCACCTCGAGGGGTCCGTCCCCGTCGACGTCGGCGACGGTCACAGCGTCCACGCCGGTGTTGGACCGTCCCCAGTAGTACGCGTGGCTGTCGCCGTGCCACACCTGGATCCCGGGCCAGTGGAAGGCCGTCACGATCTCGTCGAGGAGGTCGCCGTCGAGGTCGCCGAGGACGACGAGGTCGCCGAACCCGAGGGGGTGGGACCACTCCAGGGCACCGGTGGCGCCGTCGACCACCAGACCCGGAAGGGTGCCGTTAGCGATCACCAGCTCGAGGCCGGGGGTGCCGTCGGTCTCGCCGACGGCGAGGTCGACGCAGGGGAAGGCAGGCAGGGAGAGCTGCTGAGCGCCGCTCGAGAGGTCGAAGACCCAGGTGCCGTCAGGGCTACAGAGCGCCGCCTCCGCAGCGGGGTCGTCGTCGAGGTTGGCTGCAGCCAGCCCCAGTGCATCGTCGACCCCGGTCACCAGCTCCCCCTCGAGCTGGAAGGTGAGCCCGTCGTAGCGGAGAAGGCGCCCGCCCACGCTGACCAGGACCTCGAGCGGCGGGTCGGCGTCGACCTGGGCGACGACCAGCCGGTCGACCTCCTCGTCGTCATACGGCAGGCTGACCCAGCGTTGGACGTAGCCCTGGCCGTGGGGCTCGAGCACGTAGCAGTACTGACCGGTGGCCACGACGAGCTCCACCGTGCCGTCCCCCTCCAGGTCCGTCGCGACCATGCCGGGACGGCCGATGGCATTGCCGAAGTACGCCCAGTACCACTCCCGGGTCACCGTGAGCCCGGAGGGGGTGAGGCTGGAGGGGGTGGGGCGGGGTCCGGAAGCCGCCACCGCCAGGGCGTCTGCCAGGCACACCAACGACAGGACGAGCACGGCTCGACGGCTGGTCATTGCGACCTCTCATGGACCACCCTCCGTTCATCGGCGAGGTCAATGCTCACGCCGACGATCCGGGCGAGCGATCAGCTCATGGTGGTCACAGGGGCACTCTAGTCATAGTGCGTCGCGACGGTCAAGGGGTGGTCGTCGTGCTCGCAGAGGAGCCTGGCGCCGGTGCGGTGCCGCACCCACGGTCGCGGTCGGCTCAGTTCAGTGCCCGGGGGTCGCTCGGCAGCTCCACGTCATCCCGCTCGAGGTGGGCGTAGAGGTCCTCGAACACCAGGCTGTAGCGGTCCACCAGCGAGGAGTGCCGGAGCAGGCTGAGCTTGCGCTCGGGCCCCATGTGGATGGCGTGGCAGGCCAGTGCCACCAGCTGGGAGTCCGACGCCTCGCCGAGGTGCTCGAACATGGTCCGCCGGGTCGACTCGTCGGCGTCGAGCAGGCCGGGGAGGAGGCTTCGGAGCTCACGCCGGAGGGGGGTGACCTGGGACAGCTCCGCCAGCGAGTCCGTGGTCGGCAGGTAGGTCACCCGGACGGAGCGGTAGGGGGTCTCCACCTCCAGCTCCTCGTCGATGCGGAACGGCTCCAGGCCCACCAGCCAGAGCAGGTAGCGGCCGTCCGGCAGCTCGGTGTGCTGGGCGATGTAGCCGAGGCAGCCGACCTCCTCGAGCGGCGGAGCGCCGTCCTGCTCGGCCTCGTGGCCAGTGCGGATGCTCACCACGCCGAAGACCCGGTGGGTCGCCAGGGCGTCGCGGGTGAGGGTCCGGTAGCGGCTCTCGAACACGTGCAACGGCAGCAGCTCCCCCGGCAGCAGCACGGTGCCGGGCAGCGGAAAGATCGGCACCACGTCGGGGACGAGGCGGACGTCCTCGTTCGGTTCCGAGCGGGCGGTCGTGTCGGTCGGGTTGACCATGGTCAGTCCCTCCACTCTGAGTAACGGTGGGAAGCGGGTGGGTGTTCCACCCGCCTGCTCACGAGGCCCTGAACGCACCTGGACCTGGACCTCGACCTGGACGTGGACCTGGTCCTGGTCCGCATGCGGTGGTCCAGGTCCAGGACCAAGTCCAAGACCACGTCCAGGTCCAGGTCGGGTCCGCGCTGCGCGTGGGAAGGGCCCCGGGCTCAACCCAGCCGGCGCAGCTGCAGCGAGAACTCCAGCTGCACGGAGCCGACCTGGATCACGTCGCCGGAGGAGAGCTTGCGGACCTTGACCCGCTGGTGGTTGACCATGGTCCCGTTGGTGGTGTCCAGGTCGACGACGTAGAACTCGCCGTCCTTGGGCACCACTCGGAAGTGCTGGCCGCTCACCGTCGGGTCGTCGATCTGCAGGCTGTTGACGCTGGGGGCCCGACCCACCGCGAACGCCCGGTCCCTGGGCAGGTGGTAGGTCCGCGCCGACTTGCCCCGCTGGCGGGCGATGAGCACCGGTTCCTCGTCCAGGACCAGGGTGTTGGCGAGCCCCTCGGGCAGGGGGGACTTGCGGAAGACCTCCGGGTCGAGGGCAACCTCCTCCGTCTCCAACGGGGTGGCGGGCGCCGCCACCTGCTGGCTCTTGAGCGCCTCCTCGAGCTCCGCGATCTGGCACCGGGAGCAGCTGGTCTCCCACGGCTCCAGGGGGGCCCCGCAGCGGTCGCACACGCTCCGCTCGGGCTCCCGCCGTCGCAGGGCGAGCCAGAGGGCGACCAGGAGCCCGAGGGCCATCACCGCGAGGAGGGCGAGGACCGGGAGCACCCACGCGGGGGTGGCGGTGACCCGAGCCCCGTCGGCGGTGACCGCCGGCGACGGCGCCGGAGACGGGATCGGCGCGGGTGCGGCCGCGGCGAGGTCCGCGACGACGGCACCGCGGGCCTGCTCGAGGGCGGGCGCCACCCCCTCCGGAGTGAGGTTCAACCGCTCCACCAGCTCGCCGCGGGTGATCAGGGCGAGGCGCCGCAGGGCGCGAGCGTCGTGCCGGCGCCCCAGGCCGGCGACCACCAGTCGGACGTTGTTCGCCTCGCAGATGCGGGCGACGTCCTCCGGCGTGGTGGCCGAGCCCTCGTCGAGGCCGTCCGTCACCACCACCACCACGCCGCCGCCCTCCAGCTCGCGGGCCGCCGAGAACAGGGCGTCGTTGAGGAGTGTGAAGCTGCCGCGGGGGGTGACCTCGTTGAGGGCCTCGAGCACGCGGTCCCGGGTCCCGCCCGGCGCGACGGCCCACCGGACCTCGTCGTCGAACGTGAGGAGACCCACCGGGGTGGCCGGCGGGAGGCCGCCGAGCAGGTCGGCCAGCGACGCGCGGACGGTGGCGAGGTCCGAGGTGGTCAGGGAGCGGCTGGAGTCCACCGCCGCCACCACCGGGACCTCGGCCGCGGCGCCGGCGGCCGGGGCGACCGCGGTCACCAGCACGATCGACAGGGCGGCGAGGTGGCGCATGAAACCCTCCCACGACAACCCTACCACAGGGGTGGGGTCACCGGGGGTGACGCGCCGCACCCGTTCCGGTGTGGTCCGGGTGGGTGGGGGAAGCTGACAGCTGACAGCTGAACGCTGACAGCTCCTCTCACGAGCAGCCGGTCGTCCCCCCGCAGGAGTCGCACTTCAGGCAGGTGCCGTTGCGGACCAGGGTGAGGGCGCCACACTCGGGGCACGGGTCCCCCTCGTAGCCCATGAAGCGGGCGGTCTGCACCGCCGTCGCCTGGGGCTGCGCCTGGACCACCAGGCGGGCGCCGGGGGGCGTGAACACGCGCCTCCGCTCCACCGCGACCGCGGGCTCCGTCTCGTCCGCCTCGTCGGAGTGGTCCGTGTCCCCTCCCCCGACGGCGTCGGGCCGGACGTCCTCGGCCGAGACCTGGGCGAGGTCGTTGCGCCCGAGGTAGGTGATGGCGAGCTCGCGGAACACGTAGTCGATCACCGAGGTCGACATGCGGATGCGGTCGTGGCCGGCGACGATGCCCGACGGCTCGAACCGGGTGAAGACGAACGCGTCCACGAACTCCTCCAGCGGCACGCCGTACTGGAGTCCGAGCGAGATCGAGATGGCGAAGCAGTTCATGAGGGAGCGGAAGGCCGCGCCCTGGCGATGCATGTCCAGGAAGATCTCACCCAGGGCGCCGTCCTCGTACTCGCCGGTGCGGATGTAGATCTTGTGCCCGCCCACCGAGGCCTTCTGGGTGAAGCCCGTCCGCCGCTGGGGCAGTCGGCGGCGTCTCGCCTGGTAGCGGACCACCACCCGCTCGGCCACCGCCTCGGCCACCCGGGCCGGGTCGCCGGTGGCCACCGCCTCGGCCAGCGCCCGCTCCTCCTCCGGCTCGAGGGCGATGCTCAGCGGTTGACTCAGCTTGGAGCCGTCGCGGTAGACCGCCACCGCCTTGAGCATCTTCTTGAAGGACAGCTCGTAGGCGCGCTTGATGTCCGACAGGCCCACCTCGGCCGGCATGTTGATGGTCTTGGAGATGGCGCCGGAGATGAACGGCTGGGCCGCGGCCATCATCAGGATGTGCGCGTCGGGGCGGATGTAACGGGTGCCGCGGCGGCCGCACCGGCTGGCGCAGTCGAACACCGGCAGGTGCTCCTTGGCCAGTCGGGGCGCGCCTTCCAGGGTCATCGAGCCGCACGCCCACAGGTTGGCCTGCTCGACCTCCTCGTCCGAAAAGCCGAGGCGGGCGAGGATGTCCAGGCTCCAGTCCGCCAGGTCGCGGTCGTCAAACCCCAGGCCCTTGAGGAAGTCCTCCCCCAGGACGTGGGGGGCGAAGGCGTTGCGGATCTCGAAGGCGGACGGGAGCGCCTCTTCCACCCGGGCGATGGTGGCCTCGTCGAAGCCCCGCAGGCGCAGCGCGTCGTGGTGGATCGAAGGGCAGCGGGCGAGGCTGCCGTGGCCCTGGGCGTAGGCGACGATGTCCGCGATGGCGTCCGGCTCGTAGCCCAGGCGGCGCAGCGCGGCGGGAATCGCCTGGTTGATGATCTTGAAGTAGCCGCCGCCGGCGAGCTTCTTGAACTTGACCAGGGCGAAGTCGGGCTCGATCCCGGTGGTGTCGCAGTCCATCACCAGCCCGATGGTGCCGGTGGGGGCGAGCACCGTGACCTGGGCGTTGCGGTAGCCGTGGCTGGTGCCCTCGTCCAGCGCCCGGTCCCAGGCCGCGCGAGCGGCGGCGAGCAGGTCGGGCGGGGTGGTCGACTCCTCCAGCCCCACCGGGGTCACCGTGAGCCCCTCGAACATCTCGGCGGGGGCGTTGTAGGCGGCCCGGCGGTGGTTGCGGATCACCCGGAGCATGCTCTCGCGGTTGCCTGCGAACGTGGGGAACGGCCCCAGCTCGCTGGCCATCTCGGCCGAGGTGGCGTAGGACTCCCCGGTCATGATCGCGGTGATGGCGCCACAGATGCTGCGGCCCCGATCCGAGTCGTAGGGGATGCCGAGCCGCATCAGCAGCGAGCCGATGTTGGCGTAGCCCAGGCCGAGGGTGCGGTAGGCGTGGCTGAGCTCCGCGATCCTGCGGCTCGGGAACGAGGCCATCAGGACCGAGATCTCCAGCACGATCGTCCACAGCCGGACCGCGTGCCGGAACCCCTCGACGTCGAAGGCGCCGTCCACCTGGAGGAACCGCACCAGGTTGAGGGACGCCAGGTTGCACGCGGTGTCGTCGAGGAACATGTACTCGGAACAGGGGTTGGAGGCCCTGATCCGGCCGTCGCTCGGGCAGGTGTGCCACTCGTTGATGGTGTCGTCGAACTGGACGCCGGGGTCGGCGCACTCCCAGGCGGCGCGGGCGATGTCCTCCCACAGCCTGGCGGCCGGCACCGCCTTGGCGACCTTGCCGTCGGTCCGCCGGGTGAGGTACCAGTCGCGGCGGGCCTCGAGGGCGGAGAAGAAGGCGGCCGGGACCCGCACGCTGTTGTTGGCGTTCTGGCCCGAGACGGTGAAGTAGGCGTCGCTGTCCCAGTCGGTGTCGTACTCCTCGACGGTGTACTCCCGCTCCCCCTGGGCGGCGAGCTGGAGGACCCGCTGGATGGAGCCGTCGGGCACCCCCGCCTGTCGCGCCGAGGCGATGGCGTGGCGCAGCTCGGGGTTGGTGGCCGGGTCGGTGTCGGGCGCGTCGGAGCGGTCCCGGAAGCAGGCTCCCATGACCTCCTGCAGGTGACGGCGCAGCACCCGGGAGCCGGTGACGAGGGCGGCGACCTTGCGCTCCTCCACCGCCTTCCAGCTGATGAACTGCTCGATGTCGGGGTGGTCGATGTCGAGGCAGACCATCTTGGCCGCACGGCGGGTCGTGCCTCCGGACTTGATGGCGCCGGCCGCCCGGTCGCCGATTTTCAGAAACGACATCAGGCCGGAGGAGCGGCCGCCGCCGGACAGCGGCTCCCCCGCGGCGCGCAGGTTCGAGAAGTTGGTCCCGGTGCCCGAGCCGTATTTGAACAGCCGGGCCTCCCGGGTCCACAGGTCCATGATCCCGCCCTCGTTGACGAGGTCGTCGCGGATCGACTGGATGAAGCACGCGTGGGGCTGCGGGTGCTCGTAGGCGCTTTCGGCCTGGCGCGCCTCCCCGGTCGACGGGTCGGTGTACCAGTGCCCCTGGGCCGGGCCGTCGATCCCGTAGGCCCAGTGGAGGCCGGTGTTGAACCACTGCGGGGAGTTGGGGGCGCCGACCTGGCGCGCGAGCATGGCGCACATCTCGTCGTGGAAGGCGGCCGCGTCCTCGTCGGACGAAAAGTACCCGTGGGCGGCGCCCCAGTGCGTCCAGCACCCCGCGAGCCGGTCGAAGACCTGGCGCGCGTCCCGCTCCGGGCCGGTGACGGGAGCGCCGCTCTCCTCGACCAGCGGGCGACCCCGCTCGTCCGTCTGCGGCACGCCCGCCTTGCGGAAGTACTTCTGGACCAGGACGTCCACCGCGACCTGGGACCAGTCCTTCGGCACCCTGACGTCGTGCATCGCGAAGACGACCGTGCCGTCAGGGTTGCGGATCTCGCTCGATCGGCTGACGAACTCGATACCCTCGTAGGGATCGTTCCCAGGCCGGGTGTAGCGCCGAGGAATCCTCATGACCTCGTGTCTCTCCCCTCGAACGTCCGCGTGGAGCCAAAAAAAAGACCACGAAGCCCACGTGGCGTGACGCGATCAGCGACGTTGAGCCACTATATCTGGTGGGTGGCGGTCGTGTCAACGCTAGATGTTGGGGTTCTTGGGTTCCGATAAGTCGTGGCGTTGGCGACGTTTCGACGCCCGGATCCCGAGCATGCCCACGGATCGCGCGACTGTCGCAGTTGGCACACGACAGGCGAGACGACCGGGATCAAGCTGCCGTGAAGAGGGGTCTTGGTGGCGCGACGGACGCGTCGGGCGAGGTCGGGTCGAGGACAAGAACCAGGTCCAGGTCCAGGTTCTAGACCCCGTACCGGGCGCGGATGGTGGGGAACAGGTACTCCCGGAAGGCCCGGTCGAGGTCGAACGCCGGGGCGAGCTCCCAGTCGCGTCGGGCGGCGCTGTCGTCGACGTCCTCCGGCCAGCTGTCGACGATGGCCTGCCGCTTGAGGTCGGGGTCGTAGCTGATCGTTGCGGCGGGGAACTCGGACTGCACCAGCCGCCGCACCTCCTCCGCCGACGGGTTGAAGGCGCCGATGTTGTACACCGTCTGGGTGAGGCGCGACCGGTCGACCCGGGCCAGGCGGAGCAGGGCGTCGACCGCGTCGGGCATCGCCATGAACGGGATCCGGGTGTCGGGGCGGACGAAGCATGCGTAGGGCTTGCCCTGGGCCGCGGCGTGGATCATTTCCGGGGCGAAGTCCGAGGTGCCGCCGGAAGGGACGGTGACCGCGCTGATCAGGCCCGGGAACCGGATGGCGCGGAAGTCGACCTTTCCCGACAGGGTCTCGGCGGCCAGCTGCTTGTAGTGTCGGGAGTAGTACCGGCCGAGGTGCTCGCAGTAGAGCTTGTTACAGCCGTACATGGTGATGGGGGTGGTCCACTCGTGCTCGCGGACCCGGCCGGCGCGCGCCTTGCTCTCGAGGTCGGGCAGCCCGTAGACGGCGATGGAGCTGGGGTACAGGAACACCGTCGGGCGGCCGTGGGACTCCCCCTCGGACTGGGCGAAGTGGAGCAGGTTGAGGGTCCCCTCCACGTTGACCTGGTGGGCCGTCACCGGGGTGAACTCCGAGCGGGTGGAGAGCAGCGCGGCGAGGTGGAAGACCGTGTCCACCTCGTACTCCGACACGATGCGCTCGAGCAGGTTCTGGTCGAGGATCGAGCCGACGAACTCCCGCGCCACCATCCCCTGCAGGCTGTCGTCCATCGGCCGCAGGTCGACGGTGATCACCGACTGGCGTCCCTCCTCCGCCAGGTACTGGATGAGGCCGTGACCGATCTCGCCGCTGGCGCCGGTGATGAGGACTACGGGCTTGCGCATGACCACCCCCTCGGCCGGCCACTTTCGCCGAGGTGCGGTGAGGGTGTCAAGGTGGGGGAGCTGTCAGCAGTCAGCTCTCAGCTTCCCCCACCCTCCCGGTCCGGCTCCCGGAGGCGCCCCGAAGCCAGGTACAATCGCAGGTCGAGGTCGCCTCCGTGGTAGCCCTGCCCTCGCGCCGGCGTTTCCCGCGCGTCAGCACCGACGCGGTGGTGCTGGTGACCACGGTCGGTGACGCCGACGCGGAGCAGCTGGCCAGGGCCCGCAACGTCAGCCTCGGCGGCTGCCAGGTGGTGGTGGACCGCCCCCTCCGCCGCGGCACGCTGGTGCAGGTCCTGGTCCGGGTGGAGGACCACGTCGTGGACGCTCTCGGCCGGGTCGTGTACGAGCTGCGACAGGGAGGCCGGGTGGAGGCGGGGGTCGAGTTCCTCTACCTCAGCGAGGGGGACCGCAGGCGGCTCGCGGCGGTCCTGGGCAACGACCCGCAGGCGTCGGATCGCCCCTGACCTGGCCGAGGAGGGGCGCGGTCGCGGGCGTCTACTCCGCCATGCGCCGCGCGGCGCTTCTCGGGAACGGTTCCCAGCTCGGGGTGGCGAGGGCGTCTCCGGGCGCTTCCGGGAGCGTGAACCAGACCCCCTCGACGACCTCCGGCCCACCACCTCGGAGCACGTGCAGCTCCTGGGCCGGCATGAACCCCTGGCCGAGCAGAGCGGCGGGAGGGCCTGACTTCGGGACGGCGACGTCGAGCACCAGCACGGCGTGGCCGGGGCCGCCCGGGTCGAGAAACAGGTCGCCGGGGCGGATCGCCTCGCCGGGGGCCAGCGGCCGGCTGTCGGTGACGAGGGAACGGGTGCCCGCCCACACGAACAGCCGCTGGAGCCAGCGCCGGAAGCTGCGGTGGTCGGCCGCCCGCGGTGGTCCGAGGGAGCGGGTGACGCGGGAGCCTTCGGCCGTCAGCACTTCACCGCGGACCCAGTCGGCGAAGCGCCAGAGGTCGCCGCTGGTGAGGTGATACTCGGCGCGGCGTCCGCGACCGGTGGCCCAGAGGTGCTCGGCGTGGAGTCGGATGACGGTGTCCGCGCACTGCTGCAGGTCGCCGGCCCCGAGGTCGAGGGCCACGACCGCCGCCGCCGGGGCGGCGATCTCGCCGCCGCGGTGGGAGCGCACCCGGTCGCGGTCGAGGCGCACCGGGAGCCCTCGCAGCCACGCCCCGAAGCTGTCCGGGTCGAGGGGGACCCTGGCGTGGCCGGCCGGGGCCGCCAGGTGGCGGTCCAGGGGCTCGAGCGGGGGCAGCGGCCCCTCCCACTCGGCCAGCCACGGGTAAGCGGTGGTCCAGGGGGGGCCGGCGGGCGCCTCCTGGGCGGACGCCGCAGTCGCCAGCACCAGCAGTGACAGGAGGAGCCGGGTCACGGCCCCGCCGCCGAACCGGCGCCGCGCTCGGGGTGGAAGGCGCGGTCGAGCAGGGAGTACATCACCGGGACGACGAACAGGGTCAGGAAGGTGGAGGTGATCATTCCGCCGGCGGTGGCCACCGCCATCGGCGCCCGGGCCTCGGCCCCCTCGCCGATGGCGAGGGCCACCGGCAGCACGCCAAAGATCATCGACACCGCGGTCATGAGGATGGGGCGGAGCCGGATCGGGCAGGCCTGGCGCAGCGCGGCCTCCCGTTCCAACCCGGCGTTCTGGCGTTGGATCGTCAGGTCCACGAGCAGGATCGAGTTCTTGGTGACGAGGCCGAACAGGAGGATGACCCCGATCATCGACATGATGTTGAAGGTGTGGCCGAACAGGAAGAGGGCGATCAGGGCGCCGATCACCGCCGGCGGCAGGGCGAGCATGATGGTGAAGGGGTGGACGAAGGAGTTGAACTGGCTCGCCAGGAGCATGTAGACCACCAGCACCGCCAGGCCGAGGGCGAAGAGGAGCGCGCTCATCGACTCGGCGAACTCCTCCGCCTGTCCCGCCGCCCGGGCGTGGTAGCCCTCCGGGAGCTCCTCGTCGAGGATCGCGACCAGGGCGTCGACGGCGCGGTTCAGGGGCACCCCCTCGAGGTTCGCGGTCAGCAGCAGGCTGCGCTCCCGGTCGGAGCGGTTGACGTTAATCGGGCCGGTGCCGTAGCCCATGGTGACCACGGAGTCCAGCCGGACCAGGGCGCCGGAGGCGCCGCGCACCTGCAGGGCGCCGATGTCCGAGGCGCGCCGCGCCTGCTCGGGCAGGACCTTGATCCGCACGTCGTAGCGCTTGCCCTGGCTGGTGAAGGAGCCCACCTCGCGGCCGGCGATCAGGGCGTAGACGGTCTCGAACACGGTGGCCGCGTCGAGGCCGAGGTCGTGGGCCTTCTCCCGGTCCACGGTGAGGTGGAGCTGCGGCTGGTCGAGGTCAAGGTTGGTGTCGACGTCGACCACCCCCGGGACCTGCCCCAGGCGCTCGGCGACCCGCCTCCCGACCCGGTCCAGGGTCCTGAGGTCCGGGCCGCGCAGGGAGTAGGCCAGGTCGTAGTCCCCACCCTCCCCGGAGATGGCGTAGAACGAGAACTCGACCACTCGCGCCTGGACCCCCTGGACCTCGGCGAGCTCCCGGCGCAGGCGGCTGACCACCTCGGTCTGGGTCGCCTCCCGGTGGCGGGGCTTGACCATCCGGCAGAACATCACCCCGGAGTTGACCTGACCCCGGTCCTCGATGTCGACGGCCGCGAATGCGGACCGGATCTCCGGCTGGGCGAAGACGATCCTCTCCACCTGCTGGAGGGCCGCGTCCATGGCCGGCAGGGAGATCCCCACCGGGCCCTCCACCTGGACCATGAACATGGACATGTCCTCGCCGGGCGCGAACTCGGCCCCCATCAGGGGGACCAGGGCGAGGGAGGCGACCAGGAGCAGGCTGGCGCCGAGCAGGGTCGCCCCCTTGTGGCGCAGCGCCCAGTCCAGGCCGGTGGCGTAGGTGGCCTCGAGGCGGCGGAACCCCCCCTCGAGGAGCTCGTACAGGCGGCCGTGCTTGGCGCGGACGCGCAGGATCCTGGAGCAGAGCATGGGGGTCAGGGTCAGGGCGACGAGCAGGGAGACGACGATCGCTGCCGCCACCGACACCCCGAACTCGAACAGGAACTCGCCGATCATCCCCCGCATGTAGGCCACCGGCACGAACACCGCGGCGATGGAAAAGGTCGCCGCGGCGGCGGCGAGGGCGATCTCCCGGGTCCCGTTGTGGGCCGCCCGAATCGGGTCGTCCCCCTCCTCCTGGTGGCGGAAGATGTTCTCCACCACGATGATGGCGTCGTCGATGACGACCCCCACCGAGAGCGCCAGGGCGAGGGTGGTGAGGTTGTTGAGCGAAAACCCGAAGGCGCGCATGAAGCCGAAGGTGGTGATCAGGGAGGTGGGGATGGCGAGGGCGACGATCAGGGTGGAGCGCCAGGAGCGCAGGAACACGAACACCACCAGGACCGCCAGCACCGCGCCGTAGAGGATGTCCACCTGGACGTTGCGGATGGAGACCTCGACGTACTCGGCGCCGTCGAAGGCGGTGTCGTGGGTGAGGCCGGGGGGAAAGTCCCGTGCCAGCTCGGCCATGCGCCGGTGGACCCCGCGGCTCACCTCCACCAGGTTGGCGCCCGAGCGGGGCGCGATCCCGAGGCCGAGGGTGGGGGTGAGGTTGAAGCGGCCGAGCCCCCGCTCGTCGGCGATGCCGTCCTGGGCGAAGCCCACGTCCGCCAGGCGGATGGGGCGGCCGTCGGCGGTGGCGACGATGAGCTGGTCGAACTCCTCCACCGTCGAGAACAGGCCCAGGTTGCGCACCGCCAGCTCGTGGGTCGGCCCCTCGAGGAAGCCGCCGGGCAGCTCCAGGTTCTCCCGCCCCAGGGCGGCGATGACGTCGTGGACCGTCAGGGAGTGCGCGGCCAGGCGGTCGCGGTCGACCCAGATGCGGATCATCCGCTCGCGGAAGCCGCCCATGAAGATGTTGCCCACCCCGGGCACCGACTGCAGGCGGGGGCGCACGACCTGGTCGGCGTAGTCGGAGAGGGTCCGGTTGTCGAGGCCCGAGAGGGCGATCCAGAGCATCGGCTGGGAATTGATGTCGAGCTTCTGGACCACCGGCGGCTCGGCGTCGATGGGCAGGCTGCCCACCGCCCCGGAAACCTTGTCCCGCACGTCCTGGGCGGCGACGTCGATGTCCCGCTCGAGCTCGAAGGTGACGGTGACCTGGGAAACCCCCTGGCCCGAGAACGACGTCAGCTGCTTGATCCCCTCGATGGTGTTGACCGCGGACTCGAGGACGTCGGTGACGTCGGACTCCATCACCTCGGGCGAGGCCCCGGGCAGGAGGGTGGTCACGGTGACGATGGGGATGTCGAGGGCCGGGAGCAGGTTCACCGGCAGGGTCTGGTAGCCGAGCAGGCCGAAGGTGAGCAGGGCCGCCATCAGCATGACCGCGAACACCGGTCGCCGGATGGAGACGTCGTAGAGGTTCATCGCCCCCCCTCGCTCCAGGATTCGGGCACCCCCTTCGCGCACCCGTGCCCGTGCACCGTGAGCACCCTCACGGCACCACCTCGACCGGGAGGCCGCGGTGGAGGCCCGAAACGTCCGCGATCACCTCCTCGTCCGGGCCGACCCCGGCGATGATCTCCACGAAGGCCCCGTCGCGGCGGCCGGTCTGGACGTCGCGGGGGACCACCGTGCCGTCCGCTGCGGTCAGCACCTGGGGGAGGTCGGAGATCGAGACCGCGGTCGCCGGGAGCCACGCGCTCGACACCGGCTCGGGGGCCTCGAGGGTGACGGTGACGAACATCCCCGGGCGGAGCCCGGAGGCGGGGCAGGCCCCGGTCACCTCGAAGGAGCGACTCGCCCCCTCCAGCACCGGGTCGACGCTGTACACCGTGGCCGACCGCTGCTCCCCGCCGACGGTGAAGGTGAACCGGTCGAGCCCCGAGAGCCTCGCGGTCCACCCCTGGGGCACCCGCGCCACCACCTTCACCCGGTCGCCCGCGGCGAGCTCGAGCAGCGGCTCGCCGACGTCCGTCCACTGCCCGGGGGCGGCGGTGCGGCGGGCAACGGATCCCACCGACGGGGACCTGACCACGCTCCGGTCCAGGTCCCGGCGGGCCAGGTCGCGGGCCGCCTCGGCCGCGGCCACCCGGGCCGAGGCGAGGTCGCGGGTCGCCTCGGCCTGGTCGAACGCCGCCTGGGGAATGGTCTGGTCCGACACCAGGTCACGCTTGCGCTCCAGCTCCTTGACCGCCAGCGCCAGCTCCGCCCGTGCCGCCTCGAGGTTGGCCTCCGCCTGGCGCAGCGCGAGGGCGAAGGTCTCGCGGTCGACCTCGACCAGGGGCTGGCCGGCGGCGACCCGGTCGCCGACCTCCACCGGGATCCGGTCGACCCGGCCCGCAACCTCCGACGAGATGGTGACCATCTCGAAGGGGCGAACCTCCCCCACCAGCTCGAGGGTCGGGCGTTCGCTGCGCACCTCGGGTCGGACCAGCCGCACCGGCCGGGGGGCGAGCGCCTGGTCGCGCGCCCGGGCGGCGACCTCGGGGTTGTCGGCGCCGCCGGGGTGGCAGGCGGCGGTGGCGACCAGGGCCACCGTGGCAAGCGCTCGACCGACCGCCTTCGCGCCATTGCGCCGGTGCGCTCGTGCGTTGACGCCCCCCACGATCGTGGTTTCGTGCTGTCGTGCGCTGCACGCGGCTGGCGTGCTCCGCACTGTGGCCGCGGTCGGGTGCGGGTGACGGTGTCGGTGGGTCATGGAACGGCCTCCACGGGCGCGACGTCGACGTCGGGTAGCGGCGGTGAGCCCACCGCGTGGCGCAGCGCGATGGCCTGGAGCTCGCGCTGCCAGCGGGCGATGACGTGGCTGGACTCGGCGTCGACCAGCTCGGAGGTGGTGTCGAGCAGGTCGGTGGCCGAGGCCTCCCCGGCCCGGTAGGCGCGGTCCACCTGGCGGTGGGCCTCGCGGGCGGCGGCGGTCCGCTCCCTGGCCGCGGCCAGGGCAGCCTCTGCCGCGCGCAGCGCGATCGCGGACCGGTCCACCTGGTCGGCGATCCCCTTGTGCAGCTCGGACGAGGCCAGCTCGACCTCGGCCAGGTCCTCGCGCGCCGCGGCGACGCGGGCGGCGGTCAGGCCGCCGTCGTAGATCGGGACCTTGAGCTCGAGGCTCAGGGCGAGCCAGTCCTCGGCCGGGAATGGGGCTCGCTGCCGGAAGTAGCTGGCGTGCGCCTCCAGCTCGGGCAGCCAGGCGCCGCGTTCGAGGCGGACCATGAGCCCGGCGGCCTCGAGGCGGGCGGCAAGGGCCCTGACCTCGGGCCGCTGCTCGAGGGCCAGGGCGAGCAGCTCGAGGTCGTCGCCCGGCGGGACTGGAATCGGGCCGGGCGGGTCGAGCTCGGGGGCGACGGGGACTCCGGCCAGCCGGGCGAGCCGGCGGTGGGCGAGCTCGGCCCGCCCCTCGGCCAGCACCACCGCCTGTCGCTCCGCCGCAACCTCGGCGCGCCAGCGGGCCGTGTCCGCAGGGGCCACCTCCCCCACCTGGAGCCTGCGCTCCGCGACCCGCAGTTGCTCCTCGACCAGCGCCAGGGCGGCGCGGTGGACCTGCACCTGCTCGGTCGCGGCCGTGGCGTCGAAGAACCCCTCCGCGACCTCGAGCAGGAGGTCGGCCGCGGTCACCCACCGCTGTGCCTCGGCCGCCTCGAGCCGGAACCGGGCGACGTCGTTGGCCCGCCAGTCGCGCAGGCCGTAAAACAGGGTCTGGCGTAGGTCGGCGCTCCAGCTCCAGTCCTCCAGGGGGCGCAGCACGAACGACTCGCCGGGGGCGATCTCGAGCACCTGCTCATCCTGGTAGAAGGAGTAGGTGCCGTTGAGGTCGAGCCGCGGCAGCAGGGCCGACCGGGTGAGACGGACGTCCGCCTGGGAGCGCCGCAGCTGGCTCTCGGCGCGAGCCACGCTCTCGTGGGTCGCGAGGGCCGAGCGGCCGATCTCGGCGAGGGTCGCGGGGGGCTCGTCGGCGCGAGCCCCGCCGGAGCTCGCGATCGCCGCCAACACCAGGGCGGCGAGGCAACGGCGAGGGTGGGGAGAGGTCATGGCGTGCTCCCGAGGTGCGGCGTGGGCCGTTCGGATCCCGGGAATGGTAACACCGACCTCGGGGTCACCTGTTCCGCTCCGGCACACCCGCTGCACCAGGGCAGGACCGGAACCGCGGGAGGCCGCGACGGGTCGGGGTCCGGGAATGGCACCGGGTTTGCTAGCGGTGTCCGACGTGGGGGGCCCGGCGATGCCGCAGGAGGGTGACCGCACCCGGGTGCTGGTGGTGGAGAGCGACCCGGTGCAGCGGGACCTCGTCGCCGACTGGCTGACCTCCTTGCCCGGCGTCTCCGTCGTGGCGGTGGCGTCGGCCGGGCAGGCCATGGCCTGCGACCGCCCCCAGACGTTTCACCTCTGCTTGCTCCGCCACGACCTCGACGGGGTCGACGGCCTCACGCTCGGCGCCATGATCCGCCGGCTCAACGCCAACGCGCGGTTGGTGCTGCTGGGCTCCGGCGCCGGCCCACACGTCGCCGTTCTCGCCCGGGAGCACGGTTTCGACGCGGTGGTCAACGGCGCCCCGGCGCGCGAGCAGGTGGAGGGGTGGCTGTCCGACTAGCCCGCTCGCGAGAAGAGAACGCAAAGACGCCAAGGAAGGCCAAGACGCAAGGGACTCCCTCCCCCTCAATGACCTGCCTCCTTGCGTTTCTCTCGGCTCAGAAGTCGGCGCGTTGTGGCAAGTCGCTCACCGCAGGCCCAACACAACTCCCACGTTTGCAGTGGAATGCGCGCCTCGAGTCACCAGTCATCCCGAACGCGAGCGCAGCGAGCGGAGGGATCTTCCCCAGCGGAGGGAGCGCCTTCGTTGGGGCAGATCCCTTCCCTCGCATGCGCTCGGGACAGGCTCTGCCCTGCAGGCTCCTCGGGATGACGAGTACTATGGGTGCGCTCCATCTCCACTACCCTCCTGCGTCTTGGCGTCTCTTGGCGCCTTCGCGTTCTCCCCTTCGACCGCCGGGCATCGCCGGACCCTCGGGTTGCGGGCAGCGCCCGCGCTGGGCCCCTTGGCGCCGTGGCGTCCTGGGTGGGAGGCGGGACACTCGCTTCGTTTCGGTCCGGATTCATGTTGCACTTTGCAACGGAGGGCGTAGACTTGGGCCGAGGTGGGCTCCTTCGACCGCAACTGGCAGCAGCTGCAGCTCGAGACGCTGGTCGACCTGTCGCTGACCCTCGGGGGGGTGCGCCCGGAGGAGGAGCTCGCCGACGAGCTGTTACAGCGGGCGGTGGGGACACTCGACGCGCGCTCGGGGCTGGTGGCGACCCTCCACCCGGGCGGCGCGGAGGCGGTGGTGCGGGCGGTCGGGATGCCGGCGAGCCTCGACGACCTGCGAGCGCGCACGGGGCCGGAGCTGGACGGCAACCTGGCAGCCGGGCGGGTGACGCGGGTCGAGAGCCTGTCCGACGGACCGCCGTCGGAGGTGGTGGCGGCGCCCATGCTGTGGCGCGGCGAGCTGCTCGGGGTGGTGG